>WNGE01002984.1_pt1 | contig 36489 bp, 41 predicted proteins | sample 5400651 | NCBI WGS metagenome assembly WNGE01 (sample SAMN13153370, study PRJNA577476) | soil metagenome | isolation source: 60 cm soil or saprolite under grassland replicate 2 | place: USA:California | collected 2016-06-15
ATTCACCATACTGATCGTGCGTAATGTCCCCGACTTGCAAAGCTTGTCGTGCAATTGAGTGACTAGCAGCGTCGCGCGCTTGCATACCTGCGATATGTTCGGCGAGAGCGCTGTACACGTCGTCGAGTGGGTTGACCCCAGTGTCGTCAGGCATGCGCACCCTCCCTTTTAACTGCGCTGCATCCTTGCTCGCTCTTTCATCGCCGTGTCCTCCTTCGCTTTGGCGTCGATCTGCTCGCGCAAAGCGCGATCAAGCAGGCGAAACGGCCCCGGTTCGGAGCCAGGGAACAACTTTTCAAATGCGGCGCGGCGTCCTGGCGTCCATTCGTCCGTTGTCACAAAAACGTCGGGATGATCCTCCGACGTTGTTAATGCCCCGCTGAGATTCGCTCGCACTAAGCGCCACTTGTCCGTCTCAGAGGAAAATTCCCGCAACAGCGTGACTAGGCTCTGCTTCGGCTTGCTGGTGCGCTTGCCGTCGATCAACACCCACCCTTCCGGGTCCCGCGGCAACGTGTAAGCCCAGGAAAGCAGCGCCCGATCGCTACGCGAAATCGGAAGCAACCCCGCCAACAGTTGATCTTCTTCGTAAGACCATGCTCGTTGCCGACCGAAGAACTTGTTCAGCCACTCTTTCGTTGAACTAAAGTCATTCACACTCGTCTCCCTTTGGGAGACGGTAGAGGGTTCTTCTACATTCTTATTCTTAGTCTTATTCTCTGGCGTGACAGTTTCCCTCTGAGCGTCGTCACCCGGCAGTGTGACTGTCACGCCTGTCACACTCCCGTCACGCGTGACAGCACCGTTACGCGTGACAATCCCATTCGAACCACTCCCTTTATGACTCTGCCGCCAGCGCCTTTGCCTTTTGGCGTCTCGCTCTCGTTTCTGCGCACGCCTTTCTTCAATGCTTTCCGGCGATCGATCCTGAAGCTGCTTAAGGCTTCGCTCGCGAATCTGCGCCAGGCCAGCTTCATTCTGATACTTGGACCAGTTCAGAATCAAGATAGTCCCTTCATCGTCGATCCCGATCATTCCAAGCTTTTGAAACCAGCTTAATGCCAACTGCACGAGCGCAGGCTTACAACGCCATTTCGCCGCCAGCAGTTCGGTCGTGAATGGGACCGTCTCAGTGAAATAGATTGCCCCGCCTCGATTCAGCTCTCCAGCAAGTGTTAGGAGCTTGAACCAGATAATCAATACGCCGTAGCCTGCTTCGGGACGTTCTTCGATCGCGATAATCTTTGGATCCTCGAAAATTCGAGTGATGATCTTGATCCAAGGTGCGCCGCCGCCGTTCATATCGCTGGCAACGCCCTTTCAATGTGAGCCAGAATACCTCTCTGGCATTCTAGAACATCGGCCAGCGTGTCTTTAGCAGATTCCTTTAGCATCTTACCCGGCAGCGCCTTGAAAGCGTTATGGAGGTCACCAAAATAACCGTAGAACTTGCCTCTGTATTGAATCTCCCAATTCAACGAATCGGCCCGAATAATTCGCCAGTTATCATCGATCCGAACGGTCTGGCTCTTGCACTGCTCAGCTTTCGCAGCTTTTGTCGCAGCGATCTTCTGCCTTCTGGCGTCGGAAGCCAGCGGCGATTCCTTACGGGCGGTCATTCCTGCTCCTCTTCCAAGTCCGCCGGCGCCGAAGTAGCATCGTGATCGCCATTCATTAGCGCCTTTTGTTCTATATTTTTCGCTTCTACACCCATCTCGGCGACGTTCGCCGATCCATCCTCCAGCACAGACGGATCAATCACGTGCGCTTTCGCCTGCCTCATCTTCTCCATCGCAACTTCCTCCAGCTTGCGAAGCTCCGCGCCCAAATCGAAGCGCCCTATCTCAACTCGAACAGTTGGCTCTCCCGAGAGCAAAGCCATCTTGTCGCCCAATATGCCTACACCTAACAAAGCATCCCGCGCCGACGCCTCTGGCATTAACTCAATCACCCGCTCCGATGCCAGACGAATGCCGTGCGTGATGTTGGCCAAGACTTCTTTTTTAACCGCCGCTAGAGCGATGCCTTCACGAGCGGCGACTGAGCGAATCGTGTGATCGCTCACATGCAGGTTTCTGCAAATCGTCCGAACCGAAACGCCAGGTTCCGCGAGTAGCTTCACGACTGCCTTGTAAACATCTGGCCTATCGCGAAACAGCCGCTCGCCCGTGCAATGAAACTTCGGCTTCTCTTTATCGATCCTTGGAAGATCATCCTCAGAAAAAAGAAAGGGCGCGGCCGCAAGCTCTGCTTGCTCCTTCAAAATCAAAGATGATCCGTTAGCGTTCGACATTCTGCATTTCTGCTATCGCGTCGGTCAGCGCTCGCTGCGCCTTCAACAAATCCGGGACAAGCTCACACACTTCCAGGACGACGCGCGCTTTAGCATCGATCTTTTTGCGGCGCCCGAGTGCCTTGATCGGAGAAATTCGGCCGCGTCCGCGGCGCCGCCTCACCCACGCAGCGAGTGCGCGATAATTTTGAATCACGCCATGAGCGAAGCGTCTGAATTCCCTAGCTTTCGTCATTTTGGTCCCTTCTCACCCTCGGCTTGTTGTTGTTTAAGAATCAATGATTCGTCTTTAGTCGCCATCGTCACCAGAGTTTTCCGGTTCCAAGCCGGTGTGCATTTTTTCGAGCCTTAATAACGCTGCGATCCATGGTCCGTTCTCTTTCCACCAGTCGATCAGCAGCCATTCGATGATCCGAGGCCAAGGTAACGCGTCAGGAAAAGGAATAATCGTCTCAGTGGCTCCTTCAGAGCCGGGGACCTCGCGAGCTATTTCAAGCCGGCCAACATACCAAAGAACAACGTAAGCCCTGACAGCTAGCCAATACTGAACTTCGGTCGAAGTCGGCACCGAGCGCCCGGAGCACCGTGCGCGAATGACCGTTTCAATCTCCGACACCAAGGGCTTTTCAATGCGAAGCAAATCAGCCTCGAAGCCGTTTGGGTTGCCTAACATTGTCTCGTACGTCGGCAGCTTGCCTATATTCCATTTCACACCTGGCGGGGCATGGGGAAACGCACCCTTCCCTTTAGATGACCAATAAGCTTCTGGAAACGCATCGGCGATCTTCTCCTCAAGCCGCCACCAGCATTTGCACTCATCCGGCTGCTTTCTTTCACCTTTGTCCATCAACTTGCCTCCAAAAAAATCACGCCGAGCAAAGTTGCTGTCTCGAACTTGTCGCGTCGGTTTCAAGGCGGTCCAAATAATCGAGAAGCGACTGTTTGTTCAGGATTACGATGCCGCGCGTCGCGCCGGGCTTTCGAATCCGCTTCATCACGATTTCCCGGCGATCTCCAAGCTCAATCAATGTTGTGCGGGATAGTCCAGTGAGCGGACAGCGCGCACCTGGTAACGGCAAGCGTAACCACTCTGCATCACGCAGAGTAGATTCAACAAATACCCGCTGAAACTTCGGCGGCAGACCGCCAGCAACACGCGGCGGGCAATCAGCGACATCGACGTTGTTATTCATGCCGCCGAACCATAAGGCAGCGTCGCGCTTGCCCGCAAAGTTATCTACCCCTCCCTAAACGAAAGCATTTAGTTGGGCGCGCTGCCTTCTGGAAAGTAATAAAGCTGCGGTGCCTTCGCGAGCCTTCTGACAGTATTACGCACCCGCTCTTTCAAGTCTGATAACTGAAATTTACCGCTTCTCTTGCCTGTTATCCTGTTCGCCTTCTTCAGATCCATGATCTGCCGAGGGAGCCTGCCTTTATTTTTCCTGCGTTTCCACTCTGGCCAGATAACTTCCTCAAACCATTGATCGGCAGACGATGAATAAAGCTCGGGAAGTTGAGAAAGATCGCAACCGTTATACTTCGCACACGATTTCGGGAGGTCGCCCGCCAACGAGAGTAATCGATGTTTTTGCGTCGCTTCGTGAATTATTTCCTCGGTGATGCTTCGCTCATTTGGTCCTTTTTTCCTCGCCCGCTGCGAAGATTTTATCGTTGCAAAGCGAGCCTTGAACGCCTCACTCTTCTCCAATTCTTTCACCCGCTTCGTCAGATACGGAATCATCTCGCCAAGAAGCACACCCCACTCCTCATCGCCTTTAAGCGTCTCTTGGACGGCCCGGCGCACAAGCTCCACGCAGTTGTGCAGGGCAAGTTCCTTCTCAGCGGTCCCCTCCGACCATCCTCCGCGCTGCCGCACCGAAACCTGTTTTCCTGACCATGTGCGCAAAGGTTCACCGTTCGGTTGCGCCTGTCTGCGGTCTCGCCGCCTCCTTTTACGCGCGCCAGAGCATGCGCGTGCGCGTGTATGCTGCGACCTCACAGCGCTCGTCTCTCTCATTGCTTCAGCCTTCGTGCATCACGTTTAACACCCCGCCCGCGAAGCCGCGGCGGTTCCAATGGAGCACTAATCGCTTTCGGCGATTCTCCAGATGGCGATTCCTCAATCTGTTCCGCACACCAACGCTGCGCGGCGTGGAGCAAACTTTGGATGAATCCGTATGCGCGATCGCAGTGAATGCCGGCATAATGAACTTTGCCATCGAAGCCTGATGTAAAGGGGTGCTTCGTTAACACAGAGCTGATACCCGGCACTTCCAATGCCGCCCGGTGGCACGCAAGGAGATGCTCGGTTAACGCAATGACATTTCGTAATTCTCTTTGCGTTAATTGATCCTTCGGCCTGTGGACTGAGAAACTTTTATACCAGTCCAAGTCAGACAATGGTGGGTCGTGTGAGAATCGGCTTTTCATGTGGCCTTCTTTCGCTTCTTGTTTTTTGCTCGTTTGCTTTCGTGGTGGTCACTAGCTTTCAGCAACGTCGATAGAGACGGCAAAGCCGCCATCGCCTGCCGTTTCTCCGTTTCGCCGACGTGCGTGTAAACCTGGCTGATTGCACGACTCTCGTGGCCGATGATGTCCATGACCACCGACTGCGGGACGCCGGCATTCTTTAGCAAACTCGTTGCTGTATGTCGCAGCGAGTGAAATGAAATTTCACTGGATCGGCGCCGGGCTGCCCGGCCGCTCCCATCCTTTGCTTTCTTATGCGAGCGCCGCTGAACCAGGCCCGCGCTCACGAGAATGTCATGAAACTGATTGGAGAGACCGCCGCTGTGCTCCTCTCGACATCGCACAAGCCGCGCTGCCGCTCTCGGAAACACAAAAGCTTTTGAGTCGTCACTCGCCGGGAGATCGAGCAGATAATCCAGCAGCGGCGCTGCAATCGGGATCAGGACACGCCGATTTGTTTTACGTGTTGTTAAAGCGATTTCACCGCGGGCAGGATCGACATTCTCCCATCGAAGCATCGCTACGTCAGACAAGCGTTGACCAGTGTAAAGTCCGGCAAGGATAATTCCTTCCCATTCGCTGTCTCGCGCGGCTCGCAAAATCCGACCGAGCTCAGGCAAAGTGAACGCACGGCGTTCGGTTTGTGCCGTGGTCTTTCTCACGCCCGAAACGAAATGCGCCGGACTCTCGATCTTGAAGCGTTGCGCAGCGGCTTTGAACATCTGCTTCACAATCTTCAATCTCGTGTTGACCGATGCCGCCGCTAACCGGCTCGCTAGGTCGTCCCGGAACCGAAGAATGAGAACATCGTCACGCGCGGCGAATCCAATCAGATCCCGATCGGCTGCCGCGCCGAGCGAACTCACGAACGATTGGACTGCTAGCTTGTATTTCGGATAAGATCGCGGCGACAGTTGCGGTTTGATACCAGTCAACCAGGAATCGGCAAACGCGCGCAACGAACCTGCTCCAAATTCGCGGCCCGACACAGATCGAAAGACATCAGCGAAAATCTGAGCGGCCGCGGCTTTCGTTTTGGAGTCGCGAATTTTTTCGGTGAAAGCAGTGATCGCATGTTCAGAGAGAACATTTCGGCCGGCATCATCAAGTGCATCGGCAATTTGCTGCGCAAGCTTGCGATCTCCGGTCCTCAAGCTCCGCTTCCAGCGTTCGACGGGCAGGTTCGACGGCCGCACCGTGAAACACGCCGACCAAAACGGCGAACTCGGATGCTTCCAGAGGCTTGCCACGCCCCTAGTAAGAACCAAAGTAAGAACATCGGCAATGTTTTTTATTGCCGCTGATGTCGCCAATACCTAAGCAACGGAGGCTTCCATCGTGCCTCGCATCAGCCGGGGGTTCGAATCCCCCCCCATCCGCATTCGACCACTTGCTCTTAATCTTGCTCCTGCTCGTTAACGTTTCTCTATCACCTGCAGTTCCTGTCGCAGCTTGACCATGCTGCCGTGCGGCAGGACGCCGCGAAAATTCACCCCCGGATAAATCATGCAATCGCGGCCGATCACCGAGCCAGGATTGATGACCGCGTTGCAGCCGATCTCCGTTTTGTCCCCGACGATGGCGCCGAATTTTCTTAAGCCGGTTGCGAGTTCGCCGTCTGGCGTGATCACCGCGATTTCGCCATGATCGAGCTTCACGTTTGAGAGAATCACGCCTGCGCCAAGATGAGCATGATGACCAAGGATTGAATCGCCCACGTAATTAAAATGCGGCACCTGAACATCGTCGAAAAGAATGCAATTCTTGAATTCGCACGAGTTTCCCATGACGACGCCATTGCCGACGATCACGTTCTCGCGCACGTAACAACCGCTGCGGATCCGGCAATTTTCGCCGATCCATGCTGGGCCTTTCAAAAACGCGCCCTGCTCAACGATTGATCCTCTGCCGATGAAGACGTGGTTACTGATGAACGGCTTGCCCATCAGCTCGCCCAGGATCGCAGGCTTCAAACGAAATTGCAGGTAACTCGCGAGCTGTTTGAGCGCGTCCCAGATGTAGTTCTGGTTTTCGAACAGCTTGGGATGGGCCGTGTGTTCGAGGTCAAGAAAATCGGCGGGCGCGAACATTCTCAGCGCTCAAGATGGCGAATCGCTCTCCGAGTTGCGAGCGCATTTTTCTGGGGAGCACCGGCTGCCAGCCTGTAGTTGCTGGCAGCCTGTGCTCCCCAGATCACTCCGCTCCACGGCGCGTGAGCTTCGGCCTGTCCTTCGTGTCGCGCACTTCCCAGCCGAGGGCGGAAATTTGGTCGCGCAGTTCGTCGCTTCGCTTCCAATTTTTTTCGCGCCTCGCTTCTTCGCGCTGTGCTGCGAGTTGTGCCACTTCTGTTGGAATCATGATTTCGACCTCCGCTTCGAGATCGAGAACCGTGTTGATCCGTTTCCACCAATCCAGCCATGCTTTTGCTGAAGCGACGTCCAGTTTGTTTTCATCCATGGCGCGATTCGTTTGGCGAATCGATTCAAACAAGAATCCCAGCGCTGCCGAAATATTGAGATCATCATCGAGCGCTTCTTCGAACTCACGTGCTTCAATTCGATGTTGGGCGTTGGGCGTTGGGCGTTGGGCGTTTTGCTTTTCTGCAACTTCGCGCAAGCGTTGCAGCCATTCATCGATGCGACCGAGCGATTCTCGCGCCTCATTCATTCCCTCCCATGTAAAATTGAGCGGCACGCGATAGTGCACGCGCAGGAGCGCGTAACGAAGCTCGCGCCCGGTGTAACCTTTCGCCAGAACATCTGGGACCGTGTAAAAATTGCCCAGCGATTTCGCCATTTTCTGGCCATCGACCAGCAAGTGCGCACAATGCAGCCAATAGCGGACGAATTTCTTGCCTGTCACGCCTTCGCTCTGTGCGATCTCTGCTTCGTGATGCGGAAAAATGTTATCGACGCCGCCACAATGAATATCGATCTGGTCGCCGAGTAGCGCCGTCGCCATCGCGCTGCATTCAATATGCCAGCCCGGACGGCCCGGCCCCCATGGCGAATCCCATTTCACATCGCCATCTTCTTCGTCCCACGCTTTCCACAGGGCAAAATCGCCGATGTGTTCTTTGTCATATTCGTCGTGCTTCACGCGCCCGGTCGATTGCAACTGGGAGAGATCGAAATGCGCGAGCTTTCCGTAATTGGGAAATTTGTTGATGCGAAAGTAAACCGATTTGTCGTCCGCTTGATAAGCGAGTCCGCGCGCGATCAGCGCGCCGATCATCTCGATCATTCTGTCAATGTAACGCTGATCGGTGGCGGCGGGAAATTCATCCGCCCGTTTGATCCGCAACGTTTCAACATCTTCGAAGAACGCTTGTTTGAATTGCTCGGTGAACCTGGCCAGCGGCACTTTGGCCTCCCGCGCGCCGCGGATTGTTTTGTCATCCACGTCGGTGATGTTCATCACGCGATGCACTTTGTAACCGCGCAGCTCGAGGTGCCGCTGAAGCAAGTCTTCGAAGATGTAGGCGCGAAAATTTCCAATGTGCGCGCGGCTGTAGACGGTCGGCCCGCAAGTGTAGATACCAATTGTGCGCGCAGCCGGATCACGCGGCTCGAATTCTTCCAGTTCGCGCGAGTAGGTGTTAAAGAAGCGCAGCGCCATACGTTTTATGGTAGCGGCGGTTCACCTGAGTCACCATGGCGATTGAGGTCAATCGTCGCTATCTATTATCTCAATAGTTGCAATCGCAATTGCAGCCATCCCTTCGCTCCGCCCGACTGGACCGAGCTTTTCGTTGGTAGTGGCCTTCACGCTCACATTCGATTCGCTTGTGCCGATGGCAGTCGCAATTTTTTGGCGCATCGCGGGAACGTGGGGAGTGATTTTCGGCGTTTCGGCGATGAGTGTGGCATCGACATTGAGCACGCGCGCTCTTTTGTCGGTAAGCAATTCCGTCACCCGTTTCAAAATCTCGATGCTGCTGATGCCGCGAATCGACTCATCCGTATTTGGAAAATGCTGGCCAATGTCGCCTGCGCCGATCGCGCCGAGCAAGGCGTCCGCGATCGCATGCGACAAAACATCCGCGTCCGAGTGTCCTTCCAGCCCGTGCGAGTGCGCGATCTCGACTCCGCCTAAAATCAGTTTTCGTCCCTTCGCGAGACGATGCACATCATAGCCGATTCCACATCGAGTCATGGTGGAAATTGTTTGTCGTCACAATTTGAGATCGATAACGCCATTGGAGGCGACGATGCTGTACTTATCCTTCATGTCGTCGCGCGGACGAAGATCGACAGTTCCACCGGCATTTTCAACCAGAAGCCAGCCCGCTGCGATGTCCCACAAACTGATTCCCTGTTCGATATAAGCGTCGAATCGTCCGCACGCGACATAAGCCATGTCGAGCGCAGCGCTGCCAAGGATCCGGCATTTGCGCACGCGATGAATCATTTCCTGGAGCAGCGGGAAATTCGCGTTAATCGTCTCCCCGGTCTTGGCGAGCCCAACCGAGATGACGGCTTCAGTCAGGTCCGCGCGATCGCTCACATGGACGGGGTGGCCATTTAATTTCGGGACCTCACCCTTCTGTCCAGACCACATTTCCTCGCGAATTGGATCGTAGATGACGCCAATCATGATTTCGTTTCGAAGGCGTAGCGCAATCGAGACACAAAAATGAGGTATGCCGTAGAAATAATTCACGGTGCCATCAAGTGGATCGACAATCCACTGATGCTCGGTCGATTGATCGCCCGCGACTCCTTCTTCGCCGTAAAGCGCGTGCTCGGGAAATTCTTCGAGAAGTAATTTGGTAATCAACTCCTGCGCCTGGATATCGATCTCGAGTTTCAGATCGTGCGCTGCGACCGCATTGACCCGCTGCTGCCGCCGGAAATTTTGGCGAAGCAACTTGCCCGCCCCGCGTGCGGCCTCTTCGGCCGTATCGAGGTAATGCTTCATGAATGATTACGTCGCACAAAGAACATAAAGTGCACAGCGGAAATGAAGTTGAAACCAAGCGCAAGCAACGTGGGTCATCCTGAGCGCAGCGAGGGATCTCTCATAACTTCACTGGTTACACTTAATGGAATTGCGCAATCGTACGCTTCGATTGTGAGATCCCTCGCCGTCTGTTGCGGCTCGGGATGACAGAGCGCATGCGAAAAAAACCGGGAGGAAAATAAATTCTCCTCCCGGGTTGAAGTTAGGAGTTGTGACTCCGAGGAAATTCGGAGTCGTTAATGAAGCGTCAGGCTTAATGCCTTTTTTTCTTCGCTGCTTTTTTCTTTGCTGCTTTTCTTTTTGCCATCGACTAATTCACCCCTTTCGATCCGCAACGTGCGGAACTTGGTGAAGAGTTGGGAATGAACTTCACTTCATTGCGTTCAGTAATCATCACAGTTTTTTTGTCAAACATTTTTGTTGGGAATTTTGAAAAATTTTTACGAGCTCCCGCGCGATAATTTTCTTCGGCGCGCGCGAAATTTTCTGTCGTTCGCCGTTTTGAAAGAGAATCGTCACCTCATTCACGTCGCTTTCCATTGCCGAATTTGCGCCGCTCACGTCGTTCGCGACCATGATGTCGCACTTTTTTTCGCGCAGTTTCTGAGCGGCGTTTTCTTCCATGTCATTTGTTTCCGCAGCGAAACCGACAAGAAAGAATTGGCGGTCTTGCCGGTGGCCTAACGAATCGAGAATGTCGCGCGTGGGAACCAAGTCCAGTGAAAATTTTGCGCCGCGCTTCTTAATTTTTGTCCGCGAAGCTTTTACCGGCTTGTAATCCGCCACGGCGGCGCACAGGACGCATACGTCGCAGTTGTCTGCATGCCGGTGGACAGAAGCGAACATTTCGTCGCTGGTGGAAACGGAAACCAATTTGGCGCCGCCCGGCGGCTCGATGTTCACGGGACCGGAAATCACGATAACATCGTGGCCGGCATCGAGCGCCGCTTCGGCGATGGCGTAGCCCATTTTCCCTGATGAGCGATTCGAAATGTAACGAACCGGATCAATCGGCTCGCGCGTCGGCCCGGCCGTGACGAGAAATCTCACGCGATCAAATTTTCCTGACGCGCGAGCAGAAACTCGGCGCGGAAAGCGATGTCGTTCACTTTCCAAAGCCGGCCAATGCCTTCGTAACCGCACGCCAGCATTCCTTCTTCCGGCCCGATAAATTCGACACCGCGCGCTTTAAGTTTTTCGACGTTCTCCTGCGTGGCGTGATGTTGCCACATTTTTCCATTCATGGCGGGCGCGATCAGAATCGGCGCGCGCGTGGCGAGCGCAATGGCGCCGAGCGGATGACCCGCCAGACCGTGCGCAAGCTCGGCGATGATGTGCGCGGTGGCGGGCGCGATCAGGAGCAGGTTCGCGCGATCCGCAAGGTCGATGTGACCGGGTCGCCAATTTTCTTTTTCATCGTAGAAGCTGGTCGTCACCGGATTTTTGGAAAGCGTTTGCAACGTCAGCGGCGAAATGAATTCGGTCGCGTCTAGCGTCATGACGACAAAGACTTCGTGGCCCTGTTTGACAAGCAGACTCGCCAGCTCAGCAGATTTATACGCTGCGATCGATCCTGTAACGCCAAGCACGACGGATTTTTTTCCAGCCGGAATGCGCACCACTTTTCGGGCGCTGGTTTTTTCAAGTCTGCGCTTGGAATTTTTTTCCATCTTAAATCGACAAGACTAAGCGGGAATAGTTTTGCGAGTTATTTCGGCCTCAACCGCCGGCTCAAACAACTTTCTGCAGCCATGATGTGGCGGACTTTTTCCAAGTCCTCTTCGATTGACCCGCTAACGATAGTGTAGCGGTAATCGCGCCACAATTCCATTTCTCGTGTCGCGGTCTCCAGTCGTCGTTTGATCTGCTCCTCAGTCTCGGTACCGCGTTTGTGCAAGCGGCGACGCAATTCTTCCAGGTTGGGCGGCATAATAAAAACATCCGTCAGAGCCCCGCGAATGATCGGATCACCGCAGTTGCGGATGGTGGCGGCGCCCTGTATGTCGATGTCGAGCAAGACATCCGTGCCGTTGTTCAAATTGTTCAGCACCGGCTCGCGCAGTGTGCCGTAATAATCTCCGTGCACCCGCGCGTGCTCGAGAAAATCACCGGCTTCGACTCGCGCGCGAAAATCAGCACTCGATAGAAACTGATAGTTTTCTCCGTCGATTTCACCGACGCGCGGCGCCCGCGTGGTGCAGGAGACGGAATAAAAAAGATTGGAAGTTTTCCGGAGCGCTTCAACCAGGGTTGTCTTGCCCGCGCCCGATGGTGCAGATATGACGAAGAGAATTCCGTGGCGGCTGAACTGTTTACTCAAGGTTTTGAAGTTGCTCCCGGACCTTCTCCAGTTCGGCTTTGGAGGCGATGACGCGTTGCGAAATAGCGGCGTCATTCGCTTTTGCGCCAAGCGTGTTGAGCTCGCGAAAAATTTCCTGGGTGATGAATTCCAGTGTGCGCCCGACCGGTTCTTTGCTGCGCAAATGATGAGCGAACTGAGCGAGGTGACTGTCGAGGCGTGTCAACTCCTCCGAGACGTCCGACCGGTCGGCAAAGAAGGAGATTTCCTTGAGCACACGTTCGTCATCGCTGGCGATCGGCAGCCCGGCTTTTTCAATACGGTCGAGCAGCGCAGCGCGATATCGTTTCACGACGTCGGGATGAAGCGCGCGAACCTCCTTGAGTTTTTTCCGGATCGCCTTAAGCCGATGAATTAAATCCTTGGCCAAATGTTTGCCTTCGCGCTCGCGCATTTTGACTAAATCGGCAAGCGCGGCGCGCAGCGCCCGTTCGATTGCCGGCCATGCTTCTTCCGCCTTCACGGCCTCTTCCGGGAACCGCATCACACCGGGCGCTTGCAAAATCGTGCTGATAGTGATCTCGCCCGGCGCGTTTAACTCCTTTTGCAAGGCGCGCATCGCTTCGTGATACGAGCGGGCAAGTTCCGTGTTTAGCGCCAGGTTTCGCGCACCGTCTGCGCCAGTATGAAGGGTGACGGTGGCATTGGTCCGGCCGCGCGAAATATTTTCGTTAATCGTCTGACGAATACGCGGTTCGAGTTCGGCCAGGTCGCGCGGTAAATTGATCACAACGTCGCTCTGCTTCCGGTTCACAGAATTCAGTTCGACGCTAAATTTCGTCCCGGCGTGATCGGTCTCGGCGCGACCGTATCCAGTCATGCTCCGCATATCTCGATGCAAAAGCTTATCGCAGAGAAACGCTCAACGCTCAACCCTCAAGGTTTGTTTGGTTCGAATAACATTGCGCCCACGACGAGCGAATGATCCGTTTGCAGCAGTGTGAATCATTTCGAGAAGGAACTCGTCGCGACGGTGATCTTCGGGATCACTTACGTGCTCATCAGCGGTCGGCAGCTTAAGATTCTGCCATTGAATCGACCGGCAGCCGCTCTGCTCGGCGCGGTGTTGATGGTTTCGACAGGAGTGATGACCGCCGGAGCGCGCATATCGCGCGGTCAATTACGACACGATCGTGCTGCTGCTGGCGATGATGTTGGTATCCGCGTATCTTTATCTGGCGCATTTTTTCGAGTGGGCTGCGGAGCGGGTGTTGAGTTTTTCGCGCACGCCACAGCGGTTGTTGCTCTACGTCACACTTACATCAGGAATCCTCTCGGCGTTGCTCGTCAATGACACGATTTGCCTGATGTTGACGCCGCTCGTCATAGCGGTGATCCGACGCGGCAAACTTCCGCTGCTACCGTATCTGATCGCACTCGCGACCAGTGCTAACATTGGCAGCGTCGCCACGCTCGTAGGTAATCCGCAAAACATGATCATCGGGCATTTTTCGCATATTCCGTTTTCGCAGTTTTCTCGATCGCTCGCCCCGGCGGCGATCGTTGGACTCGCGATCAACTTTGTCATTTTGCGTTTCGGTTTTCGGAGTGCGCTGCGGGCAGTTGTGATCGAACGGGAACTTCACGCGATTCCGAAACTAGACCACGGCTTGTTCGCCATTGTTTGCGCCGTGTTTGTGGCGATCTTCGCTTGTTTCCTTGCCGGGCTAAACCTGGCATGGACCGCGCTCGCTGGCGCGGCGCTGGTGATGGTGCTTGCGCGCCGCGATACGCATGAAGTGCTGAAGCTCGTCGATTGGCATTTGCTGGTGTTTTTTGCGGCCCTGTTTGTCGTTGTTGATGGACTGAGCGACACCGGTTTGCCCGATGCGATTTATCGGCATCTGCAACCCGTTTTCGGGTCAAGCGCGCCTACGCAGACTTGGAACCTGACGTGGTTCTCCGTCGCCGGCTCGAACATTTTTTCGAACGTGCCATTTGTGCTTGTTGCGGGGAAATGGATCACGCGTTTTGTCGAACCAGTGCTGATGTGGAAAGTGCTCGCCTTGGCGACGACGTTCGCCGGCAATCTCACGATCATCGGCTCGGTTGCGAACATGATCGTCGTGGAATCTGCGCGCGCGAACATCTGGAAGTCGGCTTCTGGGATTACGCGCGCTTCGGTATCCCGATTACGATCCTGACGACCGCTGCCGGCGTGATCGTGCTGCTATTGCTTCGTTGAGAAGATGTCGCAACGCCTTTCGGTGTGGAGAAGGGATCGGGATCGAGTCCAGTGAATCCACTCTGATCCAACGTTGTGAATGATCGTCGATCTTTTGCGTGCATTGGGTGTAAACGTTCAAGGTGACGCGATGATTTGTGAACGGAAAAATCGATCTGTAGATCGGCCGTCGATTTAGCGGTGTCCTTTGCAGCCGAGGTAAAATCCACATGCAGCGCCAGCGTCTGTCGGCTTTCTCAAGCAGAATCCTGTCGGCCCGAATGATGAGCGCATGATTTTCGGTCAACCGTTCCATCGGAGGCCGTTCTTTCTTCGTGGGGAGAGTCTCCGGATTTTTCGCGCGACAAAGTTTTTTGACGGGGCAGATGCCGCATCGCGGTCGGCGAGGCCGACAAACGAGCGCGCCAAGATCTGTGAGCGCAGAGTTGTAAATGCGCGCGGAGCGCTCTGGAACAAGAGTGGCCGCATGCTCCCAAAGTTTTTCCCGGCCGCCCCTTCGATCGATCGGGCGGCGAAAATTAAGAATGCGCACCAACACGCGCGCAGTGTTGGCTTCGATAATCGGAACTGCTTGATCAAAGGCGAAGCTGGCGATGGCGTGCGCGGTGTATTTCCCGATTCCAGGGAGTCGCTGCATTTGCTCGATTGATCGCGGAAAGCGTCCGCGAAATCGATCTACGACGGCCCTTGCGGTGGCGTGAAGATTTCGCGCACGAGCGTAATAGCCGAGTCCTTGCCAGGCGCGCAGAATATCGTTTTCGGAAGCGCGATTTAGTGCAGCGAAATCAGGAAATTGCCTGAACCACTCATGGTAATAAGGAATCACGGTGGCAACCTGAGTTTGCTGGAGCATGAACTCGGACACGAGGATTGCGTATGGGTCTCGCGTTCGACGCCAGGGCAAGTCACGTCCGTGTTTGCGATACCACGTAGTCAATGCGCGGCGGAATTCAGCTTTTGGAAAGGCCACAGATGGACACGGATTAACACAGATGATTGATAATGTCTCGCCAGCTAATTCGGCATGCATGCAAACTGTGTTTCATCTGTGTTAATCTGTGGCTCAATGAATTCATACACCCATCCGCTGACGAAAGAGCAGGCAACAAAGCTTCGCGCGTTGCTGGAAGAGCTCGGGTTCGAATTTTCGCCGAAGCAGTGGACAATTTTCTTCGCGCAGAAAAACAAGTTAAGCGTGGCGGTTTATGAGAAGGGGCCGAAGGTGCTGGTGCAAGGTCGCGGCGTGGAAGAGTTCGTTCAGTTCGAGCTGGAACCGAAGATTCTGGGTGAGGCGAAACTGGGCTACGAAGAAGTGCACTCACCGGAAATGTTTCAGCCGCATTTCGGGGTGGACGAGAGTGGGAAAGGAGATTTTTTCGGGCCGCTTGTGATTGCGGGCGTCTATGTCGATCCCGGAATTGCGCGCAAATTTCTCGATGCCGGCGTGGTGGACAGCAAAAGGATCGGCTCTGATGCGCGCATTCGCACGCTGGCGGATATGATTCGGAAAAGTTCGCTGGGTCTGGTGGAAACAGTTCTGATCGGCCCGGCCAAATACAACGAGCTTTACGAGAAGTTTGGCAATCTAAACCGGTTGCTCGGGTGGGGACACGCGCGTGTGATCGAGAATTTGCTGGCGAGAAAGCCGGGATGCCTGCGGTCGTTATCGGACCAGTTCGCGGACGCTGGGGTGATCCGAGCATCATTACTAAAGCACGGGCGCAAGATTGCCATCGAACAGCGTCCGAGAGCCGAATCGGACATTGCGGTCGCGGCGGCTTCGATCGTTGCGCGCGAGGCGTTCATCAACTGGCTGGACCGCAAAAGCAAAGAGCTCGGCCTGCGATTGCAGCGCGGAGTATCGCCGGGCGTAAAAGAGAGCGCCAGAAAGCTGGTGGAAATGAACGGGCCAGGCGCATTGCGTGAGGTGGCAAAAGTGCATTTTCGCACCGCGCACGAGACCGCGCCGGATGATTATCCCGCCCCGCCTGCACGTGAGAATTGGCCAGGCAGACAGGATTCGTTAAAGCGTTGAAGAGTTGAAGCGTTCACAAGGAACGAGGTCTTGGGCAGCCGTCGCAGGGACATGACGCTGGGAAGCCGTCACTCCTTGAAGCGCCGCGCCGTTTCAACGCTTCAACGTGGCCAAGCCAGTTGCGTTTCGTGTTCTTTTCGAACACCTTAGGCTATTAAAATTTTATTGTTTTTGTGATCCGTGGCCACCGCCGCAGCCGCATGGAACGATTATTAAATAGATATGTCAAAGTTAACCAAGCGCGACATCGTCGTTTCTATCAGCAACCAAACCGGCATGGTTCAGCATCAAGTCTTTGACGTCGTCCAGCGCACGCTAGACAAAATCACCGACAGCCTTGCTAACAACATCCCTGTTGAACTGCGCAATTTTGGCGTTTTTCAGCCGCGCCTGACAAAACCGCGCGTTGGACGCAACCCCAATCAGCCCGGCAGCAGTTTTGTGATTCCACCGCGCGCGACGGTGAAATTTAAGGTTGGCAAAATCATGCGTCAGCGCGTTGAGAAGCTCTCACGCCAGCTGAAAGAGGCAGCAGAGCGCAACACGAAAACAGAAGCCGGGGTACCAAGCGGAGAGTAGCTTACGAGAGCAAATTCTGGATCGTTTTCTCCAGGCGCTCAAAATTGATCGGCTTGGTGAGATGTTCAGAAAAGCCTGCCTCCCTGGCTTGGTTTACGTCGTGTTCGCTGCCAAAGCCGCTGAGCGCAATTGCGGGCAAATCCTTCTTGAGGCGTACTTGACGCATTAATTCATAACCGCTGCGATCCGGCAATCCGATGTCGCTGATGAGCAGGTCGAAATCCTGTGTGCACATTTTCTCCACGGCCTGTTCAGCAGAATGGGCTACCGTAATTTCGTAGCCGTGGCGTTCCAGCATCCTTTTCATTCCGATGCAAGTGTCGTAATGGTCATCCACGAGCAGGACGCGCCGATGCTTTGAAACAGCCAGTTCTCGTTCCGGACCCACCGGTTGATCTTGGCTCTCGCCGTCGCGACTGATCGGAGTCAACACCGTGTTTAGTTCCACTGAAAAGGTGGCGCCCTGGTCTTTCCCGGGACTTTGCGCCCGGATCTTTCCGCCGTGCGCGTCGATCAACGCCTTCGAAATGGCCAGGCCAAGCCCGAGGCCTCCAAAGCGGCGCGTGATTTCAGCCTGGCCCTGCTCGAATGCGTTAAAGATCTTGTCGATTTTTTCCTGTTCGATGCCGATGCCGGTGTCGATGACGCGGGCCTCAATTTTATCCGGCGCCGGGTTAAGGGTCTCAATAGTGATTCGGCCTCTTTCAGGAGTAAATTTCACGCTGTTCTTGATCAGATTCCAAAAGACCTGTTGCAATCGCGCCGGATCGCCCTCCACATGGGTGTGAGCAGCGCGAAAGTGAAATTCCACTTCCAGATTCTTCGCTTCGACTTCTTTTCGACATATCTCGTAAGCGCGCTGCAGGATTTGGTGCACGCAAATAGTCTCAAAGCTTAATTGCAGTTTGCCTTTCGAGATACGAGTCACGTCGAGTAAATCGTCAATCAACCGCGCTTCCAGCTCAACGTTGCGCCGGACGACCTCGAGCGCTTCTTTGACAGGCTGGGAATCTGGCACTTCGGCTTCTAGCTCCCCTACCATCGCAATTACCGGCATGAGGGGGCTGCGCAGCTCGTGCGACAAAAGTGCCAGGAATTGATCCTTGGCAGCATCTGCGGCAATCAACTCCTGGCGCAATGTGACGTCGCGCGTCTTGTCTTCCACCAGATAAAGCACGCCCTGAATGGTTTCCTGGGCCCCCTGTAGCCGGAGCAGATTAATGTCCAAAAAGTGCGTCACTCCGGTCTTATCTTTCAACGGGTGCTCAGTCAGGTGAAATGGCGTTCCAAAGGTAAGCACTCTCTCAATCGCTCCGGGGGGCGCAATCTTCACCTCGTCACAGGTGATTTCCGTGATGTCGCGGCGGCTGGCAGGCAGGTCTCCAAAGCGTTCGGCCATGCGCGCAAAAGCATCGTTGGCGTGAAGAAAGCGGCGAGAAGTTGGATCGACAAAAGCGATTCCGCTGGGCATGTTCGCCAGCATTTTCTCGTTGAAGACAACTTCACGCTCCAGCCGTTGCTTGGATTCCATCTGGCGCTGATAAAACCTGCTGCCCAGCCAAGCGAAGACCGCCGTAAGGACGACCAGCCACGCTGTCAGCAACGTCATCCGCCCCAGCAGATCGTGAACCGGTTTGTAAGCCAGCGCTTTCGGCTGTTCCACGACTGCCACCCAACCGGTGTTCTCGATAGGACTGAATGAGTAGAGGTTGCCGTGCTCTTCGAAATGTCCGGTTTTATTTTGGCGGATTTCCTTGATCAACACGCCACCCCCCGGGGAAGTCACACTGGGATTCGGCTTAAAATCATTCGCGAAAAGGGCGACGCCGTTTTGATCGAGAACTTCGAACAGAAACCGGTCGGAAAATTCGATCGTGGACAAACGCCGGCCAATTCTTTCCACGAGGACCGAGTCACCAACGTAGCCGAGAATTCTTCGGTCGGGCGTGCGCACAGCTGCGACGATATTGGTGACCAGCCGGTTATCCGTCAGCCGGGAATGAACTGGCGAGACCACGGCTTCGTTGGATTCCGCCGCTTGTTCGCGCCAGTAACTGGCCCCAAAATCCTTTCCGACCATCTCGGGCGCTGTCGGGATCGATGCAATTAAGGCACCGTCAGGTGCGGTTAAAAACATTCCGTCGATATTGGGGTGCGAATAAAATGCCGAGTTGAGCCATGGCTGAGCCACGGGCGTCGGATTTGCCGCGCTCAGAACTCTCGTAACTTCGGGGAGCGTCTGATAATAGTTAATGATGGCACTGCTGCGGCTGAGATCGTGGCCGACCAGATGGCCAACCAATTGGATCAGAGTTTGCCTGTCGCGCAGGATTCGGGATTCCAGGGTATCGCGCAGGATGGTGTAGGAAACAATTAGCGTCAGGACGGACGGGATCCATCCCGCCAGAAGAATAGGAAAGATGATCGTGAAACGCTCGAAACGGTCGCGCCTTCGTTTCGTTATTGTATCTCCCAGCTGCATTCCTGCCTTTTGCGAAAACAAATTGGCCTATCACGGTTACCTTGCTGACCCTCTCAGGCAAGGGCGAATGTCGGGAGACGTTGAACGGCTTTAGTAGCGTATTTTTTTTAAACAGCGGTAGGCTGGCCAGCGACCAAAGAGATTGCCCAAACCGATTACTCCCGCAATTACGAAGATCGATTGGAGACTACTGCGTATCAATACAATATGACCGCGCTTTTCACAGGCAAACATGCGATTTTTGGATTGACGCAACCGCTGGAAACGGCATCATGACGCCCTTACTGGCTCAACGATTGGTGGCCATAGAAACTCCTATGCAAGGAAGTGTCGGACATATCATTTGGACGGTTTGCTACCTGAGTGTGCTCATCGGGCTTTCCGCTTATGGCGTCCATCGCTATTTCATCATTTATCTCTACCTGAAAAACCGCAAGCGGGCCCCGGTGCCGGCCCGTTATTTTGAACGACTGCCGAAGGTGACGATGCAGTTGCCGATCTTCAACGAGGTGTACGTGGCCGAACGGTTGCTCCGTTCGGTGAGCGAACTGGATTATCCGCGAGAGCGTTTGCAAATTCAGGTGCTGGACGATTCAACCGATGAGACCCGTGAAATCACCGCCTCCTGCGTAGAGGAACTGCGTCAGCGTGGGTTCAATGTTCAGCGTATTCATCGGGTTGATCGCACCGGTTTCAAAGCCGGCGCACTGGCGGTAGGGCTTGAAGCTGCAGAGGGCGAGTTCGTTTGTATTCTGGACGCCGATTTTGTCCCGCAAAGAGACTTACTAAAACGCACGATCCATTTCTTCACCGATCCTAAAGTGGGAATGATCCAGACCCGGTGGGGCCATTTGAACCGTGGGTATTCATTGCTCACGCACGTAGCCGCAGCGGCCGTTTTTTTAATTTCAATGGAACCGCCGGTCTCTGGCGGCGTTCCTGCATCGAACAAAGTGGGGGCTGGCAATATGATACGCTATGCGAGGACCTTGATCTGAGCTATCGCGCTCAGCTGGCAGGCTGGAAATTCATTTATCTTTCAGATGTGGTCACTCCTGCGGAGTTGCCGGTGGACATGAATGGTTTCAAGTCTCAGCAGCATCGCTGGACCAAGGGTTCGGTGCAGACCTGTAAAAAATTGTTGCCCACGATCTGGCGCAGTCGGCTTCCGTTTCCAATCAAGCTCGAGGCCACGGGGCATTTGATGTCCAACTTCGCTTACCTTCTCCTTGCCTTTCTGTGTGTTCTTTTACATCCCTCGACGGGAGGGCCTCAGGGCGGCTGGGTGCGCACGGTGCTTATCGACATTCCCATCTTTCTTGCAGCGTCGGCATCAGTCGCCGCTTTCTATGTTTGCGCCCAGCGCGAGTTGCATCCACGGACGTGGATGAGAGAGATTCTTTTTCTGCCATGCCTGCTCGCCTTGGGAATTGGTCTCTCGCTCAATAACGCGCGAGCGGTGCTGGAAGCGCTCATCAATCACAAATCCGACTTCACGCGTACGCCGAAGTACGGCATTGAACGCAAATCGCAGCACTGGCGCACCTGCAAGTACCGGCCGCTCAAGTCAACACTTCCCCTGCTGGAACTGGCCTTCGCCATCTATTTCAGTTACTTCGTGGTGTTCGCCATTGTGCACGGCCAGTTCTTCTCAGTGCCGTTCCTGCTGATGTTCCAGGGCGGTTTCCTTTACGTTTGCCTTTCTTCATTCGGCAGTCGCTGGTCAAAAATCAATTTTGACAGCTCACGCACAAGCGCCGCAATTCCCGCGTGACAAAACCCGAATTATCGGGTAAGAGGTTGCGCATGTTTCGGCTGTTGGCTGTAATTTTTAGTCTGGTTTCGATCGCGCCGGCATTTTCTGCCACACAGCTCACACAGCTCGATACGTCCCATCGTGTGGTAATCAGTATCCGCGATCAGAAGCTGATGCTTCTCGAGAATGGCGGGAGAGTGGCAATTTATCCGGTCTCGACGTCCAAGTACGGAGTCGGTGATTTTCGAGGAAGAATGACCACACCGCTCGGTTATCTGATGGTCGCGAAAAAGATCGGCGATAACGCGCCAGTCGGCGCCGTCTTTCACAATCGGCGGTGGACCGGCGAAATTCTCCAGCCCAATGCTCCCGGGCGGGATCCGGTGACGACACGGATAATTTGGCTAAACGGACTTGAAGCCCAAAACGCGCAGGCCTTTCACCGCTGCATCTACATCCACGGCACGCCGGAAGAAAAGACAATCGGCCGGCCAGCCAGCTATGGTTGCATCAGAATGAAAGCCGACGACGTCGCGGTGCTCTATAATCAAGTTCCGCTGGGGGCGCTGGTGCAAATCACTCCCGACCGTTTGCCCAAAGTGCCAAAGGCGCGGCCGACGTCGGCCAGTACTACGTTGGTCGTGCAGAACGAAAAACCGAATAGCCAGCAGCAGCCTGAACCAACATCTGCTTCGGGCACACTCAGCACCGAGCAAATGCGAATGGGTGGAGCGCTCGCTGCCGAGCGACAAAAAGCGAAGCTCGCATTGGGCAAACGCTTGTAACCTTCGGCCTCCGGCGCGGCGCGGGCCTGGTCCACAAAATTTTTGATCGACAATGGCTAATACCAGATCAGCTGCCAAACGCGCCCGGCAAAGGATGAAGCGCATGCTTCGCAATCGCAGTGTTGTCACACGTCTGCGGACCATACAGAGGCAGGTGGGTTCCACCCAAGAGCCCAACGCGGATCAAATCCGCGCGTTAATCTCGGCAATCGATAAAGCGGCCAAGCGCGGTATCATTCACGAAAACGCAGCCCATCGTCGCAAAGCGCGGCTCAACAAAGCGCTCGCCGCGGCGAAGTAGGTAGCTGTAGCCGCCTCGCTGTGCGAGGCGACGCGCCGGTGTGTTTGCAACGCGCGCTCTCCGCGCGTCTCACAGAGACGCGGCTACAGTAAATGCTCTTTGCATATCGCACCCGCCGGATAGATTCTGTGGAATGATCCCCGCTCTTCTTCTCGTTTTTTCGGCCGTCGCTTATCGGGTCACGACGGGCCTCTTGATTCATTCCGGTGCGAGCTGGCTTTCGAACTTCGCTCCGCTCGCGGCAATCGCGCTCTGCAGCGCCGCATACTTTCCAAAGAAATACAAATTCTCGGTGCCGCTTGTTACGCTTTTTATTTCCGATGTCGTAATTAATTTTCGGTACGGCGCGCCGCTGTTCGATCCCCAGATTCTTGTTCGCTATGCAGCGCTCGCGCTGGTCGGGTGGCTCGGAGTTCTGCTTCAGAATCGCGCATCCCTGAAGACACTTTTGCCGGCTTCCATTGTTGGATCGACAATTTTCTACGCAATTACCAACGCATTCTCCTGGTTGAGCGGTCCTGGTTACGCGAAAAATTTCGCAGGACTCGTTCAAGCGCTCACGGTGGGATTGCCTCAATACAGCGCGACGCCGAGCTGGATGTTTTTCCGCAACTCGATCATCAGTGATCTTCTGTTCACTTTGCTGTTTGTCATTTGTATGAATTTGGGGCGAAGCATGGAGAGATCGCGAGGCCGCGCCGCGCGGTTCCGCCCCGTCGCTGCGGGGTGACCGCCATGCAGCCGGGAGAGCAGCGCGACGAAGTCGAGATGCTCTCGCTGATGCTGTTGATCCGGCGTTTCGAGGAACGCGCCAGCCAGCAGTATCAAGCGCAGAAGATCGGCGGGTTTTGTCATCTTTACATCGGTCAGGAGGCGGTCGTGACCGGCGCGGTGGCTGCGGTACGGGACGACGATTATGTCATCACCGCGTATCGTGATCATGCTCACGCGCTCGCCCGCGGCACGAGCGCGGACGCGTGCATGGCGGAGCTTTTTGGAAAAGAGACTGGCTGCTCGCGTGGGCTCGGCGGTTCAATGCATTTTTTTGACCGGAAAAATCACATGTACGGCGGCCATGCCATTGTCGCTGCGCATGTTCCACTGGCGGTTGGGATGGCTTTTGCCATCAAGTACCGGGGAGAAGATCGTGTCACGCTTTGCTTCTTTGGCGATGGCGCAATCAATCAGGGAGCGTTCCACGAAGCGCTGAATCTGGCCGCGTTGTATAAATTGCCTATCGTTTTCATTTGCGAGAATAACCTGTTTGCCATGGGCACCTCGGTGAAAAGATCGACCTCACTGAAACAAATTGTCGATCGCACGGAAGGCTACGACATCCCGGGAGAAATCGTCGATGGAATGAATTTTCGCGAGGTGCGCGACAAGATTGCCGAGGTCATCGATTCCATTCGCAAAGAGCCGCATCCGGCGTTTCTGGAAGCACGAACTTATCGCTACCGCGGCCACTCGATGTCGGACCCGGCAAGTTATCGAACGAAAGAGGAGCTGGAAAAATATCGCCTCGACGATCCAATCACGCGTCTGCGCGCTCAGCTCACGCGCGAAGGGAAATTGACTAACGAACAATTTGACCGGCTCGACAAGCAGGCGAAGGAAACGGTTCTGGCCGCCGTGAAATTCGCTGAGCAAAGTCCGCAGCCGCCGCTCGAAAAACTTTACGATTACACGTATGCCGACGGAGCAAAGCCGTGAGAGAAATCACATATCGTCAGGCGCTCAATGAAGCGCTCGCGGAAGAACTCGAGCGAGACCCGAATGTTTTCTTGATGGGCGAAGAGGTCGCCGAATACCAGGGCGCATACAAGGTCAGCCAAGGCTTGCTTCAGCGCTTCGGGGCACGGCGGATCATTGACACTCCAATCAGCGAGAACGGGTTTGCCGGCCTCGGAGTCGGCGCGGCGATGGTCGGATTGCGGCCGATTATTGAGTTCATGACGTTCAGCTTTTCGCTCGTAGCCTTCGATCAGGTCGTGAACAACGCCCCGAACATGTTCACGATGTCAGGCGGCCAATTCAATATTCCCATCACGTTTCGCGGCCCGAACGGACCGGCGCACCAGCTTGGCGCCACGCATTCGCACGCGACGGAAAACTTTTACGCCAGCGTGCCCGGCCTCAAAGTTTGCACCCCGGCCACGCCGCGCGACGCAAAAGGGCTGCTCAAAACAGCCGTGCGCGACGACAATCCGGTGCTGGTTCTGGAAGCCGAGTTGCTCTACAGCTCGAAGGGAATGGTCGAGCCGCCGGATGAAGAATTGCTCATTCCGCTTGGCAAAGCCGACGTGAAACGCGAAGGCAGCGACGTCTCGATTATTTGTTACGCGCAGACCGTTCCGCTCGCGCTCAAGGTCGCGGCACAACTCGAAGAGGAGGACATCTCCGCGGAAATTGTCGATCTTCGTTCGATCAAACCGCTGGATGAGAAGGCGATTTTCGATTCGGTTACAAAGACGCATCGCGTCGTGATAGTCGAACAAGATCATCCGTTTTGCGGCGTGGGCGCGGAAGTTTGTTACCGGATTCAAAAAAACATTTTCGATGCGCTCGACGCGCCGATCATCCGCATATCACAGGAAGATGTTCCAATGCCCTACAACGAGCGGCTCGAGCACGCTGTGCTCCCGAACGCGGAAAAACTCATCGCTGCCGTGAAACAGGTTTGCTACGCATGATGCTCGATCTCCGCTTCAACGCTTTAACACGTTAACGAATCCCATGCCTGAAATCCAAATGCCCAAGCTGAGCGACACGATGACCGAGGGCACTCTCGTCGCGTGGAAGAAAAAGAAGGGCGATCAAGTTTCTGCTGGCGAAGTGCTCGCCGAAATCGAGACAGACAAGGCGACGATGGAATGGGAATCGCCTGAGGATGGGACGCTTACCGAAATTTACATCGAGGAAGGTGGCAAGGTAAACGTCGGCGACAAGATCGCATTCATCGGTGGTGAGGGCGAGGAAGCGCCTAAGGCGGAAGAGCAAGAAGAAAAAGAGAAAAAGACCGAAGCGAAAGAACCGGAAAAAGAGAAGCCGAAGGAAGACGAAGCAAAAAAGGAAGAAAAGCCGAAGGCGCCGCAAGCGGAAGAGAAAGAGAAGAAAAAGACCGCGCCACCGAAGGCGGAAAAGAAAGAAGAGCCTGTAGAGGCAGGCGTGTCGCCTGCGCAGCCGGCACGGCTGCCACCACAGCCCGAGGAAGCGCGAGTAAAAGCGTCGCCCGTGGCGCGGCGAATCGCGGCCGAGCTCGGTGTTGACCTTTCCAGCGTGAAAGGCACAGGCCCGGAAGGTCGCGTGACTGAAACGGACGTACGCGCTGCTGCGAAATCTGTAGCCGCGGTCGCCGACCGCGGTCCCGCAAAAGGTGAACCGAAGGCTGCGCCTTCAATTAAAGCTGGCGAAAGCGCGCGCATTCAACTTTCCGGGATGCGCAAAATCATTGCACAGCGGCTGGTCGAAAGTCTCGGGCCGATCCCGCATTTCTATCTGACAATCGAAGTTAACGCCGGGCCGCTCATGGAAGCACGCGCGGAATTAAAATCCGCCGGCGAAAGCGCGGAGGCCGCGAAGATCACGGTGAACGATTTCGTCTTAAAAGCGGCGGTGCAAGCGGCTGTGAAAGTGCCGCGGGTGAACGCCTCTTTCGATGGCGACGCGATCGTGCAGTACGCGGACGTCGATCTTGGAATCGCGGTCGCGATCGAAGATGGCCTCCTGACACCGGTTATTCGCGCAGCGCAAAACAAATCGCTCCGCGAAATCAGCGAACTAGCCAAGGACTTGGCGCATCGCGCGCGCAACAAACGAATGAAGCCGGAGGAATTTCAAGGCGGCACGTTCACCGTTTCAAATCTCGGCGGATGTCGCTCACCATGAGCTGTGACCACCGCGTCATCGACGGCGCGCTTGGGGCAGAGTATTTAAAAGAATTGCTGCACCTTTTGGAAAACCCTGCCTTGTTGTTAGTTTAGATGCGACAGTGCAGCGCTTAATCCAAAGTTGTGAGTAATTCAACGCTGTAGATTTGAGACCCAACGAGATATGCCAGAATCAACTCAGATCACATCAACACCTAAGCCGCCAGTTCCGCCTCCTGCGCCGCCTCCGCCGAGTGGTATCCGTTCTACGGGCGGAACGAAGAAGGCGCGATAATGTAGGCGACCGCGAGTAGCAAGAGGTAAATCAAAGGCGCGGCGCACGCCATTTTGATGCCGCGGTTGATTGTAATTCCGATTTGATGTCAGAATCTGTGATTGCGCTCACGGACGACGACGTACGGTTCGATAATGAATCTCGCTACGACTCTCTTGTTTCCCAGACCATGAAGTCGTCCAGCGCTTGCCGGTTCTTATCGGTTACAAATTCGATGACCGTCGCGTCATCCACGAAACCGAGAAATGGCGTCTTGTCGGGGATCAAATCGAACGGATCGACCAGGTAATTGAGAGCAGCAACGATCCACAACAGCGCGTCATTCGGGACCCGATCGTATTCCCCGCGATGGTGCGCGCGGATTAATCGCAGCATCGTTTGGAGATAAGGCCAGCATTCTTTAAACGGCTCTTTGGGAACTGCCGCCGCCTTCTTCGCTGCTTCGTTGAAGAGCACTTGCAGATCTTCCGGATTTTTCAGGCACGCTTTCGCGTCGGTTAACGCTTTGACAAATGCGTCGCTACGAAGGGCAGGTTTGCTGTACGGCGTATCCCCCCTAGGATCTTTGCGAATCGGTCGCCCCTTGGTCTTGCCGCGCGATTTCGGTTTTACCTCTTTCATGGAGACTATAAAAGCAGTTCGCTGTGCGAATGGGAAGACGATTTCGTGACGCAGGCAATCGTGCCTGCGACCGTCTTGCAAGGAGCGGCGGTCTCAAGTCCGCCGCTGGGGCGATCTGGAGATCGCCCCCCTTGAAATCGACGCAGACAGGATTGTCTGCGTCACGAAGGTTTTGTCGCAAGAACGAGTGGCGACGGCCCGGGCGCTTCCAGCTTGCGAACCTTTTTGAATCCGGCGTCTTCTAGCCAGCTCTTAATTTCGTTGAAACTGAAAGTGTCGCCGTGCTCTGTGTTGACGAGCATCTGCACGGCGAACATGAGCGAATGCGTCGGCTCGGTGCGCCGGTCGTTCACGAGCCATTCAGCGACGGCGATTGTGCCGCCCGGTTTCAACGCGCCAAAGGTTTTCTTGAGCAACTGGCGGCTTCGTTGTTCGCCTTCGCTGTGCAAAATATGGCCGAGCGTAGCGATATCGTAGCCGTTGCCAAAATTGGCTTGCAACAAATCGCCCTCCACGAAATCGAACCGATCGCGCACACCAAATTTTTCCGTGACGCGTTTTGTAGTAGGAATCATTCCCGCCCAATCGACTGCGGTCACACGCACTCGTGGCGACTTCTGGGCGAGCGCAATTCCCCAAATCCCAGAACCGGCAGCTAGGTCGAGAACGCAGACATCGCTTTTCGCCTTCGCCAGCTTCAAGTGATCGCCAAGCTTCTGTGCGCCGGGGTAGCTCATTGGAATGATGTTTTCTACCAGTTCACTGAAGAACTCCGTGCCCTCGGCCTCTTGGTTCACGGCGACTACCGGTCGCCCGTCGCGCACGGCATCACTCAACCGTAGCCATCGCGAATTAAGCTGAGGCAGAATCGAGCCGAAAAATCCGGCGACTGTGCCCGGCTTGTTGCTGATGAGGAATGCTTCGCTTTCCGGCGTAAGCGAATATTTTTTCTTTGGATCTTTCTTCAAGAGGTCGAGGCCGACGAGCGCGTCCATGACCGCGCGCAGACCGCGCACCGACGCGCCAGTCTCCTTGCTGACCTGCTCGACGGTCTTTGCGCCGCTCTCCAGCGCATCGAAAACCTTGTTCGAGACTGCTGCGCTGATGATCAGCGGCGGCGCGTAGGCAAAACCAAGTTGCTGCAGACGTTCGGAAGTGATTTGTTTTTTCGGGCGATGTTTCTTAGGCATATTTACTTTGGATACCTGGAATTATAGATCGATAACTAGCAAGCGCGCGAGCGCTGGCAAATCAACTTTGTCATGTCCAATAATTCATCTGAGAAGTGAGCGTCACGAACTGCAAAACGCGCGAAGAAATGGAAGCGACCGAGCGCGCCGTGCTCGCGCCCTTTGCGGAAAAATCGGGCGAATCGCGCGGTCGCAAATACTCCGAGCCGAGTCACGCCTATCGCACAGAGTTTCAACGGGATCGCGCACGCATCATCCATTCGCGCGCGTTTCGACGCATGGAATACAAGACGCAGGTTTTTTTGAATGGCGCAGGCGACCATTTACGCACCCGTTTGACGCATTCTATCGAGGTCGCATCGATCAGCCGGACGATCGCCCGCGCATCACGGTTGAACGAAGACCTCGCCGAAGCGATCGCGCTCGCACACGATCTGGGGCACGCGCCTTTTGGGCACTCGGGCGAGGAGATGCTGGCCGAATGCATGCGCGATCACGGCGGCTTCAATCACAACCGCCAGAGTTTACGCCTGGTGGAGCTACTTGAAACTCCGTATCCGAATTTTCCGGGTGTCAACCTGACGTTCGAAGTGCGCGAAGGTCTGCGGAAACACGAGGCCTCCTATGAGTTTCCCGCGCCGGAAGACGAGAAATATCATTGTCCGTCATTGGAGGCGCAGGTTGCGGATCTTGCGGACGAGATCACTTATTACAGTCATGACCTCGATGACGCGGTCGATTTTGAAATTTTAAGCGCGACGCAATTGGAAGAAAACGAGGTCTGGCGCAGGAGCCATCATGCTGTGCTCGCGAACTACGCGGGTGCCAGGCAACCCGACCTGCACAAGTTAATCATTCGCGACATCATCGACAATGAGGTGCACGACCTCGTTGCGGCCAGCGCAAAATCCATTGCCGAATCGGGCGTACAAAGCGCAGATGACGTGCGCCGGCAGATGACGCCGCTGATTCGCTATAGCGATGAATTAGCCGAAGCGAATCGCGCGCTGCGGAAATTTTTGTATCAAAATGTTTATTATCATCCGCGCGTTTCTGAAGTGAACCGGCGCGCGTGCGAGATGCTGCGGCGCGTTTTCGAGGCGTACCTTGTCGATCCCGACAGACTAGGTGATGGAGCGACGAGACGGATTGAGAAGGAGGGATTGCACCGCACAGTTTGCGATTACGTCGCGGGAATGACCGATCGCTATTTGATGGAGGAATACGCGCGCATTGCTGGGTAGGGACGCAGCGCTATGGCGTGCTCCCGACGCAGCGCGCCGACCCTACCCAGCAATGCGCGGGCGTTCTTTCGTGTGAAATGAGGTTGGTTAACATAGCTGTTGCCTTTCTTCATGACGTTTTGAGAGCCGTCTATTTGCTCTTGCCTTCATAAGCAGCTTTCCGGCCGAGCTGCGCCATGCAGCTCTTGTCAAAAGACAGCGTTTTTTGCGGTGGGAGTCGAGGGACTCAGCCCACTGCCTCGGCGGTACAGAGCACGAACGATTGTGACGTCAGTTTGATTCCATCTTGAATCAACGCTCGTCAATCCTAAGCTCTCGCGATGGAAGAGTCGGAAGTGCCTCTCGAGCATTTGCACGAGCAAGTGAAGGAAACCGCGGAGCACATCGGCGCCCCCTGGATTTCATGGGTGGCCCTTAGCACAGCCATCCTTGCGGTCCTGGCTGCGATTGCGGGACTGCTCTCCGGGCGACACGTGAACGAAGCGATGATGAACCAAATCGAAGCGTCCGATCAATGGAGTTATTACCAGGCCAAAAGCATCAAAGCTTCGGTGCTTGATGCAAAAATGTCGCTCGCCGGCACGCCCAACGAATCGGATCAATCAAAGCGCGATCGTTACGAAAAAGAGCAGGAGGAGATCAAATCAGAAGCCGAGCACAAAGAAGCCGCGGCGAAATCACACTTCCACAAGCACGAAGTGTTCGCGCACGGCGTGACCATGTTCCAAATCGCGATTGCCATCGCGGCGATTTCCGCGCTTACGAAGAAACGGCGATTCTGGATCGTGAGTCTACTTTTCGGGATTGTCGGCTGCGCCTTTCTCGTCCTCGCCGCCATCGCAAGGTAGGGGCGGTTCACCCGAACCGCCCGGGTGGTTCAGGCCTGCCGCGCCGTAGCAACAGCGAAGGCGGGTCAATCGCCGCTACCGCCTTTTTTCCCAGAACTTCGTTCGGTCATTTCCGTAGAAGTAAGTGAGAAATGCAAATACCCCCCGGATTGGCAGTGTGCCTCGCAGCCTACTGCGAGAAGGGCACCAGTTGCTCCGCGCTTCATTCCCGGGTGGTCTTGAAGGGAATATTAGTTTCCATAATTATCGGAATGTCTTTTTTCGTTCCTTCAGAAACGATTCTAGCGGTGAAACGCCCACTATTTCCGATTAAAGCAGAAGCGCCGGACGCTGGGCATTGGGTCATTATCAGCACAAACGAGGAAACAAGATGAAACATCGTTATAAACAACTCGGCAAAATCTCACTGGCCAACATGCTCCGGGCAAGACATGTAAGGAAAGGCAATGCCACTGCGACCAATCGAAAAAAAAGGCTGCTGATGAAAGCGAAAAGCTCACGTTTTGACAGATTGGTCGCTCGTTACTATCCCGCCGTTTACAGTTTCGCTTCTCGATTGACGGATGATCCCCGGGAAGCAGTTACGTTAACGCGTGACGCATTCAACAGTACACGAGAACAACTCACGAACCATCGTAATAAGACCGCGCTAGCGTCAATCCTGATCTTGGCTGTAATCCGCGCAGGTCTTGCCGCCGCTTGATGCTCACGCATTTTGCGGTGTACGGAAGCACGAGCGACAAGAACGCTCGCACTGAACATTTTCTGAAACTTCGCCGTCGCAAGCTCCATGCGTCCCAAAACGATTTAAGGGCGACTTCTCGGAAGTAATCCATTGAGAGACACCAGACTCCCAAGGTCGGCCAACTTCCGCAATCCAAAATGATGCACTACCGGGGCGGTTCACCCGAACCGCCCGGGCGATTGTGGTCAATCGCCCCTACCTGCCGCATCAATCGCACAAGCCGCGCTCGCCTAGCCACGGCAAATGTCGTCGCCCGCGCGGGACGGGTTTGAGCCCGAATGGTGCTATCGCTTTGGTTCGGATGTGTGCGATTGCTTCATCTATGGAGTCGGTCGCATAGATCAGGCTCAGGTCGGAAGGGGCGATCATTCCTCGCTGCGCCATTTTCTCGATAAAGCCGATCAGTCCCTCCCAATACTCGGTTCCCATGATCACAATGGGAAAATTTTTGATCTTCGCGGTTTGAATCAGCGTGAGCGCCTCGAACAATTCATCGAGCGTGCCTGCGCCACCGGGCATCACAACGAAGGCGTAGGAATATTTCACGAGAAGCGCTTTGCGGACGAAAAAATAATGCATCCGAACGCAGCGATCGAGATAGGCGTTCGCCGGTTGCTCGTATGGGAGTTCGATGTTGCAACCGACGGAGCGGCCACCAACTTCTTTGGCGCCGCGGTTTGCCGCTTCCATGATGCCAGGGCCGCCGCCAGTCATGACTGTGAACCCCAGGCGCGCGATGGCTGCACCCATCTTCCTGGCCAGCTCGTAATGCGGATCATCAGGCTGAATCCGGGCTGAACCGAAGACGGTCACACATGGACCGACGAAATGGAGCGTGCGAAATCCGCGTAGGAAATCGCGCATCACTCGCAGCAGGGTCAAAAATTCAGCGAAACGTGAACGCGGTCCTTCCAGAAAAATTTCATCTGCACATTCCGGCGGTGCCGTTAACGTCGAATGCGCTGCGGCGAGCGGTTCGTTAACGGAATCGTCGTTGTTCTGCACGAAAGGTTGATTAACCCGGTGCAGCAGCCGGCGCAAAGCTAAACCGGATCGGTGCTCGGCAGGACGGCAGCACGTAAGCGATCGAGAAATGGAATCTGTGCCGCCTTCATTTTTTGGCGCGCTATGTCTTCGGTGAAAAATTCGGCGCGATCAATTTCTGGAAATTCCTTCAGCTTACCTGAGCGCGGCGGCCATTCCATTTCGAACAAATTTGATTTGACCTCGAATGGTTCTGGCAAATCGCCTTCGAACGCCCAGCCGTGCACAATTTTGCCGCCCTTTTGCTTGATTGAGCCGAGCTCAATCCAGCCCCGAAGGGTTTTGGGCCGGAATCCGACCTCTTCCTCAAACTCAATTTGAGCGCGCGTCAGTAAATCTTCTCCCGGAGCAGCTTCGCCCTTCGGGATTGTCCATGCGCCATGGTCTTTGCGGGCGAAAAACGGTCCGCCGGGATGCGCCAGCAGAACTTCCAATTCGTTGTTCCTGCGCCGGAACATCAGCAAACCGGCGCTGATACGGCTTCGCGAAGATGTTGAGTTTGTCGGCACGGTATTATTTTGCGCCGGCAACGCGCTCGATCGGTTTTGTCAGCGCCGCGTTTTCTTTGTCGCCCCAGAGATGAAAAGTGTAAGTGAAAACTATGTAGCCGAACAGATCGTGCTTCGGAGCATTGCTGACATAGAGCGCCGGGTTGAACTGGAAGTCACGTGTGACGTTGCAGGTGAAACCGATTGTCGATGAGTTTTCGGAGCCGCTTTGGAAATCGACCTGCACTCGCCATCTCTCATTGAAGTCGTAGGCATAGCCGAGAATTGCTTCATTTTTGTAGCCGGCATGAATGGCCCCGACGATCACTTTGTGATGCTGGGTATAGTAGCCAGCTTCGATATAGGGTTGAGGATCTACGTTCAGGTGAGGCGACCAATTCACGAATTCGCTAACAGTCCAATCTCCGTACCGAAGATCCAATCGTCCGGTTGGAATCCGCGAAACACCGCTACTTCAGCCCATTTCGTCAGGCCCAACTCGGCTTGCAATTCATACGGGTTCGCAATCCGCTTGTCTTGAATTTGTAGACTTAAGGAGAGATCGCCTTCTCCTTGCAAATCCGGCGTCACGATTTGACTCAAACCTTTCGTCGTAGCCATCGCAGAAGGAATGTTCGCGAGACTCATCAGCAGCATCGTGACGGCCGCCACCAAATTGAGTCGGTTATGTCTAAATCGGCCAATCTGTTTGCGACTCTTCGCCACGATGTCGGGAGTAAAACCGTTGCTTGGGAATTTGTCGATTCCGTGTTGAACCTGCGCCGCGTGATTTTAAGATTAGGATAATGCGCGTGCTTGCCATCGACGCCTCTCTGCGGAACACCGGTGTCGCAATTGTGGATGCAAACAACGGCAAACCGCGTTCTGTCTATTTCGGGACTATTCACAACGCGAGCGCGATGCGTTCCTCCTCCTGTTTGGTCGCGATCCGGGACCGGCTGGTTGAACTCATTCGGGAACACCAACCGGATTGTTGCGCACTGGAGTCGGTCATTTACGTGCAAAGTTACAAGACCGCGATCATCCTCGGAGCTGCGCGAGGCGCAGCCATTCTCGCCGCGGCCGAAAACGGGTTGCCCGTGTTTGAATATTCACCGAGGCGAATCAAACAATCCACCGTCATGGTGCGGGCGCTTCTCGGTTTAACGGAAACGCCGGCTGCCGACGCCGCGGATGCGCTGGCGATCGGGCTCACTCACCTGCGCGCGCAAGAGATTGCAAGCTTAGGCCTCCCGGGAGCAACGCAGATATGAGCGCCGCAGTTATTGATCTTCACGTGCATTGGCTTGGGCGAAAGGATTTCGCTAGTGCGCTCGCGTTACAGGAGAAAATTGTCGCGGCGAAGCGAGAAGATCCTTCCCAACTGGACGAATTGCTCTTGCTCGAGCATGAACCGGTTTACACAATCGGGCGCACTCCTGATCAATCCAGTTTGCTGGGCGCTGCGCATTTGCCGCATCCGCTCTTCGCCATCAATCGCGGCGGTCAGGCGACCTATCATGGACCCGGCCAGCTGATGGGTTATCCCATTATCGATCTGCGCCGGTGCGGCCAGGATCTACACAAATATTTGCGCTGGCTCGAGCAGCTGCTCATTGAGCTTCTCGCCGAACATGGCATAGAGGCCTCGCGACGCGAATCGCTTACCGGAGTTTGGGTCGGCGGCCGCAAGATTGCTTCGATTGGCGTAGGTGTTCGCCACTGGATCACCATGCACGGGTTCGCGTTGAGTGTGTGCGGCGACCTTTCGCCTTTTAATCACATTGTTCCCTGTGGCATTAACAATGTCGCGATGACGTCGATGGAAAAGGAGACCGGCCAGGCATTTCCAGTCGCCGGCGTTGCTGCCTGGCTTCAGAAATTGGCGCTGAATCGGATCAGCGATTTGCGCAGCGCGCCAGAAGCAGAACCGGTCAATGTTTAACAAATAGAAACATGATTCCGCTCGAAGACAACGTGGGTGACATCATTGGAAAGGCGCAACGCGGTTTGGGCATTTCCGATTCTCAACTGGCCGAAAAAGCGCGCGTCAGTTCGGAAACAATCCGCAAGCTGCGCGAGGGCGATTTCGACGAATCGGCCCTCGTGAGCGTGGCGCCCATTCTGGGCCTTAACGGGCGAGCCCTTTGCGAGCTTGCCAGGGATGAATGGCATCCGGAAAAAATTGAAGCGTGCGACGGCCTCTCGCAATTCAACACGGATTATCACGGCATGGCTGTCAACGCCTACCTGGTGTGGGACCCAGCCGGTCACGTAGCAGCAACTTTCGATACGGGCGCTGATTGCGACGATATTGTTCGCTTTGTCAATCGCCACAAACTAGATGTGCAACTGATCCTCCTTACGCACGCGCATGCTGATCACGTGGCAGACCTGCCGCGCCTCCGTGAAGAAACCGGCGCAGAGGTTTTTACTCCAGCACGCGAACCGGTTCCAGGCGCGGAGCCGATCGAGGAAGGAAAGCGGTTTCGCCTTGGAAGTCTGCAAATCGATACGCAACTGACCTGGGGTCATTCCCAAGGTGGAATGACATACGTGGTGGCGGGTCTTGCGCGTCCGGTCGCGATAGTGGGCGACTCGCTTTTTGCCGGATCAATGGGCGGCGGAAACGTGTCGTACGCCGACGCGCTAAGAAATAATCTCGAGAAAATCCTGACGTTGCCGGGCGAAACAATCATTTGCCCGGGACACGGCCCGATGACGACGGTGGGCGAGGAGAAGCAACACAACCCGTTCTTCGCAGGCAAGGTTTGATGATCGATGTGTCCATGAACCAGGATCGCATGATCATTTCAAAAGTTTTGACGCGGTCATCCTGAACAGAGTGAAGGATCTCGCATAGGGCGATTGATCCCGCTGACTACCTCGTGCGTTCCAAGCTTCGAGTGTGAGGTCCCTCTCCCGCGACTGCGGGATCGGGATGACAATGCTAATTAATTTGGATTACAGTTCCGCATGAATATCGGTTTTGTTGGAGTCGGTCGCATGGGCGCGAACATGGCGCGCAGATTGAAAGACCGGCAATTTCATATCACGGCTGTTTACGACACGAACCGCGCCGCCGCTACATCGCTTGCTACCGAACTTGGCTGCGCAGCCGCGCAAGACTTGTCGGAAGTCACGGCAGAATCTGACGTGATTTTCACAGTGGTGACCGATGACAACGCAATGCGTCAGATCTTCGGCGGAACCGACGACAATCTGCTCGTAAATGCGCGCGGCAAATTGTTCGTAAACTGCGCGACGATCTCACCGCAAGTTCATGTGGATATTGAAAAGCTGGCCGAGAAAGCCGATGCGCAATCACTCGAAGCGTGCATGGCCTCGAGCATTCCGCAGGCGCGCGAAGGGAAGCTCTATCTGATGTGCGGCGGGAAAGAGGAGGCATTCCGAACAGCGGAACCCATCCTGAAGGAACTCGCCGCCCAGATTCGCTTCATCGGCAAAGCAGGCGAAGCAGCCAAGGTGAAAGCGCTTGTCAACATGGTGATGAACATCAACACCGCTGGTCTGGCAGAAGGACTTGCCCTCGGCGCGGCGCTGGGCCTTGATCTGGGAATGTTAAGGGAGGTTTTTTCACAAACCGGCGCGGCCTCGCGCGTGCTCGAAACCGATGGCGAAGACATGCAAAATCGCGAGCACAGCTGCTTTTTCTCTGCTGCGCACGCGGCCAAAGACAGCGGGATTGCTCTCGAAGCCGGGCGCAGTCTCGATCTTGATTTACCGCTCGCGCGCGCGACCAAGGAACAATACGACCGGATGGTCGCCGAAGGCCTGGGCGAGCTCGATAAATCCGGCATCGCCGAACTCACCTTCAAAGATCGCCACAAACATTCCGGCCATCACGGGTGATGCTTCCGAATGGTGGCTGACACAGCCGCCTCGCGGATTGTAAAGGCGTTTCTTAAAACACCGAGC
>WNGE01006151.1_pt1 | contig 36456 bp, 30 predicted proteins | sample 5400651 | NCBI WGS metagenome assembly WNGE01 (sample SAMN13153370, study PRJNA577476) | soil metagenome | isolation source: 60 cm soil or saprolite under grassland replicate 2 | place: USA:California | collected 2016-06-15
ACCGCCAGGTCGGTGTCAGGGTCATCGCCCACGAGCGCGGCTTCGCACTTGCGACCATCGTTCAGCGTAACTTCGATTTTCCCTGCGTCGTGGACAACGTGGCTGTTCGTGAGAATAAAGCCATCGGGAGTAAAGACAAAACCCGAACCGCTTCCGCTCCGTTCTTCCAAACCACGACGAGTGTTAGATCTGCTGCGACTCGCTTGCTGGCGCACCTCAATGTTCACCACCGAGGGACTCATGCGCTCGGCGGCTCCCGTGACCGCTTGCGAGTATGCGTCCAGCAGTTCGTCGTCATCGTCGAAGTGACCCCTAACATCCTCCGCTCTGGCTACACTTTCAGGTGCGATGTTCACACTGGAGGTGGCAGCGAGGCTTGCTAATTCCATATGACCACTCTTTCTCTACTCCGTCGATTGCGTTCGATAATCCGCGTCCTCTCCTTTTAAATCATGTCCAGTTAGATCATGACCAACCCTTTTCGGATGCCTAGCATGACTGCTTCGGTGCGTGTCGAAGCACCCAGCTTTGAAAAGATCGAAGCGACGTGAAACTTAATTGTGTGTTCTGAGATGTTCATGCGCCATGCGATCTCTTTGTTCGAGAATCCTTCGGCGAGCATCTCCAGCACCTCACGTTCGCGCGGCGTGAGATCGTCGAGTAGCGGCTCAAGGGATGCCCGCTGATCGTAAGTCTCCGCGTTCGATGAATCATCAACGGTTGACGTCGACGGTGGAAACACTGCCGCGAACGTTTCTGCATCGAGCACCATCAGCCCAGTTGAAACTGCCCCAATGGTTGCAATGATCTCGCCGCTGGAAGCCGAACGGGGCAGCATTGCGCGAACCACTCCAGCACGCAACGCCTCCCTTACCCATGCTTCTCGTTCGGCGCCGATGACAATTAACGCGGGAACGTTGTGCCCTTCACTCAACTCTTCAAGGTAGCCCGGGAGCGACCGAAGCGTTTCTTCCTCGTGCCCTTCCGCGTCGAAGATCACGACATCCGGCGACTCTCCGTCCGTTCCCTGCCGCGCTAGTGTCGACCAATCAACCGCGCTACCTGCTACTGTCAAGGCTGCCTCTTCCGCTATAAGCGATTCGAGTCCAGCGCGCACGACATCCGAAGCGGCAATAATGAATACGCTCGTCACTCCCGTGTCGCCAATCCGTCTTTGCACGTTCGCCTGCCTCGCTTAACTGCTCCTAACGGGTCGCTCTCCTAAAGTGATTGCCGCTTCTATCAATTCCCCGCCACGCAGCAGTGTTGCCTTAACCACCGACCCGACTTCTCTGCCGGCGAGTATTGTTTGCACATTCTCAGTGTTTGCCGTGGGGGCGCCGTCAAGTGCGAGCAGGACGTCCGCGATTGTGATGCCGGCTTTGTCTGCTGGAGCATCCGCTTCCACAGAGAGCAGTATCAAACCGCTGGCGGCAGGAAGGTGGAATTTCTCACGCAGCCGATCAGGCAAAGCCACTGGATGCATGCCGACGCCCAGGTATGAACGTGCAATGCGACCGTGCTGGAGCAACTGGTCAACGATGCGGTTCACAGTAGAAACTGGAATCGTCAGCCCTGCTCCGCGCGAGAGTCCCGTGGTATTAATGCCAATCACCTGCCCTTCAGTATTTACTAGCGCCCCCCCGGAAAAGCCAAGGAAGATCGAGATGTCCGGTCTAATTAAGCGATCTATTTCGCCGCCACGCCATGTGCGCCACTTGTCCCCCAGGATACCCACGATGCCTAGCCCCGCGCTGACGCCCTGCTCAGGATCAGTGCGTCCGACAGCCAGGACCAGATTGCCCACTCTGAGTGTTGACGCATCTGCAAACTGTGCAGGGAGGATCGCCCCACCATCTTCGACGCGGAGCACCGCGAGGTCGGTTCCTCCATCCCGTCCAGCGACAGTTGCTCTTACTTGCCGGCCATCGTGCGCGGCGACAGTGATCTCTTCCTCCCGCCTGATCGTATGATTTGTTGAGACTAAAATCCCGGGTCGCCAAATCACGCCGCTCGTTCGCACCCGCGGCCGCGCGTCCACCGCGACGATTGAGGCGCTGATTCGTTCAACTGCATCCGATATTTGCCGTGAAAACGCCCCGAGTTCGTTATTTGCTTCGCTGTTCCTTGTATCCATGACATCCTCCGTTTTGCTATACAAAGCTATGAACGAAGATTGCCACAGCAAGGAGCTGCTGCACATCAGCCGAATGGGTAGGTGGCGAGTTACCTCATTGACCAGGTCTGACTGCAGCGCGGTGGTTCTGACCTGTTGTGCTCGCACCGGTCCTGTTATGCTCAGCAAAGACTAATTAGATGAACGTTCAAGACGCGTACACATCCTGGTCTACGAGCTACGACTTGGATCGCAACTTGACTCGCGACCTCGATCAGGTCGTCACCACAGACATCCTTTCCACTCTGCGCTATCACACCATCCTTGAGCTTGGCTGCGGGACCGGCAAAAACACAACGTTGCTGGCACAAATTGGCGGGAGAGTTTGCGCACTCGACTTTTCAGCGGGCATGCTCAAGCAGGCAAAAGAAAAGGTGCAAGGTGGTCATCTGGTCTTCGCCGTCGCTGACCTCACAAAAACCTGGCCCTGCAAAACTGAATCTGTCGAGCTAATCGTTTGTAACTTAGTACTCGAACACCTTCAGGACTTGTCTGTTATTTTTTCCGAAGCCTATCGCACCTTGCTGCCCGGTGGGCAGTTCTTCATTAGCGAACTTCATCCGTTCCGCCAATATCAGGGGAGACGGGCCAATTTCCAGCGGCAACATCAGACAATTGAAATTGAGGCGTTCGTGCATCATCTCTCAGACTTCACCCAGGCGGCCGCGCAAAGTGGGCTATCGTTGCAAAGTTTAAGGGAACGGTGGCATGAGGCTGATGAAAACAAGCTTCCCCGATTGATAGTACTCATGTTTGAGAAGCGAATCGAAGACAGAAATCGCTAGATTGCCTGGCATTTCAAACCCGATCCTTGGGGCATGAGCATCCCAACCACCAGATGATCAGGGCCATCATTTTCGATCTGGATAACTGCCTGAGCGCGGCGGATGAAGTAGGGAGGGATCTGCTCGAACCGGTTTTCGTTGCGATCAGGCGAGCGAACAACGGCAAGCTTTCGGGAGAGGCCCTCGAAGAGGCGCTTGCGGACTGCTGGTATTACCCGTTGGATTTCGTCGCTCGCGAGCACGGGTTTTCTGACGAAATGTTCGCCGCCGCATGGGAGGTGGCTACACGAACGGAGGTTAAAACCCCGATGCGCGGCTATTCCGACATCGGAATGCTTGCGGAACTCCCCGCCCTGCTGTTCCTGGTGACTTCCGGGTTCCGGCGATATCAGGAGAGCAAAATCAGGGCGCTCGGATTCGAGCGACTCTTTGAGGCAATCTACATTGACGCAATTGATGACGCGGCGCGGAAAGGTAAGCAAGTAATCTTCAAAGACATTTTGACGACTTACCGCTTCGCAGCCGCAGAAGTGTTGGTAGTGGGCGACAACCCGGATTCCGAAATTGAGGCCGGGAACCGGCTGGGAATTATAACCGTGCAAATCCTACGGGAGGGTGTGTCGCGCGGCAGCAATGCCACACACTACGTTCATCATCTGGGTGAGTTAAAGGAATTAATGACGGCTGCCTCGCCTGGTTAACGTGCATGGTCTGATCTGATTTACGGGTGAACTGATAGATAGAGTACGAGCGAGGAGCTGCAAAGAAACTCGGAGCGGGCTTGGCGAGCGACGATCCACTAAGTCACACGAAATAACAGTAAGCCGTTTCGTGTTTTTATCTGACCGTGGATCGTTCGCTTGCCCTCAGCCACGGTCCAAAGTAGGACACCGTGAAGGATGTCAATCAGCCTCCGTGGCCGGATGCTGCTGCCATTCGCTTCTCCATTTCCTCTGGCGCCACGTCTTCCTTGTGCGTTGCCACGTGCCACATGTGTCCAAATGGGTCTTTCAAACTCCCGGAGCGATCACCATAGAATTGATCTTGCAGCGGCTTCACCTGCTCCCCACCGGCTTCGATGGCCTGGTTAAAAATGGTATCGACATCGTCGACGTAGATCATAATGCTCACTGGCGTGCCGCCGAGTGTTGTAGGACCGACATAGCCCATTTCCGGGGACTCATCGGCAAGCATGATCGGGGAGTCGCCAATCTTGATCTCGGCATGGCCCACTTTCCCGCCAGGGCCGGGCATGCGAAACAGCTCGGTCGCGCCGAACGCCTTCTTATAAAAGTCGATGGCGTCGGCCGCTCCCTTGATAATCAAATACGGTGTTACCGAATGGTACCCGTCTGGAATTGGTTTTACGTTTGCCATAGATGTTCTCCTCTCCTTTGTTTGTTGAATGATCCAGCCTTTTAGTTTTCCAGAGCGCGGCGTCTCACAATGACTAGTGACATGTCGTCTACCAGCGGTCCCGCGGCGGCGAAATCCTGAACTGCGCCCAACACGGAGAACAGCGTGGCATCGGCAGAGCCATTTCGAGCGGAGCGCAGTTGCGCCTCAAGGCGCGCGTAGCCGAACTCCTCATCTGTTTTATCGCGCGACTCGAGTATGCCGTCGGAACAAGCCAGGAGTATATCACCAGCGCGTAACTCGACGTGTCCGCTGGTGAACGAGGCAGATGGGACGACGCCGAGCAATGGTCCGCCTTCGGAAAGCGATTCCAACTTGCCGTCCGCACGCAAGAGCAACGCAGGAGGATGTCCGGCGCTACAGTAGTCGAACACTCCGGTAACCGGATCCAGCCTTGCCAGGAACAAGCTGGCCAGGGGCGCAACCGATACAATCCGGCAGAGATCACGGTTCACGCCGCTTACGATTGCTTCCGGCTGTAGGCTGCCTGCCGTGTGCGCGCCAACCAGCCCGACCAGATACGTGGTCCACATACCCGCCGCCAGACCTTTGCCGCAGATGTCACCCAGGGCAAGGATTACGCCGGCCCTCGTTTCCTCTATGGTGAAGAAGTCACCGGGCACGTGGCGAACGGCGAAAATTTCGCTGGCGATCTCGACGTTGTCGTATCGCACCAGGCGCGGGGCGCAGAGGCGCCGGGACACCTGCGCAGCTTCGACGAGTGCAGTGTGCAGATCCGCGTAGTCCTTCTGCAGTGACGCGAGTTTCAGCTCCAGATCCCTTTGCCGTAACCGCCTGGCTGACTGCCGCCTGGGCGGCAGAGGGACCTTGACAGTGACCGCATGGCGAGATGCCAACCCGCCTTTGAACGCCGATTGACTCATGATTCTTTACCTTATCCGACGAACTTGTAGCCACTTCCATGGACAGTCAGGATTAACCGCGGCTCCTCCGGATTCAGTTCCAGCTTCTGCCTGAGGTGAACAATGTGAGTGTCAACGGTGCGCGTGTTCGGGTAGTTCTCATATCCCCACACTTCGTCAAGCAAGCGGTCGCGGCTGAGGGTTTCCGCTGGATGGGAAATGAAATAGGCCAACAGGGCGAACTCTTTTGCCGATAGTTCGATCGGCGCGCCGGCACGCAAGACCTGATTGCCACGGATGTTGACCTCGACATCGCTGAATCGATAAACCTCTGGTATGCCCTGCGGTGAGACACGACGGAGCACGGCTTTCACCCGCGCCATCAGTTCGCGGATGGAGAAAGGCTTGGTGACGTAATCATCGGCACCCAACTCCAAACCCACAACCTTGTCGACCTCCTGGCCGCGCGCGGTCAACATGATGATGGGCAGCGCCGGTCGCTTGGCTTTCAACTGTTTGCAAACGTCGAGGCCGCTCATTCGCGGCATCATTACGTCAAGGACGACGAGGTCGGGATCATCGGTCAGCGCGCGCTCAAGACCCGTCACTCCGTTGTCGGCGCTGATCACGTCGTAGCCCTCAAACTCAAAGTTGTCGCGCAGACCGGCGACCATGGCAGGTTCGTCTTCGACGATCAAAATGCAGGTTTTCCTACCCCCGCGCGCTTCGGCGTCCCGTCTCTCAGCGCCCCAGCCGGGCTGTCCAGCCGGTGACGCTTCATGAGCAGGCTGAGCAACGGCAAATCCCACGTCGCTTGCTCTGTTTCCTGGTAGAGCGGTTGAGTTCCTTTTGGATTTCATATGGAGTCCTTATGGCACTTGCAGTGGCGAACCTGGTTCATGACTTGCCTGTGTGAAAACTCCAAAGCGGCCTACGGTAATTTTGCAGATTAGGAAGGGTGGCTTGCCCCCGCTCGAACGTCAATTGGTACTTTCAGCTGTCAAATTTAGCGTAGGACCTCTTGGTTTCATACTTCCCCTTTAAGAAGTGGCCTCAGCCGCCAGAGGCAACGACATAATGAACTTGCTGCCTTTCCCCGGTGTGCTCTCCACCTCGACCTCTCCCCCATGCGCATGTGTGATATGACGGACCAGTGATAAACCCAGGCCGCTGCCTTTCGTGTTGTGGACCAGGGGGTCGCCTGTACGGTAGAACTTCTCAAAGATTTTCGACTGCTCGCGCCGAGTGATGCCGATGCCGCGATCGATGACCTCAAGCTTCAAGACGCTATTTGCTCGATACAATTTGACGCCGAGGAACTTCTCATTAGCTGAGTATTTCAGCGCGTTGTTGACCAGGTTGACGAGAGCGCGAGCGATGGCTTCTCGGTCCACCCGCACCGCGGGGATGCCGGAATCAATGCTTTGCTCGAATGCGAAACCCTGCTGCTCGATCTGGTAGCGATAAGCGTCGAGAGTGTTGCGGACCAGCTCCGCGATGTCTGTCTCACGGAAGTCATACTCCTTGCGTCCCGCTTCGATGCGGGAAAAATCTAGTATGTTGTTGATCAACGCGGTCAGCCGCTCGCTTTCTTTGCGGATAATACGGTAGTACTCCTCTTTCTTTTCATGCGTCGTGATGCGGCCCAGCTCGAGTGTTTCAGCATATAAGCGGATCAGTGCGAGCGGGGTGCGCAGCTCGTGCGACACGTTGGAAACAAAGTCTGATTTCAGATGGGCGAGCGCCATTTCCTTGCTGACGCTGCGATACGTCAGCACCAGGCCGCCGATCATCAGTAACGAAAGTGCACCCAGGATGAGAAAACTCTGCTGCACCCAGCGACGGCCGATCGCGTCGACGGTGGTGCCCTGGAACTTGATACCCAGTGCCAACCCGTGGAAAACATCATCCAGTTTACGCGTGATTTCGGGCTTCCCTTTGCTCCAGCCGGCCGAAGTGGCGAGTGGCTTATCCTCATGCCCGCCCTCTTGCTCCGCCGGGTAGACCATCATGGCAAGCCGTTCATCCTTATCCTCGCTCAACTTCTGGGTGATCAACCCATCGAGCATCTCCGGAAAGAAGGTTTGCTTAAGGTAATTCGGATCGAAGCTGGCTCCCCCCAACACGACCCGGTCTGTGGAGACTTGTGGTAAGACGAAGAAGGCAGTCGTCATGTAGGCATCGCCGTCAGCTCGTTTCGTTGGACTGGCGTACCAGCTTATGAGCCGGCTCTTTTTGTGTAATCCTTCCACCAGCATCTTTCCTTCCATGCCGAACCAGGTAGTGTAACTTTCGACCATGAAATCATGCTCTTTACGGCAGTACATGTCATTAACCTGCTCCGGTTGCGAACGAAACAGCATTCCTTTGTCATGATCGAAGAGGAACACGTGCGCCAGCCAGGGATTCTTTGACAGGATGAGGTCGAGCTGCTTTTGTTTATCCAACTCGTTGTCGTTGTTCGGAGACGGAAAGAGATCGCGCACCTCTTCCGTCATGGTGTAAGCCTTCTGGTTGAGCTTCTTCTCAGAAACCGCGAGCGCATACTGGAAGTCACGATGGATGAGAGCTTCTACCTTCTTGTCGCGCTTGATCGATTCCAAATGGCGGAAATTGACATAGATCAGCGCCGCGGCCGGCAACAGAACTGCCAGACCCAGCGTAATCATCAGCCGAAAGCGGTTGTCGTGCCTGAACCTATTTCTCTTCGACCTCATTTTTAACCTCAGCGGATCCTTCGCGGTGAGGGCGAAAGCATACGCTGGTACAGGTCAAGCTGTGTTAAGAACAGGTAAAAAGATGTTAAGAGTTGTGAACTTAGACCTTACGCCACTCAGTCTCCCGTCGCCAGGTCATGAGGCAATGATTCAGGGGCGCGATTAGTGTCGTCGCCGGCAGACTTCCCTTTATGACGCGAGCCGAAGAAGGACGTGCGATCCAGCACGTTCTCCTGAAACTGTTCCAAGTAGAGATAGATCACGGGCGTGATGTACAACGTGATGAATTGCGAAACCACGAGGCCGCCGACAACAACCAGCCCAAGCGGGCGGCGGGAAGAACCATCGGCCCCATAACCAAGTGCAATCGGCATCGCCCCGAAGACCGCGGCCAGCGTCGTCATCAGGATTGGGCGGAAGCGATCCATGCTTGCGTCGTGAATCGCTCGTTCCGCGGACTCACCTGCGTCCACACGCTGGCGAGCGAAATCGACGATCATGATCCCATTCTTCTTCACGATGCCCATCAGCATGAACATGCCAACGAACGCGTAAAGCGAGGCCTCCTGGCCAAACAAGACGAGTGTCAACAGACCGCCCACCAGCGCGGTGGGCAGCGTCGATAGCACGGTAAGGGGGTGCACATAGCTTTCATAAAGGATTGCCAGGATCACGTACATGACGAACACCGCCAGGGCCATCAGGATCGTCAAGCTGGTGACGGTGTTGCTGAACGTCTGCGCCTCGCCTTGCAGTTCAGCGCGCACACCGGGCGGCACAATTTCCGTGGCTGCTTTGTTGATATAGTTCGTAGCATCGCCGAGCGCCACGCCGGGTTTCAGGTTGAAAAAGAGGCTCACGCTGGTGAACTGATTCAGGTGATTCACGGCCTGCGGTCCGAACGTTGATTTCCAGGTCACTAACTCGCCGAGCGGCACGAGTCGCTGTCCGTTGTCGGACCTGATATAGAGCCGGGCGAGGTCTTCGGGTCTGGCGCGAGCGGCGTCTTCCATTTCCAGAATCACCTGATACTGATCCTCTGGTTTTTTGATCAGGTAGAGGTAGTTCTGTGAATACGCATTGCGCAGCATCGTCAGAATACGGGCCTCGGATACCCCGAACGTTTTCGCTTGATCGCGACGAAGATCAATATCGAGGCCAGGCGTGTTGTTGTAGTAGTCCGACGAGACGGTCAGGAATCCGGGGTACTGCATGAGTTTCCCCATCAATTTCACACCCACATCGTAGACCTGGCCGGGATTAGCGCCGGACACCGTGAAGGCATACTGGCCCTGATTCTGGCTTGTTACTCCCGTGCTGATTTCCAAAACCGGAAATGGGCGTAGGAATGTGAACAGTCCTGGAATCGAGTTGAGCTTACCCATCATTTGCGCCGTCACCACTTGGATCGGAGGGCGCTCGGCAGGAGGCCTGATGAACGTGAACGTGATGCCCTGGTTGGCGGCGAGAAATCCCGTCGCTCCGGTCAACGTGAAATCTGTAATAACATTTGGATCCTGGTGCAGAGTCGCATCCACACGATCCTGTAAAGCACGCATTTGCTCCGGCGACGAACCTTCGCGCGCGATGAACGCGCCGAAAATGACGCTGCTGTCGCCCGGTGGCAGGAAAGCTTTTGGAATGAGCACAAAAAGCCAGATGGTCCCGGCAAGACAGACGACCCAGATCAGCGGGGAGATCCAACGATGGCGGAGGAACCACCAAAGCGATCCACCATACATGGCAAGCACGCGCTTCTCGATGCCCCCGATCACGCGCTCCATCCAGGTTTTCTTTGCGCCTACGCCGCGCTCCTTTAAGAGTCGGGCGCACATTAATGGTGTAAGTGTCAACGAGACCAAACCGGAAGCGAAGATGGCAATGACGATCGTTATTGCGAACTCGCGAAATATTCGGCCCACAAGACCAGACATAAACACCAGCGGAATGAACACGGCCGCCAACGAGATGGTCATGGACAGAATTGTGAAGCTGATCTCCTTTGCACTGTTGATGGCCGCTTCAAACGGTTGTTCTCCGCGCTCCAGTCGGCGCACAGTGTTTTCCAGAAAAACAATTGCGTCATCAACCAGGAACCCGATCGCCAGTGTCAGGGCCATCAACGATAGGTTGTCGAGACTGTATCCCAGGGCACGCATCGCCATGAATGTGATAAGCAGTGACAAGGGCAGGGCGACTGTGGGGATGAGTGTGTCCGTGGCTCGACCGAGGAAAAGAAAAATCACGATCACTACCAGGACAAAGGCGATGACGAGCGTCACTTCCACGTCGATCACCGAGTGAACGATGTTCTGCGAACGATCGTAGATTGGCGTGACGCGAATTGATCCGGGAAGCTCGGAGCTGATTTGCGGCAATATACCCCGAATGTTTTTGGACACCTCTACGGCGTTGGCGCCCGCCCGACGATTGACCGCCACGATTACTGTGGCAGAAGGCACCTCGTACCCTCGCACCCAGAACCGCATGTTGACCCGTTCGTCCTGCACCGAATCTTTGACCTCGGCCACGTCGCGTAGATACACAGGCGAGCCGCTAGTGCCGCCCACGATCAGGTTGCTGTATTGCCCGGCGCTTTCTAGCTGACCCTGCGGCCGGAGTATCGCTGTCCCGGAGTCGCTGTCGAGCTGGCCCGCTCCGGTGTAGCTGCTGCCGCTGCGGATCGCCGCGCTCAGGTCGTCAATCGAAATGCCGCGAGCCCACATCGCCGAAGGGTTCGCTTTGATCCGGATCGCCGACTTGGTACCAAAGACATTCACACGCGAAACGCCGGGCAAGATACTGATGCGCTGGCCCACCTGCGTACTCGCGTAATCGTAGAGCTGGCCGCGTGTGACGGAGTCGCTGGTCAGTGCGATGTACATGATCGGTTGATCGTTGGGGTTGCTTTTCGAATAAGTCGGCGGCGAGGGCAGGTCGGCGGGCAAACTGCCAATGGCCTGCGAGATCGCGGTCTGCACATCCGTCGCCGCTGCATCGATATTCTTTTCGAGCGCGAACTGGAGTGTGAATGTTGCTACACCCTGAGTGCTCTTGGAAGTTACGACCTCGAGTCCATTGATCTGCATGAACTGGCGCTCGAGCGGCGTGGCGATGTTGTTTGCAATCGTATCCGGACTCGCACCCGGGTAACCCACCTGCACCTGGATGACCGGATAATCCACTGCGGGCAGATCGTTCACCGGCAGTTGAAAGTAGCTCAGTATGCCAAACAGAATTACCGAGAGCGTCAACACCGCGGTCATGACCGGCCGGCGAATGAAAGGTTCCGATAGATTCATTGTTTCGCCCCGTTTTCCGCAGTGCCTGGACTCCCCGCCTCGCGCGGTTGCTCGACGCGGACCTTGCCGCCCGGTGTGACACCCAGTTGCCCGTCAGTGACAACACGTTCGCCGGCCGCTACTCCCGTCTCCACAACGATCAGATCTCCCTGCCTTTGGCCCAGTGATACCGGCCGCTGTTCGGCGGTTGAGTCCTGCTTGACGACGTAAACGAAGGATCCTTTGGCTGACAGTTGTGGCGCGGTGGCCGGGACGAGCACCGCTTCGCGAATCGTACTCAATACGAGACGAATGTTGACGAATCGGCCCGGCCAAAAGCGATGTCCCGCGTTCGGCACCGTGGCGCGGAGATTCACGGTACCAGTCGTATTCTGTACAACATTGTCAAGAAACGTGAGCTCACCGATAACCGGATCTCCAGGAGTATCTGGGAGACGCACCTCAGCTTTGAGCTTGCCCTCCCGCATCTGCTGCTGCACCTCTGCGAGATTGTTTTGGGAGATAGTGAAATCGGCGTAGATTGGATCCAACCGCTCAATCACCAGCAATGCATTACCATTGCCGGAAGTGGCATTACCGGAACCGCTGTTGCCGCTACTTGAACCCCCCGGGTTAACAACGTTACCGATGTCCACAAGCCGTTGGCCCGCGCGCCCGTCAATTGGTGAGCGAATGTAGCAATAGCTCAGTTGCACCTTCGCGCTTTCAACAGCCGCCGTATCCACCTTGATCGCTTCTTCCGCGCTGTGCACTGCCGCGCGAGCCGCTCCCACGTTTGCGTTAAGAGAGTCCAGGTCTGCTCGCAGCGATTCGTACTGCTCGCGGGCAACGACACCGTGCTCAACTAAATCGCGATAACGATTGACCTGAACCAGTCCCCATTTCGCCTGGGCGATTTCTCTTGTCAGATTGGCTTCGGCCTGTTTCTTCAGCGCTTGATCTCTGGAAAGATTGGCTTGAATCTGCCGAAGATTCGACTCGAAGGGTCTCTGATCAATCGTGAAAAGCAGATCATTCTTCCTAATGTTGGCGCCGTCTGTGAAATGAATCTTCGTAATGCGCCCTGACACTTGCGGCTGAATGGAAACCACTTCGCGCGCGACAGTCTTGCCGATTGCGTCCAGGTAAGTCGGTACGTCTTCTGCGATAGCTGCGGTTACCGAGACCGGCGCCGGCGGTCTGTCGAAACTCTGCTGCGCCTTGTTCGTGCAGCCACTGAATACGATGGCCGACACCGTTAAGGAAAGCGCCACACCAAAAAGCGAACGTCGTCTCTCGTCGTATCTCATAGCTATTTTTCTCTGATTCTCGTTTTTCGTCGAAAACGCCAATAATTATGACTTCCTAAGGGTAGCCAGGCAAACCTCGACTGATGTTATGAGCTACGTTTCAAGAGCCAATTTTGTTGCACTGTACCTATTAGATCCGGCGTGAGCATGACTCGGCAGTCTTGGGTCTGTTGGAAAAAGCCGCGTAGCAACCAAATGTTTATAGTTAAGGAGAGAGCCAATATCATATTCCAAGCTCCGATTGGAGCGAAACGGCCGTTCGATCACCCATAAAAGGGCGAAAGCATACCCTGATGCGTATCGAGCTTTGTCAAGCGCAGGTAAAAAATTGTTAAGAGTTGTAAACTTACATTCTCATATAGGCGCATGCTGACGACGCTCGGCGGGCGAGACGCCCGGTCCCAGTGAAAGAGATGCTCGTAAACATCCAACAGATACTACACTGGAGCGCTGTAGTGTGCGCTGTACCAGTCCCGCAAATCGGGCACGAACGAAAATGAAGGCCAGAGATGGAGGAACCAGCAATGTCCCGCTATTTCCCAATTGATGAACGCAGCTATCGATACCTGCTCAGTACCTCTATACGCGAGCCCGAAATAGCTCGACGCCTGCGTGAAGAGACTCAGCGGCTCCCGAATGCACAGATGCAGATCGGCCCCGACCAGGGGCAATTCATGCAGCTTCTTGTCCAGGTGCTGCGCTCTCAGAAGACGCTTGAGATTGGTGTTTTCACAGGATACAGCGCGCTTTGGGTCGCGCTGGGATTGCCGGACGATGGGCGTGTCATCGCCTGTGACATTAGCGAAGAATATACCGCTGTTGCGCGACGCTACTGGAAACAAGCGGGAGTAGACCAGAAGATTGACCTGCGGCTCGCTGCGCGTTGGTGGATTGATCGCCATTGACAACACGATCTGGTCGGGCAAAGTAGCCGATCCCGATGTGCAGGATGCAGACACTGTGGCAATCCGACAGTTGAACGAAAAGTTACTTCGTGACGAGCGGATCACTCTCAGCATGCTGACGGTCGGCGACGGCTTGACCCTGGCGATGAAGCGCTAATCTGTCTCTTGGCTCGATCACGCTCGGCTTCAGGCGATGCGTGTTCAATACGCTAGTTGAATCGCCTATTGCAAGAACGGGCGACCAGACAAGCATCTGGTCGCCCTCTAACGTTGCGCAAGAGCGTCCCCCTTCGTTCAGGTCCAAAATCAAGATCAGCTATTTGCCGGTGTTGATGTTGCTGATGCAATCACCTTGATTTTCAAAGCTACGCGGGAAGTTAAAGCTCATCCAGCCGCTGTCCTTGCACTGATCCTTGTTTGTCGGCGGGCCGCACAGAGGACCCCCCGTATTGATCACCAATGGTTGTCCCGAAGGCACAATGAGAGTAGCGAACAATACGGCTGGCTCTGTCCCGGTGTTCCTGACTTGATGGACGCGAGGAATTGGTTCCTCAAAAGCTTGTCCGGCGGTGAGCACTTCTGAACCTCCACAGCCACTGTCCTCGGTGATAGTTCCGCTTTGGACGACGGCGTACACCTTGCCTGGATGGTAGTGCCAGGGGATTACGTCGCCAGGCTCCAACGTGATTTTGGTCACGGTCACTAACGCAGGTCCATTGAATAGCTCTGAGAACGCGATGGTGCCCTGGGCCAGGCGCATTTGTGTGGTGGCATAGGCAGTGATCGCGAACACCGTAATGGCACAAAAAACCACAACAGCAGTGAGTTTGCGGTTAGAAATAAATCTTTTCATGGGTCGTTTTCCTTTCATGATGTGCTGCGGCCTAAGGGCGCAGCGGGGTTGATTCGATTCGACTCTCATCGAGTAATGAATTAAGACAGATGAGCAGCCATCCTTCCGGCGATTCGGCGAAATGAACAAGGCCTGCTTCCACGCGTCGATAGATCGTTCGCGGACTGACACCGGCGAGCACTGCCGCTTCCTCGGGCCTAATCAGGGGCACGTCCCCGCCACATTCGGTGCACCTACCCTGAGACACGCCGTTCATTTTTTTGACGACCAGCAACTGGCGCGTTTCAATGGTGACTTGGATCTTTCGTTTCATCGCGCACAAGCTTTCCCTGGCGTATTCCGTCTCAGTGTTGCCCTCGTCTATCGGCGGGACTAGAATGGACGGCAGTAAAGTTTTGCTAACTGACTCTCTCAACGCCTTTTCCCCTGTGCCGCTGAAAAATAACCGCAGAGCAGCGAAAAAGTCCTTGATAAGTCCTCCAAAAGTTCTCCAAGACTTCTCCAAGCAGTTATGTACGAACCAGAGAACCACTTATATGAATTCGGTCCCTTCTGCTTAGACATCTCGGAGCGCCAACTCTTCCGTGACGGCGCACCGGTGTCCCTGACTCCGAAGGCCTTCGAAACTCTCGTGATGCTGGTCACGAAGAGAGGGCACGTCGTCGAAAAGGATGAACTGCTGAAGGAGGTTTGGAAGGATACGTTTGTTGAGGAAGCCAATATCTCGCGCCACGTCTGGATGCTGAGAAAGACTTTAGGCGAAAACGAGAAGGGTCAGAGCTACATTGAGACCATTCCCAAGCGGGGATACCGATTTCTCGCCCGTATTCAGGAGGCCGGCAACGGCAGCGATCAGTTAGTGGTAGAACGGCGCTCTATCGTGCAGATCACGGCTGAAGAGGATGATGAGCTAACCAGCACTGCGGCGCCGGACTCGGCGCGCGCAACTTCGAGTGCCGAGTACGTCGTCAACGAGATCAAGCGACACCAGCGAGGGGCGCTGGTGTTGGCTGCGCTCGTCATCGCAGCCGCTGTGGCCGTCTTCGCCTACGTCAAAGACTTCGGGAGCCACCCACAGGCAATCACTTCCATTGCGGTCCTGCCTTTTGTAAACGTCAGTGCTGACCCAGAGGTGGAATATCTTTCGGATGGATTGAGTGAGAGTTTGCTTGACCGTCTGTCGCAGTTGCCGCAACTGAAAGTCATTGCCCGCAGTTCGAGTTTCAAGTACCGCGGCGAGAACATTGATCTTAGAGACGTAGCGAATAAGCTCGGCGTGCAGGCGATTGTCATGGGAAGGGTGGTGCGGCGCGGCGATAATTTGACAATCGGTGTGGAGATGGTTGATGTGCGTGATAACAAACAACTGTGGGGTGAGCAATATAATCGAAAAACAGCAGACGCGCTCGTGGTGCAACAGGAAATCGCGCAAACAGTAGCAGAGAAACTGCGCATGAAATTGTCGGGAGCGCAGGAGTATCAGCTGGCCAAACGAGATACGGTGAACCCGCTGGCTTATGAGTTACTCCTTCAGGGATACTTTTACCGAAACAAAGGAACGCCGGACGGTTGGAAGAAGGCCGCTGGGTATTTCGAGCAGGCGATAGCCGTTGATCCGACTTACGCGCTTGCCTATGCTCGCCTGTCCAGGAGCTACGGTATTCTCATAGCGTGGAGCATTCTCGATCCGAAAGAGTTTAGGCCCAAAGCCGAAGCCGCTGCGCGCAAGGCGCTGGAACTGGACGAGAGCCTCGCTGACGCACACCTCTCGCTGGCAGCTCTCAAACAATATGCTTGGGACTGGACGGCTGCCGAACGCGAATTGAGACGCGCCATTGAGCTGAACCCGAACGATGCCGGAGCGCACGAGTCGTACTCCTTTTATCTCAGTCTCACGGGGCAACACGAGCAAGCCCTCGCTGAAATCAAATGCGCCGGCGAACTTGACCCCGTCTCGCCCTTCGTCAACCTGGGTCTCGCCAGGGTGTTCTACAGTTGGCGCAATTATGATCAAGCGATTTTCGCCTTGAAGAAGTCACTTGAACTAGATCGGAACTCTCTATCCGCCCACGGTCTACTCGGCTTCAATTATGCGGCGACGGGGATGTACGCCGAAGCCATCGATTCCTACCAGCAGGCGATTAAGCTTGGTGATAATAGCCCGAGCATTCAAGTCTATCTGGGTGCGACTTACGCCAAAGAAGGAGAGCGCGAGAAGGCGCAGGCGATTCTCAAGCAATTGCAGGCGAGTAGGGAGTATGTCTCGCCTGGCGAGTTAGCTGTGCTCTACGCCGCTTTGGGTGAGCGGGAGCAGGCGTTCGCATCGCTGGAGCGGGCTTACGCCGCACATGATCTCCAGTTGCAGTTTCTGGGCGTTGACCCGCCGTTCGACCCGTTGCGCTCGGACCCGCGCTTCCAGGACCTCGTGCGGAGAGTCGGACTCCCGCACTCTTGATTTGCTGTAGTTTTTCTGCAAAGCACCTGGCTCATAGTTTATTTCCGACTGTGCGAGGAAAGTCCCTTGTGTCTTGCTCAATTCGGCGCAGCACGCCAGTTAAGAGTTCATTGAACCGCGCCGGGTCCTCCAGCATGGGATAGTGACCGACGCCTTTGATGATCACGGCATCGAACTGCGGCGCGTACTTGCGGTTGCCCTCGAGGTTGGTAGGACCCAGATCGGAGTTGATGGCCCGGATCGGCGCCTTGATCTGTTGCAAGGCTGGGATCGGATCGTAGATCATCGCCGCCCTCAAGATCCCGAGCGCGATCTCCGGGGCTGTCGACGTGGCTTGGAAAATCACTCGATCTTTGACCGCAGCGGGAGTGCCAGGGGCGAAGAGATACTGGCTAATGAACCTGGTCGTCTGGCCTTTATAGTCGGCCCGCATCTGCGTCAGTATCGCTTCAACCTGTTCGGCGGGTAATTTTTCTTCTACGTTTTTCAGCGTGTCCACGGGCACGATAGCAACCACCCGCTCCGGCATCCGACGCGCCGCCTCGAGGGCCACCGGGCCGCCCATGGAACTGCCGATGAGCACGACACGATTAAGACCCAACTTCGTTACTACTCTCTTGACGTCATCGCCGTAGCCCTCGATCGACCAATCCTTGCGATCCTTACCAGACTCGCCGTGGCCCGGTAGGTCAATCGTAACCACGCGGTGATCCCTGGCAAAGACGGAAACCTGTTTGTCCCACAGATGGCTGTCGCAGGTCCAGCAGTGAATAAACACCAGCGCCGGTTCGCCCTTGCCCTGGACACTATAGTGAATGGGGACGCCGTCGGCGGCCGGGACGAAGGCGGCCAGAAATAAAACAACACTCAAAAACATAGATACCTCACATTCAGAGAACAACTTCAGTCAGGCATAAGACACTAAGAAATAGTCTTATCAGTACTCCGGAGTAGTTCGTTGAAACGTGGGTCGGATCGCAGCACTTCGAGATTGGGATCAACTCGTACGAACGTGAATCCGACTGCTTGCTCGCGCTCCGCTTGCGAAAGCCAGCGAAAGGCATTGTCGCGATCACCAAGCAAACCATAGATGATCGCAATCTCGTATGCCGTCACCCACTGCTCGTGTCGCCGGGCCAGAATTTCTTCAAAATTGCGCGTGCCTCTTCGTGCCTCCCAACAGCCGCCAGTACATGCGCCCGTTTAGCGCGCGTCGTCGCTGTATCACCCGCAAAGCTACGCTCCTGCTCATAAGCCACCAACGCTTCGTTGTGCAGTCCTTTTTTCTCGTAAGCCCAGCGCAGGATTGTGTGAGCCGCGACCGATCCGGGATCAAGCTCCAGGGATTTATGACACTGGACGATGGCGTCATCAAACCTTCCCGCGAGGAAAAGGACGTTGGCCAGTGCAGTAGCAATCACCGGCGATTGAGGAGAAATTTCGCGAGCGCGCTCGATCTCGCGTGCAGCTTCTTCGTGCCGGCCCATGGCCGAAAGGCTATACGCGTACCAGCGATGCGCAACCTGATTACTTGGCTTCAGCAGAATTGCTTTTCGTAACTCGCGTTCTGCGCCGTCCCGATCGCGGTCGTAGTGAAGCCTCACGAATCCTAGTGAAGCATGCGCCTCTGCTAACTCGGGATCAGTCTCGACGGCCCTCAAGGCAGACTTCCTGGCCCGCTCCCAGGCTTCGGACGGTGGGGGCTCGACATACCAGTTCAGCAACGAATAGCAGTCAGCAAGTTCGGAATGAGCGAGGCCAAACTCGGGATCGATTTGCACTGCGCGCTCGAGTCGTTCGATTGCTTGCCGGACACCTTCCGCGGTCCGACGCGTCGCGTAATAGCGACCGGCTGTGTAGAGCTGACGCGCCTCCTCATTTTCGCACAGCGTTTGGGGCGCGGGACTTGCCACTGGCGAGGTAACAGGAGTGCTGATCGAGATCACTTCAGTCCGCCGCCGCTCTGCAACAGCAGCAAGACTGGGGACGGTCTTACGACCAACAGTTGGGTTCCTTGTCTTAACCAGAAGATCTTCAAACTCCGGCTCACCTCGAAGCGGGTCTAACTGCGGTTCCACGCCCAGCCAGACCAGCCAACCTTCATTGATCGCATACGCTTCGCGCAGCAGGGCCAGCGCCGGTTCGCGCTCGCCCAGAAGCAGATGGATTAGAGCGGTGTGATAAGGAGAGACGTAGGAGTAAGCGGACATCTCGCGCAACCTACCCAGCGTTGCGCGGGCATCCGAGTAAAGCCCCGCGGCCGCATAGGCGGCGCCCAATCCGGCTACATAAATTTGACCGCCACTTGATAAATCCAGAGCTCTCTCAGCCACTCTGACGGCTTCCTCGGCACTGCCGGCATGTCTCAGGGTCCAGGAATAGGTAGCGAGCCCGTACGAAAAATCGGGGACTGCTTCAAGCATGTTCTGATAGGTCGTAATCGCCTCGTCAAAACGTCGCGCCTGGTAGTAGCACCAGCCCAGGCCTTGCAGAATACTGGGCGAGAGGGGATCAAGTTCGCGAGCGCGCAACACCTCTTTAAGCCCTTCTTCAAAGCGCCCGGCCATCTGCAGATGAAAACCGAACCAATAATGCCCGGTCGCATAGTTCGGATTAATTTCAACCGCCCGCCGATGTTGCCCTTCGGCTACCGCCCAATCAAAGTCGTGACACACGGTGGCGAAACCCAGCGCGCTATAGGCCTCGGCCGACGTCGGGTCGAGACCAACGGCCCTCCCGGCAGCTTCCTTAGCAGCGGCAGAGCATTCAGCGAACGGCTTGATCCCAAAGACACCTAGCCAGTTGTAGTAATCCGCGATGCCCGTATAGGCAAGCGCATAATCGGGATCGAGCTCGATAGCGCGGTTGTAACACTCGACCGCCCTGGCAAAACCTGCCTCAGTGTAGCTGTTCCAGTAATAACGACCACGCAGATATGACTCGAAGGCCTCAGCGCTCTCAGTGCGGCACTTTGACAATTGGCGCTGCTCATCGCGAGTCAATTGCGGCAACAGCGCATTCGCAACTTGTTCGGAGATCGAGTCTTCAATCTGCAGAACATCAGTCGAGTCTTCATCAAACTGTTCGGCCCAGCGTGTAACGCCTTCTCCTACATTCAGAAGCTGCGCCGTAACGCGCAGGCGATCACCGACGCGACGCAAACTGCCATCAACAATGTAATCAACGCCGAGGTTGCGCCCGGCAAGAAGTGGATCGACTGTGGCGCGCTGATATTGCAGGACGCTGCTGGTGGGCCGCACAATCAAGCGTTGCACATTGCTCAGGCGAATGATGATCGCATCGGTCAGGCCAACTCCCAGATACTCATCCCCAGTGTTCTCCGCAAGTGTGAGCACCTTGAACGGCAGTACCGCAATAGACTCCTGACCAGTGCGCGAATGGGCCGGCAGCGTTGGTAACGCCGCGAGACGATGATTAAGTTTCCGCAGCAGGTCATTGAACCGGGGGTGACCATGTAATGGGTCAAGCTCCGGATCGACCCCCATCCAAAGAACCTTGGCGTCTTTGAGCTCGTGGGCTTTCTCAAGCAAGTCGAGAGATTCTTCAATCCGCCCCAGGGCACAATTAACCAATGCCACGTGATAAGGCGAGATGTAGCGCCGGGCGGCAATCTCGTCCATCTCGCGCAGAACGGCTGCTGCAGCTTCATGATTGCCTGCTTCGGCCTGAGCGGCGCCGAGCCGGCCCAAAGTATGAGAAGCTTTGCCCAATAACTCGACGCACCGCTGCGCGCTCGCAATCGCCTCCTCGTGCCGGCCCATGCGGCTCAACAAAAAGCTCGAGCCATAAAGGAGCATCAGATTCTGCGGCCCCGCTTCGTCACGACAGAGTTGCAAGGCGTCGTCGAAGCGTCGCGCATGGTACGAACACCAAAAGACGCTGAAGCGCGAGATGATGGCCAGAGGATCCAGTTCGCGCGCCAAACGAGCCTCGCGCAAGCTTTCGGTAAAACGACCCTCCATTGCCAACTGTAAGGCGTACCAGATGCGCGCCGGTGAATAATTCGGATTGAGCTCAATGGCATGGAGCAACTGGCGTTCGGCAGGGGCCCATGCAAAATCGCGACCGAGTATCGCCTGACCGAGGGCCGCGTGCGCCTCAGCGAGCGTTGGATCGATCGCGACCGCCGTCGACGCAGCCGCGTGGGCTGCTGCTGAACACTCGGCGAACGGCATTACACTGAAGATACCAAGCCAGTTGTGATACGCCGCCAAACCGGCGTGAGCAAGGGCATAGTTCGGGTCGAGCGCTATTGCCTGGTGATAACAGACGATAGCCCTGGCAAAGCCATCTTCAGTAAATGTATTCCAGTAGAAACGACCGCGCAGATAGGCCTCATGGGCTTCCGGGTTGTCGGTGCCACGCCTGGCTAGTTCGAGGCGCTCATCACCGGTCAGATGAGGGACAAGCGCTTCCGCAACTTGCGAGGAGATCGCGTCTTCAAGACTCAAGACGTCTGTGAACTGCTCGTCATACTGCGCCGCCCAAACAGCCGTCCCATTTTGCACGTTGAGCAATTGAACGGTCACGCGGATCCGGTCCAGCGCGCGCCTGATCCTGCCATCAAGAACGAAGCCAACGCCGAGTTCACGTCCCGCCACAAGCGGATCAGAGTCGACGCCGTAGTGCAAAACACTGCTTGTCGGGCGGACAGCAACGCGTTTAATGCCACTTAGTCGGGTGATTAAGGCGTCGGCCAGCCCTGTCCCCAGATAGTCCGGGCCGGAATCCGAACCAGGATGAACGTCTAATAATTTCAGCGGCAGCACCGCTAGTGAATTCTCCGCGGCGCATGGTTCAGACTTACGCGGCGAAACGACAAACGGCGCATCCGGCAAATACGAAACGGGACGTCCTTCGAGATAACGAGTGATGTCGTCACGCAACTGTTCGGCGGATTGATAACGCCATTCGGGACCTTTCCTGAGCGCCCTCATTACTATGTTGTCGAGATCGCCGGCAAACTCGCGGCGCAACGATTCAAGAGTCGCTTTGCGTGCTGTGTATAGTTGGTTAAGAGTCGTCGCCTCGTCGCCAGAAAACGACGCCGGCAACAAGTCTTCGGAACGCGTGATGATAATACTGAGTGGCGCAGGCGGCTCTTCGCAAATCACGCGCGCGATCTCATGCGGCGCGCGATTGCGCAAACGATAAGGGCGATGACCCGTTAGCAACTCATAAAGCAAAACGCCGAGCGAGTACACATCCGTACTCGGGGTGGTCGGGGCGCCCTGCACTTGTTCCGGCGAAGCATACTCGGGCGTCATCAGACGCATTGTGGTCCCCGTAGGATCGTGAGTGATGTCTCCGGCTATTTCAGGACTGAGCAGCTTGGCTATCCCAAAATCCAGAAGCTTCGGCGCTCCCTCCGCCGTAACCAGGACATTGGATGGTTTGATGTCTCGATGAACAACCTGCTTCTGATGCGCGTAGTGAACGGCGTCGCAAATTGCCTGGAATAGTTTAAGGCGCTCCGCAATATTCAACTGATGAGCATCACAATAACCATATAAAGGCTCTCCTTCGATATACTCCATCACGAAGTAAGGTAAGCCATCAGCGGTTGTTCCGCCGTCAAGCAGCAGCGCAATGTGGGGATGGTCCAGGGCAGCAAGGATTTGCCGCTCTTTGCGGAAGCGTCGCAGGATAAAATCGGTATCCATGCCCCGCTTGACCAGTTTGATTGCAACCCGTTTTTTGAATTCGTTGTCGGCGCGTACGGCTTCGTAGACTGCACCCATGCCGCCACGTCCAATCTCGCGCTCAATACGATAGGCGCCGAGGCGCCGACCGAGAAGTGGGTCGTCGTCCTCATCAGCTAACAACCCAAACGAATTCAGCACCGTTGTGCCATAAAGCGGCGCCTTGAGGAGATCTCCGGCGCTCTCGTTTTGCGACAGTAGCGTCTCGACGTCACGCTTCAAACTAGTGTTTTCGGCGCACGCCTGAGATACATACTGCTCTCGTTCTTCCGGACCGAGATCGAGAGCAGCTTGAAAAATCTCCTCAGCTTTGCGCCAGCGTTCGGGGGTCATAGATACTGATGTGCGTTGTGTTTACTTGCATGACCGATCAGCAAGCGGCGCATTATCCGGGCCGCAACGCCAAACAAGTTGGGTGCGATTTTGCCGGTTTACGCGCGTCTGATCCTCCAGGTTTAGGTAAGCCTCGTGCACGAGGACGGTCGGCTGCAAGGTGTGACCTGGAGGTTCACGACGTAGATAATTCGCCGCAAGCTTTTCGCAACTCATCGTAAATTACGGGTAACAAAAGATCAACCGCACTTCGATCGCCTTGCTATAGTATTCTTCTATATATAAATCAGCCGGAGTTCGAGACTTCTAGAGGGCTGCTGAAAAACAAACACGATCCACGAAACCACACGAAACCGCACGAAATCAATGACTTAATTCGAGTTACTTCGTGTGGTTTCGTGGATCGTTTCACTGCTTCTATTGCTGCTCACCACTTTTTTCAGCAGCCTGCTAGGGCGCCAGAGCAAGAGTTCTAAATGCGATATTCGCGGATGAAATGGCAGAACGACCACTGGGTGATGTCCAGAGAGGAGCGTGAAATTTAGTGCTATCCAATTCCAGGATAACAGTCGTTGCCCTCATTCTGTGCTGTGCGTTCGGGTCTGCACGAGCTGATGGGGTGGATGAATACATCAGCGCGCAGATGCGGCAGCTACACATCCCGGGCCTTTCCCTCGCGGTGGTGCGCGACGGTCGGGTAGTCAAGTCGAAGGGCTACGGTCTCGCCCATGTGGAATTAAACGTGCCCATCACCGAAGATACCGTTTTTGAGATCGGGTCGATTACCAAACAGTTTACTGCCGCCGCGATCATGATGCTCGTCGAGGAGAATAAAATCGTCCTAGATGACCCAATAAGCAAATACCTCGACGGTGTCCCTAAGGCGTGGGGCGAGGTAACCATACGTCATTTATTGACCCATTCGTCTGGTATTCAGAACTATCTCGACGTTCCCGGGTTATTTTCAGAAACCGCGCGCACCGGCTTATCTCATGACGACATCGCCAGGCTATTCTTCGAGCGGCTGCAATTGGAATTCCGACCGGGAGAAACATGGTCTTACAGCAATACGGGTTATCTGCTGCTCGGAAACGTGATTGAGAAGGCCAGCAGAAAGTCTTACTGGGCATTCCTCGACGAGCGGATATTTAAACCGCTCAGTATGAATGCTACCCGTAGCGGCGAGCCGAGGGCGATCATACCGAATCGCGCGGCCGGTTATGAGTGGCAAAAGAATAAACTCGAGAACCGCTCAGCGCTTACGGAGAACGCTTACGCCGCCGGCTCCATAGTTTCCACCATCCGCGACATGGCTAAGTGGGATGCCGCGCTCTACACCGAGAAACTTTTGAAGAAGTCGAGCTTTGACCAGATCTGGACTTCGCGCAGTGCGGACGGAGGCGCGGCCGCTCCTTTCAATTACGGCTTCGGCTGGTTCGTTGACACATATCACGGGCATCGCGTGATTTCACACAGCGGCGGCACACCGGGGTTTTCCTCTGTCATTTATCGCTTCGTGGATGATGGACTGACGGTGATCATCTTGACGAATCATGCCGACAGGATAATAGACCATCTGGCAATAGACGTAGCCGGCGTCTACGTCCCCGCACTCGCCAGACCCAAGGGAGAAATTGATCGCGATCCGAAGATTTCCGAAATGTTGAAGAAGGCACTGACAGATCTCTTCGGCGGCAAGCCCGATCCGACTCTCTACACACCGGAAATGCAAACCTTCCTGAGAACCACCGTGGGGAAAGGCATTTGGCAATGGATTGCGTCCGATGGAGAGATAAATTCTTTCATCTTTAGCGAGAGTGCTAAGGTTGGCGCGGACCGTATCCTCCGTTATCAGGCGATCTTGGGAAATAACACACGTTGGTTCGCCTTCACGATTACAACGGAAAAGAAAATAGCCCAGATTTACTGGTGGTAGATGCGGCTCATCAGGCTGGAGTATCAATTGAATAACGGCTGGACGTAAACGATCCACTAAATCACACTAAGCAACACTAACTTTTCTTCGTGAAATTTGGTGTGCCTTCGTGGATCGTTCTTGAACCACTGATGAGCGAAAGCTGTGACTGATCAGGACGGAATATCATTAAGTCATACGAGCATCTGACTTAAAAGCAACATGACGGAAGCCGCCGGCAAACGCAGGATTCTTGCGGGAGTGATGGCTGGCCTCTTTGGCGGCGTCGCCGGGCTGGTTATTGTCTACGTTGGCAGTGTCATAGCTATCTTCGTCCCGGACCAGGAGGTTCTTGGGACCCTGCTTGCCGCCGTCACCTATCTGCCTCTAATGCTGATTATTGTCTTCCTCTTTCCAAATCTGGCGCTCGGGATTCTCCTGGGCGTGCTGCTTAGTATTATCAATCATCAGAGAGGCCGTCTTTTCAGTTTTACTGTGGCAGCAATTCTCGGCTTCGTGTTTATGGAGGCCGCGTTCAGCTTTATCCTGCCCTTGATCAGCCCACCGGAGCCCGGTGATTTCGTCTCGATCGTTTCGAATCGATTTCTCACCGGAACGTATGGTATGACCTTCGGCATCTTGACGAACGGTTTCCTAAAGTGGTTCAGTTCGCGCAGGTGAGCTGCGGCAAAGTCTCCTTCGAGTCGTCATTGAAACCTCGACGGTAGCTGCACGCCACAAATGAACGAACGATGGTTCACCTTTAAGGAGCAAATATGTTTCGCTGTAAATTCGTTACAGTAGTTATCCATTTGGCATTCTTGGTGTTCTGTTTGTTACCAGTCTGGCAACCCGTGCCTGTCTGCGCTTCTCGGCTTCGCCTTAATCGCACAGGCGACTAACACGAAAGATGCCGCCGTACGCAAAGCGCTGCGCGCTCGTGCGCGAACCGCTTTTATCAGATCAAAGGAATTGGGTATAAAGGAGCCGGTGGTTGATGCTCTCATTCAAAGTACGCCGGCAGACGGCTCGGACGGCAAGGTGTTCTCGCAAAACACCGAAGCAAACAAAGCAATGACTGAAGCTGAAGCTCTTTTCTCACAGGGCAAGCTCGACGGCGCCCTTACACTCTACTCGAAAGCCCTGCAGCTTGACCCCACCTTGTACCATGCTGCACTTTTCTCCGGCGACGTTTATATCCAGCGGGGCGATTTTCCGCAGGCCGAAACCTGGTATCAGAAAGCCATTGCTATCGATCCGAACAGAGAAACCGCTTATCGCTATTCCGCAACACCTTTCATGAAGCAAGGCAAATATACCCAGGCACGTGATCGCTACGTCGAAGCCTACATCAGTGAGCCATACAACAGTTTTTCCACCGCCGGCTTGATGCAATGGGGCCAAGTTACGCAAACGAAACTGGCACATCCGAAAATCGACATTCCCACTGGTGTTACTTTCGACGAGAAGGGCGACGCCAAAATAGACCTGGACGCAACGGCGTTGCTCAATGGCAAAGACGACGGTTCTTTTGCCTGGATCTCTTACGGTGCGACTCGCTCCGTCTGGCGCAAGGAAAAATTCGCAAAAACATATCCACAAGAGAAAACATACCGTCGCAGCTTGGCGGAAGAAGCTGACGCATTGCGAAGCGTTCTCACACTTTCCACGAGCGACAAGAAGGTGAAGAGTCTGAATCCCTCTTTATTGAAGCTAAAGAAACTTAACGATGATGGTTTGCTCGAATCATATATTCTGCTGGCTCGCGCCGACGACGGGATAGCGAAGGATCACCCGTCGTACTTAAGACAGCACCGCAACAACCTGCGGCGGTATGTTATCGAATATGTTTTAACCGGCGGCGGAGAATAGGGCAGCCGTTAACCGGCAAGCGCCATAAGCGACACATCAGGTCAGCGGTCAGCATCGCCTGCGGTAGAAGCTATGGGGCAACTCGATCAAAGCTTTATACCTCCTGGCGAAGTATGCTCCGATCCCTAACATGGCCGATGCGATCAACGTAGGGCTGATTGGTTATGGCATGGCGGCCTGCGTATTCCACACGCCGGTCATTCAGTCGGTTCCTCATCTAAAGCTCAGGAAAATTGTAGAGCGGCACGGAGAGGAGTGTCGGAAGCGCTACCCATGGGTCGAGGCCGTTCGCGATGCAACCTCTCTCCTGCAGGATGAGGAGGTAGACCTGGTTGTCATCGCAACCCCTAACATCACCCACTTCGATTTGGCCAGAGAATCATTGCTAGCCAGTAAACATGTAGTAGTCGAGAAACCGTTCACCACTTCTTCTGCCCAAGCACAGCAACTGATTGATCTGGCGCGAGGGCAAAACAGACTCATCAGCGTCCATCAAAACCGCAGGTGGGATGGCGATTTCCTGACGGTAAAGAAACTCCTGGATGAGAAGCTCCTTGGTCGTCTGGTTGAATATGAGTGTCACTTCGACCGTTTTCGAAACAAACCCCAGCCAGGCGCATGGCGTGAGGACGATGCGCCAGGAGGCGGAATCCTCTTCGACCTCGGCTCGCACCTGATCGATCAGGCCCAGGTCTTGTTCGGGCAGCCGGAGACGATTACGGCCGACATCAGAATGCAACGCGACCTCGCGCGCGCGGTTGATAATTTTGAGTTGATACTGCATTACGACAATCTGAAGGTTACCTTGAAAGCGGGGATGCTGGTACGGGAGCCAGGACCACGCTTCACTTTGCTTGGCACGGAAGGCTCTTTCCTTAAATACGGATCTGATCCTCAGGAAGAGGCACTGAAGCGCGGACTAACTCCCGCCGAGCCGCACTGGGGTGAAGAGCCATCAGAACTCTGGGGCACGCTAAACACGCAAGTAGCCGGGTTACATCTGGAAGGTCGCGTAGAGACGATTGCGGGCTGCTATCAGGTTTATTACCAGAACGTAGTTGAGGCGATCAATGGTCGTGCGAAGCTTGCGGTCCAGCCTGAGGAGGCTAGAAACACAATACGTATTATTGAACTGGCGCTGCAAAGTAGCGAACAGAAGTGCACAGTTCCTTTCTCGCAGTGAATTGCCAGAAGCCAGGCTCGCGCTCCCCAGAGAGCAATGTCGAGGGGATGAACTTCGCAAGCGTTATTAAGCCATCACACCACCTATCGAAACGCAATGAAACTCTACCGTCCGCATTGGGCTCGAATACCTGTTCGAGGCGAGCAAGTCTTGGGCCGTCGCTGATGAGTCACAATAAAGCTAAGGAGTTTCGAGATGAAACCTTTGAAAGGCAGGGTCGCGGTTGTTGCCGGCGCGACCAGGGGAGCCGGACGCGGAATCGCTTGCATGCTTGGCGAAGCGGGCGCCACTGTCTACTGTACTGGTCGTAGCACGCGCGAAAGACCCTGCACTACCGGATTCTACGCTGGGCGTCCGGAGACCATCGATGAGACTGCCGAGATGGTAGACGCCCGCGGCGGTGTCGGCATCGCGGTACAGGTTGACCATCTCATGGAAGAGCAGGTTAAGGATTTAATTGAGCGCGTTCGCGTCGAACAGCGACGCCTGGACGTACTGGTCAACGACATCTCGGAGGGCGATGCTCACGAGTGGAAACCCTTCTGGAAATTATCCTTGGACAGGGCGTTCCGAATGTATCGCAACGCCGTGCATTCCCACATCATTACCTGTCGCCACGCCGCGCCGCTGTTAATCGAACGCCCCGACTCCTCGCCGGGTCTTATTGTCGAGATTGGGGATGGTGATACGCTCGACTACCGCGCTACGCTTTTCTACGATCTGATAAAAATCTCGGTCAGCCGCTTGGCGTATGCAATGGCAGAAGAGCTGCATAAGCATCACGTCGCAGCGGTTGCTGTGACGCCGGGCTTCATGCGCACTGAAGCGATGCTCGATCACTTCGGCGTTACCGAGGCCAACTGGCGCGATGGCGCAAAGAAAGACAAGAGCTTCATTGCATCCGAGACCCCGTTCTTCATCGGTCGCGCGATCGCAGCGCTTGCAGCAGATCCTAACCTGGTCGAAAAATCGGGTGGACTGTACAGTTCGTGGCGTCTGGCACGGGAGTACGGGTTCACAGATATCGATGGCTCACGACCGGACTTCGGCGCTTATTTTAGTTTCGATGAGTATTTCCGGAAAACATCGACGACAGGGTTACGTTGGAAGGTCGAGCGCGCACAGCCAGCCGCCAAGTTATCAGCGAAAGGTAGACGGGGAAGACCGACCCGGAGAAAGGAGCAGTGATGAAACAGCAGCGGAAGATAATCGTCTACATTGCCACCAGCGCAGACGGCTACATCGCGCGGGCGGACGGCAGCGTCGACTGGCTCAACCGCCCGCGGACATCTGGTGACTACGGCATGAGCGAATTTTACAAATCAATCGATACGATTCTCTGGGGGAGGAAAACCTACGCACCAGTGCTTCAGAAATTTGCTTTGAAAAAACAGAAACCGAAGCGTGCCTCCGCCAAAGACACTAGTGCCAAATCGCGCGGCTCGCGAATCAAGAACTATGTCTTCTCACACCAATTACCTGAAATCGACCCTCCCGACGCTGAGTTTGTGACCGGCCCAATCAAGGAATTCGCGAAAGGTATTCGCGCCCAGCCAGGGAGGGACATCTGGATGATGGGCGGCGCCGGAATCATCGGCTCTTTTTTGGACGAGGGCGAGATCGACGAATTCATGATTCACGTCATCCCGACATTCATTGGCGAAGGCATTCCGCTGATCCAACCCCGGCGACGAACTGTGCCGCTGCAACTATTGGCGACGCAAGCTTACTCCGACGGAGTCATAAAACTTCATTATGCGGTGGCACGCTAAGAACGAACTGAATTATTGCAAAATGGTCAGCACGGCAGATATATTAACGACACCCTCGGGCTGGAAACCAAGTGCCGCCCGTTCCCGCTTTTCAACGCAACCTCTCAGGATTCGACATTGCAACGAAAGGCCAATGAAATGGAAAAAAATCGCCGTGGTAACCATTGCCATTGTTGTTTTGAGCACTACACAGATCGCCGCCCAAACCAAAGGCGTTAACGGCTTTGACAAACTCAAATCACTCGCAGGTCAGTGGCAGGGCAAAAGATCAGATGGCAAACCAGTGGTCGTGACTTACGAGTTAGTCTCTGGCGGTCATGGGATTATGGAAAGGCTCGAGGCAGCAGACGAAGATGAAATGGTCACTGTCTATCATCCTGATGGTGATGGTCTGATGATGACGCACTACTGCTCGGCCGGGAACCAGCCGCGCATGCGCGCTGCCGTACCGGATGGCGAGATCATGAATCTCAACTTCGCCTTCATCGATGCCACGAATATGTCAAAGCCCTCAGCCGGACATATACATAATCTGACAATCAACTTTGAGGACAAAGACCACATGACGCAAGTCTGGAACTGGAGGCAGGATGGCAAGGATGAGCGAATGGCGTTCACGCTTGTGCGCAAGAAATAGCTGAGCCGCTCCCAGAGACGGCATATCGGTAACAGCGCGGTTAGTATGCAGGTAAACATCCGTCTCGCCACCCTGGAAGATATTCCCGCCCTGCAAGAGCTAATACCTGAATCTGTGCGCGTGCTCAGCGCGGCCTATTACAGTACGCGAGAAATCGAGAGTGCTTTGGTCTACATCTTTGGCGTCGATAGCCAACTGATAAAGGACGGGACCTACTTCGTCGCAGAACACGAAGAGCAAATAGTCGGATGTGGAGGTTGGAGCAAGAGAGCAACGCTCTTCGGTGGCGATCAGTCGAAATCAGAGGAGCCGGAGGCGCTACTTGAACCCGCAAAAGATCCGGCGCGCATTAGAGCGTTCTATGTTGACCCAAAATGGGCGCGCAAGGGCATTGGACGTCAGATCATAACTGCCTGTGAAAGCGCAGTGCGCGAGGCCGGGTTCAAAACCGTGGCGTTGGTGGCGACGCTTCCGGGCGTCCCCCTTTACTCCGCGATGGGATATGTTCGCAATGAACGGATTGAACTTACGACCCCAGAAGGCGAATCTTTGCCGGCGTTTCGCATGTCGAAGTATATTGCTGCACGGTAGCATTTGGTCGCATTGAGGAAACGCAGCGCAATACGATACATGATTCTCTATTCAGTATTCACAGCGTCGTGAGCAGTATGGTTGTCCACTCACGACGATGCAGCTCTTCAAGAAAGCTTTTGCACGTCCCGACGGCTCTTGGGATCAGACCGGTAGAAATCAGCAATCGCAAATCTAAAATCTAAAATCTAAAATTTAGTCACTCCCGTAGCGGATTTCCATGTGGCGGATGCGATAGCTAGCGACAGCGAGAACCAGGATTGTCACCAGAACAAGGCTGGGGACCGCAATCCAGGCAGGGGTTGGTTCGGCCACAACCGCGAACGGACCTTCGGAAACAGGAACGGGTGTGAGCGAGTGGAGGTAGTGAATGACGCTGACTTTTTTCAGGAGCGGCGGCAATAGAAAGTTGAGCCACTCCCAGCCGTAAAGGACGAGGGAAGGAATTATCGGGTTGCGGAAGAAGAGGCCGACTACTAGAAAGAATGCGCCATAACCAATGCAGGCCAGGATGGTTATGCCGGCATAGGTGAGCAGTTGAACCAGACCGGGGCCATCAAAAAAGAAACGAGAGCTCTCTGAGGGAAAATGCGGGACGTAAAGCAGGAGCATGCAAATTACTGTTGTACCTGTGAAGAGAATGATCGAAGTGACCAAACCGGAGAGATATTTGCCTACGACCAGCACTTCGCGCCGCACCGGGGTCAGAAAGTAGAAGTGCAGACTTCTATCGACAATCTCGCCACGAAACAGATTCATAAAGATCCAGGCGCAGCCAAAGAAAACCACCGTACGCAGGATTAGGCCGCCGTAAAAAACTGCAAAGATCATGCTGTACTGGTTGAAGTCCTGCCACTCGCGGCCGGGTGGTGTAAACGGAGCAAGCAGGGCGAGCGGCGCAATGGGCAGCAGCGCCATCAGATAAAGCAGAATTGATCGGCGCCCGAGAAAGTTCTTCTCAATTTCGAGCCGGAAGATTGCGCGAATCTGCCGCAGCCAGAGCGACCAGGGTAAGGGTTGGTTTTCAATCTTCTTTACCGGAGCAATGTCTACAGTGGAACTCATAATCTCCTTTGCAGTGCGCTTCAAATCAGGAGTTACCGTCATCGGCACTTATCAGGTACCCGTAGACTGCGTTCAGGTCGTCGTCTACTGGTGCGATTGACTCGATATTGATCTCGCCATCGGCAACCACTTGATTCAATAACAAGTAGAAGCTGTCCGCATCGCGCGTGCGGACAAAGAGACCCAACCGATCCGGGTGCAGCCGCGCTTCAACCACGTTGTCTTGATCGAAAACGTGCGAGGCCAGTTTCGCCGGCTTATCACAACGTATCAGGATCTGCATCGGATGCTCTTCCATCTCGTCGCGCACGCCGTGAATGTTTCCTTCCGCCACTACATAGCCGTTGTTCACCAGCACAACGCGGTCTGACATCATGTCCACTTCGTGCAAAATGTGACTCGAGATAATCAGGTGCAGACCTTCAGAAGCGAACTGGCGAAACAGCGAGATGGTTTCTGCTCGCACCATTGGGTCAAGGCCGTTGAGCGGTTCGTCCAGAATGAGCACTGAAGGCTGGTGAGCTATCGCCTGGGCCAGTCGTATTCGCTGGCGCATGCCTTTGCTGTAGGCTGCCACTTTTCGATCGGCAGCGTCGAGCAGGCTCACTCGCTCAAGCGCAGTCAAAGTTAATTCGTCAGCTTTATTCTTATTGAAACCATGGACCAGGAGAAAAGACTTTATAAACTCGCGGCCCGTCAAACCGCGCGGGAAGGAATCAAACTGAGTGCAGTAGCCCACCTTCCGGAAAAGCTCTTCGGGCCGGTCTGTTGGTATGCCAAGCACTCTTATGTCGCCCCGCGTTGGCCGCAGCAGGCCCGTCATCAAGTTCATCAATGTCGACTTGCCGGCACCATTCGGCCCCACCAAACTGGTTATGCCTGGCCCGATGCTGAGTTTGACACGGTTCACTCCGAGAATCTCTCCATAGAATTTGGAGACGTCGTTGAAGACTATCGTGGCAGAATTTCGAATTCCGAAATTCATTTGACCACCTCGTAGGCCTTTACCTTTGCCGAGAGCACCGCGAGACAGACCGCGCAAATCAGGAACAGCATTGCCCATGACGACCACAGGGGCGGCTCGGTTAAGCTGACTCGCGTCGCAATCTGGCCATCAAAGTCAGTTACCACACTCGTCGTCCGCTCGAACGTCCCGAAGAGTCCGGCGAAAACATTCCTCATGAGCGCGTCAGGGCTAATCAAGCTGCCCCATCGTGTGCGAAAGATGAGGTTAATGGCACTGCCAAAGACCGCCGGAATAAAAAACAGTCCGAGCAACGCACCACTCGCAATGACTCGCCACTTAACAAGAGCTGAGATGGCCTGCGAAAGCAGCGCCAGAAGCAAGATCCAAACGAGGCTGCCGATAAAAATCGCGCTCGCGATCCAGAGGTTATCGACAAACCATCGCGGCCCTTCCAAAGAAGACTGAAAAAGGAAAAGCAATAATTGCGGGATCCAGGTAATCGCGGAAAGAAGAATCAACACCACGGACATTTTGCCTGCCACGTATTCTGCGCGCGAGAACGGCCGGCAGAGATAAAGAGGTAAGGCATTGTTTCTCAGATCGCGTGAAACGAGTGGCGGTCCTACCAGCAGGGTTACGAAGAAGGCAAAGCCACCCTGCAAATTCACAAAGGTCTGGAAGAAATAGGCGTCGATAGGGAGCAGCTCTCTGACATTCACTTTCATGATTGCCAGGGCATTCACGTTGTGGTGGAGGTAGATCAGGACTGCCTCGACCAACAGCGGCAGAAAACAGATCACGAAGAATGCCGTGAAGAGTTTGGACTTGAAGACATCGCGAAAGGCATGGCGCGGAATTATCAGGAACCGGCTCCATTCCGGAGTCAGCCGCCCGGCATAATTCCGGTAAGTATGTTCATAGACTGCCATGACCGTTCTCCATCGCTTTCAGGAAGATGTCTTCCAGGGAATCGCGCTTGTAGCTTAATCGTCGGATCTGCATGCTTTGCTCAGCCGCTATGCGATAAAGGTCCCTAACTTCAATTCCCTCTTGCAAAACTATCTTGACCCGGTGGTCGCCGGTAAGAGCATATTCGCAACCCAATGCAGCAACTGCCTCGGCAAACTTGTTCTGGTCTCCCCTTGTTTCCAGCACCAGGAACTTACGATTCGCCTTTCGCTCTTCTTCGAGGTTGCAATAAACGACGATGCGACCTTCCTTCAGAATCAAGATTTCCTCGCAACACTCTTCAACGTCGCGCAGCAGGTGGGACGAGAGAACGATATTGGCCTGGCCGCTATCTCTAATCTCCCGTATCAGTCGAATCATTCGCGCGCGCGCCGGCGGATCGAGCCCGTTGGTTGGTTCGTCGAGAAAGATAAGTTTCGGACCATGGACAATAGCCTGCGCGAGCTTGGCAAGTTGTTTCATACCAAGTGAATAGGTATCGAGGCTGCGATAACGCGCTTCCCCGAGGCCGACGTAAAAGAGCGCTTCATGAGCGCGCTCCAGCGCCGCTTCAGGTGGCAAACCCGACAACTCCGCCATCAAACGCACGAAATGAACCGTGCTCATTTTTGCGATATAAGAATCGCGCTCAGGCATGTAACCGATCAGCGATCGAATCTGTTTTGCATCGGTAACTATGTCCCGGCCAAAGATGTGCGCCGTGCCGGTCGAAGGCTGGTGAAAGCCGAGCAGAGTGTGAATGAGTGTGGTCTTTCCCGCGCCGTTAGGACCAAGCAATCCGATTGCGCGGCCTCGTAGTTCTCCACGCAAAGCCTTTAGAATCGGCCGCCCACCAAAATCAACGCTCAGATCATTGAGATCGATTACTGGAGCGAAATTCTTCGGGTCGGAAAGACTTGTCTGTACCTGAATTGCTGTGGCTGTCGCCATGCTCCTAACTTATATCGTCCTGTCTTGATAATTCCAAACGAAACCGAGGCCAAAGGCAGTGCCCATCAATACGAATGCGCCGATAAATGCAAACGCTTCTGTGGTCGCTAAAGTTCTGCCAATTGCCAGAAGTCCGATTAGGAAAACAGGAAGATTGAGTATGAGAGCGGAGGCAAGTGGGAAGACTGCTGCAGGCTTGCACCCGCCAAGTCGTTTGCGCAGCCAAAACAGGGCTGGAGCGTAGGCGAGTGAGAATATCAACGCCGTTATGATCAGAGAGGTAACGGTGCTTCCTTTAATATCTGCGGCGCTGAGACTCTCACCCTCAATAACAGAAAAAGTCAGCAGGATTGCTAACAGACCAAGGAGCCATGAGCCGAAAGAGATGGAGATCAGTTTCATCTTGTCACGCTTTCCTTATTGTAGGGCCGTCACTCCGTGGGCGCCCCCGCCTTCATGGCGGCAAGGGGCATCCTGGGCGCCCCGAGTTCGGCAGGGGGCGCCCACGGAGGAACGCCCCTACAAAAGATCTACTGTTTCTTGCCCAGGCCTTGCTGAAGGATGTGCTGTATTTCAAGCGAGTTGGGCATCCCCAACAGAGTTGCCGGACTCAACCCGAATGGTCCACCTTCGGTGTTGGCCGCAAAGGTAATGCTGTCGCCTTGCGCATAGGCGTATGCGAGCGTGGGCGGCATGTCCGCGGCCATTGCCTTGAGCGCCTGTTGCTGTTCCGGAGGTAGATTGTTAGCGGAACTGGCTATTCGTTCCGCGAATGGTTGAACCAACGGCGCCAGGTTGTGATAGAAAACCGCCGAGAAGTTTGCATTGCCGTCAGCAGGCAATCCTGCAGTGAAGCGTGACGAACGCAGCAGAGTATAACCACCCTCTTGCGACCTCACAGCACGCTCTACCAGCGCCCGGCTGGGCCCGGCGATCATGTAACCATTCACGAAGGTAAAGTTGACCTCCACGCCGAAATCAGCAGATCGTAGCGTGTAGTAAGTGCGCCCACTAATATCAGCACGATCCCAAACCAATCCAGCTTTATTAAACTTCGCCGCCTCTTTGTTCAGTTCCACAACAACACGCTCGAGGGTCTGCTGGAGGTGTTCGGGGTCATTCACTTCAAACACCATCTTCCACGAAGGGGTGGGAAGAATCGGGCCGTCGATGGCGAACGCAAACTCTCCACCGAGCGGCGCGGCAAAGTCCCTGCGAATATCCAGGCCTCGTTCGGTCTGCAGCTTATCCAGGTCTTTGCGCAGATCAGGCGAGACTGTTTCAACTACGCCGAGCAAGTCGTCGACGAGCGCCGCTGGATTCTTCACAACAAAGCCGGCTACCACGTTCGCGTCCGGCGAGATGTATTCAAGTGAGCCCATCGGTTCGGGCGCGGCGAGCCACGAAGGAATGCCACGCTGCGCTTCGTTGAATGAAAGCACCGCTCGGGTATGGGTTAAGCCCTGGCCGTCTTTCTGATCGAGGGCGAAGTATTTCAGGTTAAGGATTCCGAGTTGCTTTAACGCACTTTCCCGCGACGCGGCATCAGCGCCTTTCGTGAGTTCGCCTTTTGCCTGATCGATAACTCTTTCGAGATTCGCGGCAACAACGAGACCGGCGCCCTCCTGGTAAATCCCAGCGATACGATCATGAAAAGCGGTTGCGGTGAAACCACTTGTTCCGCCCTTTTGCACTATCGTTGCGAGCTCTTGCAACTGCTGTAGGTTTGGACTCGCCG
>WNGE01001290.1_pt1 | contig 36455 bp, 29 predicted proteins | sample 5400651 | NCBI WGS metagenome assembly WNGE01 (sample SAMN13153370, study PRJNA577476) | soil metagenome | isolation source: 60 cm soil or saprolite under grassland replicate 2 | place: USA:California | collected 2016-06-15
GCTTGTCGCAGCGTCTCTCACGCGTCTGACAAAACGGTGGCCTCGCATGACAAAGGCCGCGGACCCTTTTCGGGTCCGCGGCCTTGAGGGGATCAGGCCGGTCGTTCTAGACCGGATCCCTCGCCGGATGCGGACCCAATGCACCACCGGTAGCGGCGGCGCTGCGGGTCATGGTCGGGAACTGCTGACGGATGGACGGCTGCCCCTGCGGGAGCCCGTGGACGGCTGCTTTACGGCCCTGCCCAAGGACACCGGTCCCGATGACGCCGCGCGGGCGCGCGAGCATCAGGACACCGCTGGAGCGCTGGTGAGCCGCACCGACACGGCCGGGCAGGAAGGCACCCGTGGCCGGCTGGCAGTCAGCCGTGCGCGCATCGGCAGCGGCCGGAACGTGCGAGATGAAACTCAGCATCCTGGGCACCTCCTTCCGAACAGCGTCAATGGACCCGCGGACATGGATGCAGCCTATGTAGCCGCGGCGGGGCGGGGCAACTCTTTTTCCGCGTGCTTTCGCGCGGGTCAGCGGGCGGCCGGGGGAACGGGCGGCAGGGCCAGGCTCCGGATCAGTCCCTCCTGGACCACGGACACCACAAGTTCCCCGTCCGCGGTGAACAACTCGCCCCGTGCCAGCCCTCGCGCGCCGGCCGTGACCGGCGAATCTTGCGAGTACAGCAGCCACCGGTCGGCACGGAATGGCCGGTGGAACCACATCGCGTGATCCAGGCTGGCCCCGGTAGTCCGCCCGTCGGCCCAGGAGAGGCCGTGCGCGAGCAGCACGGAGTCAAGCAGCGTCATATCCGAGGCGTACGTCATCAGGCAAACGTGCAGCAGCGGGTCATCCGGCAGTTCGCCGTCGGCCCGCAGCCAGACCAGGTTGCTGGCGGCGCGCAGCGAGGGGTCGTGCTCGACCTCGAAAGTCAGCGGCCCGATGTGCCGGATGTCGATCGGGTTGTCGCGGAAGAAATCATGCGCCTGCGGGCCGAAGAGCTTGCGCATTCGCTCGGCCGTCGGCGTCACCGAGTCCGGCGATGGCACGGCCGGCATTGCCATCGCGTGTGATTTGCCCGGCTCCGGGTGATGAAAGGACGCGGACAGCGTGAAGATCGTCTTCCCGTGCTGGACGGCTGACACCCGGCGGGTGGTGAAAGAGCGGCCATCGCGTACCCGGTCCACCAGGTAAACGAGCGGGACCGCGGGATCGCCAGGCCGGATGAAGTAGGCGTGCAGGGAGTGCACTGGCCGGTCCGCCGGGACCGTGCGGCCGGCCGCGACCAGTGCCTGCCCGGCCACCTGGCCGCCGAACACCCGCTGCCTGCGCTCGTTCTCCGGGCTGCGGCCACGGAAGATGTTGACCTCGATCTGCTCCAAGTCGAGGAGGGCAACGACACCGTCCAGGGCCTGGCTCATGATCCCGCACCGCCCGTCTCCACTGTTTCCGCGCACAACGCCAGCACCGCGGCACCGTATCGGTCGAGCTTGACCTGGCCGACACCGGGGACGCCGGCGAGCTCGGCGACGCTGCCAGGCCGCCGGTCGGCAATGACCGCCAGCGTCGCATCCGAGAAGACCACGTAGGCAGGCACGCTCTGCTCCTTTGCGGTCTGCCGCCGCCATTCGCGCAACCTGAGGAAGAGCGGGGTGCCGGGCTCGGCGGCCGGCTGGCCCGGCGCGTCCCCGGCGGCGCGGCCGTTACCCGTCCTGGCCGGCCGGAGAGCCGGGCGGACCTCGTCCAGGAACCTGGACGGCCGCCTGGCCCGCCGGCCGCCCGCCGACCTGGCCAGCGCCCACGACAGGTGCACGCGCAGCCGGGCGCGGGTCACGCCGACATAGAACAGGCGCCGTTCCTCCTCGATCGCCTCGTCGGTCTGCGCGTAGATGATCGGCAGCGTCCCGTCGGCCAGCCCGGGCAGGAACACCGCGTCCCACTCAAGGCCCTTGGCGGCATGCAGCGAGCCGACGGTCACGCCGTCCAGGGCCGGCGCCTGCCCGATGGCACTGCGATGGGCGAGCTCGGCAGCCAGGTCAGCCAGCGTCGCGCCCGGGGCGCGGGCGAAGAAGTCATCCGCCAGCTGCGCCAGCGCCTCCAGCGACTCCCAGCGTTCCCGCGCCTGCCCGCGGCCGGCCGGCCCCTCGCTGGTCAGCCCGGCCCCGGCCAGGATCGGCCGGACCTGGCCGGGTGGATCATCCTGCGCGGAAGCTGACTTGGCCGCCGCCCGGAGCAGCGCGACCGCCTGCCGTACCTCGGCCCGGCTGAAGAAACGCTCCGCGCCGCGTACCTGGAAGGGCACGCCAGCCGCCGTCAGTGCCTGCTCGTACGCCGGCGTCTGGGCGTTGGTACGCAGCAGCACCGCGATCTGGGCGGCCGGGAGGCCGGCCGCGATGAGGGCCGCGGCCCGCCGCGCCACCGATCGCGCCTCGGCGGGCTCGTCATCGAACTCATCGAACTCGGGCTCTGGCCCGGCTGCGCGCTGGGCCACCAGCGCCGGGCCCGGCCTGGACCTGGAGAGCCTGGCCGCCAGGCCATGCCCGGCCCTGGCGTTTCCCGCCGCGCCGCTGACCCGGTTGGCCAGCGCCACGACCTGCGGGGTGGAACGATAATTCCGCACCAGCTTGATGACCGTCGCCGCCGGGAACTCGGCGGCAAAGCCGGTCAGGAACGCTGACGTCGCGCCGGTAAACGAGTAGATCGTCTGACGCGGGTCGCCGACCACGCAGACCTCCTCGGAGCCGCCGAGCCAGACATCGAGCAGCAGCTTCTGCAGCGGGTTGACGTCCTGGTACTCATCCACCACGAAGTACGAGTACCTGCTCCTGACCTGCGCGGCCGCGACAGGATTCTCGTCCAGCATCGCGGCGGCCAGCTCGAGGACGGACTCGAAGTCCACCAGATGACGTTCCCTGCGCAGTTCCTCGTAGCCGGCGTAGAGCCTCGTCAAGGTGACCGGCGTGAACGGCCCCGTTCTCCCCGATTTTGCACTTGCCCTGACATAGTCGTCTGGCCGCACCTGACTGACCTTTGCCCATTCGATCTCCGCGGCGGCATCCCGCAGCTCGGACAGGGCAGCGGACAGGCGCAGCCTGCGGGCTACCTCGGCGACGAGGCTGATCTTCGAATCGAGTACCTGCGGGGGCTGGCCGCCGACGATGGACGGCCAGAAGTGATTGAGCTGGCGGAGTGCGGCTGCGTGGAAGGTCAGCGCCTGGACGCGTTCCATCCCGGCGCCGGGCACCGTCACGGCGCCCAGCTGCCGCAGCCTGCCGCGCAGTTCCCCGGCAGCGCGGGTGGTGAAGGTGACGGCGAGCACCCGCCCGGGATCCACCACCCCGGTCGCGACCGCATAGGCAATGCGGTGCACCACCGCGCGGGTCTTGCCGGTGCCCGCGCCGGCCAGCACGCAGACCGGGCCGCGGCTGGCGAGAGCGACCGCCCGCTGCTCAGGGTCGAGTGACGCGAGCACGGCATCTGGCCCGGTGGGGGTCGGGCCATCCGGGGACATCGCGGCGCACCTCCTTGTCCCGGACATCCTTCCGCATGGCGCCGACACGTGCGGGAATCCGGCGGCAGGATAGGGCGTTACCGCATTCGGCAACAGCGAGCAGGAGGGGAGCTGACGGCAGATGGCAGCGCCGCTGACCATGTACACCACGCCGTGGTGCGCGTTTTGCAGGCGGCTGAAGAGGCAGCTTGCCCAGGACGGCATCGAGATGCTCGAGATTGACATCGAGCGCGATCCCGCGGCTGCGGACTATGTGATGCTGGTCAACGGCGGGTTCCGGACTGTTCCCACCATCGTGTTCCCGGACGGGAGCGCACTCACCAACCCGTCGGCTGCGCAGGTCAAGGAGCGGCTGGCCGAACTGACGGTCAACGGATGACCGGCGAGCACGCGCCGGCGGGAGACTCCGCCGGGTCCAGCTCCGGGCACCAGGTCCAGCCGCCGACCGTGCTGCGCCGAACCGAGGCTGGCTGGAGCGTCGGGGACGAGGATGTACCCGACCTGACCTGCGCCATGGTCCTCGCTGACCTGATCGCCGCCGAGCTGCCCGGCGATTCCGCAAAGGCGCCCGGCCGCCAGCCAGCGGCTGGCGCCAGTGCCGTCGATGCCGGCCTGCCCGCTGGCGGGAAGGCCGCTGGGCAGGCCGCCGGCGCTGGCATGAGCAGTGGTGCTGGTAGCGCGGCCCGGGCTGATGCGGCCGGGGACGGGCCGGCTGGGGACGGGCCGGCCGGGGACGGCAGTCATGACGAGGCCGGGCGCCTCCGCCTCACCATCAGCCAGCTGGAGCGGGCGCTGGCCGTCCGAATCCGCGTCGAGCAGGCCATCGGCGTGCTGGCCGAACGGCACCGGGTGCGGCCGAGGCAGGCATTCGAGCAGCTCAGGTCCGTGGCACGGCAGCGCGGCCAGCGGGTCATCGACATCGCCGGAGACGTCATCGCCAGTGCCACCAACCCGCTGCTGCCGCTGCCAGAGGAACTCTCCCGGCCGAATCTCGGACCGCGCCAGCGGGGCGGGAGCCGCCGCCGCGCCAGGGAAAGCCAGTAGCCAGTCCTGCCATCGCGGAGATCCGGGCGCTCAGGCCCGGATCTCCGGAATCAGGAAATGGCGGGCCCCGGTGCGCCCGGGCGGAAAGGCGAGGTCGTTACGGAGAGTAACTTCCTGATTGACTTACGGCTACACTGGGTAACAGCACGTCATGACCGTGGACGGTGCCGTGCAGAGCCAGCGGCCAGCCGGCCCGCCACGCATCGGCCGGCCGCGGCCGGGCAGCCTGCTGATCATCGGCGGCGGCGAAGACAAATGCTGTGGCACCGGGCTGCTTGACCGCTTCGTCGGGCTGTGCGGCGGCGATCAGGCGCAGATCGTGCTCGTCACCGCGGCGGCCGGGGAGCCGAGGCGGCCGGGATGCTGACAGCGGCCACCGGGGTCTTTCTCACCGGCGGCGATCAGTCCCGCCTGCGCACGCTGGTCGGCTCCCGGACGAACGACATCCTGCGCGACCGGCTGGCCCGGGGGCTCGTCGTGGCCGGTACCAGTGCCGGGGCAACCGCGATGGGCCGCACGATGATCCTCAGCGGGCATGGCCCGGAGGTCGCGGCCGGCGCCGTGCACACCGTGCCCGGCCTCGGCCTGATCCCGAAACTGGTCATCGACATGCATTTCGGCGAGCGGGGCCGGCTGCCGCGGTTGCTCAGCGCGGTCGCGCTTGACCCCGATCACCTTGGCGTCGGCATCGACGAGAACACCGCGATCCTGGCCACCGGGTCCAGCTTCGAGGTCCTCGGCACCGGCGTGGCGACGGTGGCCGACGCGGAGAATTCCACGGTCGTGCACCCGGCCGGTGACCTCGACCCGATCACCCTCTACGACGTGCGCCTGCACCTGCTGCCCACCGGATGCCTGTTCGACATCGAGCATCGGACGCCGTCGATCGGGCCGGCGCACGACCGGTACTGATGACGTCCCGCGGCAGTGGCGGCCCGGGCACGGGCCGCAGCGCCAGACCGGACGCCCAGAGCCCGCCGAGCCCTCGGAACCCGCCCAGGCAGGCCCTGCCACCGGGCGGCGGCAGCCAGGCGTGTCAGCGGCCATCAACGACAAGCACCAGGAGCAGACGTGCGGCTGGAAGACCTGCGGCACCTGAACGGCCCGAACGTGTACACCGCCCGGCCGGTCAGCGTCGCGCGGCTCGAGCTTGACGAGCTGACCTGCCAGGATACGACCGGCCATCCGGGCTTCGCCGGCCGGCTGACGGCCGCGCTGCCCGGCCTCGCCGGGCATCACTGCGCAGCCGGGCGGCCCGGCGGCTTCCTGGCGGCGATGTCCCGCGGCACCTATTTCGGCCACGTCACCGAGCACGTCGCGCTTGAGCTGTCCGCTCTGGCCGGCCGCGAGGTGCACCTCGGCAAGACGCTGTGGGCAGGCGCCGACGGCCGGTATGACGTGGTGCTGGAATGCCCGGCCGACGAGCCTGCCGACTCGCCCGTTCCCGCCGAGTTGCTGGCGGCCGCCATCGCGCTGGTGAGCGACCTGCTGGCGCGGCGGATGCCGCACTTCGGGGCGGCCGTCGCCAGGATCTCGCGGCTGGTCGAAGGCGAGCGTCTTGGCGTCAGCACGGCCGCCATAGCCGGCGCCGCCCGGCGCCGCGGAATCCCGGTCCGCCGGACCGGCAGCCGGAGCATGCTGCGCCTCGGCTACGGCTGCCACCGGCGGCTGGTCTGCGCCGCGCTCACCGAGCAGACCTCCGCCGTCGGAGTGGACATCGCCTCGGACAAGGTGCTGGCCAAGCAGCTGCTGGCCGACGCTGGCATCCCGGTGCCCGCCGGCGCGATCGCGCGCAGCCCGCAGCAGGCCGCCGAGTTGCTCGAGCTGCTCGGCGCGCCGGTGGTGATGAAGCCGGTGAACGGGAACCACGGCGCCGGCGTCACCCCGGGCGTGCTGAGCCGGGCGCAAGCCGAGGCCGCCTACGCCAAGGCCAGCGCGGCGAACCCGGCGGTGATCGTGGAGGAGTTCATCCCGGGCACCGATTACCGCGTACTCGTCATCGACGGCCGGGTCGCGGCCGCGGCTGAACTCCGGCCGGCGTCGGTGACCGGCGACGGCATCAGTACCATCCGGCAGCTCGTTGACCAGGTCAACGCCGACCCGCGGCGCGGCGACGGGCACTCCCGCGAGCTGACCAGGATCAGGCTGGACGAGGCGGCGGCCAGCCAGCTGGCGGAAGCCGGGCTGCAGCCGGGGTCGGTGCCCGCCGCGGGCGAGGTCATCACGTTGCGCAAGAACGCCAACCTGTCGACCGGCGGCACCAGCCGGGATGTGACCGACCAGCTGCACGAGGAGGTGGCGCAGATGTGCCTGCGGGCCGCCGCGGTGGCCGGCCTGGACGTCTGCGGCGTCGACGTCCGGCTCGCCGACCTCTCCGCGCCGCTGTCCGGCGGCTGCTGGCCGCCGGCTGCGGGGCACGGTGCGGGGCCTTCGGGCGGCGCGGCAGCCGGGAAGGGCGGCCATGGGCGCGGGCGCGGCGCGGTGCTCGAGCTCAATGCCTGCCCCGGGCTGCGGATGCACCTGTCACCCGCCGAGGGCCAGCCCAGGGACGTGGCCGGCGCGATCATCGACCGGCTGTACCCGCCGGGAGCGCCGGCCAGGATCCCGGTCATCGCGGTCACCGGCACCAACGGGAAGACGACGACGGTCCGCATGATCGGCCATATCCTGCGCCAGGCGGGCCTGCGGGCGGGCATGGCCACCACGGACGGCGTCTACTCCGGTGGACAGCTGGTCTACGAGGCGGACGCGTCGGGGCCGCGGTCGGCCGAGATGGTGCTGGATGACCCGGCCGCCGAGGCAGCGGTGCTGGAGACGGCGCGCGGCGGAGTCCTCCGGCGGGGCCTCGGCTACGACATGGCCGACGTCGCGGTGATCACCAATATCACCGCCGATCACCTCGGCACGGATGGCGTCGACGACCTCGACGAGCTCATCGATGTCAAGGCGCTGGTGGCGGAGGAGATCCGCGACGGCGGGACGGTCGTGCTGAATGCCGACGATCTCGCGGTCGCGGCCCTGGCCGGCCGTCCCGCCGTGCGCAGGCGGAGGCCAGCGGTCAGGTACTTCAGCCTGGATCCGGGCAACCCGGTGGTGCGGCAGCACCAGGCGGCCGGCGGAATCAGCTGCGTGCTGCGCGACGGCCAGCTGGTCGAGACCGAGCACGGCAGCGAGCGGGTACTGGCTGCGGTCGCCGAGCTGCCGGGCGCGTTCGGCGGGCTGGCCCCGCATGTCGTGGCGAACGCCCTGGCGGCCGCTGCCGCCTGCCGGGCCCTGGGCGTCAGCGTGAAGGACATCGGGCAGGCCCTGGCCACCTTCACTCCGGTCGAGGCCAATCCCGGCCGGGGAAACCTCTACCGCGTGTCGGGGAGCCCGGTGATCGTGGACTACGGGCACAACGCCGCCGCCCTCGACGCGACCGGCGCCATGATCAGCAACGTCTGGGGCGGTCAGCCGGTGGCGGCCGTAACGCTGCCGGGTGACCGCCGTGATGACCTGCTCATCGAAACGGCGACAGCCATTGCCGCCTGGTTCGGCCAGGTGGTGGTCTACGAGGACGAGGACAAGCGCGGCCGCCGTCCCGGCGAGATGACGGAGCTGATCGTCTCGGCGCTGCGCCGGGCCAGGCCGGACATTGCCTGCGTGCCAGCGGACGGCCCGGCGCAGGCGCTGCACCGGGCGATCGTGCTGGCCGGCGGCGACGCCGTGCTGTTCCTCTACGAGAAGCTCAGCGCGGCCAAGGACGCCCTCAGCGCGGCCGGCGCCCAGCCCGCCGCTGCCGGAACGGCCCGGAGCCGGTCAGCCGATGGAGCCGCGACCGCTGGTCAGTGAGCGGGCGATCACCGTCCGCAGGATGTCATTGGTTCCCTCGCCGATGACCATGAGCGGCGCGTCGCGGTACAGCCGCTCGACGGTGAACTCGCATGAGTAGCCGTAGCCGCCATGAACCTGCATCGCGGTCACCGCGCACTCCATCGCCACCTCGGACGCGTAGACCTTGGCCATCCCGGACTCCATGTCGGCCCGCTGGCCGGAATCGGCCCGGAACGCCGCCCAGTACACGAGCAGCCTGGCCGCCTGCAGCTTCATCGCCATGTCGGCGAGCTTCAGCTGCACGGCCTGGAATCCGGAGATCTTCTGGCCGAAGGCCTCCCGCTCCCCCGCGTAGCGCAGCGCCTGGTCGTAGGCCTCCTGGGCGACGCCGACCGCGCGGGCCGCGACGTTGATCCGGCCCGTTTCCAGCGCGGCGAGCACCTGCTGCAGGCCGCGGCCCTCGGTGCCGCCGAGCAGTGCCGTCGCGGGCACCCGCACCTCGTCGAACACGAGCTCGCAGGTCTCCGGGCCGTGGTAGCCGAGCTTGGGCAGATCGCGCACCACCTCGAAGCCCGGCGTGCCGGCCTCGACCAGCAGCACCGACATCCCGGCGTGCACCGGCGTCGCGTCGGGATCGGTCTTCACCAGCACCGGCAGCGGATCAGCGTGCCGCGCGTTGGTGATCCACGTCTTCCTGCCGGTCAGGATGTAGCTGTCGCCATCACGCCGGGCGGTCGCCTGGATGCCCTGCAGGTCGCTGCCGGCGGCGGGCTCAGTGAGCGCGATCGCGGTCCGGCGCTCGCCGCTGGCCAGCGCGGGCAGGTGTGCCCGCCGCTGCTCGTCGGTGCCGTACTTGGCGATCATCCAGCAGGACAGCGAGTGACTGCCCAGGATGCCGGCCACGCCCATCCAGCCGCGGGAGATCTCCTCGAAGGCAAGGGCGAGCGACACCATGTCGGCCGCCATGCCGCCGTACTGCTCCGGGACGGTCAGGCCGAACAGGCCCATCTCTCGCATGGTGGCCACGATCTCGTCCGGGTACCGTCCGGCTGCCTCCCACTCATGGGCCACCGGCCGGATCTTCTGGTCGACGAACGCGCGCAGCGTGTCACGGAAGAGCCGCTGCTCCGCGGAGAGCTCGAAGTCCACCAGGCCTCCCGACCATCGGGCGCAGAACCAAGCCGGACTGGACCTCAGCGCCGGGCGCCCACGTTGATCCTCAGGTTCTCACGGGGCTATCCAGTCGGCCCGTGGGGTCGCCCCGGGCTAGCTCCGGGCGAGCACAGCGATGCCCGTGCCGCCCCGCGACGGCCGGCCCTGGCCGGCCCGAGCGGGCGGCAACGGGGGGCCCGGGGGGTCGCCCCCCAGCACAGCACAGCTCAGCCTGAGTGGCCGGCCAGCACGATGCCGCGGTGCGCCCGTGGGCGGGTGAAGCCGACCGCGCCCCGGCCGGTATAGGGCGCGATGCGGATCGGGAAGCCGGTGGCGAACGCCTCGACCATCGTGCCGCCGCCGATCACCAGGCCGACATGCCCGGGCGATGCCGTGGTGCCGTCCGCGCCCGCGAAGAACACCAGGTCCCCCGGCTGGACCTGGCTCGGCGGGACCCGCGGTCCCCATATCCACTGCTGCTGGGACGTGCGCGGGATGTCGATCCCGGCCGCCCGGTAGGCCTGCATCATCAGCCCGGAGCAGTCGAAGGCATCCGGGCCGGTGCCGCCCCACTGGTACGGCTTGCCGAGCTGCTGCTCGGCAAAGGCGATGGCGGCGCTGGCCGACCCGCTGGCCGCCTGGCCGACGCCGGGCAGGCAGTCCGGCGCGCTGTCGATCGTCACCGGGCTGACCGAGAAGCCGCCGGTCGAGTAGGTCCCGGCCCAGGACAGCACGGTCTGGACGTAGGACTGCAGGTGGTTGTAGGCGAAGATGGCGCCGGAGACGTTGTCCAGGATCCCGTGCGCGAGCAGGTACCTGGCGGCCCCGGCGATGGCGTCGGCGGGCTGGTAGACGCTGGCCTTGCCATCGCCGTTGGCGTCGATCGCCACGCCGTTGACCTGCAGGCCTGCCGGGTGCACGGCCTGGCCGCCCCAGGTGTTACCGGACGCGCCGCCGATCCCGATCTGCATCGGGCCAGCCGCGCCGAACGCGTTTGAGCCGCTGTGCACTCCGGGCAGCATGGTCCTGCCGTCGTTGCTCTCCACCTTGCCGATGCCGGCCAGGATCACCCACGGGACCCCGTAGCGATGGCCGGTTGCCTTGAACAGGGCGAGGTAGCTGGCCGGGATCGAGTTGCGGGCCTGCTGGCTGGGCGGCGGCTGGCCGGCGGTGCGGCCATGCGCCGCCGAGCAGCCGCTGCCGGATGAGAACAGCTGGCTGCTGCTGGCGAAGAACAGCATCGGCGCGGCGATCATGCCCAGGACGAGCAGCCCGGCCACGCAGACGACGGCGACCACGATGCCCCGGTTGTGGCCGGCCGGGCCGGCCGGTCCCATCATGAGTTCCCTGCCGATGCCAGCTCGATGTCGCTGACCAGCCAGCTGGCGCCCGATCCGGTGACGGTCACCGCGTACTGCCCGGTATTCCTGCGGACCCCCCGGGTGTCGGTGATCTTCTGGCTGATGCTGACGATGAAGGTGATGCTGGCGGAGCCGAATGCCCGCAGCGAGCCGATGCTGGCGGAGCCGACGGAGACCTCCTTCGCCCTGGCTCGCGGCCCGGCGATGCCCGGGGTCGCATAGGCGCGGGCCAGCGTTCCGGAGAGCTGGCCGGTGGTCACGTTCCGCATCTTCTGCACGTAATGAGCGGCGGTCTCGGTGTAAGAGAACGTGTCATACAGCGCGCCGAACCTGGTCGCCACCGCCGCTGCCCTGGCCAGCTCGGCCGCGGTGAACGGCAGCCACTGGTAGATGTCGGCCCTGCCCGCCGCCGACGCCCCGGTGGCTGGCGCCGGCGTCGCCACGGGCGGCTGGGTGGCCGCCGCCGGGCTGGCCGCCGGGCCGGACGGCGGCAACGCTGACCGCGACGCCGCCGGCGAGCTGGCCGGCCCGGCGGACCCGGATGCGCCCGGCCTGAGCAGGAAGATGCCCAGTCCGGCCAGCGCGACGACGATCAGGGCAAAGGCGCCTTTGCGCTGGCCTGGCGTCGGTTCCATGGCGCTGCGCTACTTCTGGCGGCGGATCGGACGGAGCCAGAACGGGCCAGGCGGCGCCGGCCTCTCCCCGGCCTCGTTGCTCCCGGCGAACGGGCCGGTCCCGGCGCCTGCCCCGCGGGCATGCTGCTGCCCGGCGGGGGCTGCCGGGGTCGCCCAGGCTGGGCCGCTGGACCTGGCTGGCGGCGCGGACCTGGCTGGCGGCGCGGACCTGGCTGGCGGCGCGGACCTGGCTGGCGGCGCGGCGCGCCCGCCGTTGCCGCTGGCGGCAGGATCGGGCCCGGCAGGCGCACGGCGCGGCGTGGACCTGGCCGGCCCGGACGGCCGCCAGCCGGGGGCGGCCGGGCCGGCCACGGCCGCCGGCCCTGCCGGGGGTGCGGTGCTGGCCGGCCCGGCGCCGGCCCGGCCAGCACGGTCGGCCGGTGCGCCGTTGCCGCCGCGGCCGGGCGGCCCGGCGTAACCCGCGGAGCCTGACCGCACCGGCGGCAGCCGGTGGCCGTTCCCGCTCTCCGCGCCATTGCCGGTCCAGCCGGGTGGCACCCCGCCGTCATGGGGGGCCGGGGCAGCGCCGCCGGTGCGCGACGGGAGATTCAGCGGCGGAGCGGACCGGCCGGAGCCGCCGCCGGCCGAGGCCGCCCAGGACCGGGCGCGCGCCGCCACGCCGGGGCGAGTGCCGCCAGGCGACGGATCCGGGCCGCCGCCCGCCGCGGCCGCCACCGCGCTGTCCGGATCCGCCGGAAAGCCGTCCGCGCCGACGGCGCCGTCCGGATCCGGCCTGCCTGCGGCCGTTCCCTGGGCGGCGGCTGCCGCCGCCCTCGCCGCCATGCCGCCGCCGCTCGTGGCCGCGATGCTGGCGGCCGCGGCGGGATTGCGCCGGGCCCAGCGCGCGGCACGGTAGGCGGCGAAGCCGGGAACCGCGGCGGCGGCCGCGTCGAAGGAGTTGCGGCGCAGCGTCGAGCCGGCCTGGCGCAGGTCGATGTCCGCCCGCTCCCTGGAGCCGATGACGCCGTAGCCGACGGCGGAGAACAGGTGCTGGAACGGCCGCCGGTAGATGAAGACCGCGATCGTCACGAGCGCGATCATCAGGATCTTCAGCGCCCACGGCAGCACCGCGTCCGTGGTGCCCATGATCAGCGCGTAGGAGTACAGCAGGACGCTCAGCACCAGCGCGACCGCCGCCTGTTTGAGCAGCACCCCGACCAGCAGCTCGAACCAGCGCAGCGCCACCACCCGGCCGAAGCCGGGATGGGTCCCGATCAGCAGGAAGAACGGGCCCGCCACGAGCAGCAGCAAGAAGCCCAGCTTGAGCAGGATGAGCGTGACGGCGATGAGCAGCACCAGCACCCCGGCGACGACCGCGGCGAACAGCGCAGCGAACCCGACCTCCAGCCGGGTCGTCCACTGTTTGCCCTGGAAGAGCGGATAGATGCCGGGCTGGTTTTGCTGGATGCTGCTCGCGATCCCCTGATAAGTGGCCTGCTTGGCCTTGACCAGGGCAGCGGTGGGCTTCTCGTTGACGGCGATGGTCTGCGCCCAGAGCAGTTGCCGCGCGTACTTGTTGATGACGGTCTGCTTCCCGCCCGGCACGGCGGCGAAGTTGGTCGTGCCGAACTCGCCGTCCAGCCATGGCTTGCAGACGAGCACCGACCAGAGCTCGCCAGCGTTCTGGTCGACCACGCCATTGCCCGATGTGTAGTTGAAGCTGGCCTGGGCCTGCGGGTCGGTCCGCTGCAGCGGTACGCAGCCGCCCGAGCCAGGATTGGGCAGCTTGGCGAACGCGACGTTGAGCGTCTGGGTGATGCCGTCGGAGACCGTCTTGCCGATCCCGGTGAAGTCGGCGGGCCTGCCGATCAGCCAGATCGCCGCGGCGGCCGCGACCACCATCCAGATCGTGCCCTCCAGCGTGCGGGTGCCGCGCTTGCGGATCAGGCCCTGCCAGGCGAGCCAGATCGCGCCGATGATGACGACCACGGCCAGGTACGGGAAGTAGATCGCGTTGCCGAGGCTGGTGATCAGCCGGTCGACCGAGTTCTTCAGCCAGCTGAGTATGCCCTCGCCGGCGGCCGACTGATAGACGGTGATGGTGACGCGGTCGATCGACTTCGCCACGTCGAACACCATGCCGGCGACATTGTTGCCGATCAGCGAGGTCATGTCGGAGCAATGCAGGTTGGTCGCCGCCCAGAACTGGCCGGACACCCCGTCCTGGTTGTACAGGGTCCTGGGCACCGGGCCGGCCGGCGTCGGCGGCCGGACCAGCGAGTCGATGCCGGCCGTGGCCGGCTCCGGATCCGGCGGCGACGGCTGGCAGATGTTGTTCAGGTCCCCGGTCAGGCCGCTGCCCGCGGCGCACAACCCGATCAGGCCGCCGATGTCGCCGATGCCCGGCACCTGGCAGACGCCGCCGGAAGTGACGGTCGCCGCGGCGGTCCTGGCGGTGAACCCGCTGACGTCCGGGGATCGTGCCGCCAGCAGCACGGCGGCGGCATGATGCGCCGCATGCGCCGGAACGGCGGCGGGCCGCGCGCTGCCCGTCGGCGCATCCGCACCGCTCCGCGCCGGGTGCGCGCGGCTCGTCACCGCGTGCGCGGGAACGGCCGCCTGGTGCGCGCGGGCGGCTGCCGCCTGTGCCGCGCTCGGCGCGCCGGCGACCGCGGCGATCACCGCAAGCACCAGCAGGATTCTGCGCGGGATGCGGCGTAGGAGGCTGACCATCGGGGGGCTCCTGTGGGGGTCAGGGTGGCTCAGTACCTGGCTAGACCGGCGGCGGCTGTGCGCCTCCCCGGCCGGCGCCGGGCGCCGGGCCCGGTACGGCCGGCAGCGGCACCTCGTCCGGCCTGGCCCGGGTCGGGTTCGTGTCCAGCCATTTCGTGAGGTCCGCGGAGATCAGGTCGATGCCGACCCGGCCGGCCCGGCCATCCAGGTCGCGGAAGATGCACTCGCCGTTGCCAAGGCCGCGCAGCACCGCCTTGTGCTCGTCGGATGGCTCCACCCCCAGCAGGGCCATCACGCTGGCCACCTCCGCCCGTTCGGAGGACCGGAAGGCGAACACCCCCGAGATGCAGTTCGTCACCTGCTCGTTCAGGAGGTCGCCCGCGTTCTGCGAGACCAGGATCAGCGCGGTGTTCCTGGACCGGCCCATCCGCGATACCTCGGGGATCAGCTTCGCGCCCTGCGGAGTCGAGGTGATGGCCCACGCCTCGTCCAGGATGATCGCCTTCGGGATCCGGCGGTCCATGCCGTTCAGCAGCCGCCTGGCGAACTGCGACACGAGGTACAGCAGCGCCACCGACAGCCGCTGCTCGTAGGAGTAGTCGTCCCGCTTGACCGCGGTGTCCGGCAGCGTCAGGCCGGCCAGGGTGAACACCGTCGTCCAGCCCGCCGCGTCGAGCCCGAGCCCGCCGGACGGGGCGAAGCAGAGCCTGGCCAGGCGCATCTCCGACATCGAGCGCAGTACCGCCCCGAGGTTCATCGACGCCGGGTCGGCGGACCGCTCGAGATGATCCACCACCTTGCCCAGGCTGGGCCGCTCGCCTGCCGCGATGGCCCCCACGGCCTGGACCATCGCGCTTTCCCGCTCCTCGCTCATCCTCGGCAGCAGCAGCCGCAGCGTCTCGGTGGCCATCGTCCGCTTCTCGGCGAGGTCGTCACCGAACGAGAACGGGTCGAGCAGGCCGGGCGCCGCGGTGCCGAGCGGCAGCACCCGCGCCTGGCGGCCGCGCTCGTGCAGCAGCCGGACCAGCGACTCCGCGTCGCCCTTGGGGTCGATGACCGCGACGGTCACGCCGCGCAGCGCCAGCTGCAGGATCAGCAGCAGCGCCAGGGTCGTCTTGCCGCCGCCTGGCTCCCCGGTGATCGCGACGGCGGTGGGCCGGTTCCGCGCGGCGGCGACCAGCGGGTCGAAATGGACGACCGACCTGGCCCGGCCGAGCGTCTCGCCGATGTAGGGCCCGATCCAGCCGGCGTCATCGGTGACCCGGTCACCGAGGTCGACCGTCGCGGTGGGCATGCCGCCGGCGATCGTGTAGAGCGGCTGCCGCTGCAGGTAGGAGTTGAGCCTGACCTTGTCGCCCGGCAGCGATTCGCACAGCAGCGAGAACTGGTCCCCGGTGGAGTTGACCACGTCGATGCCGGCATCCCGGTAGTGCTCGGTCACCGCCTCGGTCCGGCGGACGCACAGCTCCCGGTCCGGGGCGGTCACCATCAGCCGGTGGTGGCCGTAGACGAAAGGGAGCCGTTCCTTGGTGATGCCGTGCTCCAGCAGGCGGGCCGCCTCGATCTGCTCGGCCAGGGCGATCGGCGCCTCCACGCCGGCCTCCCTGATGTGCGCGTCCATGTCCCTGGCATGCGCCAGCCTGCGGCCCACGTCCTTGCTCGCCTTGGCCGGCGGGATCAGCTTCATCCGCAGGCTGGCCTCGACCGGGAACGGCAGCGAGTCGGCGTAGTGCAGCCACGGCTCGCCCTCGGGGAAGTACATGACGTCGGGGAACCTGGCGAAGGAGAGGAACGCGGCGTAGGACTCGCCGCCTGGCTGCTCGAGCCTGAGCAGCGTCCGCCCGTTGTGCACCTGGCCTTCCAGCAGCGACTCGATCTCCCCGGCGCCCCATTTGTGCCGCCTCGCGGCAGACGGCCGCGGATCCCCCAGCGTGCCCATCAGGGTGTGCCGGAACAGCCAGGCGATGTCGTCGGAAGTGGCGTGCCGGGCGGCGAGCGCGCTGGAGCCGAGCGCCCGGCCGAGTCGCTCGGCCTGGTCGGTCCAGCGGGCGATCTCGGTGCCGCCGACCGCCTCGTCGTCCAGGCCCATCACCTGCTCGCCGGTCCGGTACAGGTTGATGAACTGCGAGAAGACCCCGCCGGACAGCTGCGCGCGCATGCCGCGCTGGCCCAGCCGGACACCCAGGTAGATCTCCTTGGACCAGAAGTCCTTCGCCCACACGTGCCGGTACATCTCGTCCAGGTAGTCCAGCCAGCCCGGGCCGCCGTCGGAGGTGGCGTCAAGCCCGGTCGCCCATTCGGCCGCCGGGTAGGGGCGGTGCGCGATGCGCAGGTGCACCTCGGCGTCGGCCATCCGGATCGCGGCGAGCGCGACGGTGACGTTGGTGGCCAGGGTCTCCCGGTCCTGCGGGGTCATGAACTCGTACGACACCGTCGGCAGCCGGTAGTACGCCCAGCCATGCGTCTCGGTCAGCAGGATCCGGTCGTCGAAGTACCGGACGGCGAGCCTGCTCCGCCCAGTGGTCCGCGCGCTCATCGTCCCGCCCAGCGCCCGGCCGCGGCCGGGCGGGCCAGCACCCGGCACCGCGTGGCCGAGCCCGCCGGCGCCGGGCTGGCCGACGTTGTCCAGCGCGTCACAGCTGAGCCCGCCGCAGCTCGGGAGCGGTCGCGAGGCCGGCGACGAGCACGCCGGCCAGCGCGGTGTAGGCCTGCACGGCGGCCAGGCCCAGCAGCCTGCCACCTGGCCAGGCAAGCGGCGCTACCGGGTCACCACCGACAATCCGTTTCACCTCTGGCTTTTTCAGCTGGTCATCCCAGGGCACGCGGACGATCGCGCGGCACCTGCCCCGAGCCACCGCCTCCGCCTGCTCAACATGGCTCATCGTCGGCCGGCTGACGCCGTTGATCACCGTGGCGGAGTTCCGGGCCAGCTCGGCGTGGCCATGCGCCTCCAGCCACTCCAGGGTCATGGCAATCGCCCGCGCGGCATCCTGGCTGGCCGGGGCGACGAGGACCAGCTGATCGGCGATGGCCAGCACGCGCGGGACCGCTGACGCGCCGGGATCAGCGAGCGTGAGCGTGTAACGGGCCGAGAGCAGCTCGAAGATCCTGGCGACATCCCCCGCCGCGTCGTCCGGCGGCCCGCTCGCCGCTGCGGGCTCGCTGCTGATCACCGCGAGCCGCGATGGCGCGGGCGGGTGATGCAGATGATCCTGCCCGCCCCCGGAGGGCCCGGGCGCCAGGGCCGGCATCGAATCCGCCCGTTCCGCCAGCGAGCCGGGGCCGGGGTTGAGATCGAGCACGGCCACCGGTTCGTCCCGCACGCTGGCCAGCACTTCCCCGGTCATCAGCGCGGTCATGGTCTGGCCCGCGCCGACGGTGCAGCCGAGCACCACGATCCGGCGGCATCCGGCAACCGGCAGCTGCGCCCGTGCGCGGTCCCGCTGCTGGAAGTCGGGCCGCCCTGGCCGGTGCCCGCCGGGCACCACCACGACGCGGTCGTGCCAGCCGTCACCGCGGCTGTCGGCGGGCCCGCGCAGCGCGCGCTCGACGACACGCAGCGGGCGGCCGTCTGGCCGGTCGCCAGTCACGGTGACGTGCGGCGGGCTGGCCGCGGGGGCGTCAGCGGCCGGCCGGATGCCCGCCGCCGGGGGCCTGGCCACGGGGACGTCAGCGGCCGGCGGCCTGGGTGGCGGAATGTCCGCCGCCGGGGGCCTGGCCGCGGGGACGTCAGCGGCCGGCGGCCTGGGTGGCGGAATGTCCGCCGCCGGGGGCCTGGCCGCGGGGACGTCAGCGGCCGGCGGCCTGGGTGGCGGAACGTCCGCCGCCGGAGGCCTGGCCGCGGGGACGTCAGCGGCCGGCCGGATGCCCGCGGCAGGCGGCCGGGCTGCCGCCGGGGACCTGGCCGCGGGCGGCTGCGGCAGCGGCTGGCCGACGGCAGCCGCCGGGATCACGGGGAGGTGCGCGGCCGTCGGCGGCGCTGCGGCCGGCACACGGCCCGCGGCTTGCGCAGGGCGCTGCGGACCCGCGGCTTGCGCGTGGCCCGCGGCTTGCACACGGCCGGCGGCCGGCGCAGGACCGGCGGCCGGTATCCGCGCGGGAGCCCAGGCCCCGGCAGCGGCCGGCGCGCGCTGCTGCTCGATCGCAGCAGGCCGGGCATGCGCGCCCGTGGCTGGCCGGACGGCGGCTGCGGCAGGCCACGCTGGCACCGCAGCGGACCGGGCGCCTGCGGCTGGCCTGGCTGCGCCCGCGGTGGACCGCAGCGCTGGTGACGCGGGCCAGGCCGGGGCGCTGGGCGCGGGCGGCGCCTGCGGTTCCGCGGCGGCCAGCCTGGCTGTCGCGGTGACAACCCGTTTCGGCGCGGCAAGGATGCGCCGGCCAGCCGGCCCGGCCGCGCGCCGCGCCGCCAGTTCCGCCGGCGCTTCCGCGGCACGACACCAGACCCTGGCGACGACCAGGACCTCGTCCTTCTCCGCGAGCGGCGCCAGCCGGCACCAGGTACGCGGCTCGCCGAGATACCGCACCTGGGACACGATGAGCTCGGGTAGTCGCTTGCTCTCGAGCACGGGCCTGGTGGCCAGCCAGGCCAGCACCCCAGGGGGCAGGACGTAAAGCCAGAAAGAAGTGTGACTAAACGGGAGGCCGAGAAGTGTGAGGATAATCACATAGGGAATGGCGATGGCCGTGAATACCGCGATCTGACCTACCGGCAGCGGCATCGGCAGCCGGAAGTCGTACAGCTTGTAAAGCCGTTTCTCGATCCGCCAGATATTGGTATAGGTGGGCAGGTCCACCGGCTACACCCCTTCCGCCATGGCGGAGATCAGTGGACGCCGAGCGCGTTCGCGATGCCAGTGGCAAGCGTTTGCACGATGCTGGGGGTGTAGAAGATGACGGCGATCGCTACCGCGAGGACGACGAACTGCACGAACCGGATTATCTCACGGGTGAACAGAAAGAAAATAGCTACGATACTGACAATCCCAAGGAACAGCGGCCCGAACAGGCCCTGCAAATAGCTCACAAGGCCGGAGGTGCTCAGCGCCGCCGGGGACGCCGTGATGAGCAGGTGGGACGACATCTATCTACTCCGGGGTGAGGGGGGGTGCGGCAAGCGGGGGGACGCCTGCTGCCGGAAAGGTTCTGATCATGGCGGCGCCAGTGGCTGCGTGGAGGCGCCGATTGCCGCGACGTACCAGCTCCCGTTCTGCTGGACGACGGTCATCCGGTAGGTCATCTCGAGCCCGGCTGTCGCCTTCGTGACCGGCGGCTTCGCCGGTGGCCGGGCGGCGGCCTGGCCGGCCAGGTGCCAGATCACGCTGACCGTGATGTGCCGGGACGGGCCGCCGGGCGGTACCTGGATCCCGGAAATGGAGCCGTACGTCACCGTGCCGCCCAGGCCCGTGACGGTGGCGCCGCTGGCCAGGAACCGGCCGAGGGTGACCGGATCCCCGCTGGCGTAGGCACGGAAGAAGGCCGGCAGCTGCCGGCCGAGGGCAGCCGCCGTCGCCGGGTCGGTCGTCGCGCTCTGCGCGGCCGGCGGGGCTACCCGCGGGGGCGGCGGCAGCAGCGAAGGCTCCGCCGAGATCGCCAGGCCGCCGTCGGCCGCGTAAACCGGCACGCCGAGCTCCATCAGCTGGCCGCTGGCCCGCACCAGCAGGGTCACGACGGCGTGCTGGGAATCCCGGACGGTGATGCCGGCCACCTGCGCAGACTGCAGCTGCAGGGTTCCTGAACCATCCCAGCCGAGCTGGGCATCGGATCCGGCCGGCCGGAAGGTGGCAAGCTGCTGCGCCCGTGCCGCCGCCGTCGCCGGGCTGAAGTTGAGGTACACCTCGGCGAACTGCTGGGCGTACGCCTCGGCCATCCGGACGGGGAACCCGGTTGCGGGGGCCGCTCCTGCCGTCCCGCTGACCGCGCCCGCCTGCTTGGGCGGATTCACGATCGCCGTCACGCCGCGGTAGCCGATCACCAGCAGGACGGCCCAGGCGACCGCGCGGAACGCCCAGACGAGCCAGCGGCCGCCGGCCCCGCGCCAGTGCCGCCCGGTGCGCTCGGCCCGCTGGCCATCCGAGCCGGGCGCCTCAGCTCCCCCGCTGTACGCAGCCGACTCCGCACCGCGATCGAGGATTGCCCTGCGAGCCATCACACCTCCGTCCGATCCCGCGTCTGAGCAGCAAGGAGTTGCCGCACGCCGTTGCCCGCCTCGTGCACCATTCTGCGGTAAAACGCCCTCGCGATGACACCCTTTGGCCGACCCGGTATGCCGCGGCAGCGCCAGGCCGCGCGGCCATTCATGCGTTCCTGACCTGCGGGCATTGCCATCATATATAGCCTGACCAGCGATATTGGCGTCTGGCAGCCACCCGGGAGGCGTATCCGCCGGGATCGTAGTGTCGGCGGAGTTTCGCCGGGTATTGAGGGTCATCGTCCTGTTTCCTCCGGCGCGTACGACCGCCAAGAGCCGTTGAGCAGGCCAAAACAGGGCCAGACCAGCATGCCGGGTGTGACATGCTTGTGACACCAAATCGGACATAGGCACCTAGAAGGTGCATTCCGCGTGCCTGATGCCGACCTGGCGACGCTCCTCGGGCCGCCCCGGATGAGCCGGTCCCGGGCCGGCGTTGCCCCCGGGCGGGTGGGGCGGCCGTTCCGCGCAGACCGTGCTTCCTTTCGTGAGCCCGCGTTTCGCGGCGGCCTTCCGTCCCTGCCGGGATCCGGTCCCGGGCCGGCGATGCTTCCCCGGGTGGTTCCGGTTAATTCGGGCTTCCGGTCGCTCAGGAACTCGCTGCCCTGACGGTGCTGGTGATCCAGGCGAGCACGAACGCCTCCTCGTGCCACGCGTCATACCGGCCGCTCCGGCCACCGTGCCCGGCCACCATTTCCGTCTTCAGCAGGAACGGGCCGCCGCCTGCGGTTGCCTGGAGCTTAGCGATCCATTTGGCCGGCTCACGGTAGAGCACTCGCGTGTCGTTCAGGCTCGTGATGGCCAGGATCGGCGGATAAACCTGCTGGCCGGTGTTCTCGTACGGCGAGTAGGACTTGATGTACGCGTAGACCCGCGGATCGTGCAGCGGGTCGCCCCACTCCTCCCATTCGGTCACCGTGAGCGGGAGTGACGGATCAAGAATGGTCGTGAGCGTGTCCACGAACGGCACCTGCGCGACGATGCCGCCGAAGGCCTGCGGTGCGAGGTTCGCCACCGCGCCCATCAGCAGCCCGCCCGCCGATCCGCCCCGGGCAACCAGCCGGGACGGCGCGGTCCAGCCCGCACTGACCAGATGCTCGGCGCACGCGACGAAGTCGCTAAAGGTATTCGCCTTGCGCAGCAGCTTTCCGTCGTCGTACCACCGGCGGCCCATCTCGCCGCCGCCCCGGATGTGCGCGATCGCATAGCTGAAGCCGCGGTCGAGCAGCGAAAGCCGCGGGATGGAGAAGCCGGGGTCGACGGAGATCTCGTAGCTGCCATACCCGTACAGCAGGCAAGGCGCGCTGCCGTCCCGCGGCGTTCCCTTCCGGCAGACCAGCGAGATCGGGATCTTGGTGCCGTCGCCAGCGGTGGCCCATTCCCGGTGCTGCTCGTAATCGGCGGGATCGTATCCGGCGCCGTCCGGGCGCGGCAGGACCGGCCGCCGCCTGAGCAGGGTGAGCTCGCCGGTCGCCATGTCACAGTCGTAGACGGAGTCCGGGGTCACCATCGACACATAGCCCAGCCGGAGCTTCGCTGAGTAGTACTCGGGGTTCGATCCTGGCTGGACCCGGTAGACGGGCTCGCCGAAGGCGATCTCGTGCTCCGTGCCGTCACCGCGGAGGATCCGCACTCCGGTGAGCCCGTCCCGCCGGTAGTGGACGGCCAGGTAGTCAGCGAAGGCGTCGACGTCGAGGAGTCTGGTATCGGCCCGGTGCGCGATCAGCGGCGTCATGTCCGCCGGGTCAGCCAGCGGTGCCACCGCCAGCTCGAAGTTCTCGGCGTTGTCGTTGTGCAGGATGAGCAGCCGGTCGCTGCCGTCCGCGCCGACCTGGTGCTCGACGCTGTACTCCATGCCCTGGCGGCGCGGCAGCACCATGCTGAACTCGCCGTCCGGCCTGGCGGCGTCCAGCAGCCGTACCTCGCTAGTCAGCTTGCTCCCTACCGAGATCTGCACGAATCGCTCGCTGCGGGTCAGCCCGACGCCCACCCAGAACCGCTCGTCCGGCTCCTCGAAGACGATCACGTCGTCGGCCGCGGGCGAGCCCACGAGGTGCCGCGACACCCGGTACGGGCGCCAGGCGTCATCCACGGTGATGTAGAACAGCGCCGAGCCGTCCAGCGACCAGGCGCAGCCGTAGAACGTGCCGGGTATCTCGTCGGGCAGCACCGTCCCGGTTGTCAGGTCCTTGATCCGCACGGTGAAGCGCTCGCTGCCGGCGAAGTCGGTGGAGTAGGCCAGCAGCCCCCCGTCCGGGCTCACCGCGAGCATGCCGAGCGAGAAGAACTCCCCGTCACCGGCTAGCTCGTTGCCGTCGAGCAGCACTTCCTCGCCGTCCAGAGGCGCGCCGTCCAGCGTCATCGGCGGGCTCGTGTCACCCGGCCTGACCTCGCGGCGGCAGTGCACCGCGTACTGCTTTCCCGCCATCGTCCTGGCGTAGTACCACCAGTTGCCCTTGCGGGTGGGCACCGAGAGGTCGGTCTCCTGCGTGCGGGCCTTGATCTCGCCGAAGATCGCATCGCGGAGCGCCGCCTGCCCGGCGGTGACCGCCTCGGTATAGGCGTTCTCGGCTTCCAGGTAGGCGACCGTCTCCTGGTTGTTCTTGTCGGCCAGCCAGGCGTAGTCATCGGTGAACGTATCGCCGTGGTGGGTCCGCTCCGTCGGAATCCGCCGGGCGACCGGGGCTGCCTCGTTGCATGCCTCAGCGCTTACGGGCTCAGTGGTCATAGTTCAGGAGTCTATGGAGCCCGCCGGCTAGACGTTGAAGCGGAACTAATGGGCAGCGGGGCGACTACCCGCCCGGCGACAGATTAATCACCTGCACCCTTTTTGGCCTGCGCTGACGGTTCAGGCTGTGCACGGCGGGTACATCTACAGCCGGCGGGGAGCGATGGCCCCCGTATTGCTGCCCCGCCGTCACGAGTCCCGCCGCGCTCACGTCCCCCCCCGCGTGGCGGGGCTCTCTGCTGCCGCCAGCGGGCACAGCGGGAAAACTGGACGCGGCCTGGGGGCCCCGAAACGGCTAGCGGCGCCGCTTCCGCAATCGGCGAATCGCCGCCCTGGGGCGCGCAGCGGAATTCATACCCCGGCGCGGTCAAGCACGCACGTCCTGAGGCATTTCTACGCCAGCGGCCTGCCCGAACGTGGCTGTTTACCCGTTGAAGCGGAACTCGACGACGTCGCCGTCTCGCATCACGTAGTCCTTGCCCTCGATCCGGGCCTTCCCCGCGGCACGAGCCGCGGCGATCGACCCGGTGGCCATCAGGTCGTCGAACGACACGATCTCGGCCTTGATGAACCCGCGCTGGAAGTCGGTGTGGATCACGCCCGCCGCCTCCGGCGCCGTCGCCCCCGCCGGGATCGTCCACGCCCGCGCCTCCTTCGGACCCGCGGTCAGGAACGTGGACAGGCCAAGCGCGGCGAACCCGGCCCTGGCCAGCTGAGCCAGTCCTGGCTCGCCCAGCCCCAGCTCGGCGAGCAGCTCGGCGGCATCGGCCTCGGGAAGCTCGGCCAGCTCGGACTCGGTCTTCGCGTCCAGGAAGATCGACTCCGCGGGCGCGACCAGCGCGGTCAGCCGGTCACGCAGCGCGGAATCGGCGAGCTCGGAGTCATCCACATTGAAGACATAGAGAAACGGCTTGGCCGTCAGCAGGTGCAGGTCGCGCAGGTTGGCCAGGTCGATGCCAGCCGCCGCGGCGCCGGCGTACATCGCCGTCCCGCCATTGAGCACCTGCTCCGCCCTGGCGGCTGCGTCGGCCGCCCGGCTGCGTTCCGGATTCTTGGCGAACTTCGCTTCCTTGGCCAGCCGCGGCACCGCCTTCTCCAGCGTCTGCAGGTCAGCGAGGATCAGCTCGGTGGCGATCGTCTCGATGTCGCGTTCCGGCGAGACGTCGCCGTCGACGTGGCTCACGTCCGGATCGGCGAAGACCCGTACGACCTGGCAGATAGCGTCGGCCTCCCGGATGTGCGACAGGAACTGGTTGCCCAGGCCCTGGCCCTGCGAGGCGCCCCTGACCAGCCCGGCGATATCCACGAACCGGACGGCGGCCGGCACGATCCTGGCCGAGTCATAGAGCCCGGCCAGCGGGGGCAGCCTCGGATCAGGAATCCCGACGATGCCGACGTTCGGCTCGATGGTGGCGAACGGGTAGTTCGAGGCCAGCGCGGCGGCCCTGGTCAGCGCGTTGAACAAGGTGGACTTGCCGACGTTGGGCAGGCCGACGATTCCGATGGACAGGCTCACCCGGGCGAGTCTAGATGCCCGCCCGGGTAAGCCCGCCGCAGTACGCCGCCGGCGCCGGGTGAACGGGCCGTGCATTCGCCAGCCAGCTCAGCTCAGCTCGTCCGTCCGCCACCCGGCTGGTCCCCGCTTCCTGCGGATGGTGATGGATCTCGCGATCGCGTACCTTGCAAGGTCTGCGATCACGAGATCCATCACCTTGCGGCCGCTGGCCAGGCTGCCCGGCCAGCCGCCGGGCATCCGGCGCGCGGCCGCGCCGCAGTTCGCGCCGCCCTGCCCAGCGTGTCGGGCGGGAACTGTCGGGCCCGGCTGCGAGCATGGCGAGAATGAACGCGATCTCGCTGCTCACCGGGCTTGGCCTGGGCATCGCCCTCGGGGCCGTGATCGGCTACCTGCTCGCCAAGGGACGGCTGGCGGCCGCTACCGCCGACCTGACCGGCCAGGCCCGCGCCGCCGAGGAACGGGCCAGGGCCGCGCAGGACCGGGCGGAGCAGGTCGAGCGCACCGCGCACGACCGGGCCGCGCTGCTCGACGGCCAGCTCGCGCAGCGGTTCCAGGCCCTGTCGGCCGAGGCGCTTGACCTGAGCACCCGGCGGTTCCTCGAGATCGCCGAGGGCCGCCTGAACGCCGCCAACATCACCGCGGCCGGCGAGCTGGACAAGCGGCGGGACGCGGTCGAGCACCTGGTCGAGCCGCTGAAGGAGACCCTGGCCCGGGTGGAGGCGCAGCTCCGCGAGTCCGACGCCGCCAGGCACCGCTCGCACGCCGCGCTGGCCGAGCAGGTGACGATCGCCCGGCAAAGCTCGGACCAGCTCCGCGACCAGACCCAGTCCCTGGTGACCGCGCTGCGCCGCCCCGAGGCCCGCGGCCGGTGGGGCGAGATGCAGCTGCGCAGGGTGGTTGAGCTGGCCGGGATGAGCGCCCGCTGCGACTTCGACGAGCAGGTCAGCCTGAGCGGCACGGAAGGCGCGCAGCGCCCGGACCTGGTTGTCCGGCTGGCCGGCGGCAAGAACATCGTGGTGGACTCCAAGGTCACCCTGGCCGCCTACCTGGAGGCCGCCGAGGCGGGCGACGAGGCGGTACGTGACCAGCGCCTGGACGCGCACGCCCGGCATCTCCGCGATCACGTTGACCGGCTCGCCGCCAAGGCCTACTGGGCCGCGCTCAGCCCGTCGCCTGAGTTCGTCGTGCTGTTCATCCCGGGCGAGGCGTTCCTCGCCCCCGCGCTGGAACGCGACCCTGGCCTGCTGGAGCACGCGATGGCGCGCAAGGTGCACATCGCGACGCCGACCACCCTGGTCACCATGCTGCGGACGGCGCAGTACGCCTGGCAGCAGGCCGCGCTCTCCGACAATGCCCGCGCGGTCTTCGACCTGGGCCGGGAACTCTACGACCGGATCGCCGGGATGGGCAGGCACGTGGACAGCGTCGGAAAGGCGCTGACCAGCGCGGTGTCCGCCTACAATCAGGCGGTCGGCACGCTGGAGAGCAGGGTCCTGGTCAGCGCGCGCAAGCTCAACCAGCTCGGCGTCGTCGAGGCCGGCCTCGAGTCGCCGCGGCTGGTCGAGGAGACCAGCCGGGCACTGTCCGCACCGGAGCTCAGCGCCGAGGCCAGCCCGGGGCTCGTCACCGGAACCGGCCCAGAGCGGACCAGCCAGGCCGCCGGGCAGTTGCTGCCGGCGCCGCGCGCTGTCAGCGCGGCCCGCTGAGGAACTGGCCGCGACCGCCTGGGCTTGCTTACGCTGAGATCGGAAGGAGCATCGGTGCCCCAGCGCACACGGCACGCGCACGCTCGGCCGTCGCGCCCGACAGAAGATCAAGAACCAGATTTTACGGATGGTCGGGCGCCGGCCCGCAGGCCTGGCCGGCCCCAGCCGGGCGGGCCGCAGGGAACGCCGCCCCGCCTGACCGCCCGCGGCGCGGGCCTGGCGATGCTCTCTGTCTTCTTCCCTGGCACGCTGACCGCCGGCTGGCTGCACCTGGCTGCCCTCACCGGGCTGAGCTTCGTGGCGGGCTGCCTACTTGCGGGCCTGTTCACCAAGCGTGCCGACCTGCTGATCGTGGTCACCATGCCGCCGATGATCTTCCTGGTGGCATTGATCAGCGTCAAGGCGATCACGGCCACGGGAAACGCGGTGATCTCCACCGCCGAGGGCAGCATTCTCACCTTGTCGGCGGTCGCGCCGTGGCTGTTCGGCGGCGAGGCGGCCATCCTGGTCATCGGGCTGTGCCGCGGCCTGCTGCGCAGCATCGGCGAACTGCGGGCCGGCTTGCGCGGCAACGTGGAATCCGGCGGTCCCGGCGACTCGTGGTCCCGGTCCTAGGACCGGGCCCGCCCGTGCCGCAGCTCATGCGGCAGGGCGAAGACGGTGCCCTCACGGACCGCCTCAACCTCTTCGACCGTGCCGAAGCCTGACTCGGCGAGCCAGCCAAGGACCCCGGCGACCAGGTCTTCGGGCACCGACGCGCCGCTGGTCACGCCCACCGTGGTCACGCCTTCGAGCCACTGCGAGCTGAGATCTGAGGCGTCGTCCACCAGGTAAGCGGCCTTCGCGCCCGCGTCCAGCGCGACCTCGACCAGGCGCACCGAGTTGGATGAGTTCCGCGAGCCGACGACGAGCACGACGTCCGACTCATGCGCGATCTGCTTCACCGCAACCTGCCGGTTCTGGGTGGCGTAGCAGATGTCGTCGCTCGGCGGGTCGAGCAGCTGCGGGAACCGCTCCCGCAGGGCGGCGACGGTCTGGTTGGTCTCATCGACGGACAGCGTGGTCTGGGACAGCCAGGCCACCCTGGCCGGATCCCTGACCTGGACGCTGTCACCGCCGCGTGGCCCGTCCACCAGGTGAATGCGGGCCGGCGCCTCGCCAGTCGTGCCGACGACCTCCTCGTGCCCCTCGTGGCCGATCAGCAGGATGTCGTAATCCTGCGCGGCGAATCGCCTGGCCTCGTTGTGCACCTTTGTGACCAGCGGGCATGTCGCGTCGATGACATGCAGATTGCGGTCGCTGGCCTCGTCGTGCACCTGCGGAGCGACCCCGTGGGCGGAGAAGACGACGACCGAGCCCTCCGGCACCTCCTCGGTCTCCTCGACGAAGACCGCCCCGCGTTCCTCCAGGGAGCGGACCACGTGCGTGTTGTGCACGATTTGCTTGCGCACGTAGACGGGCGCGCCGAAGCGCTCAAGTGCCAGCTCGACGGTCTGCACGGCCCTGTCTACGCCGGCACAGTAGCCGCGGGGCTTGGCGAGCAGGACGCGCCGGTTCGGATCGGGCATGTGTCCCATGGTAGGCGACCACAGGAAAGTGACCGCAAGATGCCGCCCGCGGCCGGCGGCACGAGACTGCTTCGCTACAGGGGGTTCCGCTAAAGCCGCGCCACTGCGACAATGGCCCCCCTTGCTGTCGCCCCCCTTGCCGCGCAGCATGGCCGATGACCAGAATCACCCCCGAGGAGATGCCCTGCGCGCCGCGGGCGACCCGTGGTGCCCGGCCGCAGCGGCACGTTTGCAGGAAGAAGGATCGATATGCGCGTCCCGCAGGTCACCGAACGCATGAAGGAGGCCCCGGCACACGCGCTGCGGGCCGTGTTCGCCGGGATCGGCCAGGTTCTGCTCGTCGCGGACCGGATCAGGAACCGGCCGGCCGACGGGGCGGACGCGACGTCCGCCACCGCCCCGGCGCCCGCGACCACCGCCCCTCCGGCCAGTCCCCCATCCGCTGCCAGCCCCGCCCAGGCCACCGCCGCTCCCCCGACGGCCGCCGCCCCGGCACCTGCTGCCAGCCCCGCCCAGGCCGCCGCCGCTCCCCCGACGGCCGCCGCCCCGGCACCTGCTGCCAGCCCCGCCCAGGCCGCCGCCGCTCCCCCGACGGCCGCCGCCCCAGCACCTGCTGCCAGCCCCGCCCAGGCCGCGCCCGCCGCCCCGACGGCCAGTGACCTGCCGGTTCCCGGCTATGACGAGCTGTCGGTGGCGTCGCTGCGGGCCCGCATGCGCAGTCTCGACGTGGCTCAGCTGCGCGCCCTGGTCGATTATGAGAGCGCCCACGCGGCCAGGCCCGCGGTGCTGGCCATGTTCGAGCGCCGTATTGCCAAGGTCGAGGGCGGCGAGGCCTGATCGGCGCCGCGCCGGCGGGCCGGCCGGACAGGCTGTCATGGCGCTAGCGAGCTCGGCGGAATCGCCGGTTCCGGTCCGCACGGTGCTGCGGCTGGTCGGCGAGTGGCTTGGCCGGCTGGGCAGGATCTGGGTCGAAGGCCAGATCGCCGAGCTGACGCGCCGCGGCGCCGTGGTCTTCCTGACCTTGCGTGACCCGGTCGCCGCCGTATCGGTGCGGGTGGTGTGCCCGCGGGCGGTGCTGGACGCCAACGACCCGGCGCCCGCGGAGGGCGCTCGCGTCGTCGTCTGGGCGAAGCCGGACTTCAACATCAACCGGGGCGCCTTCGCCCTGACCGCCATCGAGGTCCGCGCCGTCGGGATCGGCGAGCTGCTTGCCCGGCTGGAACGGCTCCGGCAATCGCTGGCCGCCGAAGGGCTCTTCGCCGCGGCGAGAAAGCGGCCGTTGCCGTTCCTGCCCGGCGTGGTCGGTCTCATCTGCGGCCGCGAGTCGGCGGCCGAGCGGGACGTCCTGCGCAACGCCGCCCGGCGGTGGCCCGCTGTCCGGTTCCGGGTGGAGAACGCCGCCGTGCAGGGCCCGTACGCGGTCGGGGAGGTCACCGAGGCGCTACGACGGCTCGACGCCGACCGCGCGGTGGAGGTGATTATCATCGCCCGCGGCGGCGGGTCGATCGAGGACCTGCTGCCGTTCTCGGACGAGTCGCTGATCCGGGCGGTGGCGGCCTGCCAGACCCCGGTTGTCAGCGCCATCGGTCACGAGCAGGACGTCCCGCTGCTTGACCAGGTGGCCGACGTCCGGGCCTCGACCCCGACCGATGCCGCGCGCCGGGTCGTGCCCGACGTGACCGAGCAGGTCGAGCTGATCGCCCAGCTGCGCGCCCGTGCCCGCCGCAGGCTGGCCGGCAGGCTGGACCGCGAGCTCGCCTGGCTGGCGGATATCCGGTCCCGGCCCGCCATCTCCGCTCCGGTCAGCGAAATCGACCGGCGCCAGGAGCAGGTCCTCGGGCTCGTGCAGCGGGCCCGGCGATGCCTTTCCGCCCGGCTGGACCGGGCCGGCGATGACATCGCCCACACCCGCGCCCGGCTTGTCGCCCTCTCCCCCGCGGCCACGCTGGACCGCGGCTACGCCATCGTCCAGCACGGCGACGCCACGGTGGTGCGCGCCGCCGCCGAGGTTACCGACGGCGAGATGCTGACCGTCCGGCTCGCGGCCGGGCAGCTGACCGCGACAGCGCACCGCAGCGGGCCCGCCGCGAATCCCCTAGGGTGGCACCGTGACGGGAAGTGACGACCCGAAAGGGCCGGCGAGGGCAAAGGCCAGCGATGCCGCAGCCCCGGCCGCACCCGGGCAGCCCGCCGGCGGCGATGGCGGCCCTGGCCAGCCGCCGCTGCCCTACGAGCAGGCCCGTGACCAGCTGACGGAACTGGTCAAGCGCCTTGAGGCCGGCGGGCTGACGCTGGAGCAGTCGCTGGAACTCTGGGAGCGGGGCGAGCGGCTCGCCGATATCTGCGCCGAATGGCTGGAGGGCGCCCGTGCCCGGCTGGCGACCGCGATGGCACAGCGCGGCGGCGGCTCAGCTGACCCGACGGCGCCGTTCTGAGCGCCGGGCGGGCAGAAACCGGGCGGGCAGCGACCGGGCGGCGCGGCAGGTCACGCCGAGGGAGTCTCGATCCGCGAAAGGACCTGGATCACGCCGTCGGCGATCTCGCGCGCTCGCTCGGTATCCGCGCTGAGCGAGATCTCGGCCACCGCCAGCATCAGGGCGCCGGTCATCACGATCGAGACCGCCTCATCCAGCGGCTCGCCGCTGCGAGCGAAGAATTCGGCGTTCCGCGCGGACCACTCGACCAGCCGCTGCCGCCGCACCAGGTCGAATCCTGGCGGGCTGTCCCCGCGCACGAACAGCCGGGACAGTTCCCGCTGCGCGACGCAGCCGTCCAGGTAGCCGCGCGCGCCGGCCAGGAAGAGCTGCCGGGGATCCCCGATGCCCGCGTCCCGGGCGCGGCGGACCGCCAGCCGGGTTCTTTCCACCTGATCCCGGTGGAGTTCCTCGAACAGCGTGAGGTACAGGTCTGCCTTGCCGCTGAAATGGTGATAGAGGCTGCCGACGCTGGCACCCGCCCTGGTGACGATTTCGGTGACGCCGGCCTGCGCGTAGCCGACGGACGTGAAGACCTCGCGGGCGGCGGCGAGCAGTCCGCTCCGGGTCGCCGCGCCGCGGTCCGACGTCCGCGCGGCCGGCGGTGCCTGGTCAGTCGTCATCCGGTTCAGCAGCGCTCCTTACGGTTGACCACGCTGAGAACTAGGCTACGCCGGCCGGTCGGGTACATAGGATCGCATCACAGCCGAGAGGGAGGGTACATCCGTCATGACGGAGCATGAGCCCGCTGCGATGCCAGCGGAATCCGGGCTGCCTGGGCAGGTAGTGCCCGACCCCAGCCGGGTAGCGGCCGACCCTGGCCAGCTGGCGAGCCAGCCCGGCCAGGCGGCGCCGGAGCCTGCGCGGCAGGCGCCCGACCGTAACCTGGCGCTGGAGCTGGCCAGGGTCACCGAAGCCGGCGCGATGGCCGCCGCGCGCTGGGTGGGCCGCGGCGACAAGAACGGCGCGGACGGGGCCGCCGTGCACGCGATGCGGCTGCTGATCAACACGGTGTCGATGAAGGGCGTCGTCGTGATCGGCGAGGGCGAGAAGGACCGCGCCCCGATGCTGTACAACGGCGAGGAGGTCGGCGACGGCAGCGGGCCAGCCTGTGACGTGGCCGTGGACCCGATCGACGGCACCCGGCTGGCCGCGAACGGCATGCCGAACGCGATCTCGGTACTGGCCGTCAGCGCGCGCGGTTCCATGTATGACCCGTCGGCCGTCTTTTACATGTCGAAGCTGGTCACCGGGCCCGCGGCGGCCAATGCCGTCGACGTCGAGGCACCCGCGGCCGACAACGTCGCGGCGGTCGCGCGGGCCAAGGGCTGCTCCCCGCACGACGTGACGGTGATCATCCTGGACCGGCCCCGGCATTCCGGCCTGATCGCGGACGTCCGGGCGGCCGGCGCGAGGATCAAGCTCATCACGGACGGGGATGTGGCCGGGGCGATCATGGCGGCCAGCGAGGGCTCCGGGATCGACCTGCTGCTCGGCATCGGGGGCACGCCCGAGGGCATCATCGCCGCCTGCGCGGTCAAGTGCCTGGGCGGCATCATCTTGGGCAAGCTCGAACCGCGGGACGATGCCGAGCGGGGCCGCGCCGTCGATGCGGGCCATGACCTCGACCGGGTTCTCACCACGGATGACCTGGTCACCTCCGATGACGCGTTCTTCGCGGCCACCGGGATCACGGACGGGGAACTGATCGCTGGCGTGCGGTACCGGGCCGGCGGGGCGAGCACTCACTCGCTCGTCATGCGCGCGCGCTCGGGTACTATCCGCAACATCCGCAGCGAACATCAGCTGTGGAAGCTCAACGCCTACAGCGCGATCAACTTCTACGGCGACGACTAGCTTGCCCGGGGCCCTGGCCAGGCCGGGTAACCCGGTCAGTGCGGCATCGAACGGGCCCGGAGCCGCTGGGACTCACATCGACCGGGGTTACGCCCGACCCCGGCGAGCGCTGCGGCGGCTAGCGGTTCTTGCCGCCGCGGCGCAGGCCGCTGAGCCAGCCGCCGCGACGCGGGGTCACCACCCGTACCCTGCCCCCGAGACCCAGCGTGCGGACCTCGATCGCGGGCACGCCAGGCCGCTCAGGCGGCGGGTTCCCACCGCGCTTGCTGGTGAGCACGGCGGTGCCGGTCAGCACCACGGCGACGCCGTCAGGAACGATCAGGTCCAGCCGGCCGCCGATGACCGTCGCGTAGATCGTGACATGCAGGCTCTGCAGCATCGCCTCGCGCAGGTCCAGCACGACCTCGCCGAAGACCGCCGTCACCACGAGGTTCTCCGGCACGACCCAGCGCCCCGAGCGGTGCTCCCTGGTGAATATCCCGGCGACAGCCCGCCTGCCGTCGAGCCGGATCGGCTGGGCGGACGGCACCGCCAGGTCGGCTGTCAGCACGGCGAGATCACCGAGCGTGCGGGCAGCGTAGGCACGCTCGGCTCGTTCCGAATGTTCTCCGAGTGTCAGCCGGCCGTCGGCTGCGGCCTCCGTGAGCACGGCGACCACGCGCTCGCGGTCAGCGTCGGAAGCCCGCAGGTCACGCGGGGGCGGAGCATGGGATGCCACATGCCGAAGATACCGGACCGGCCCGCCACGGCTGACTGCCGCAACCCCGGGATCACGAAGTCAGCCGGTCCAGGTCTTGCCGAAGTCGCCGGTGCCGATCTCGATGACGTCGCCCGCCAAGTTCGTGTAGTACAGGTGGCCGTGCCCGTTGCCCCAGGCGATCATCGCCGGCGGGTGCAGCGCCTTGTGCGTGGTGATGTCATGCCACGAGCCCCAGTTGCCGTTTGCCCACCGGATGGCCCGGATGAACCCGTCCTTGCCGATCCCGGCGACCACGGTGTCACCGTTGTCCCAGCGGACGGCGGCCAGCGCGGAGGTATTCGTCCCGCCCAGGTTCTTCAAGTGCGGCACCTTCTCTTTCCCGAGCGCCGCGGCCATTTTGGCCCGGCTGGTGAATTTCGCCACGTCGCGGTCGATTGACCCGGTGATGTTGTACTGATGCATGGTCCAGGTCTTCCACGGGGGCGGCACCCGCGGATGGCCCCGCCTGGAGGACGGATCGGCGATCCACAGCGGGAGATGGCCGAGCCGCCTGGTGTTTCCCGCCTGGGCGAAGGACAGGAACGTGTAGACGACCGGGTGCCGCATGGTCTTGTGCCGCAGTTCCGACGTCACCTGGACGCACCAGGCGTCGACCGCGGCCGGGCTGAGGCCATCGGTGACCTCGATGTCCAGGGCGATGGCGTCGTCGTCGTGCAGGCCGAGCTTGTGCATTTCGGCCAGGAAGAACGACACCGTGTGCGCGGCGCTGACCGATGGATGCCCGAACAGGTAGGCGACGCGCATCTTCTGCTGGCGGTGCAGAAAGGCCCAGTCGGCCGCGGCGTCAGGGTTAACGTACCGGGTGCCGTTAGGCTCAAGTTCGGTGATCTTAACAGCGGCCCAGGCGAACCGTCCCGCCAGGGCTTTCCATTGTGCGGGCCTGCCCTGGAAGCTGGAGACATCGACGCCGCGCAGCATCCTGCTGACAGGGAGATTGACCATGCTCCGCAACCGGGTTAGCAGATCGCGGCCATTAAGCATGGCGTGACTTTATCGTGAATTCGGCCCTGGCCGACCACGGCCGGAGTGCAGGGCCTGGCTCGGGAGGCTGGCGGCGGGCCAGGGCCCCTGATCCCGGCCAGGCCCTGCGCCACTTCCTGGCGGCCTTCCCCATCTGTTAGTTTGGGGAAAGCAAGTATCCAGCTTCGGCGCGGAGGGGAGATCGCGTGGTGGGCGTGCGCCCGGAGGGCAACGCGGGTCGGGCGGCGGGCAGGTTCCGCGATACCCACTACAAGTGGGTGGCGCTGTCGAACACGACGCTCGGCATGCTGGCGGCGACGGTCAACGGCTCCATCGTGATCATCTCGCTGCCGGCGATCTTCCGCGGGATACACCTGGATCCGCTCCAGCCGAGCAACGTGAGCTACCTGCTCTGGATGCTGATGGGGTACCTGGTGGTGTCGGCGGTCCTGGTGGTCACCCTGGGACGGCTCGGTGACATCTATGGCCGGGTCCGGATGTACAACATGGGCTTCGCGATCTTCGGGCTGGGGGCACTCGCGCTGCCCTTCGACCCGTTCTCCGGGCCGGCCGGGGCGCTCTGGCTGATCGGCTGGCGGGTCCTGCAGGCCACCGGCGGCGCCATGCTGATGGCCAACTCCCCCGCGATCCTGACCGACGCGTTCCCTTCCTACCAGCGGGGCACCGCGATGGGGATTAACCAGGTGGCCGGCATCTCCGGCTCGTTCCTCGGGCTGATACTCGGCGGCGTGCTCGCGGCCATCGACTGGCGCCTGGTGTTCATCGTGTCGGTGCCGATCGGCATCGGCGCCACCATCTGGTCCGTGCTGAGCCTGCGCGAGACCGGGATACGGACGCACGCCCGGATCGACTGGCTGGGCAACGTCACGTTCGCCGTCGGGCTGATCGCGCTGCTCACCGGGATCACCTACGGCATCCAGCCTTATGGCGGGCACTCGATGGGCTGGACCAGCCCGGTCGTGCTGGCCGGCCTGATCGGCGGGGTCGTGCTGCTGACCGCGTTCTGCCTGGTCGAGCAGCGGGTCGAGGCACCGATGTTCGACCTGAAGCTGCTCCGGATCCGGGCTTTCGCCGCCGGGAACGCCGCGACGCTGCTGGCCTCGATCGCCCGCGGCGGACTGCAGTTCATGCTGATCATCTGGCTGCAGGGCATCTGGCTGCCGCTACACAACTATGACTTCGCCGTCACGCCGCTCTGGTCCGGGATCTACCTGCTGCCGCTGACCTTCGGCTTCGTGGTGTCCGGGCCGGTCTCGGGCTGGCTGTCGGACCGGCACGGCGCACGCGCGTTCGCCTCCGGCGGCCTGCTGGTCTCGGCCGCGGCGTTCGGCGGCCTGCTGGTGCTGCCGACCGACTTCCGCTACGGGCTGTTCGCCGTGCTGATATTCGTGGCCGGCGCCGGGATGGGCCTGTTCTCCGCCCCGAACGCGGCCGCGATTATGAACAGCGTTCCGGCCGGGCAGCGCGGCGCCGCATCCGGGATGCTGGCCACGTTCCAGAACTCCGGCTTCGTGCTGTCAATCGGCGTCTTCTTCTCGCTGATGATCGCCGGGCTGGCAAGCGCGCTGCCGACCACGCTCAGCCGCGGGCTCATCGCCCAGGGCGTGCCGGCCGGCACCGCCCACCAGATCGCGCACCTGCCGCCGGTGGGCAGCCTGTTCGCCGCCTTCCTCGGTATCAACCCGGTCCGCCAGCTGCTGGCCCCGACCGGAGTGCTCGGCCACCTCCGGGCAGCCAGCGTGGCCAGGCTGACCGGCAAGCATTTCTTCCCGCAGCTGATCTCAGGGCCGTTCCACCACGGGCTGGTGATCGTGTTCAGCATGGCGATCGCCTTGCTGCTCATCGCGGCGGGCGCGTCCGCGCTGCGGGGCGGCCGCTATGTGCACGATGAGCAGGCCGCGGACGCCGGCCCGGGCGGCACCGCGGCAGCCGCCACTCGGCAGGCCGCCGTGGACCCGATCGGCGAGCCTGACGCGGCCGGCCCGAACGGCGCGAAGGGCGCGGCCGGCGCGAAGAGCGCGAACGGCGCTGGGCAGGATGGCCGGCCGGCCACGCGGGCCGGCCGCAGCCGTGCTACGCCTGATCGGTGATTTCCCGGTGGCTCATCCCGCCGCCCTGACCGCGCCGATCGCGGCGCTGATCGCGGCAGCCGACCGGCGGATGTCGTCTTCGGTCGTCGACCAGTTCGAGACGGAGAACCTGATCGCCGGCTCGCCCTGCCAGCTGGTGCCGCCCAGCCAGCAGGTGCCATCGCGCTGGACCGCGTCGACCACCGCCGCCGGACTCACGCCGGGCACCCGGAACAGCACCTGGTTCAGCACCACGTCGTTCAGCAGCACGACGGCGCCGTCGCGGCCGAGCTTGGCGGCCGCCAGCCTGGCCAGCGCGCAGCACCGCTCGACCAGCTCGGCGGCGCCGCGGCGGCCCAGCGAGCGCAGCGCGGCGTAGACGGGGAGCGCCCGGG
>WNGE01001332.1_pt1 | contig 36451 bp, 31 predicted proteins | sample 5400651 | NCBI WGS metagenome assembly WNGE01 (sample SAMN13153370, study PRJNA577476) | soil metagenome | isolation source: 60 cm soil or saprolite under grassland replicate 2 | place: USA:California | collected 2016-06-15
CGTGCTCCACGGACGTCGTGGGCTACGTCTCCGAGGGCCCCGGGCTGAGCGCCTACGCGCTATCGGACGGCACCGTCTACCAGACGTACGTGACCACCGCGCGCGGCCTCGAGCCTGCGATGGGCTACTACGGCCTGCTGGACCGGACGCCGATGGGCCGCCACGAGGAGGGCGAGCAGACCTCCTGGCTTCGCCGCCACGACGAGTACGGGAAGACCTGAGCCGCCGCCTGGGCTCTACGCACCGAGAGGAGGAGCGATGACTACGCACACGGTTGGAACCCGCGGGGAGTGGCTTGCGGCGCAAGGAGCTGCTGGAGGCGGAGAAGGAGCACGTGCGCCGCGGCGACGAGCTCGCGCGCCGGCGGCAGGAGCTGCCCTGGGTGCCGGTCGAGCAGCTACGAGCGGGTGAATCGGCGGTCCGGGACGAACCACATCAGTGCCACGGCCACGTAGAGCACGTACGAGATCCATGGGCTCACGAAGGCGAGCGCAACCCCTGCGGCGTACAACACGAGCGACGCGTACCCCTTGACGTCGGACCCGATGGCCTCCGCCAGCGCCGACCCACGGCCGTTGGCGTGGATGAGCGTTCGTACGAGGAGCGCGTACGCGAACCCCGCGGCGAGCGCCACGGCGCCATATGCGGCAGCAGGAAGCGCGTGGCGGTACTCGTCTCGGAGCCATTCCGTCAGTACCGGGATGAGCGACAGCCAGAACAGCAGGAACAGGTTCGCCCACATCGCCGCGCCGCTGATCCGGTCGGCGACCCGGAGCAGGTGATGGTGGTTGTTCCAGTAGATCCCGAGCATCACGAAGCTCAGCACGTACGCGAACAGGCCCGGCAGTTGGTCGCGAACGGCGTCCAACGTCGCGCCGCGCGGGGCTCGCAACTCGAACGCCATGATCGTGATGATCACCGCCATGACGCCGTCGCTGAACGCCTCGACCCGGGCGGTCCCCATCTCGAGCGATCGCCCCGAACGCTCCTGGTCCTTCATCGTGAGAAGAATCATAGGGTCCCGCGACCACGCGCTCGTCATCGAACGCGGCATCGACGTGATCGGTGTGATCATGGTCACTGCGTGGAGGTTGACCGCCAGCCTATGGATATGTTGGTTGCCGCTGTGGCGGGATGGCGGTCCGGCGGACGATGCGGTCGTGGTCGTTGCCGACCACCCGGCATGTTGGGGAAGCCTCCCACCGCAAGCTGGCGGGCACTACGATGCGTGCCTGGGATGAAGGGAGCGCCGATGGCCGACAGCAAGCAGGCATGGGACCAGGTGGGGCAGGACCTCAGCGACCTTGGACGCCGCGTTCGGGACCACTACAAGCAGCAGCCGGGCCGCGAACAGCCCGCGCCGGCGGACCGTCGCAAGGTGGACGCGGCGCTGCGCGAGCTCGCGGATTCGCTCGACCAGGCGTTCACCGCCCTGGGCGACGCGGTCCGGGACCCGGAGTTCGGGGCACAGACCAAGAAGGCGGCGGACTCGCTGAGCGACGCCCTGTCGGCCACGTTCGCCGAGGTGAGCGAGCGGTTCCGGTCGAAGCCAGGCGGGGGTCAGCGCCCACCGACCAGCAGCTGACGCGACCGCGAGGTGGCCGGGCCACGATCGCCGCAAGGCGCCGCAAGGCCGCGCCGCATCGACCACTGCAGTGGCTGGCCGTCGGCACGGGCCACCAGCCCTTGGAGCTGATCGGGCCGAAGCCGAACGCCACAGTCTTGCCGACTTGATCGGCAGGCACCAGTGGGGGACGTCCGCAACGCAGAACCTGCACGCCGTAGGGGCGCAGCCGGGCGGCGAGCAGGCGCGGGTCGTTGACATCGCCCGGCATGTCGATCCGGACCCTGCCGTCCGGCAGCGGGGTGACCGCCAGCGCGTCGGCCGCGCCGCCGTCGCCGCGGACCAGCGAGGGCGCGACGATCAGGCCCGTGGCCACGGCCGCCGCGGCCGCCAACGCGACGAGCCGCCGGCGCCAGGACCGCCAGCCCGGGGTTGGGGCCAGCTGGCCGACGACGGCGCCGGGCGTGCCCTTCGCCTGCCGTGGCCCGTACAGCGTGCCGACGAGCTCGCCGCGCAGCTCGCGGATGAAGCGGTCGATCCCGGTGGTTGGCTCTCCAATCATTTGGTTGCCTCCAGGGCGCTCGATCCGGGCGAGGTTGGAGGAGACAGGGCGGGGCCGGCCCGGGGGCGGTCCTCGTCGAGCGGGCCGAGCAGGCCGCGGAGGCGGCGGCGGGCGCGGGCGAGCCGGGCCCTGGCGGTGCCGGCGCGGATGCCCAGGACCGCCGCGGCCTCGGCCACCGCCATCTGCTCGAGTGCGACCAGCTCCAGGACGGCGCGTTCTCGTTCCGAAAGAGCGCGCATTGCCTCGTAGAGCCGCCGCGCGGTCGCCTCGGCGTCGATCCTCGCCTCCAGGTCGGCGTAGGCGTCTGCGTCGACCAGGGCGCGGCCGGACAGTTTCGCGATGACGCCAGCTTCCCGCGATGCTCGGCGCCGATGCTCGGCGACCACGTTGCGAGCCACGCCGTACAGCCAGCCGACCGCCGAGCCGCGGTCGGGCCGGTAGCGCCCGGCCGTCTCGAACAGCTCGACGAAGACCGCGCCGACCACGTCGGCGACCGCCTCCGGGTCGCGAAGCCGGCGTGCGGCGAACCTGATGACCGTCTCTACGTGGCGATCGTAGAACTCGACGAAGGCGGTCTGGTCGATCCACAACCGCCGGAGCAGTACCTCGTTCGGGCTCCGAAGAAGCGCAGGTCAGGGCGCTGAGGAAGTCGTCGCTTGCACAGGTTTGGTTCGGGGTCAGCTGTGAAGCTGCCATCTCCATCCCCGAGCCATCTCTGCGCAGCGAGCGAGTAGCCGTCCGTGTCCCGCCGATCGTCTGGCGTTGTGGATGATGGGTCGCACGGCTGCCCGCGGACGGCTAAGGTTTGTGAAGCGCCGTTTTGCAGGCTCGATGATGGAGGAGTGACAGTGTCGGTGCAGCGCAGGCCCGATCCTGATGGCTCGCCGCGTGGCGCCTCTTTAGAGGCGACACGTGAGGAGTTGCTGCGCCGAGGCCGTCCCTTCCCAGCGCATGAGGACATGGTGATCGAGGAGTTGTCCGACGAGGAGGCCGAGGCCTTCTGGGCCGAGATCACGCAAGCGTGACCTCGGCTGAGCACGCTGGGCCCGTAGTCGCAGACACCGGTGTCTTCGGAGCGGATCTCCTCCCTACCAAGCGGGTCCTTGCATCGTCGTACCAGCCATTCCTGGCTGGCAGACCGGTCTTCATCTCGTTTATCACCGTGGCTGAGCTGCGATACGGAGCCCGTCGTGCAGGCTGGGGCGACCCGCGGCTTCGGCGGCTCGATCTCAGGATCGGCACTGCTGAGGTTGTCTGGCCAGGGCCGCAGTTGACCGGCGTCTACGTCGATCTCCGCGACGCATGCGCCAGGAAGGGTCATGGGTTGGCGCAACCGGTGCACGAAGCGGACCGTTGGATCGCCGCTACGGCGGTCTGGCTGCGGGTTCCGCTCGTCTCACACGACAACATCTTCCGCGAGGCGCCCGGGCTCACGCTCCTGACCGCCCTGCCGTAGCCGCATCCCCCACGCTCCTCTAGTCAGTCTCACAGTCATTCCACCTACCGTAACGACACGGACAGCGTCGCTCTCAACGAGCGCGGCGCCGGACCTGACCAGCCCAGATAGCACCCGCCGGTACCTGGCTGAGCCTTGCCCCTCGCCTCGTATCGAAGGTCGTCGGTTCGAATCTGACCTCGGGCTCCACTCCTGATCCGATGGAAATGCCAGCTGATGACCACAGACTCCTACCCTGAACCCCAGGACACCGCCTGGGAGGTGGGCGAGTTCAGGAAGCTTGTCAGGCTCGGGAGGGCTGGAGTCTGCTAGAGCCCTGGAAGGAAGAAAGGAGCTGCAGCTCGGCCGCCATCCCCGCAAGCTGTTGCGCGGCCCGCTGGATCTCGTCCACCCCGCTGCTGGTCTGCGCCGATGCCTGGGCGAGGCCGGTGATGTTGTCCGCAATCCCGGCCGAGCCGGTGGCCGCCTCGGTGACGCTGCGGCTGATCTCGGCCGTGGTCACGGTCTGCTCCTCGACCGCCGCGGCGATGGTCGCCTGGGTGCCGTCGATCGCCGCGATGATCGTGCCGATCTCGCCGATCGCGGCCACAGCCGCCTTCGTGTCGGCCTGGATCGCGTCGATGCGCGCGGCGATGTCGGCGGTGGCGTTGGCGGTCTGCCGAGCCAGGACCTTGACCTCACCCGCCACGACCGCGAAGCCCTTGCCAGCCTCGCCCGCCCTCGCCGCTTCGATGGTCGCGTTCAGGGCCAGTAGGTTGGTCTGCTCGGCGATCGAGGTGATCACCTTGACGACCTCGCCGATCTTCGCCGAGGAGGCGCCGAGCCTGGCAACCGTGGCGTTGGTCTCGTCCGCCACGCGCACCGCGGACGCGGCGACACCGGCGGCGTCGACGGCGTTGCGGGCGATCTCACCGATCGCCGCGCCCATCTCCTCGGCGCCCGCGGCGACCGAGGCGACACTGGCCGAGACCTCCCCTGCCGTGGCCGACACCAGCCCAGCCTCGTCGGAGGCGGTCTGAGCGGTGGCGGCCATCTGCCGGCTGACCGCCAGCAGCTCCTCGGACGCCGCCGCCAGCATCACGGAGGTCTGCTCGATCTCGCCGGTGGTGTGGTTGATCGCGCGGCGGATGACCAGGCCGACCGCCGGGAGCAGCAGGCAGGCGCAGACCAGCGCGGCCAGGGTGACCTGGTGGGCGCGGCGGGCGTCGCGGTTGGCCTCGAGCTGGACGGTGGCGGCGAACCCGTTGATCGCCTCGGTGACCCCGTCGAACGGCTCGTCGAAGGCATCCTGGGCGGCGTCGACCGCTGGGACCTTCCTGGCCGCGGTGGCTCGATCGGTCGCCAGCGCGTCGACCACCGCCGAGGAGGCGGCCAGGTAGGCCTGGAGCGGCCCCGCGGCCTTGTCGAACGCAGCGCCGACCTGGTCGCCGGCGCCGGCGCCCACCAGCAGCGCGCGGTTCTCACTGAGCCCGTGCGCGAGCGTCTCGCGCCGCTTGGCGAGGTCGTCGATCAGGGCCTTGCGCTTGTCGCCGCTCCGCGTGGTGACCATGGCGAGCACGTCGTACTCGACCGCGTAGTTGGCGCCGTCGCTCTCGGCCTGGTTGTGCAGCGCCTTCTGCACCACCGCCATCCGGTCGACGCGACCGCCGAGCCGGTTGGCCGCGACCGTCCCGGTGACTCCGACGAGCACGGCGACCAGGACGGCGGTCGCCGTCAGGGCCAGGATCTTGGCGCTGATCGAACCGACGAGCTTCACGGGCGGGGCCTCCTGTCGCGGCAGTCTCGTCGAGGTGTCCCATACTCCTTCGGCCGCCAGCATCCCGAGGATGAACAGCCTGGCTCAGCGATCGCCCTGGTCGACGCCGCGCTCGATGAACCCGTGCCGATCCACGAAGCCGGGTGCACCACCTCGGATGCCGGAGAGCCAACCGGTAAGAATCAGTCACAGCGTTGCTTGGGCTATCGGCCGCGGCAGACGGCTGGCGACGGCCGCCACTTCCTTGCGGTCGGCTGACCGAGGTCTTGATCACCCAGACGATCCGACGTGACCCTTCTCGATCCGTCCGGATCGAGGCGGGACCCAACGTGAGCAGGGAGAATCCGACCCAGGGCTCCATAGAAGCGCGGGTCAGGCCCCTGGTCAGGGCGTCACCGGTTGAGCATCCTCCACCCTCGGTCAGGTGATCGGTGGCGCCGGTGATCAAGAGGCGCGGCCACGGCACGGGGTCGGTCAAGGGATTCCAATTTGTGGGCGATAAACGGACGAACGCTACTTGGCCAGCGGGTCGCGGGCTCACCTGATCGAGGGAACGACCGTGCCGGACGAAATGCGCCACGACGGGACCGACCCGCCGGGGCAAGCGTGGGCTGCCGCCCCGGAGCTCGACCCGGCGACCTACCGGTCGCTGCTCAAGGCGCTGCCGGATATGGCGCTGCTGCTGTTCGACCGTGACCTGCGCCTGCGGCTGGCCATCAGCGACGCGCTGAGCACCCCTGCCTGGCGGCCAAAGGAGCTGGTCGGCCGGATGGTCGCCGAGGTGCTCGCCACTGGGCGGGGGCCGCAGGCGCTGGACCACTGCCGGGCGGCACTGGCGGGCAATGGCGGCCCCGTCGAGCTGGCCGTCGACGGGCTACTGTTGCGTGGCGAGGTCGTCCCGGTCCTGGATGCCGCTGGCACGGTGACCGGCGGGCTCGTGCTCGCGGTGGACGCCAGCGTCCAACCGCGGGAGCAGGAGGCGCTGCGGGAATCCGAGCAGCAGCTCCGCGCCTCGATGGAGGCCATGCCGGACCCGGTGGCGGTCTACCAGGCCGTACGCGACGACCAGGACGTCATCGTCAACTTTCAGGCGGTGTACGCCAATGATCCCGCCTGCCAGCTCAGCGGCCTGACCCGGGAGGCGTTCCTCGGGACTGCCCTTGCCGAACTGGACCAGGCGCGCAGCGGGCTGGTGGAGGGATGCCGGCGGGTGGTGGAGACCGGCGAGCCGTTCTGGGTCGAGGCGCTCGACTACAACGACCCCACCGCCGTCGAGACGCCGACGGGCGCCCACGACGTCCGGGCGGCCAAGCTGGGCGACGGGGTGCTGGTGGTGTGGCGCGACATCACCGCCCGCAAGCGGGCCGAGGAGGCGCTCTCCCGAGCCAACGCCGAGATGCAGCAGCGCACGGCCGACCTGGAACGGGTCAACGCCGACCTCGACCAGTTCGCCTATGCCGCCGCCCACGACCTCAAGGAGCCCCTACGCGCGATCTCCGCGACCGCCAGCCTGCTGGCGCGCCAGTACAGCGGCCGCCTGGACACCAACGCCGACGACTTCCTCACCGACCTGGTCCAGGGCGTGGGCCGCATGCAGACGCTCATCGAGGAGCTGTTGGCCTTCGCCCAGGTCGACGGCGGCCAGCAGCGGTTCGAGCCGGTCGAAACTGCCAAGGCAGCCGAAGAGGCGACCGCCAACCTGCGCGTCCTGCTCCGCGAGGCCGACGCGACCGTCACCCAGGCAGCGCTGCCGGTCGTGACCGGCGACCGGGTGCAGCTCACCCAGCTGTTCCAGAACCTGGTCGCCAACGCCGTGAAGTTCCACTCCCACCGGCCACCGGTGGTCCACCTGTCGGCGGAGCGGCGCGAGGGCGCCTGGTGCTTCGCGGTCGCCGACAACGGCATCGGGGTCGACCCGGCCTACGCCGAGCGGATCTTCGAGATGTTCCAGCGGCTCCATGGGCGCGGTGAGTACTCGGGGACCGGGATCGGCCTGGCGACCTGCAAGCGGGTCGTGGAGCGCCACGGCGGGCGCATCTGGGTCGACCCCACCAAGGGCGGGGGCAGCACCTTCCGGTTCACCATCGCCGACCAGGTCAAAGCGGGCCAGCGATGACAAGCGGCCCGCCCGGACACGGTATTCGGGGCTGCGCTCCCTGACGCCTTGGTTACCGGCGTGTGAACCGAACAAGGCGAGCGCATGATGGTCATAGCCGACCCGGGCCTTTCCGAGCCACCGTTGGAGGTGCCAGGCGTGACCTTGAGCGACCACTTCGAGGAGGTTGCCGCTGTCTACGAGTCGCTGCGCACGACCGACGAGGCGCCGGTGCGGAGGATTCGTCAGCTGCTGCCCGACCGCCCGGTCGGCGGCGTCGACGTCGGCTGCGGGACCGGTCGGTACTCGCGGCTGCTGCGCGCTCTGCTGCCCGAGGGGTCGCTGCTGGTCGCCAGCGACCTCTCTGCGGCCATGCTGGCCGAGCTGCAGGCCAGCAACCACGGGCGCCTCGTGCTGGCGCCGTTGCGATCGACTGCCGAGGAACTGCCGATCAGGACCGGCAGCCTGGACCTGGTCACCTCGTTCAACTCGGTGCACCACTTCGACCTGGGCCGCTTCCTGGTCGCCGTCGCCCGCGTGCTGCGGCCGGACGGCCAGCTGTTCGTCTACACCCGCACCCCGGAGCAGAATGCGCGGACGGTCTGGGGCCGTTACTTCCCCGGCTTCGCCGAGCAGGAGCAGCGGCTGCACAGCGAGCGGGCGTTCGGGGACGCCGTCCGCCAGGTCGGGGATCTGGTGCTCGCCGGCACACGCACGTTCAGCTACCGGCGCGTGAGCACTCCTGAGCGGCTCCGAGCCCAGGCTGAGGGGCGTCACTACTCGACGTTCTGCCTCTACCCGCCGGAGGAGTTGGCCGCCGCCACCGATGCGTTCGTCGCCAGCCTTCCCGGCCCCGAGGTCTCCTGGACCGACGAGTACCTCCTGGTGGTCGTGCGCCGCAGCCACCACGCCGGTCACGAAGGCTGAGGCGGTATCCGCCCAAGCGTCGGTTGAAGCAGGTTGGATCGCAGGCCAGCAGCACGAAGCGGCGCGTCTCGGATCGGCCGAGGATCGCGAGTAGAATCAAGCCCGCTAAGCGGATAAAGTCGTCACCCACGGCCCCGAACCGCAGCAGCCCACTCCGGGGCGCTACATGTTCGGGGAGGGGGCATGGCCCCAGACTCTACGTCTCCGCCGTCCGCGGTGCCCTCGAGGACCACCAACCAGTCCGCTCGGCTCGCTGCCAGCCAGAACACCTACCGGCTGGTCGGGGGGCTGCCTGGGGTCGTGGCAGGCCAGGCGTGGAAGATCCCGCCGCCGGTGGGCTCGTTCACGGGCCGGGATGAGCGGCTGGCCGCATTGCGACACCAGCTGACCGACCGGGGTGCCGCGACGCTGGTGCCGACGGCGGCGCTGACCGGCATGGGTGGGGTCGGCAAGACCCAGCTGGCTCTGGCCTATGCACAGCGCTACCGGGGCGACTACGAGCTTGGCTGGTGGGTGCCCTCGGAGACCGAGCTTGCCATGCTGACCGCGTTGGCGGAACTCGGAGTTGCGTTGGGGCTGTCGGCAGCGTTGCCCCCGGCCGAGCTGGCCGCCCAGGCGCGGGATCTTCTCGGGAAGCGGTCGGGGTGGCTGGTGGTCTTGGACAACGCCGCCGACCCGGACGCGGTTGCACGATTCCTCCCGCAGGCCGGTGGGGGGCATGTGCTGGTCACCTCACGCGCTTCGGCCTGGCAGGGTGTCGCCGACCTGGTTCCCGTTGACCTGCTGCCACTCGAAGAGGCAATCGGGCTGCTCGGGCGCCGCTCCGGCGACCAGGATGAGCAGGCGGCAGGGCGGTTGGCGGAGGCGCTCGGCCGGCTGCCGCTGGCGTTGGACCAGGCCGCCGCCTCTGCGGCCCGGCAGCGCATGGAGCTGGCCCGTTACCTGGAACTGTTCGACCAGCGACGCGCTGAGCTGCTGGCCCGTGGGAAACCGCTCGCCTACGACGGCACCGTGGATGCCGCCGTCACCCTGGTGTTGGACCAGCTGCGAGCAACCAACCCGGCGGCGCTGTGGCTGGTGGAGCTGTGTGGGCTGCTGGCCCCCGACAGGATCCCCATGGCTCTGCTGCTCAGTGACGCCAAGCTGCTACCGGAACAGCTCGCTGCCGCGGTCGTGGATTCGCTGCGCCGTGAGGAGCTGGTCGAAGAGCTCTACCAGCAAGGGCTGCTTACCGCTGACGTGGCTGGCACCGCTCGGATGCACCCGCTCGTCCAGGACATCACCGTGGCCCACCTGGCCGACGCCGACCGTCAGCGACGCACCACCGAGGCGATCGGGCTGCTCGCCCAGTTGTTCCCCTATCAGGGCAGCGAGCCGGACTGGTGGCCGCGGTGCGCACAGCTGCTCGCCCACGCCCAAGCCGTGCTCGACCGCGCCAGGACCCCGGAGCTCATCAACTCAGCACTGGCCAGCCTGCTGGAAAGAACGGGCGTCTACCTTCGTGAGCGTGGGCTGAGCGTGCGACTCGCGAGACAGCTGCACGAGCAGGCCCTGGCGATGTACCAGCGGCTCTACGAGGGTGACCACCCTGACGTGGCCGATAGCCTGGGCAACCTTGCCTTCGACCTGACCGAGCTGGGGGAGTACGAGCGGGCGCGGGACCTGAACGGGCAGGCCCTGGCGATGAACCAGCGGCTGTCCGACGGCGACGATCGTCACGTGGCCGCCAGTCTGAACGACCTCGCCTACGGCGTCCGCATCCTCGGGGAGTATGTGCGGGCGACGGAGCTGGACGAGCAGGCTCTGGCGATGTACCAGCGGCTCTACGAGGGTGACCACCCGTATGTGGCCGCCAGCCTCACCAACCTGGCCATCGACGTGCGCCAGCTGGGGGAGCACGAGCGGGCGAGAGGGCTGAACGAGCAGGCGCTGGCGATGCGCCAGCGGCTCTATCAGGGTGACCATCTCGACGTGGCCGCCAGCCTGACCAACCTCGCCATCGACGTGCGCGGGCTGGGGGAGTACGAGCGGGCGCTGGAGCTGAACGAGCAGGCTCTGGCGATGTACCAGCGGCTCTACGAGAGTGACCACCCCCATGTGGCCGCCAGCCTCAGCAACCTGGCCATCGACCTGACTGAGCTCGGGAAGCACGACCGGGCGCTGGAGCTGAACGAGCAGGCCCTGGTGATGCGCCAGCGGCTGCACGAGGGTGACCATCCCGACGTCGCCGCCAGCCTCAGCAACCTGGCGATCGACCTGCGCAGGCTGGGGGAGTACGAGCGGGCGCTGGAGCTGAACGTGCAGGCCCTGGTGATGCGCCAGCGGCTGCACCGGGGCGACCATCCCGACGTGGCCACCAGCCTGAACAACCTGGCGATCGACATGACCGAGCTGGGGAAGTACGAGCGGGCGCTGCAGCTGGACGAGCAGGCGCTGGCGATGCGCCAGCGGCTGTACCAGGGCGACCACCCGGCCGTAGCCCAGAGCCTGGCCAACCTTGCCATCGACCTGCAGGAGCTGGGGCAGGACGGGCGGGCGCTCGAGCTGGACGAGCAGGCCCGGGCGATGCGTCAGCGACTCGGTGAGCCGTAGCCACCTCGTCACCTACCCTGGTCCTTGGGGTAGTGACGACCATCTGGGAGAGCCCGGCGCGCACGTCGCGGGCGTCGCTGTAGATCGCGTGCGGGTCGATCACGCTCATCGCGCCGTGGTGGACCACCACGTAGCCCAGCGCCAGCAGCAACGGCCGCCAGTCCTGGTACAGCGCGATCAGCGCGAGGACCACGAAGAAGTGGAAGTGCATCTCGGTGCGGCCGCCGGTCAGGTGGACCAGCACCGCCGAGCAGGTGAGCAGCCCGAACGCGCTGAAGGTGGAGCGCAGCGTGCGGTCGAACCTGCCGCTGGAGGCCAGCCAGGGCGAACAGCGCGATCAAGCCGAGCTCGAGCGGCAGGTGCAGCACCGGGTGGTGGGTGAACAGCCCGAGCAGGGGTACCTGCGCCCACAACACCCATACCAGGAAGCGGTGCCGCTGCTGCCATGCCTCGGGCGAGAGGCCGGCTCCCTTCGGCAGCCAGGTGGCCAGGGCAACAGGCATCGCGGGTCTCCTGCGAGGTGCAGCGGACGGCTCCGGCGCAACCTCATCGGCACGCGCGTGGCCTCGCTCAAGGCGGTCGAACCGTGGCTGCCGCGGGTCCGAGCCTCCTACATGGAGGGCATGAGCCCGAGCTGCATCATCAGGCCGGCGACGTCCGGGTGCGAGCTGAACCGCACGATTCTGCCGTCCTCGACGCGCGCGAAATAGCTGCCCCTGCCGAGCACGCTCCTGCCGGTCGGCGGGATCTCCATGCCGCCCATCATCATCGGGCCGGAGTTGGTGCCGGTGAACTCGATCTCGCCGGCGACGTCGTCGCCGCCGACCACCCGGTTCGTCTGCTTGACGCGCATGTCGGGAAATGCGGTGAACCATGCCTGCATGTACTGGCGGGCCTCGTCCCTGCTCCGCATCGGCTCCGGCAGGGTGAGGTCCGTCCAGACGAAGTCAGCGGCCAGCAGCCCCACGAACGCCGCGACGTCGTGGCGATCCCATGCGGCCATCCCCCGGTCGTCGATCTGCTCGATCTCACTCGGCATCTCTTGGCCCCCCTGTGGTCGACACGGTCGGCGGTAACCTGACGACGCCTCCGCGGGGCGTCAAGGTGAGGAATTCGCAGGGCGGCACGAACCCTCTGAAAGGCGAATGGGGCGTCCCGGCATTCCTGGAGCCGGACGACCCATGCCGGCGACCAGGGGCAGAGGGCCGGCTCGATGCCGCACGCGCTGGGCCGGACGCGCAGCCCCATGGCCGCACGATCAGGCGGCTTGCGCCAGATGGGTTTAACCTGGTCCGATCGGGAGCACAACCCCCTCGCCGGGTGAGCCGGTGAGGCGAGCGCCGGCCGGCCGGGCCCAGGCTCGACCCCCCCGGGGCGGTTCCGTAGGTTCCTCCCGGCTTCCGGACCCGTCCTCGACCCTCGGTCCGGCCGGTCGGCCCTCGCCTCACCAGTACCTGCGTCCCAGCTCAGCGCAGCTCGTGGCGCTGCACCTTGCCGAGAGCGTTGCGGGGCAGGGCGTCGAGGTAGCGGACCAGGCGCGGGCGCTTGTACGGGGCGAGCCGCTCGGCGGCGAAGGCGAGTAGCTCGTCGGGCGCTGGCGGCGGGCCGGCGGGCACCACCCAGGCGGTCACCACCTCGCCCCACTCCTCGGACGGCGTGCCGGTCACCGCGGCCTCGGCCACGGCCGGGTGAGCCTGCAGGACCTCCTCGACCTCCCGGGGATGGACGTTGTAGCCGCCGCTGATCACCAGCTCCTTGCTGCGCCCTTCGATGCGCAGGTAGCCGCGCTCGTCGAGGCGGCCGAGGTCGCCGCTGCGGAACCAGCCGTCGGGGTCGAACACGGCGGCGCTGGCGTCCGGGTCGCGCCAGTAGCCCGAGAAGACGTTCGGGCCGCGCAGCAGCACCTCCCCCCCGGCCGAAAGGCGCAGCTCCACGCCTGGCAGCGGCAGCCCGACCGTGCCCGGCCGGCGCTCACCCTCGTAGGGGTTGGAGACGTTCATCAGCGTCTCGGTCATGCCGTAGCGCTCCAGCACGCGCTGGCCCGACCGCTCCGCAAGGCGCTCGAACAGGGCCGAAGGGAGCGGCGCCGACCCGGAGACGCACAAGCGCAGGCGCTCGAGCTCGGCCACTCGTGGCGAGGCGGCGAGCCGCGCGTACATGGTCGGCACGCCGAAGAACAGGGTGGCGTCGTGTTCGGCGACCGCGTCGAGCACGGCGTCGGCGTCGAAGCGTGGGAGCAGCACGGCCGACGCTCCGGCGAGCAGGGTGCCGTGCAGCCCGACGGCGAGCCCGTGCACGTGGAACAGGGGAAGGGACAGCACCAGGCGGTCCTGGTCGCTCCAGCGCCATGCCAGGCGCACCGCCTCGGCTCCGGCGAGCAGGTTGCCGTGGCTGAGCACCGCTCCCTTGGGCGCGCCGGTGGTGCCCGAGGTATAGCAGATCACGGCCGGGTCGCCCGGCCCGGCCCGGTCGAGCTCCGGGACCGGGCCGCCGGGCAGGTCCACCTTCGGGGTGACCACCAGCACCTCCCCGCCGGCCGCGCGCCGCACCATGTCCGCCCGCGACGGGTCGTCGACCACGGCCGCCCGCGGCTCGGCGTCGCCGACCAGGTGGGCCAGCTCGCGCTCGCTGTAGGCCGGGTTGGCCGGCACCATCACCAGGCCGAGCCGCAGCGCCGCCAGGTGCACCACCACCAGCTCCGTCGAGGCGGCGGCCGAGCACGCCAGGCGGTCGCCCGGCCGCAGGCCGGCCCGCCGCAGCCTGGCGGCGACCACCCGGCTGGCCTCGTCGAGCTCGCCCCGGTTGAGCCAGCCACGCCCCGCCTGCCACAGCAGCGGCCGCTCCGGCGCTGCGGCGGCCCGCCGGCCCCATGCCGCCGCCAGGCTCTGCTCCGCGAGCAGGTCGACCTCGGCAGGGTCCATCCCGGCGGGCAGGTGGACGGCCCACCCTGGCCGCCCACCCGCCACTAGCTCGGCCTCGTGGTGCTCGTGGTGGTGCTGCTCGACGTGGTGGTGGTCCTGCCCGGCGGCGCGCCGGGCCCACCGCCCGGGCCCACCCCGCCGGACGGGCATCCCCGCGCGCTGTCGAGCGAGACCAGGCAGTCGCCGCCGCGGCGCAGGTTGGCCGCGACGCCGCCGTGCAGGAGCATGAAGCCGACCGAGAGCAGCAGGGCCACGACGGCGGCCATCAGCGCGTAGGTGACGGCCGCCGCTCCGCGCTCGGCGCTTGGTGTCTCGGCCGGGCGGCGCGTCCTGCTCATTGCCACATCTCCAGTCCGGACCGGTGATCCAGCGGGCTGTCCGGGGCCCGGATCTTAGTGGCATGCCAAGTGCATGACCACCACCCGTCGGACGGAGACGACCGCGGCGGCCGCGCGCCGGCGGACGGTCAAGCGGAGGCGGGCGTCGGCCAGCGGTCGGCGGCCGCCTCCGCGGCGGCCGCCAGGGGCAGGCGCAGGGTGAAGGTCGAGCCCTGGTGCAGCACGCTCGACGCCTCGATCTCCCCGCTCATCGCCCTGGCCAGCTCCCTGGCGATGTACAGCCCGAGCCCGGTGCCGCTGGTGGTCATGGTCATGGGGTCGTCGACGCGGTGGAACTTGTCGAAGATGCGTTCCAGCTCCTCACGGGGGATGCCGCGGCCGTGGTCGATCACCGACGCCCGCGCCCAGCCGCCGTCCTGGTCGACCCGGAACACCACCTGCTGGTCCGCCAGCGAGTACTTGTGCGCGTTGGACAGCAGGTTGGCCAGCACCTGGCCGAGGCGCATGGGGTCGGCGTCGACCTCGATCGGCTCGTCGGGCAGCTCGAGGGTGAGCCGGCCCGGCTCGCGCAGCCAGTCGGCCGCCGCTGTGCGGGCGGCGCGCACCAGGTCGAGGCGCTCCAGGGTCAGCTCGGGCACGGCGGAGTCCGGTCGTCCGGAGGAGATCCGCGACGCGAGCAGGAGGTCCTCGATCAGCCGGGCCATGTGCTCCGCCCGCTCGGCCATCACCCCCAGGATCTCCTGGCGCTTCTCGGGGGACAGCTTGTCGCCCTTGATGCGCAGCAGCTCCACGTAGCCCTTGATGGGGGTGATCGGGGTGCGCAGCTCGTGCGAGACCGTGGCGACGAAGTCGGCCTTGAGGCGCTCGGTCTGCCTGATCGCGGTGACGTCGTGCACGATCACCACGTCGGTGGTCCAGGAGCCCTGGTCGAACAGCAGCGAGTGGTTGCAGCGCAGCCAGCGCTCCAGGCCCTCGGTGGTGTGGACGCGGACCTCGGCGGAGGCCCTCGGGTTGTCCGGCCCGGTCTCGGCCAGCAGGGTCTCGAGCGTGACCTGGTGGCCGTTCGGGTCGGGGCCGGCGAGCCACTCGTTGTAGGCGAGGCCGACCGCCTCCTCGGCCGCCACTCCCGTGATCCGCTCCATCGCCTGGTTCCACAGGCGCACACGCCCCTTGCCGTCGAGCAGCAGGATGCCGTCGGAGGAGAGGCCGAGGATCTGCTCGAGCTTGGACTTCTCCTCCTTGACCTGGGCGAGCCTGGTGGCGTTGGAGATCGACACGGCCAGCCCCGACGCGAGCGGGGAGAGGAGCTGCGGGTCGCGGCTGGTGAACCGGGTCGGGGTGCGGGTCAGCCGGTGACGCCGCTGCTCGCGGTTGCCGAGCAGGATCACGCCGTGGTGCCTGCCCTGGGCGACCAGCGGCGCGGCGAGCACCTCGCTCCAGCCGGCCGGGGCGCCTTCGCGGCTGCCGAGGACCGGGTGCATCGAGTCGCCGAGCAGCCGCAGGGCCTCGAGGTCGGCGTCGCTCGCCGACCCGTAGCGGAAGCCCTCGGCGTCGTGGATCGCGCCGAACGGGCGGCTCACCCCCGAGGCGAACAGCAGGCGGGCCTCGGCGGCGCCGAACAGCCGCGCCACCCTCGGCAGCACCACCGGCAGCACGTCGTCGAGGACCAGCGAGGAGGAGAGGGACTGCCCGATCTCGTAGAGGTTCTGGAAGCGGTCGCGCTCCTCGGTCTCGCGGGCGGCCGACTGGTAGGCGAGGTAGAGGGTGGCCACCGGCAGCAGGACCGCCGGCAGCACCACCGGGGCGCGCAGCCACAGCGCCACCCCGATGATGCCGACCGAGGCGTTGCCGAGGAAGGTCAGGGTGGAGGTCTTGGACGACTCGCCGACCACCTGGTGCGCCGGCCGCTCCTCGACGGTGGCGATGAGCTGGCTGATGAGCAGGAGGTTGAGCAGCGCGAAGGTGGCCACCGCGAAGGCCATCGCGACCACGCTGCGCGCTGCGAGCGGCTCGCCCGGGTCGGCCACGACGTGGTAGAGCGCCACCGCCGGGCCCAGCGCCGTGCCGTACATGCCCGCGTTGAACAGCACCTTGACCGGCGCCCTGCGCAGCATCGCCTGGGCGAGCAGCAACCCGGCGAGGGAGACCAGCATGGCGGGTCCCGCCGGGAGCAGGGCGGTGTTGGCCACCAGCATGCTCTCGTACAGCGACAGCGACTCCAGCGCGCCGCGGTGGCGCAGGCGCAGGCCGCCAAGCTCGGATGCGGTGGTGAGGGCGAGCAGCGCGGCCACCTTGCCGGGCTCGCCGCCGCCGAGGCGGCCCGGCTCGATCGCTACCACCGCGGCGGTGGCGGCCGAGCCGGCCACCAGCACCATGACGATGAAGCGTCTGAGCCTCGCCGGCAGCACCGCCGGCGTGGTTTCCGCCGTCACACGCCGTGCACCCGGGTGCGGCGCGGCCTGGGTGCGGACTGCTCCATGACGGCTTCCCGGTCGGGCTCCGTAGTGGTCACGACGGAGCAGGTCCGTACGTGCCAGGCGACCCGGCGGACACGGGCACGGCGGCGTGCCCACGTCCGCCCGGCCCTCGGGGCCTGGCGCGCCGGCGCGGCCGCGGGCACGGGTCGACCCTGCGGCCGCTCCTTGCCTGCTCCGCGGTGGTGGAGTGGCGGCGGCGCGCGAACCACGGTCACGTACTGCACCGGATGAGCACCCCTCCTGCCCCGCCTCGCCGAGCATCGCTGTGGGCTGGCGACTGGCCTGCGGAGATCGCGTTTCAGACCCACTGGTTCCTGATTCGGAGGGCGCAGGTCTAGTCTTAATAGCCCTTACAGGCTGGCCCGATCGGGTTAGACCGCGGGCGGGCCGAGCGGTGGTGCTACGATCGGCCGCGCCTCGGCCCCGGCGGCCGCCCGGGGGCGATCCCGGTCGACCTCGTGTGAAGGAGCGCACGCAGCCTCATGCCCGTCCCACTCCGCCGCTCGTCCCGTCTCACCCTGGCCGCCCTGCTCGTCGCCACCCTCGGCGTGGCCCTGGTGGCCCTCTCCAGCCCACCGGCCGCAGCGCAGGCCAAGGGCGCAACGGTCTCCGGCACCGCCCAGTTCAAGTGGGAGCCGGCCAACGTGACCATCAAGCCGGGCGAGTCGGTGACCTTCAAGGTGGCGAGCGGGCCGCCGCACCCGGTCGCCTCCGGCGACGGCTCCAACCTGGCTGGCGACAACAAGTTCGACGCCTCCGGCTGCGGCGTCGACAAGATGGGCGTGGTCGGCGGGAGCTGCACGGTCAAGTTCCCCAAGGCGGGCACCTTCCCGTTCTTCTGCCAGACCCACGTGTCCCTCGGCATGAAGGGCACCATCCAGGTCGGCGCCGTTGGCCCTCAGCCCACCACCACCGCCGCAAGCGCGCAGGGCGGCGGCCAGCAGGTGATCCCCCCACCGGCGGCGGGCGGCCCGCCGCCGCCAGGCAAGCCGGTGGTCTTCTGGGCCGGCTACGGCCTGCTCGCGCTCGGCGCCGTGCTGTTCCTGGCGGCCCTGGCCGGCTACATCCGCTACGCCCCGAGCTTCCGGCGCGAGAACCGCAACCGCTGATCCTGGCGTAGCCTGAGAGCTCGGCTCGTCTCGTCGCTGGAGCTCACCCGTGGTCTCGACCACCTCGTCGACCGGCATCCCCGAGATCATCGACTGGAACCTCGCCGCGCGCGTCGGCCGGCGCGTGGCCGGCGGTGACGAGCTGCTCGTCCGACCCGCCTGGCGGCGCGAGTTCGACGACATCTCGACCGTCGCCGACCAGGCTGTGGCGGAGTTCACCGGCCTCGGCGGCGAGCTGCCGCCGCCGACGGCGATGCCGCTCGACCGCGGCCAGTGGATCGAGGCGAACCTCGCCACCCTGCGCCGGGTGCTGCAGCCGGTCGCCGAGAAGGTCGCCAGGCGCCGTGCCTGGCAGGACCCCGGCCCGGTGGCGACGGCGTTGCGCGGCGGCACCAGGGCACTCACCGGCGCCCAGGCCGGCACCCTGCTCGGCTACATCAGCCAGCGCGTGCTCGGCCAGTACGACCTGCCTGTGCCAGGCCCGGAGGCGGTCGAGGGCACCGTCTGGTACGTGGTGCCCAACATCGTCCAGGCGGAGCGGCGGCACGGCTTCCGCCCGGCCCACTTCCGCCTCTGGATCGCCCTGCACGAGACCACCCACCGGCGCCAGTTCCGCGGCGTGCCCTGGCTCTCCGGCCACATCCACGGGCTGCTCGACGAGTACCTCGGCTCGGTCGAGGTCGACGACGAGGCGCTGCGGCGCCTGGCCCGCCGCGCCCAGAGCGTGGCCCGCCGCGCCATCGCGGGCGACCGCATCGAGCTGCTCGACTTCCTGCTCACCCCGGAGCAGCGCGGCATCGTCGACCGCATGCAGTCCACCATGAGCGTGCTCGAGGGCCACGGCGAGTGGGTCATGGAGCAGCTCGGCGCCCGGCTGGTGCCCGGCCACGAGGTGATGCACCGGACGCTGCGCGAACGGCGCGACGCCGGCACCCCCGCCGACCGCTTCTTCCAGCAGGCGCTCGGCTTCCGGCAGAAGCTCGACCAGTACTCGGCGGGGGAGCGCTTCCTGCGCCACCTCCACCGGCGCGGCGGCATGGCCGCCGTGAACCACGTGTTCAGCGCCCCCGAGGCCCTGCCCACCAGGAACGAGCTGCGCGACCCGGACCGCTACCTGGCCCGGGTGGCGTAGGAGGTCCCCTGGTGGCGCGGGCGCCGGCCGCGCTCCGGCTGGTTGCCGACCGGGCCGCGCGGGCGCTGGCCGCGGCCGGCGCGCCCGGCCCTGGCGACGGCGTCGCCGTCGCCGTCTCGGGCGGGGCCGACTCCGTGGCCCTGCTGCACGCCCTGCACACCCTGGCCGGCCCACGCGAGTGGCGGCTCGGCGTGCTCACCGTCGACCACGGGCTGCGGCCCGCCTCGGCGGCTGACGCCGCCTTCGTCGCCGAGGAGGCTGGGCGGCTGGGGCTGCCGCTGTGCCTGCTCCGCCTGGCGCCCGAGGAGCTGGAGCGGCACCGCCGGGCGGGGCCGGAGGGCGCCGCCAGGGCGGCCCGCTACGCCGCCATGCTCGCCGCCGCCGACGAGCACGGCTGGGGCTGGCTGGCGACCGGCCACACCGAGGACGACCAGGCCGAGACGGTGCTGCTGCAGTTGCTGCGGGGCGCCGGGCCGGACGGGCTGGCCGGCATGGCGGTCCGCTCGGGCCGACTGCTGCGCCCGCTGCTGGGGGTGCGGCGGGCGCAGACCAGGGCCTGCTGCGCCGCCCTCGGGGTCCGCTGGCGCGAGGACCCTACCAACCAGGACCAGCGCTTCCTGCGCAACGCCGTCCGCGCCCGGGTCCTGCCCCTGCTCGAGGAGCTGCGGCCGGGGGCCACCGCCACCCTGGCCCGCGCCGCCGAGCTCGTCCGCGACGACCGCGCCTGGACCGCGGGGCTGGCCGCCGCCACCCTCGACGACCTCGCCGGCCCGCCGGCCGAGGGGTCGCGGGGCGTCGTGCTGGCCTGCGAGGCGCTCGTGGCCCTGCCGCTGGGGCTGGCGCGCCGGGTCGTCCGGGCGGCCGCGGCGCGCGCCGGGCAGCCGCCGCCTGACGCGGCCGCGACCGATGCCGTGCTCGACCTCGCCGGTGGCCGGCACCCAGGTCCGGTGGCCTGGGCCGGCCGCGAGCGCGCCTGCCGGGACGGCGGCGCCCTGCGGTTCCCGCCGGCGTAGGCGCCACTGCCTCGGGATCGAGGCGCCGGGTCCCGGTACGGTGGCGCCGTTCCGCTCTGGGCGGAACGGCTTGGCGAGGCTGGGGTGGACGCGGCTGGAGGTCGCGCCGGTGTCACGCGTCGGCGCGCGGCGCCTCTCCCCAGGAGAACCCGGCGAGCAGGAGCGCGGCGGCGGCCGGCAGGTAGAACAACCCGACCGAGGCGGCGCCGAAGAGGCAGAAGGCGAGCACCGCCATGGCCAGGCCCCAGAAGATGGCGCGCCAGCCGGCGCGGACCGCGACCAGGCTGGCGGCGGAGAGCAGCACCGGCACCGCGAGCAGGCCGAGCACCCCGGCGCCGTCCTGCTCCACCAGGGTGACGCAGACCACACGCCGCTCGACCACGCTGCCGACACCGGACCGCACCTCGATGCCTCGGTAGGCGCAGGGCCACAAGGCCAGGCCCAGCCCGGCGGCCAGTGCGATCACCGCGCCCGCCGTCGCGCTGACTCTGGTCGTGCGTGTGGGCATCTGCATCCTCCCTTGGATCGCGGACGTCCTGGTGGGGAGGATCCTGCCCTGCCGAGCCCGGCGCGAACCGGCCACCGCGGGCGCCACCTGGTTCGCCGCCGCGGCGGGAGCGCCGCTGCTTGCCGCCGCTTGTATGATCGGCGCCGCCAGGGGCAGACGCGACGCTGGAGGGGCCGGACGGCGTGTTCGAGGAAGACATCGAGTCGGTGCTGCTCGGCGAGCAGCAGATCCAGGACAAGGTGCAGGACCTCGCGGCGCAGATCTCCAAGGACTACCAGGGTCGCGAGGTGCTGCTCGTCGGCGTGCTCAAGGGCGCCTTCATTCTGATGGCCGACCTGGCACGGGCGCTGACCGTGCCGCACGAGTTCGACTTCATGGCGGTCTCGTCGTACGGCTCGGCCACGCAGACCTCGGGCGTCGTCCGCATCCTCAAGGACCTCGACCGCGAGATCCAGGGCCGCGACGTGCTGCTGGTCGAGGACATCATCGACTCCGGCCTGACGCTCAACTACCTGCTCAAGAACCTGCGCAGCCGGCGCCCGGCGACCCTCGAGGTGTGCGCCCTGCTGTACAAGCCGGAGCAGCTCAAGGCCGACATCGAGGTCAAGTACGTGGGCTTCGACATCCCCAGCGTGTTCGTGGTCGGCTACGGTCTGGACTACGCCGAGCGCTACCGCAACCTGCCGTTCATCGCCACGCTCAAGCCCGAGGTATACCGCGGTCGCTAGCCTGCGCTCGACGCCGTGATCTCCGCGCTGACCTGCGCAAACGCCTGCCTCTGCCGATTGTGTGGCCAGTGGCGGCGATGCTACGATTGCTGATCTACCCAGCTCGTCGCTGCGCCTGGCCCGGGCGTGGCACGTTCGAGACAGGCTCCATAATCTCGAAGGTCGTGCCAGTATGGCCAGGAGAGGTGGCGAACGGGTCGCGCCTCTCCAGGACTGACGCTCGGAAGGGAGGCAGGGGTTCGGACGAGAAGTCGGTGCGCCGGCGCCTGCGGCGACCCTGGTCTACGAGCTCCAACCCCCACGCACGACAATGCCGAATCTGAACCGCATGTTCCGCGGACCGATCGCGTATCTATTGCTGATACTCGTGGTCGTGTTCCTGTTCTTCCGGCTGGTCGCCGCCCCGCCACAGGTGGAGACGGTCAAGCTCAGCGACGTCGTGACCAAGGTCGACACTGGCGACGTGGCCGAGGCGACCCTCAGGGACCAGGACCAGAAGATCAAGGGCACCTTCAAGGACGGCAAGAAGTTCGAGGCCTCCTACGCCGAGCAGCAGGGCAAGGACCTGTTCGACCTGCTGCAGAAGAAGGGCGTGCCGGTCAAGATCGACCCCCACGGCCAGTCGGTGCTGGTCAACATCCTCATCCAGCTCCTCCCCTTCGCCCTCATCCTGCTGCTGTTCTTCTTCCTGATGCAGCAGATGCAGGGTGGCGGCAACCGGGTGATGAGCTTCGGCAAGTCGAAGGCCCGGCTGGTCACCAAGGACCAGCCGAAGATCACCTTCACCGACGTGGCCGGGGTGGACGAGGCGGTCGAGGAGCTGCAGGAGATCAAGGAGTTCCTGGAGAACCCGGCCAAGTTCCAGGCGATGGGCGCCAAGATCCCCAAGGGCGTGCTGCTGTTCGGCCCGCCCGGCACGGGCAAGACGCTGCTGGCCCGGGCGGTCGCCGGCGAGGCGGGGGTGCCGTTCTTCTCCATCTCCGGCTCCGACTTCGTGGAGATGTTCGTCGGCGTCGGCGCCAGCCGCGTGCGCGACCTGTTCGAGCAGGCCAAGGCGAACGCCCCGGCGATCGTGTTCGTCGACGAGATCGACGCCGTCGGCCGGCAGCGCGGCGCCGGGCTCGGCGGCGGCCACGACGAGCGCGAGCAGACCCTCAACCAGCTCCTGGTCGAGATGGACGGCTTCGACGTCAAGTCGGGCGTGATCCTGATCGCGGCCACCAACCGGCCCGACATCCTCGACCCGGCGCTGCTGCGCCCGGGCCGCTTCGACCGCCAGATCACCGTCGACCGGCCCGACCTCAGGGGCCGCCTGGACATCCTCAAGGTCCACGCGCGCGGCAAGCCGATGGCGCCGGACATCGAGCTGGAGGTGCTGGCCCGCCGCACCCCCGGGTTCACCGGCGCGGACCTTGCCAACGTCATCAACGAGGCGGCGCTGCTGTCGGCGCGGCACACGCGCAAGGAGATCCACGCCGACGAGCTGGAGGAGGCGATCGACCGGGTCATCGCCGGGCCCGAGCGCAAGACCCGCGTGATCTCCGAGAAGGAGAAGCGCATGATCGCCTACCACGAGTCCGGGCACGCGATCGTGGGCCACGCCCTGCCCAACGCCGACCCCGTCCACAAGGTCTCGATCATCTCCCGCGGCCGCGCGCTCGGCTGGACGCTGGCCCTGCCGGTGGAGGACAAGTTCCTGGTCACCCGCAGCGAGATGATCGACGAGCTGGCCATGCTGCTCGGCGGCCGGGTGGCGGAGGAGCTGTGGTTCCTCGACCCGACCACCGGCGCCTCCAACGACATCGAGCGCGCCACCGGCCTCGCCCGCAAGATGGTCTGCGAGTACGGCATGAGCGACCGCCTCGGCTCGCTGGTGCTCGGCACCAAGCAGGAGAACGTCTTCCTCGGCCGTGACTTCGGCCACCAGCAGGACTACTCCGAGCAGGTCGCGTTCGAGATCGACAAGGAGATCCGCCGGCTGATCGACGAGGCCCACGTGGAGGCCGAGCAGATCCTCACCACCTACCGCGACGTGGCCGACGCCATGGTCAAGGCGCTGATGGAGAAGGAGACCATCGGCAAGGAGGAGCTGGCCACGGTCCTCGCTCCGGTGGTGAAGCGCCCGGCGCGCGGCATCATGGCCGGCCCGGCGGCTCCCGCCGGGAACGGCGCCCGCGCTCGCGACCAGGCCGGCATCAGGGCGGCCCAGGACAGCTCGGCCGCCGACTGACGGACCAGACGACGGGCGGGCCAGGGAATCTCCTTGGCCCGCCCGCTTGTTGGTGCGCCTTGGGGACCGCCCGGCGGCTGGCCGGGGCGGCGCTGCCGCACCGGTCCGCGAATCAGGACGAATCGAGCAGTGGACGAAGGGTTGCGGATGAGCGAGGACGGCAAGCGGACGGTGGCCGAGGTCGGCTCCCTGGCCGAGGAGTCGCAGAGCCTGGGCGCCGGCCACCCGGCCTTCGACTTCGACAAGGTGCAGGACGGGGTGCGCTTGATCCTCGAGGGCATCGGCGAGGACCTGGAGCGCGACGGCCTGCGTGAGACCCCGACCCGGGTCGCCCGCATGTGGGAGGAGATCACCGTGGGCCTGCGCACCCACCCCGCCGACGCCCTCCGAGTGGTCTTCGAGGAGAGCCACGACGAGATGGTGATGGTGCGCGACATCCCGCTCTACAGCATCTGCGAGCACCACCTCATCCCCTTCATCGGCAAGGCCCACGTGGCCTACATCCCGAACGTCCGTGGGCAGATCACCGGCCTGTCCAAGCTGGCCCGGCTGGTGGACGGACTGGCCCGGCGGCCCCAGGTCCAGGAGCGGCTCACCGCGCAGATCGCCGAGGAGCTCATGCGCCACCTCGAGCCGCGCGGTGCCCTGGTGGTGATCGAGGCGGAGCACCTCTGCATGAGCATGCGTGGGGTGCGCAAGCCAGGGGCGGTCACGGTGACCTCGGCCGTGCGCGGCCAGTTCCGCGACAGCATGTCGACCCGGATGGAGGCGATGAACCTGATCGGGGTGACCCGTCTGGCCTGACCGCCCGGAGGGTGCGCTCCCGGCGCGAGAGCGGGAGCAGCGCCCCAGCGGCCGCGCCTATCATGGGCCGGCATCCGTCCGGAGGAGGTCCGCCTTGCCGACTCGGCCTGTCGCCCCGCACGACCTGCGGGTCGGCCACCAGCTCCTGCCGACAGCGAGCCGCTGCCTGGTCATGGGCGTGGTGAACGTGACCCCGGACTCGTTCTCCGACGGCGGCCGCTTCGTCGACCCTGACGCCGCCGTGGCGCACGGCCTCGCCCTCGCCGAGGAGGGCGCCGACCTGCTCGACGTGGGCGGGGAGTCGACCCGGCCGGGCGCCAGCGACGTCGAGGCGGCCACCGAGCTGGCCCGGGTGCTGCCGGTGGTGGAGCGGCTGGCCGGGGCGACCGCCGTGCCGCTGTCGGTCGACACCCGCAAGGCGGCCGTGGCCCGGGCGGCCCTGGCCGCGGGCGCGACCATGGTCAACGACGTCAGCGGCGCCCGCGACGACCCCGAGGTGCTCGCCGTCGCGGCCGAGGCGAAGGCGGCGCTGGTGCTGATGCACATGCGCGGCACGCCGGCCACCATGCAGGACGACCCGCGCTACGACGACGTGGTCGGCGAGGTCGAGGCGTTCCTCGCCGAGCGCTGCGCCGCCGCGGAGGCGGCCGGCGTGGCGCCGGACGCGCTGGTGGTCGACCCCGGCATCGGCTTCGGCAAGCGCGACCCGCACAACTACGCCCTGCTGGCCGCGCTGCCCCGCCTCACCCGCCTGGGCCACCCGCTGATGGTCGGCACCAGCCGCAAGGGCTTCATCGGCCGCGCCCTCGGCCTCGCCGTCGACCAGCGCGAGGAGGGCACCGCCGCGACGGTGACCTGGGCGGTCGAGCGCGGTGCCCGGATCGTCCGCGTCCACCAGGTGCGCTCCATGGTGCGGGTGGTGCGCATGACCGAGGCGCTGCTGGCGGGGGCGTCGGCGGCGGAGCCACCGCCGTGAACGGCGACCGCATCGTCCTGCGGGGCTTGCGGGTGTTCGGCCATCACGGCGCCCTGCCCCACGAGGCCGAGCTCGGCCAGGTGTTCGTCATCGACCTGGAGCTCGCCCTCGACCTCGCGCCCGCCGGGCGCGCCGACGACCTCGGCCGCACGGTGGACTACGGCCGCCTTGCCGGGTGCGTCGCCGAGCTGGTGGCCGGCCGGCCACGCCGGCTCGTCGAGGCGGTCGCCGAGGACGTTGCCGGGCTGGTCCTCGCCGACGAGCGCGTCCGCGAGGTGCGGGTGCGGGTGGCCAAGCCGCACGCGCCGCTGCCGGTCGACGCGACCGAGGTGGCGGTCGAGCTGGTCCGCGGCCGGACGCCCGCGGGCGAGGAAGACACGTGAGGGCGCACGTCGGGCTCGGCTCCAACCTGGGTGACCGGCTGGCGACCATCGACGCGGCCGTTCGGGCGCTCGACGCCGACCGGCACACCCACGTGATGGCGGTCTCGCGCGTCTACGAGACCGACCCGGTCGGCGGCCCGGCGCAGGGCAGGTACCTCAACGCGGTGGCCGTGCTCGAGACCGACCGCGAGCCTCGCGACCTGCTGGGCCTGCTGCTCGCCACCGAGGCGGGCCTGGGACGCGAGCGCGGCGAGCGCTGGGGGCCCCGCACCCTCGACCTGGACCTGCTCCTCTACGACGGCCCACCGATCGACTCGCCGGAGCTGACCGTGCCCCACCCGCGCGCCAAGGAGCGCGCCTTCGTGCTGGTGCCGCTGGTCGACGCCGACCCCTTCGCCCGCTTCCCCGACGGCGAGGCGGCGGTGGAGGCGCTGGCCAGGCTGGCCCCGGTCACCGGGGTGGTCCCGGTCAGCGACCTGGAGGTGTGAGCCGTGGGAGGCCGTGGGCTGCTCCGCTTCGAGCTGCTGATGAACCAGATAAAGACCGCGTTGCCGCCGCCGCCGGCACGGGTGGTCGACGCCGGCGGCGGCACCGGCCAGGTGGCCGTGCCCCTCGCCGGCCTCGGCTACGAGCTGACCGTGGTCGACACCTCCCCGGCCATGCTGGCCACCTGCGCCGAGCGCGCGGCCGAGGAGGGCGGCGCCACGCTCGCCCTGGTCCAGGGTGACGCCGCCGAGGTGGCTGCCCTGCTCGGCCCCGCCAGCCAGGACGCGGTGCTCTGCCACGACCTGCTCGGCGACGTGGCCGAGCCCGCCGGGCTGCTCGCCGCCCTGGCCGAGGTGCTCCACCCGGGTGGGGTGCTCTCGCTCACCTTCCTCAACCGCGACTGGCTCACCCTGCGGGCGGGCCGCCGCGGCGACTTCCCCGAGGCGCTGCGCCTGCTCGACCAGGACCGCGGCCGCATCGCCGCCGAGGTCCTCCCCTGGCTCGACCAGGCCGGGTTCGAGCAGGTCGAGGTGCTCGGCGTGGGAATCTTCGCCGCCGGCGCCTCCGACGACCTCGACCGTGCCGCGCTCGCCGGCCTCGCCGAGCTGGAGCGCCGCGTGGCCGGCCGCGAACCCTACCGGTCCAGCGCCCACACCCTGCACCTGATAGGCAGACGACAGACCCCTTTGTCCCGAGTTGGCTAGATATACTACGTAGCTCCTGCGATGTGGATCGGGGAATCTCTTGCCTCAAGCGCCCCCACAGCATTTCTCGCCTGCCACCGTGATCGGCCCCGGCCGCGTCGGCCTCGTCCTGGCCACCTACCTGGAACGCGCCGGGGTCGAGGTCACCGTCGGGGTCCGCTCCGACCGCGGCAGGCAGCGCGCCGCGGAGCTCGGCCTGGCGACCGCCTCCTCCGTCGAGGCGGCCAAGGGAGCCAGGCTGATCCTGATAGCGGTGCAGGACGACGAGCTGCCCGCCCTGGTCACCCAGCTCGCCGCCGAGGGCCTGTTCGCCGCGGACCAGGTGGTGGTGCACACCGCGGGCGTCGACGGCCCGGCGCTGCTCGCGCCGGCGCAGGCCGCCGGTGCCCGCACCGCCGCCTGCCACCCGGTGCAGATCTTCAACGACGACCTGGAGGCCACCGTCGCCCGCCTGCCAGGCACGGTCTGGGGCGTGACCGGCGACGAGGCCGGCCGCGAGGTGGTCGGCGCCCTCGGTGGCCGCCCCATGGACGTGCCGGAGCAGGGTCGCGTGCGCTACCATGCCGCGCTCGTGCTGGCGGCCAACGGCACGGCGGGGCTGGCGGCCCAGGCCGCCGACATCCTCCGTGCCGGTGGGGTGATCGACCCGGCGGCGTTGCTGCGCAACCTGATCCACGCCAGCGTCGACGCGGCCCTGGCCACCGGGCAGGCGGGCATGTCCGGGCCATGGGTCAGGGGCGACGGCCGCACCGTCGCCATGCACGCCGAGGCCCTCGCCCGCAAGGAGAAGGTCGTCAACGTGTACGTCGCCCTCGCCAGGCTGGTCGCCAACCGGGCGGCCGCCGCCGGCCGGCTCGACCCCGACGCGCGCCGCCGGGTGGAGACGGCGCTCGGCGGCCAGCTCGACAACGGTGAGGACACGCAGGAGCGCCGCGAGCTGCTGCGGCGGCTGAGGCGCCGTGCGCGCGGTCGCGAGCAGCGCTGAGCTGGCCGCCTCGACCGCGGCGGCCCGCGAAGCCGGCCAGCGGGTCGGCTTCCAGCCGACCATGGGCGCCCTGCACGCCGGCCACCGGGCCAACTTCGCGCGTGCCAGGCGCGAGAACGGCTTCCTGGTCGGCTCCATCTTCGTCAACCCGCTGCAGTTCGGGCCGGGCGAGGACCTCGACGCCTACCCGCGGGACCTCGACACCGACCTGGAGGTCTGCGCCGCCGAAGGGGTCGACCTGGTGTTCACGCCGGAGGAGCGGGAGCTGTGGCCGCGACCGCCCGGCGTGCGGCTCTGCGTGGGCGAGCTGGCCGAGCGGCTGGAGGGGGCGCGGCGGCCTGGCCACCTCGACGGCGTCGCCACGGTGGTGGCCAAGCTGCTCAACCTGGTCGGGCCGTGCCGTGCCTACTTCGGCGAGAAGGACGCCCAGCAGCTCGCCGTGATCCGGCGCATGGTCGCCGACCTGGGCTTCCCGAACGAGCTGGTGGCCTGCCCGACGGTGCGCGAGGCAGACGGGCTGGCGCTGTCGTCGCGCAACGCCTACCTCGCGCCCGAGGCGCGCCGCGCCGCGCCGGTGCTGTACCGGGCGCTCGAGGCCGGCCGCGCCGCCTGGCGGGCCGGTGAGCGCGACCCCGCCAAGCTGGAACGGGTCGCCGCCGAGCTGGTCGAGACCGAGCCCGCCGTCGCGCTGCAGTACCTCGCCCTGGTGGACCCCGACAGCTTCGCGCCGGTGGCGGCCGCCGAGGCCGGGCAGGTGCTGGCGGTCGCGGCGCGCCTCGGCGGCGCCCGCCTGATCGACAACGTCGTGCTGCGGTGATGGGATTGCCTGAAGCGCGTGAGGCCCGTTTGCCTGGAGCGCGCGAGGCCCCCCTGCCTGGCCGGCTGCTGGCGGCCGACCCCGCCCGCCTCCCGTTCGTGGAGGTGGACGTGCTGGTGGTCGGCTCCGGCGTCGCCGGGCTCTCCACCGCCCTGGCCCTGCCGCCCGATCGTTCGGTGCTGCTCGCCACCAAGGGGACGCTGGGGGAGGGCGCCACGCGCTACGCCCAGGGCGGCATCGCTGCCGTCACCCCCGCCGGTCGAGCGCCGGACGACTCGGCCGGCAGCCACCTCGACGACACCCTTGCCGCGGGGGCCGGGCTGTGCGACCCGGTGGCGGTCCGGGTGCTGGTGGAGGAGGCCGACGCGGCAGTGGCCCACCTGCGCCGCCTCGGCGTCCGCTTCGACCAGGAGGGCGCCGGCCTGCTCGCGCGCACGCTGGAGGGCGGCCACTCGCGACCGCGCATCCTGCACGCCGGCGGGGACGCGACCGGCGCGGAGATCGAGCGGGCGCTGGTGGCGGCGGCCAGGGACGCCGGGGTGCGGGTGGCCGAGCACGCCTTCCTGGTCGACCTCGTCACCGGGGCGGACGGCGCGGTCGGCGGCGCCGTGCTCGCCGAGGGCGGCGCGCTGTCGCTGGTGCGGGCCGGGGCGGTGGTGCTCGCCAGCGGCGGCGCCGGGCAGCTCTGGACCGACACCACCAACCCGGCGCTGTCGACCGGCGACGGGCTGGCGGCGGCGCTGCGGGCAGGGGCCGTCCTCGCCGACCTCGAGTTCGTGCAGTTCCACCCGACCGCGCTGCACGTGCCGGTCGATCCGCGCCCGCTCATCTCCGAGGCGATGCGGGGCGAGGGCGCGGTCCTGCGCGACCTCGACGGCGAGCCGGTCATGGCCGGGCGCCACCCACGCGGCGACCTGGCCCCGCGTGACGTGGTCACCAGGGCGATGGCCGCCCGCATGGCCGCCGCCGGCGCCGACCACCTCTGGCTCGACGCCAGCGCCGTGCCGGCCGAGCGGCTGGAGCGGCGCTTCCCGACCATCCTCGCCCGCTGCCGGGCGGCCGGGATCGAGCCGACCAGGGACCCGATCCCGGTGTCGCCGGCCGCCCACTACCTGATGGGCGGCATCCGCACCGACCTGGACGGCCGCACCTCCCTGGCAGGCCTCTACGCGGTCGGCGAGGCGGCCTGCACCGGCGTGCACGGCGCCAACCGCCTGGCGTCGAACTCCCTGCTCGAGGGCATCGTCTTCGCCGCCCGTATCGGCCGCGCCGTCGCCGCCCAGGGCTGGCCGGCAGGCCCCGCCGCCAGCGACGGCGCGCCTCACGGTGGAGCCGCCGGGTCCGGCCCGCCCGGCGACCCGGCGGCCACCAGGACCGCGCTGCGGCGGCTGCTGACCGACAGGGGCGGCGTGCTGCGCTCCGGCGAAGGGCTGGCCGTGGCGGCCGCGGCGATCGCCGCGCTGCCCGTCGCCTTCCCGGCCAGGCCGGAAGGCTGGGAAACGGCCAACCTTGTGCAGCTCGCCACCGCCCTGGTCGAGCTGGCCGCACGGCGCGAGGAGTCGCGCGGCGCCCACTGGCGCGAGGACTTCCCCGACCCGTCCGAGGCATGGCGCGTGCGCCAGACGGTCGCCCGCGGCCCCGACGGCACCCTGGTCACCGGCGTTGTGCCGGTGCCGTCCCTGGCCGAGGCGGCCCGGTGAGGCAAGCGCGGCCCGCCGGCACGGCCGAGCTGTTCCGGCCGCTGGTACGCGCCGCGCTCGACGAGGACCTGGGGACGGGCGGCGACCCCACCAGCGCGGGCCTCGCCGGCGAGGCGGCCGCCCGGCTGGTCGCCAGGGCCGGCGGCGTGGTCGCCGGGCTGGCCGGCGTCGAGGTGGTGCTGGCCGAGGCGGCCGACCGCCTGGGGCTCGAGCCGGCCAGCTTCGAGGCGGCGGCGGCCGACGGCGACCGCGTCGCCGCCGGGGCGTCGCTCGGCCGCCTCGCCGGGCCGGCGCGGGTGCTGCTCGCCGCCGAGCGCACCGTGCTCAACCTGGTCGGGCACCTCTCCGGGGTGGCCACCTTGACCGCCGCCTACGTCGCCAGGGTCGAGGGCACCGGCACGGTGGTGCGCGACACCCGCAAGACCACCCCCGGCCTGCGGCTGCTGGAGAAGTACGCGGTGCGCCGTGGCGGCGGCCGCAACCACCGGCTCGGGCTCTACGACGCCCTGCTGGTCAAGGACAACCACATCCGCGCCGCCGGCGGGCTGGCCGCGGCGGTCAGGGCGGCGCGGGCCGCCGCCCCCGGCCTGCCGCTCGAGGTGGAGGCGGAGACGCTCGACGAGGTCGCCGAGGCCCTCGAGGCCGGCTGCGACCTGGTCTTGCTCGACAACATGGATGCGGCCAACATGGCCCGCGCGGTGGTGATGGCGTCGGGCAGGGCCCAGACCGAGGCCTCCGGCGGGATCACCCTGGCGACCGTCAGGGCGGTGGCCGAGACCGGCGTCGACTACGTCGCCGTCGGCGCACTCACGCACTCGGCCCCGGCCCTCGACGTCGCCCTCGACTGGGAGTGAGCCATGTCGACCAGGAGAGCGGGGTGGCCCGCCGCCCCGCGCCGGTTTGCCGTAGGGAGGTGGGCCGCCGCCGCGCGCCGGCTTGGGGTTAGGGAGGTGGGCCGTCGCCGCGCGCCGGCTGGACTGAGGAGCGACGAAGGAGCCGCAGGCGACGAAGGAGCGACGAGGGAAGCCGGAGGTCACCATCGGCGTCTTCGACGGCGACGAGCTGGCCAAGCACTGGCGCGCGGCGACCGTGGCCGACCGCACCGCCGACGAGCACGCCCTGATGCTCGAAGGCTTCCTGGCGCACGAGGGCCTGGCCTTCCCCGGGTCGCTGTCCGGGGCGATCGTCTCCTCGGTGGTGCCGAGGCTCAGCCAGGCGCTGCGCGAGATGGTCAACCGCTACTGCCCGTTCGAGCCCCTGCTGGTCGAGCCGGGGGTGCGCACCGGCATGTCGATCCTCACCGACAACCCGCGCGAGGTCGGCGCCGACCGGGTGGTCAACGCGGTCGCCGCCTACGAGCGCTTCGGCGGTCCCACGGTGGTGGTCGACTTCGGCACCGCCACCACCGTCGACGCCATCTCCGCCCGCGGCGAGCTGCTCGGCAGCGCCATCGCCCCAGGCATCCAGATCTCGATGAACGCCCTGGCGGAGCACACCGCCCAGCTCCGCCGCGTCGAGCTGGCCAAGCCGCGCGCGGTGATCGGCAAGAACACGGTGGAGAGCCTGCAGGCCGGCGTGGTGTTCGGCTTCGCCGGCCAGGTCGACGGGCTGGTCCGCCGCATGCTGGCGGAGCTCGGCGGCGACGCCACCGTGGTCGCCACCGGCGGGCTCGCCGGCGCGGTGCTGGAGGCGTGCGAGACCGTCCAGCACCACGAGCCCTGGCTCACCCTGTACGGGCTGCGGATGATCTTCGACCGCAACGCCGAGGCGGGAGCCGAGCGGGCACGGCGCACGGAGGGCGCCGCCCCGTGAGCGCGCCCGGCGAGGCGAGGCCGGCCCGGCCCGACCGCATCGAGGGCCGCGCGCTCTCGCCTCGCGCCTTCCGGCCGTTCGGCGTCGAGGCGGTGGTGCTCGGCGCCCCGTCCGAGCAGGAGGGGCTGGTGCGCCGGGAGGGGGTCGCGCTGTGGCGCCGCCTGCCTGAGCACGCCCCGGTGTTCGACCGGGCCTCGGCGTCGGCGGCGCTGCCCGCCGGCGAGGACAGCCTGCTCGCGGTCCGGGTGGTGGTGGCGACCACCCCGGCGCGGGACCGGGCGCTGCGGGTGCCCGCGACGGGCGCCCGCGCCGCCAGGGCGCTGGCGCTCGCCGCGGGTCCGCCGCCGTCGAGCGGCTGGCTGCTGCTGGTCGACGAGGGTCCCGGCGAGGTCTGGCTGTACCTGGCGGACGACGACCACCCGGTGGACGTGCTCGACGGCTTCATCGGGCGGCGCGGGCGCACCGACTTCGGCCGCGCCCGCGAGCGCTCCCGGGTCGGCAACCTGGCCAGCGTCGTCCTGCTGCTCGGCCTCGGCCTGGTCGTCTACGGCGGGGCCGCGGGCCTCGGCGCCGCCGGCCAGGTGCTCGGCGGGGTGGTGATCGTCGGCGCCCTGGTCGCGCTGGTGCGCGCGCGTCCTCGCTGAGGCGGCAGGGAAACTGCCTGTAAAAGGGCACCGGCCCGCCGCCCGGGGGGCGGGGCGGCGGGACCGGAGGGGGAAGGTCACAGGTGGAGCGGGAGGCACCTCGGGCCGAGGGGCCGTTCGGTACGCCTCGGGGGGGACCCCGACTGCCAAGTCCCGCGCCACCGTGTTTCTCCACCTGTTTCTCGACCAAATCTCGTTTTGCCAAACTGGTAAGTTTTACCTACGTATGGGGTAGTAGGTGGACCCTGCGAGTGCGCGCGGCGCTGCCCGGCCGTCCGGCCGGAACCGGCTGGCATCTTCCGGTGGCGCTTCCAGTAGCATCGGTCGCGTCCCGATCGCCGCAGCCGGAGGCAGGCCGTGCCCGACCCCGACCCGATCCCGAACGCCGCCGCGGAGCCGGCCGGCCCGGCCGCCGGCGAGGGCGGCTCCGCGGCGCCCGGCGCCGAGGCCGGGCGGGCGGAGCAGGCGCGCAGGGCCAAGCTGGCGCGGCTGCGCTCGGCCGGGGTGGACGCCTACCCGGTCGGCTTCGTGCGCAGCCACACCCTCACCGAGGTCGCCCACGCCTGGGAGGGGCTGGCGGCGGGGGAGGAGACCGCCGACGTGGTCCGGGTCGCCGGCCGCATCGTGCTCAAGCGCGACTTCGGCAGGCTCGCCTTCTGGATGCTGCGCCAGGGCGACCACGAGCTGCAGGTGATGCTGACCGCCGCCGCCCTCGGCGACGACCAGTTCCGCCTGGTCACCGACCTCGACCAGGGCGACTGGGTGGGTGTGCAGGGCCCGGTGGTGCGCACCCGCAAGGGTGAGCTGTCGGTCAAGGCGACCGAGGTGTTCCTGCTCGCCAAGTCGCTGCGGCCCCTGCCCGACAAGTGGAAGGGCCTCACCGACGTCGAGGTCCGCTCCCGCCAGCGGGAGGTCGACCTGGTCGTCAACCCGGCGGCGCGCGCCGCGGCCCGGCTCCGCGCCGAGGTGCTCGCCTCGCTGCGCCGCTCCATGGTCGAGCGCGGCTACCTGGAGGTGGAGACGCCGATCCTGCAGCCCGTCCCTGGCGGCGCCATGGCGCGGCCGTTCGTGACCCACCACAACGCCCTCCACACCGACCTGTTCCTGCGCGTCGCCGGCGAGCTGTACCTCAAGCGGCTACTGGTCGGCGGCCTCGAGCGGGTCTTCGAGCTGAGCCGCATGTTCCGCAACGAGGGCATCGACGCCAGGCACAACCCCGAGTTCACCATGCTCGAATCGAACGAGGCGTTCGCCGACTACCACGACATGATGCGCCTGGCCAGGGACGTGATCCGCGAGGCCGCGGACGCGGCCGTCGGCACGCGCCGGATCCCCTACCGGGGCGGCGAGCTGGACCTCGACGCCGACTGGCCCGAGCTGCCCCTGCTCGACGCGGTCAGGGACGTGCTCGGCGAGCCCGAGCTCGCCTACGACTGGCCGCTGGACAAGGTGCGCACCGTGTGCGACCGGGTCGGGGTCCCCTACGAACCAGGCTGGGGCACCGGCAAGCTGGTGCTGGAGCTGTACGAGAAGCACGCCGAGCACCGCATCGTCGAGCCCACCTTCGTGGTCGACTACCCGGTCGAGGTCTCGCCGCTGGCCCACCCTCACCGCGACAACCCCTTGGTGACCGAGCGCTTCGAGCTGATCATCCTCGGCCGCGAGTACGCCAACGCCTTCTCCGAGCTGACCGACCCGGACGAGCAGCGCCGCCGCATGGAGGAGCAGGCCCTGGCCAAGGCCGGCGGGGACGAGGACGCGATGGTGGTCGACGAGGCCTACCTGCGCGCCCTCGAGCTCGGCCTGCCGCCCAACGCCGGCCTCGGCGTCGGCGTCGACCGCCTGGTGATGCTGCTCGGCAACCTCTCCTCGATCCGCGAGGCGGTGCTGTTCCCGCAGCTCCGCCCCGAGGAGCTGTAGGCACCCGTCCGCGGGACCCCTGGGGCACCTTCGGAGCCCTCCCGTGGCCCTGCTCGACTGGTCGCGGACGGGACGTCCAGATGGCGTCCGGCGACGAACATGACGACGGGACCGACGGACCGTCAAGAGCGCTGTCGGGCCGCCGATGAGTGAGGGTGACGGGTGAGGGAACAGATGCCGTCGCGGCGGCGTTGACCTGATGGACAGCGGTGCTGGCTGGACGACGCCCACCTGCTGGGCGGCCCGAAGGCCAGTGCTATAGTCGATTGGCGGCAAGCATCCGCTGCCGCTGTATCCCTGGGGGTTGGCCATGTTTGAGCGCTTCACCGACCGGGCGCGGCGGGTGGTCGTGCTCGCGCAGGAGGAAGCCCGACTACTCAATCACAACTACATCGGGACCGAGCACATCCTGCTCGGCCTGATCCACGAGGGCGAGGGCGTGGCCGCCAAGGCGCTGGAGTCCCTCGGGATCTCGCTGGAGGCCGTCAGGGCGCAGGTCGAGGAGATCATCGGGCAGGGCCAGACCGCGCCGACCGGGCACATCCCGTTCACGCCGAGGGCCAAGAAGGTCCTCGAGCTGTCGCTGCGCGAGGCGCTCCAGCTTGGGCACAACTACATCGGCACCGAGCACATCCTGCTCGGGCTGATCCGCGAGGGTGAGGGCGTCGCCGCCCAGGTCCTGGTCAAGCTCGGCGCCGACCTGTCGCGCGTGCGCCAGCAGGTGATCCAGCTCCTGTCCGGCTACGCCGGCGGCAAGGAAGGCCAGGCCGGCACCGCCGGTGGCGAGGCGCAACCGCAGGGCTCGCTGGTGCTCGACCAGTTCGGACGCAACCTCACCCAGCTCGCCCGCGACGGCAAGCTCGACCCGGTGATCGGGCGCGAGCGCGAGATCGAGCGGGTCATGCAGGTGCTGTCGCGGCGCACCAAGAACAACCCGGTGCTGATCGGCGAGCCAGGCGTCGGCAAGACCGCCATCGTCGAGGGCCTGTCCCAGGCGATCGTCAAGGGTGAGGTGCCCGAGACGCTCAAGGGCAAGCAGATGTACACGCTCGACCTGGGCGCGCTGGTCGCCGGGTCGCGCTACCGCGGCGACTTCGAGGAGCGCCTCAAGAAGGTGCTCAAGGAGATCCGCACCCGCGGCGACATCATCCTGTTCATCGACGAGCTGCACACCCTGGTCGGCGCGGGCGCGGCCGAGGGCGCGATCGACGCGGCCTCGATCCTCAAGCCCATGCTGGCCCGCGGCGAGCTGCAGACCATCGGCGCGACCACCCTGGAGGAGTACCGCAAGCACCTGGAGAAGGACGCCGCCCTGGAGCGGCGCTTCCAGCCCATCCAGGTCAGCGAGCCGACGGTGGCCCACACCATCGACATCCTCAAGGGGCTGCGCGACCGCTACGAGGCGCACCACCGCGTCACCATCACCGACGACGCCCTGGTCGCCTCCGCCAACCTCGCCGACCGCTACATCTCCGACCGCTTCCTGCCGGACAAGGCGATCGACCTGATCGACGAGGCCGGCAGCCGCATGCGCATCCGCCGCATGACCGCCCCGCCCGACCTGCGCGAGTTCGACGGCCGCATCGCCGACGTGCGCCGCGACAAGGAGTCCGCGATCGACGCGCAGGACTTCGAGAAGGCGGCCAACCTGCGCGACAAGGAGAAGCAGCTCCTGGGCGAGAAGGCCAAGCGCGAGCGCGAGTGGAAGTCGGGCGACATGGACGTGGTCGCCGAGGTCGACGAGGAGGAGATCGCCGAGGTGCTGGCCTCCTGGACCGGCATCCCGGTGTTCAAGCTCACCGAGGAGGAGAC
>WNGE01001559.1_pt1 | contig 36405 bp, 34 predicted proteins | sample 5400651 | NCBI WGS metagenome assembly WNGE01 (sample SAMN13153370, study PRJNA577476) | soil metagenome | isolation source: 60 cm soil or saprolite under grassland replicate 2 | place: USA:California | collected 2016-06-15
AAGATCGACAATCGTCGAGCGCGCTTTTATTCCGTCGATTTCGACCATGGAAGAAGCGGAAGATTTTAATCGGCACGGGCGCGAAAGGCCGGTTGAAATTAATTTCAAGATCGACACCGGAATGGGGCGGATGGGGGTTGTGGAGAATGACGCACTTGCGTTTTTCAAAAAAGTCGTCGCGCTACCGAAGATCAAAGTGCACAGCATTTCCTCGCATTTGCCGGTTGCAAATGAGGACGCGGAATATACGCGCGAGGAGCTTTTACGATTCCGCAAACTTGTTCAGGAGTTTCGATCCAAAGTTCCCGGCGATTACAAAGTCCATGTCTTGCAAAGCGCGGGCCTGCTCGCTTTCGCCGATCCAACTTTCGACATCGTGCGCGGTGGCATCATGCTTTACGGCATTTCTCCTTTGCCAGAGTTCCAAGAACTCTTGAGACCGGTTATGACCTGGAAGACGCGGATCGGTCTCATTCGCGACATGCCAAAGGGCAGCTCGATCAGTTATGGCCGTACGTTCATCACGCCGAAAGCGATGCGAATTGCAACGCTGACCGCCGGTTATGCTGATGGGTATCCGCGACATCTTTCTAATCGCGATGCCGCGGCATTGGTTCGCGGTCGGCGTTGTCCATTGCTTGGCCGCGTCACGATGGATTTGATGATGATCGATGTCTCGGGAATTGAAGATGTCGAGGTCGGCGATGAAGCGACCTTAATGGGGTGCGATGGCGATCAGGAAATTTCGGCGGCCGAACTGGCGGAGCGCGCCGGCACAATCACCTGGGAGATCACGACGCGCGTTGGCAGCCGTGTGCGGCGCATTTACATTTGATTGTCGATGTTCCAGATCATTTTTAACGAGTTGAGCGCGGCAGAAATCTCGGCTTTGCCGAAGGCGTTGCAGCTCGATCTTTTGGCCGAGTTTCAAATTTTGCCGGAAGACCTCGATCATCTCGATGCCAGGCGATTTGGCGTAATCGAGCGCGAGGGAAAAAAGTTACACCGCTACCGCGCGAAAGATTACCGGATTTATTTCGCAAAGACCGACGAAGGAATCACCGTGCACCGCGTTCTGCACAAAAACACGCTGCGCGATTTTCTTTTCCGGAGCAAACTGCCGACGTCGGAAGACGCGCAACTTGGTGAGACGCGCGAGTTCTGGAAATTGATCGAACAAGGCGAGCGAACCCGGAAGGTGTGAGGGCTTGAAGCCGGGTCGCTGTGCGACGCGTGAACGCGCCGCATGGCCGCGGCTGCAACTGCAGGGGGAAGCCGTTTGCTTCCCGGGTTGGGACGCTAACAGCGTCCCCTACAGTCATTTCATCAGCAGCACTGAGCGGCTGCGCTTAATTTCACGGGTGATTTTGCGGTGCATGTGCGCAGGCATGCCGGTGACGCGGCGGGGGAGAATTTTGCCGCTTTCGGTGACAAATTTTTTCAGGAGATCGGGATTTTTGTAATCGATCGCTTCCACGGCGATGTCGATCCGGCGCCGCGGCATGATGCGATTGGCGCGGCGGAAAGCGGAACGACGTTTGGCGGTTTTAGGTTGCATCGACAATTACCTGGTCTCGCGGTGCAGAGTATGACGCTTGAGAAATGGATTGTATTTCTTTTTCTCAAGACGATTGGGCGTGCGCGGACTCTTCTTGTTTCGAGAAGACATGTAACGCGAGACCGGTTTGCCGAGCGCCTTTGCTTCGGTGCACTCGAGAGTGATGATTTCCTGCGCCATGATGATTATTCTTTATTTTCGGCCGGCGCGGCTTCTTCTTCCTCGGCTTCGCCGCCCTCTTCCTCGGTCAAACCGAAGAGCGAAGTCACCGATTGTCGGACACGGGAGGCTTTATTCTGTTTCTCGAGCTGCGACTGGCACTCGACCGTGAAACGCGCGAATGGAATCGCTTCAAGTCGCGTGTGCGGGATCGGTTTGCCCGACATTTCGCACACCCCGTAGGTGCCGAGTTCGATGCGTTTCAGGGCCTGATCGATTTCGTAAAGCGCGTCCTGCTCCTGCGAGAGCAAACTCAAGGCGAAGTCGCGATCGTAGGCATCCGAGCCGGCATCGGCCTGATGCATGCCAAAGGCGGACGCTTCGCTGCCTTCGGCGCGCGAACGCAATGTGTCCTGCGCCACGCCGGCCATGGAATCGACCATGGCATCGCGCAGCTGCAGCAGTCTCTCTTTCTGCCTGCGGGTGAAGGAATCGAGTCTCCGTTCGCGATGATTCCGGCCGAGCAGCTCGAGCGTGCCGCGCGAGTTGTTCCTTCCTCTTCCGGATTTCGCGGGATTGGGCGAGCGTTTTGCCGAATGTTCTCGCGTCTTCGATGGAATTCGCACCGCTTTCTTCGATGTCGATCTTTTGACGGAAATCCCCCGCTTCGCCTTCGCCTTAGGTGTGGCCGATCTTCTAGCGTGGGCCTTCTTTTTCTTCGATTTAGGCATAATTTGAAGGCGCCTGCAGTTTCCGGCGCCAAAAACGGAGGCTTAATTAAGAACATTTCGCGAAACGCGCAAGCGGAGATTTCACGCAAAGATTCGACCAATTAGAGGGCGCGTGTTCGGGTCGATCTTACGAGCTGGCGCTGGAGTAATGCCTCAGGGCAAAACGCCAGAAAACGCGCGACAACCAGAAGACGATAGTGGACGCGGTGACCAATTGCAGCATCAATCGGCCCGGTTGTCCGAGTGATTTGATGAGTAACCGAGCTGGAATATTTGCGACGATGACAACGGGAATGATCCAGCCAAAAACGAACCGAAAAAGCCTCGGATAAATTACGTCTGGATAGCGGGCGATGTTGAGAAAGTTGAAGTAGCCGTAAACGAGCCCTTGCGCGCGGACGATCCAAAAACTCACGGCCGCCAGGCTGAGCATGATCGAGTAATGCACGGCGACGCCAAATCCGAGGGCCGTCAGGTAAAGCAAGATCGACATCGGACCGGGAACGATGCCCAGCCGCGCGAGTGAAAAACAAACGACCAATCCGCCTAGCGCCGCGTTGATCACGCTGTCGAGGCCGAATTGTTTGGTCGAAACCGCAAATTGGCTGTCGATCGGCAGGACGAGAAGCGAATCGAGTTTCCCGGTGCGAACCAGCTCAGGAATATTTGCGACATTCACAAAAAAGAACGCCTGGAAAAGCTGTGCGATGATCTGATGCGTCCCGACAAGCAACACCACTTCCCATTTCGTCCAATCGCCGATGCGATCGACCTGCCCAAAAATAATGCTGAAGAAAACGATTTGCCCGCAGAACCAGAGAACCTCTACGATCAGCCAAAGCAGGAAGTTGGCTTTGAAACTCATCTCGCGGATGAGCGAATTCCGCAGCATGATGGAGTAGATGTCGATGTAACGGCGCACCGTCTTTTCCTGTCTTTAGTTATATGCGAAGTCAACCCTCGCCCGCATGAGGCGTTTTTTTCCACTGCTCGTTGCCGTCATTGGCCTGTTCGTTCTTTTGTTTGCCGTGCATCAGTGCCAGCAACGAGGCGCTGCAAATTACCAGACCACGGCGGTTTCGCGCGGGGCAATCACGCAAGCAGTCACTGCGACGGGCACATTGAACCCGGTGGTGAACGTGCAGGTCGGCAGCCAGGTTTCCGGCAACGTCGCAAAATTGTTCGCGGATTTTAATTCGCAGGTCAAAGCCGGGCAGGTAGTCGCGCAAATCGATCCAGCACTTTTTCAAGCGACGGTTACGCAGGCCGAAGGCGATTTGGCGAGCGCGCAGGCCGCGCTTGAGCTGGCGAAAGTGAATGCGACGCGCACGCAGGAGTTGTTCGCGAAAAAAAATTCGTCGCAAGCAGATCTCGATCAGGCGATGGCGAATCTGCATCAGGCAGAAGCCAACGTGAAAATTAAACAAGGCGCTCTCGACAAAGCGAAAGCGGATCTTGACCATTGCAGCATTACATCGCCGGTCGACGGCGTGGTTATCTCGCGCAATGTCGACGTCGGCCAGACGGTTGCGGCGAGCCTGCAAGCGCCAGTGATTTTTACGATCGCGAACGATCTGACAAAAATGCAGATCGATTCGAACGTGGCGGAGGCCGATGTGGGCGCAGTGGTCGTCGATCAAACGGTCGATTTCACAGTGGACGCTTTTCCTAATCGAACGTTTCATGGAAAGGTCGTGCAGGTCCGCAACGCGCCGATCGCAGTTCAGAACGTCGTCACTTACGACACGGTCATCGGCGTGAGCAATCCGGATTTGAAACTGAAACCGGGCATGACGGCCAACGTCTCCATTATCGTTGCGCACCGCGACGATGCCCTGCAAATCAAAAACGCGGCGCTGCGTTATCGGCCGGCAGACGCGCCAACGCCGGCCGAGACAAGATCGACATCGTCGCCCAAGGGAGCCGGACCAAGCGGAGGTCGAGAACGCCGAAATGAACGCACGGTTTACGTTTTATCGGGAGGCCACCCGCACGCTGCGCAGATCAGGACCGGAATCAGCGACGGAGTCATTACCGAAGTTGCCGACGGTTTGAAGGAAGGCGATCGCGTCGTGACGGCTGAGCTGACAGCAACAACTGCGGCCGCTTCTCCGCCCGCCAATCCATTTGGCGGCGGGCCGCGCCGTTTCCCATGATGTGATGCTAGGATCAACATGAAGAACGGGGAAGTTGTCCGATTGATCGACGTAGAGAAAACGTATCGCACCGGCGAGATGGAAGTGCGGGCGGTGCGCGGCGTTTCGCTCCAGATCCAGCGCGGTGAATTCGTCGCCTTGATGGGCGCGAGCGGCTCCGGCAAATCGACTTTGATGAATATTGTCGGCTGTCTCGATCGGCCAAGCGCAGGCCGCTACCTGCTCGACGGCGCGGATGTGTCCGGATTGGAGCGAGACCAACTCGCGGACATTCGCAATCGCCAAATCGGTTTTGTTTTTCAAAACTTCAATTTGTTGCCGCGCACATCGGCACGGGAAAACGTGGAGTTGCCGCTGCTTTATGGCGAGCATCGCCTGAGCAATGCGCAACTCCGGGAAAAAGCCGATCGCATTCTGGCCTCGGTCGGACTCGAAGGCCGTGAGGACCATCATCCGAGCCAGCTGTCCGGCGGTCAACAACAGCGGGTCGCGATTGCGCGCGCCCTGGTCAACGATCCGGAAGTCGTGCTGGCCGACGAGCCGACTGGGAATCTCGACAGTCGAACAAGCGTCGAGATCATGGATATTTTTCAACAGCTGAATGATCGCGGCATCACCATCGTGATGGTGACGCACGAGACGGACATCGCCGCTTATGCACGGCGCAATGTGATCATGCGGGACGGGATTGTGTTGAATGATTCTGCGGTCACGCGACGGCTTGATGCGCAAACGGAACTCGAAAGAATTACAAGATCGACAACTGAGCGATGAGACTTGGATCGACCTTGAACATTGCGTTCCGTGCGCTGCGGCGGAACAAATTGCGCTCGGTGCTGACGGCACTCGGCATCATCATCGGCGTCGCCGCCGTGATCGCGATGGTTGGGATTGGCAACGGCGCGAAAGCGCAGGTGGAAGCGCAGATCGCGAGTCTCGGGCAAAATGTGATCCTGATTTTTTCCGGCAGCACAACTTCGAGCGGGATCCGGACCGGGTGGGGCGGCGCCGGAACGTTGAAAATCGAAGATGCCGAAGCGATTCGGCGTGAGATGCCTGGGGTTACCGCGGTGAGCGAAGAAGTTGCCTCGACCACACAAGTGGCGGCGGGAAATCAAAATTGGTTCACGCGAATTTACGGTGAATCGGCCGATTATTTCGATCTCCGGCAATGGCCGCTCGCCCATGGCGCGCCGTTCACCCCACAGGACGTGCGTAGCGCAAACAAAGTTTGTGTCGTTGGTCACACGACTGCGACGCAGATTTACGGAAACGACGATCCGATCGGTCAGATTTTGCGTATCAAGAATGTGCCGTTCACGATCACGGGAGTTTTGACGCCGAGAGGGCTGAGCACACAGGGTGTCGACCAGGACGATGTGGTGGTGATGCCGTACACAAGTGCGATGAAACGCGTGGTGGGCGGGACGACCTTGCGCAATATCAACGTGCAAATTGGCGATGCCCGTCAGATCGAAGGGGCGCAGCAACAGATTCTCGCGCTGCTTCGGCAAAGGCATAACATTCGTCCCGGCCGCGACGACGACTTTACCGTCCGCAATCAACAGGAAATCGCCGAAGCGGCCACCGCGACTTCCCGCGTAATGACGCTTTTGCTCGGAGCGATCGCGGGCGTTTCGCTCGTGGTCGGCGGCATCGGGATCATGAACATCATGCTGGTAAGCGTAACGGAACGAACTCGCGAAATTGGCGTGCGGCTCGCCGTTGGTGCGCATGGTCGCGATATTCTCACGCAGTTTTTGATCGAAGCCGTTTCATTGAGCTCGATCGGCGGCCTGATCGGAATTATTTTCGGCGTTGGCGCCTCAAAGCTATTGTCGATCTACGCGCATTGGCCGACGCTGATTTCGATCGGCTCAATCGCTCTCTCCTTTTTCGTTAGCGCCGGGGTGGGCATCTTTTTTGGATTTTATCCGGCGCGCGAAGCCGCCCGGCTCGACCCGATCGAAGCATTGCGCTACGAATAAAAGAAACGCTCGACGGAATTTGGGCCCGCGAAACACACGAATAACACGAAAAAAAGATTGATCTCCGAAAAGCAAACCAACGTCACCGCCCATGTAGCTAATATTTATTCTGAAAGTTCGCGTCTTTTCGGTTGTTTAGTGGGTCGATTTTTGCAGTAGCGGCCGCTGTTCTCCGCGGCGACATTTGAAGCGATGCCAACGGGTTTTGAAAAACTGGTCGCTGACGCGAAAAAGAATATCCGTGAAATTTCACCCGAAGATGCCGCCCCAAAATTGAAAAGGGGTGAAGCCGTGATTGTCGATGTACGGGAGAAAGATGAATGGGATGAAGAACATGTGGCAGGCGCAACTCATCTGAGCCGCGGAACTATTGAGCTTGAAGTGGAAGAAAAATTTCCAGATCTGAACACAACCATCATTTGTCACTGCGGCGGCGGCGGCCGCTCCGCGCTCGCTGCCGAGAGTTTGCAAAAGATGGGCTACAAAAATGTGCGGTCGCTCGCCGGCGGCTTCAAAGCCTGGAAAGCAGCCGGATTGCCGACGACGAAACTGTTGTAGAGGCGCCCGCCGGGGCGAGCGCCTTTCTCTTAATTCGGCGTCTGACACAAATGCCGCTACACCCGCGCGGTCGGATTTATCCGCCGACGGCCTGGTAATGGCCGAGACCGCGTCTCCACATGGCGCGCGCCGCGGCCCACGTGAGCAAAAGCCAGCCTGTTTGAATTGCGAGTGCTTGCGCGAGTGCCGTGCCCTGTAACCTGCCAAGAAAAATCGCGATGGGGCAAAACAACTCGTAGTAAAAGGGCAACCATTTCATCACCGCCTGGATTCCGGCCGGCATGATGTCGATGGGAAACATTTGGCCGCCGAGAAAATATTCGAACGAGTAAACGATGAAGACGATGGTGGAGATCTCGAGAATCCAGAAGGCCATCATGGCCAGGCTGTAAGTGATGAAAAACTGCATGAAGGCAGCCATTACCATCGAGATGCAAGCCAGCAGGTAGGTTGTTACGTGCTCAGGTGGCGCGATGTAGTGCCGAAAATAAATAAAGATGAGGACGATGGGCGGCAGGGTGACGGCGGTGTAAACGAGACGGCCGCTCAAAAAAATGCTGAGTCGATAGGAGAGATAGCTCATCGGCTTGGTCAGGAGAGAGTTGATCTGACCTTCGCGAATATTCGAGCCGTAGTCGTAGCCGTGTAGTCCGCCACCGCGCTCGTGAAAGATAGCGCGCCAAAGAAAAACGGTGCCGGCGAGCGGGATCAACCCGAAGAGCGCGCGCAGAAAATAATTCCAGCGATAAACGAATGTGTTCTGCAGGCCAATGTTGAAGACCGAGATGTACTTGTCGATCTTCATGATTTTTCTCCCGAAAAATCACCGCTACGGCACTCCTCTCTAGTCGTGATCCCGACCTGCTGTGCGTCTCGCTCGTCCCGGTTCGTTCGATTCACGCGCGTTTCCTTTTCTTGGCGAGCTCAACGGCGAGATTAATTGCCGCGATCATGCTGTCGGCTCGTGCGACGCCTTTGCCTGCAATCTCGAAGGCTGTGCCGTGGTCGGGGCCGGTGCGTGGAAACGGTAAGCCTAGGGTCACATTCACGCCTTCATGAAAAGCGTGCAATTTTAGCGGAATGAGACCTTGATCGTGATACATGCAAAGAACGGCATCGAATTCACCTTCCATCGCTCGATGGAAAACCGTATCGGGCGAAAGCGGACCTTCTATTGCGGATTGCGGACTGCGGATTGCGGATTGAAGCTCAGCAACGGCCGGTTCGATGATTTCGATTTCTTCGCGGCCGAGTTTTCCCGATTCGCCGGCATGCGGATTTAATCCGGCGACGGCGATTCGCGGTCCCGCAGTTGCGGGATAAGATCGACATCGAAGAAAATCGACAAGCAATTGACCGACTCGAACGATCTCGTCTTGTTTGAGCGCGCCTGAAACTTCGTTCAGTGGAATATGCGTGGTGACGAGCGCGACGGTGATTTTTCCGCCCGTCAGACACATGGCGAAATTTTTCACGCCACAGCGTTCAGCGAAAAATTCGGTTTGTCCGGCAAACTTGAAGCCGGCTTGGTACATCTGCGCCTTGTGCACTGGGCCGGTAACAACGGCATCGAGCTCATCGCGCCGCGCGCGCGTCACCGCCTCTTCCAGTGCGGCCGCGGCCGCGCGGGCAGTTTCGAGGGTCGGTTTGCCTAACGAGCAATCGGGATATTTGCCGACAACGATATAATCGGCCGAGTCAGGCAGGCGAGCAGACTTCAGAGCAAGGTCGACAATCTCCGGCCCGATACCGGCGCAATCACCGAGCGTAATGCCGATGCGCGGTCGCATCGCACATCTTCATCAAGACAGCGCTGCGTAGCAAGCGCGTGCGCCGGGTAATTGAGGTTGCCCTGGGTTATGGAAACGTCCAACGCTCAACTTTCACCGCTCAACGTTTAAGTTTTGCAGCTGAAGATCGACATCAAACATTAAACGTCGAACATCAAACTTCAGAACGTCCGGATGTAAGCTTTCGAGCGTAAACTGGCCAGCCAGCGTTCCTGCAGATGCTGCGCTTCCAGTTGGATCAGTTGTTTCTCGATCTCTGGGCGAACTTCAGCGAGCGAGCGCGTCTTGCCGCCGCGTTTCTCGTCGACTTTAAGGATGTAATAATTGCCGGAAAATTCTACGATGCTGCTAATTCTTCCGATTGGCAGATTGAACGCGACTCTTTCAAGCGGAGCGGCCAGGGTCTTGCGTTCGATCCATCCCCAATCGCCGCCCTGGTCGCGCGTGCTGTCCTCGGAATAAACCTGCGCGATGCGGTCGAACTCGGCGCCGCCCGCCAGCTTGCCAAGGACTTCCTCGACCATCGCTTTCTGCGCCGCGGAGTTACTGCTCTCGGCATGGCGGGGGATCATGATCATGCGAAGCTTGATCTCTTCCTTGGAGGTAAATTCGTCGCGGTGCGCTTTATAATATTCTTCGACTTTCGTGGGCGAAATGATCATGTTTCGCTTCACGTTCTTGCTCCGCATCGCCTGCACGATCATTCTCTCGGTCTCCAATTTTTTGAATTCGCCCAGTGTGTAATTTTGCGCTTCGAGCGTCTTGATAAAAGTATTGCGGTCGCCACCGAATGATTCCTGAATGATTTCGTGCAGCCGCTCCTCTACATAGTGATCTGGAACCGCGTAGCTCTCTTTCTTAAACGCCTGGATGATCAGCTCACGATCGATCAGGTCCTGGAGCGCGGCTTGCCGCGTTTCCTTGATCTTGTTCACGAGCTCGTCCCCGGCGTACTGGGAACGCAACAGCTTTTCGCGTGGCGTGGACACAGCGCGGACTTCCGAGTATGTGATCGTGTCTCCATTCACGATCGCGGCAATGCCATCGATAACTTGCGGCTCCGCGGCAAAGGCAGCGCGGCAAAGCGGCGACAGCGCCAGGCCAAAAATTGCCAGCGACACGATAGCAAAACGACGGATGATCCGCTTCATAGTCTCTTGATCAGCTCCTGAATTTCCCGGAGACGCTGTTCGATTCTACCCGCTACTAAACGGGGAAATTTGCCACCCACAAGTATAAAATCCCCGCGCCGTGTCAGCATTAATTTGTCCTCGCGTACTTCCACGCGACTGATGCCGGCCTCGGCGGCAGCGAGCTTGATTTCGGTGAGAAGGAACAAATTGTCAACCGCGGGTGGGAATTGGCCAAAGCGGTCTCGCCAGTCGCGCCTCAGGCGCTCCGCTTGTTCGCGCGCCGTTATTTCTGCGATGCGACGGTAGGCCTGGATGCGCAAAGTGGCTTCGCCGATAAAACCAGCAGGGATAAATGCCGGCACGCATGTCTTGGGCCCGAGGTGAGCAAATTCCGCTTCATTTGTCGCCACGAAATTCAGGCGAAGATCGACGTCGAGCCGGAGCCGCAATTTTTCACCTTTGCGTTGTGCCACGGCCTGCTTGAGCAACTGGCAGTAAAGATCGAAACCGACGGCCATGATGTGGCCGCTTTGCGCCGTGCCAAGAATACTGCCCGCGCCGCGAATCTCCAGGTCGCGCATCGCGATCCGGAACCCCGCGCCTAACGAGCTGTATTGCTTGATCGCGTTGATCCGTTTGCGGGCGGCGCCGATTGTCATCATCTCGCGGGGGAGCAGCAAATAAGCGTAGGCCTTGTGCTCGGCCCGACCGACACGGCCGCGCAATTGATAAAGATCGGCCAGACCAAATCGGTCCGCCCGATCGATGATGATGGTGTTGGCGTTTGGGATATCGAGGCCGCTTTCGATAATTGTCGTGCACACGAGCACGTCGATCTTTCCGGCCACGAACCGCGCCATCACCGCCTCGAGTTCCTCCGCGTCCATCCGGCCGTGGCCGATCTCCACCCGCGCGGCCGGGCAAAGATCGACGATGCGGTCGCGCATCCGCTCGATGGTCATTACTCGATTGTGCAAAAAGAAAACCTGGCCCTGGCGCTCGAGTTCGCGATTGATCGCGCCGCGAATGATTCGCTCGTCGTAACCGCAGACTACTGTTTCCACCGGCAGCCGATTGAGCGGCGGCGTCTCAATCGTCGACATGTCTTTCACGCCGACAAGCGAAAGGTAGAGCGTGCGCGGAATTGGCGTCGCCGAAAGAGTCAGAACATCGACAACTTTGAAGAGCTCTTTGAATTTTTCCTTGTGCAAAACGCCGAAGCGCTGCTCTTCGTCGATCACGACCAGACCAAGATCTTTGCAGACGACGTCTCCGGAGATTAGCCGGTGTGTGCCGATCACGATATCGACGCCGCCTTGGCGCAAGAGATCGAGAATTTTCTTTTGTTCGCCTTGCGATCGGAAACGGCTGAGCATTTCGATCCGCACCGGATAGTCGAGCATGCGCTGGCGAAAGACTTCGAAATGTTGCTGGGCGAGAACGGTGGTCGGCGCGAGCACCGCTACTTGTTTGCCGTCCATGACTGCCTTGAACGCGGCGCGAATGGCGACTTCGGTTTTGCCGAAGCCGGCATCGCCGCAAATCAAGCGGTCCATCGGCCGCGGCTTTTCCATGTCGATCTTCGCGTCGACGATCGCTTTCATTTGATCGGGCGTTTCACGAAATGGAAACGAATGCTCAAACTCGGCCTGCCACTTGGTATCGGGACTGAAGGCGTGGCCGGGATGCGTTTCGCGCTCGGCTTGCACGGCGAGCATTTTGCCCGCGTAATCGAAAATGGATGCGGCGGCGTTTTTTTTCGCGCGCGCCCACTTTGCGTCTCCAAGTGAACGGAGCGTCGGCGATTTTTTCCCGACGCCGACGTAGCGTGAAACGAGATAGGCCTGTTCGAGCGGCACATAAAGTTTCGCTTCGCCGGCAAATTCGAGGACGAGAACTTCTTGCGCTCGATTTCGTCGAGCAAGCGCATCGCTTGCCTGGACAATAGCATCAGCGTCCGGCAGGCGAGGCGCCTGCCCGACAGGCAATTTTTGCAGGCCAAGAAAACGTCCAACGCCGTGCTCCAGATGCACGACCAGATCTCCCTCGATCAATTCGCTGAAATCGATTTGCGCGCGATGGCGTTCGGCGCGTCGCAATCGCCGGCGGCCATGCGCGGCGAATCGCCCGAATAATTCCGCGGCCGAAAGCACGACGAGGTTGGCAGCGGGAAAACAAAATCCGCGCGCCAGCGTGCCTTCGACAAGATCGACATCGTCGAGCACGGCTTGCTCGCCCATGATCTCGCGAAAACGCTCGATCTCGCCTTCGGTCTGAAAGTAGATGACGATCTTTGCCTTCTCCGCGCGCCATTCCTTCAACCGCGCGACAAACTGCGCGCGCTTTGCTTCCACCAGCATGAGATCGCCGATCGCGAACTCTCCGACTTGGCAATCCTGAAACGCGCCGCTGAAATCTTCGGGGCCGCTTTCAATCCAACTTTCGCTGATTTGGATGTGCGCGCCGGATGTTTCCGCGGGCTCGATGTCGATTTTGAGATGATCGCGGGCGATGTAATCGCGGACCGTGCCATTTTGATCGTCCGCCGCTCCAACCAGAATATCGACCGAGTTTAGATCGCGGACTGAGGTTTGAGTATCAATATCGAACTCGCGCAGGGATTCGATTTCATCCCCGAAGAATTCAACTCGCACCGGCAGGGTCGCTTCCCACGAATAAAGATCGACAATCCCCCCGCGGACGGCGAACTGTCCGCGCGTCGTTACTTGAGCGACCCGTTCGTAACTGGCGTCAACGAGCTGCTCAAGAGCGCGTTCCATCTTTTGCGTCGTGCCGCGTCGCAGTTGAATGGAAGCGGAAATGATAGCGCCAGGTTTGGGCGCGGCTTGATCGAGACTGGCGCGGGTCGCGACGATGACGTGCGGCCCGGCGCCGCGCTCGAGCAAAGAAAATAACGCGAGACGTTCGGCTGCGATCTCCGGGTCCGGCAAAATATTTTCGACCGCGGTGAATTCTGCTTCCGGCAGAAAAAGCGCGTCGGACTGCCAGTTGAGCAAACTTTCGTGCAGCAATTCTTGTGAGTGAACGCTCGAGCAGAAGACCCAAGTCGTCTTGTCGATCTTGCACGCGAGCGAAGCGACGAGAAATGGCTGCGCTGACTCCACGATATGCGAGAACGAAACCGGCCGCTTCCCACTCGCGATCTCGCGCAGTTTGTGCGCGATCGGCTGGGAATCGGCGGAAAGCGTCAGGAGATCGCGAGATTTTTCCACGGCGAATGTTCGCCGAAAGTTCTCGAACTTCAAAAAATCCGAGACCCAGACGTTCGACCCAGCACGCCGGCGGAATTAGTTGGTAATAGTGACCGGCGTTCCGGGCGAAACAGTTTTGAAGAAGTTTTCCGCCATGAACTGAGGCATGCGGATGCAGCCGTGCGAGGCAGGATAACCCGGTAAATAACCCGCGTGCATGCCGACGCCATCGACAATTCGCATAAAATAAGGCATCGGCGCGCCTTTAAAATGGGTGCCAGGCGGTCTTTTGTCGTCAACCGAAACATTCGGCTTCACCACGTTGCCGGCGTCATCCACGAAATCGCCGTACTTGGTCGAGACGTGGTTGATATCTTTTTGGATAATCGAGAATTGACCGGTCGGCGTGATAAGTCCTTCGCGCCCAGTGGAGAGTTGCGAGATGCCGACGAGCAGTCCGCTCTTGTAAAAATAGGCGCGCTGCTGTCCGAGACTGATTTTCACCGAAGGTTTTCCTCCAATTCCATCGCCGTCCCAGTATGAGATCGTATCCTGCGGTGCACCGCTCGGACCGAACCCGGCCGCGCCACCGAGATATTGAACCGGCGGCCCGGCTTCTTCACATGCACCGAGAAGCAGCACCCCGATCAAGCAGCAAAGACGTTGAAAAATGCCAAAAATGGAACAGGTCACAGTCGGAAAAATTTTGAACGAAGCATTTACCCCCCGTCTAGTTTGAAGTCAAGGAAGGGGCGGGCGCGGCGAGAATAAATCATCGATTTGATAAGCGATCGCGCGCTCGCTCGCTCCGGCTTGAATTGTGCTTGCTTTCATGCAGACTTCGACCGTCTTTTTGCCGCCGGTCTTTCTGCCGTTAATGCCCACCTACGAATATTCCTGCGCGAAGTGCGACAAAATCTTCGAGGCGTTTCAATCAATGCGCGATGAGCCATTCCGCGAGTGCCCGGAGGAGCTTTGCCGCCTGCCCAAGTGGGGACATGGAAAAGTGAAGCGCCTTCTCGGCACTGGAGCTGGGCTGATTTTCAAAGGCTCTGGTTTCTACGCCACGGATTATCGAAGTAGCTCGTACAAAGAAGCGGCGCAAAAGGACGCGCCTACGACGTCTGTCGCCGCCGGAGAAAAATCGCCCGCAATCAAGGAGACAACCGCCAAACCGTCACCGGCAGCATCGACAAAAACGAACAAGCCAGGGAAAGAACCAACGGGATGACCAAGTTGATTTGTTCCGAGTGCGCGCATGAGAATGAGCTGGAGCGCATTTACTGTCATAACTGCGGCGCGCGGCTTGATCGTTCCGCGGTCAGCATTCCCAAGGAGCGCCCCGACGAAACGCACAAACGCATGCGCACGTTTTTCGATCCACAGCGTGCGAAGCTTCGCCACCTGCTTTTCAGGCTCAGTAAGTTGATCCTTGGCGCGTGCGCGACAGCCGTAGTTGTGCAAATGATTTTGCCGCTGGATGTCCCTCCCCCGGTAAAAGCGTTGCTCCTGCCGTCACAGATCAGCCTCGAACTGGAGAATGCGATTACTTATCACCGGCCGGCTCAGCTTCAGTACACGGAGGAACAGGTGAACGCTTATTTCGCCTCCGCGCTTAAAAGTAAGCAGAAGTCCTTAAACAAGCCGTTGCTCGACTTTGAGCGCGCGATCATCGGGTTCGGCGAAGGTAGCGTTACAATTATTGCCGAACGTTCGCTGTTTGGTTATTCGCTCTACAGCAGCTGCTCTTTTGCGATCAATTTAAAGGAAGGGAAAATCGCCACGTCGAACAAAGGAGGCGCCATCGGCCGGCTCCCCATTCATCCAGAGATCATGCAGTTGATAGGTTTCATTTTTGCCGATCTCTGGTCCGCACTCGAGCGGGAGCGCAAATTAGTCGCGAAGATGGGCTCGATCGAATTTCACGAAAAGAGCGTTCTGCTGAACGTTCCATCGCAATAGAGCGACCGGCGGACCTCCCTTTCACCCTTGCAGGCCCGCCGGCCGACCAACCGAAAGATCGACAATCGAACGTAGGATCAGGCGAGTCCGATTGTCGCGAGAACTAGTAGCGATCGGTCATGCCGTACCCGCTCTGATTGTGGGTCCGTTCGTATTCGCGCAGCGCGCGTCGCGTTGCCGGTCCCATGATTCCATCAATCGCACCATGGTAGTAACCTGCGCGAGCCAGCCGGCGCTGCAGCTCCACAACCGAAGATCCATTGCCATTGCCATAGCCGTAGCCTTGATCGCCGTATCCGTATCCGTAAGCGGACCCGCCATAATAATCGTACCCGTAGGGGTCATAGCCGTAATAGCCGTACGGGTAGCCCCAGCCCCAACCCCAGCCCCAGAACGGAAAACCAAACGTGTCGATAAACACGAACCGGTTGCCGACGAACCGGTTGCCGACGAAGCGGTTGCGGACGAAGCGTCGATCGTTGAAAGTCCGGAAATTTCCTGCACCGCTGCGTGTGAAGGTCTGCCCGCCTCGCGCAGGCATCGAACCGAAATGGTGGCCTCCACTAAACTGGCCGCTACTGCCACGCGGAGCAGCTGTGACTAGTGGCGCAGTCAGTGTTAGCGCAGCAAGGCAACTCAAGAAAACTATAAGTTTTGAATTATTCATAGTAGGTGGGGTTTCTATCAATTATACACGTTCGAGCAGCGAAAGTTGCATTTTTTACACTGCGCAAGAGAAAAAACTTGCTCCATTTCCGGCTCGTCGGCGTGGGCGCATGCCGAGTATCATTCACTTTTCGAGAAACATGAACCGCCACGCGATTTTCACCTTGATCATGTCGATCTTGCTCGCGCAGCGGGCGATGCTGGCCGGACCGCCGGAACGCAGTGTAAGTCCGTCGCGACAATTCATCGTTTATGGTGCCGATGCGAAGTTGCGTGGCGCAGTTTCCGATTTGGCCGAAGCGACAAAGGCCAACCTTCTCGCGCTTCTCCAAAGACCGGATGGATGGAGAACCCCCATCGTCGTCAATTTGCAACTAGCGCAGGCGAACTTGCCGGAGGTAGCGCCGGCCGCATTGCATTTCAGCCAGACCGGGTTTGGCCTGAAACTGCAGTTGGATCTGACCATCGCGGCAACGTTCGATGCCTCATTGGTCGAGCGTGAACTGCTGCGCGCGATTCTACTGGAAATGATTTATCGCAAACAGCCGGAGCTCGCTCCCGGTACGGCCTACGTCGGGCCGCCCGACTGGTTGCTCGACGGGGTGTTGGCGCTCACGCCCGGCCGGGACCGCGGGCCACTCGTGGAAGCTGTTCTTCTGTCCGACAAAATCGTGCCGCTGGAAGAATTTCTGCGGCAGCGCCCGGCCTTGCTCGATTCGCCGGCGCGCCTGCTTTATCGCGCCTACTCGCTCGCGCTCGTGCAGCTGACTGTCGAGGGAGCCGATGGGCGTTCGAGGCTGGCGCGCTACATCGATAATCTGTCGCGCGCCTCCAACGATCCGTTCGCCGATTTGAAGGCACAGTTTCCAATATTGGGCGACGATGCAGAGAAAACCTGGCGATCAAGTGTGGCGGAACTGAACGCTGCGCAGAATTATCAATTACTCACCTTCATTGAAACCGAGCGCCGTCTTGACGAACTATTGCGCGGTAAAACCTCGAAGGTCGGACCACCAACCGACGCGATTCAGCTCGAAGATCTTTGGCACCGAAAGATTTCAGTCGTCGAGCGTCCGGCGCTCAATCGATTAAACCACAATTTGCTGTTGCTCGCCGCCCGGGCGAATCCGGTTATGCGGCCGATTGTGCGGGAATATCAGCAAATCGCAGAGCTCGTCGCGGCCGGCAAGCGCAAGGGATTGGCTAAGCGTTTTGCGCGCTTAAAAAAAACCCGCGCCGAGATTGTCGCGCGAATGAATGATGTCGACGATTATATGAACTGGTTTGAGGCTACGCAATCGAAGACCATGAGTGGCGTGTTCGTCGATTATTTGAAGGCGGTGGGCGAGCCGCAAATGCCGGCGCCGCGACGGCGGGATGCGCTTTCGGTATATCTCGATGCGATCGAGGAGCAGTTTCAAAACTGACAGCGGCTTGAATTGAAAGACCGATTGTCGATCTTGCGGATAGTTGCCCGCGCGAAGCTTGCTGTTTATCATACGCGGCGCGCTACTGTTTACCCAAGATGCAAAAGATAGGATTTGCCGAGGCTCTCGATTCGATCGTGGTGAGCGACCCGCGCTATCAGCGTGAGGCGTATGTCTTTTTGCGCGACGCGCTCGATTTCACGACGAAACAACAGAAGAAAATCAAAGGCGCGACTGTGCGTCATGTGGCCGGGCCGGAATTGCTCGATGGCGTTCGGCAATACGCCCTCAAAGAGTTTGGGCCGATGGTAATTACGGTGTTTAACTCGTGGGGGATCCATTCCTGTGAAGACATCGGCCACATGGTTTTCAACCTGATCGGCGCCGGCATTTTCGGGAAAACGGAGGAAGATTCGATGGAGGACTTCAAGAGCGTTTATGATTTTGAAGAGGTCTTTGTGAAACCGTTCGCGCCAGCGAAGCTCATTGCCGTAAAGCCGCCGCCCGGTCTGCCCGCGCCAAAATCGTTATGAGGCGATTCGCGCCGCGTCTGGCGTTTATCCTCGCAATTATGTTTAGCACTTCCAATTTGAAAGCCGCGCCCAGCGAGGATGCGGGAGTCATTACATTTCCACCGAGCTCCGCGAAAAAATGGGTTCTGCCGGACGGCCTCACCGTGATCGTGCAGGAAGATCACAGCGCGCCGGTGGCGAGCGTGCAGGCTTGGTGTGCCACGGGCAGCATCGACGAGGACGAGCGTATCGGCGCGGGCCTGTCGCACATTCTCGAACACATGCTCTTCAAAGGAACGAAGACGCGAACGACCAATGCGATCGCGCAAAAAATTCAGGATGTGGGCGGTTATATCAACGCCTACACGTCATTCGATCGCACCGTTTTCTGGATCGACGTTCCGAAAGATGGCGTTGCCGCGGCGTTGGACGTCCTGTCCGACGCGATGATGAATTCAACTCTTCCGCCCGAAGAGTATTTGAAAGAGCAGGAGGTGATTCGCCGTGAGTTCGCGATGAATCTCGACGATCCCGACCGAATGACCGGTCTGCTTCTCTTCGCCACAGCCTATCAGAAACATCCCTATCGACTGCCAGTCATCGGGCAGATGGAAATTTATAACCAGCTCACCCAGGAGCAGGTGATGCTGTATTACAAGACGCGCTACGTTCCAAACAATCTCACCTTCATCGTGGCAGGAGATGTCGATCCAGAAAAGGTGCATCAGCAGCTGGATGATTTTTTCAAAGCCTACCCCGAAAAGTCACTCAAAGCGGTTTTCATTCCCGCGGAGCCGCCGCAGCTGGGCCGGCGCGAAGTGCACAATGAATTTGCCACGGAGCTGACGCGGCTTTCGCTCGCCTGGCACATTCCGGAAGTCACGCATCCGGATGTTCCCGCGCTCGATCTGCTCTCGACGATTTTGGGCGATGGGCGCAGCTCGCGTTTGTACCGGCGCGTGCGTGAAGAAGCTGGGCTGGCCTTTGCTGTTTCAGCTTTCTCCTACACGCCGGGCGACCCGGGATTGCTCGGCGTCGATGCCACGGTCGATCCCAAAAAACGCGAGGCCGCCCAGCAATTGATTTTGCAGATCATCGGTGAAGTGAAGCAAGCCGGCGCCACAGCGGACGAGCTGATGAAGGCAAAGAAAATTTCGCTCAGTCACCATCTTGATGCGCTGGCAACGATGCGCGGCCAAGCCTCCGATATTGGAGGGAATTGGCTGCTCACGCGAAATCTGAATTTCAGTCGCGACTATCTCGCGGCCGTCCAAAAAGTGACGCTTGACGATATTCGACGGGTTGCGGGCAAGTATCTCGTTGATGCAAATCTCACGGTTGTTTCGCTTAATCCAAAAGGCTCATTGTTCGCGAAAGGGGAGGCCGCCCGGCCCATCAATGCCGGCGAAGTCCAGAAGTTCGAACTTTCCAACGGCTTGCGAATTCTCGTGCGCGAAGACGCGCGCCTCCCGCTGGTCTCGATAACCGCCGTGTTCCGAAGCGGGCTGCTCGCTGAAACCCCGCAAACTAACGGCATCACGCGATTGATGGCCAAAGCGTTGCTCAAAGGAACAAAAACGCGGACGGCGGAGCAAATCGCGAATCAGATCGAAGCTGTCGGCGGTTCAATTGGCAGTGACGCGGGTAATAACAGTTGCAGCGTTTCGGTCCATGTCACGAAGCCCGATTTGAAACTGGGCGTTGATTTGCTTTCGGACGTACTGCTGAACGCGACCATGCCGGAACAAGCGGTGACGCGCGAAAAAGAAGTCCAGTTGGCTGGCCTGAAAGAGGAGGACGAGCAGCCTGCGACCGTCGCCCGCAATATTTTGCGAGCCGCGCTCTTCGGGGAGCATCCCTATGCACTGCGCGCGAACGGCTCGCCCGATTCGGTGCCGCGTTTGACTCAAAGAAATCTGCTCGATTTTCGCGATCGTTATCTGGTGGCCAAAAACGGCGTCATTTCTGTTTTCGGAGACGTTAAAGCCGCGGAAGTGAAGCAAGTTTTAGAACAAACGCTGCGCACGATGAAGCCAGGCGAACTTGCGTTGACGGATGCGCATCCGGCAGCGCCCCTGCGCCAAATGACAAATGTCGAGAGCCAAAAGGAGAAAGCGCAGGGTGTGATCATGGTCGGCTACCGCGGCGTCGACGTTTTCAGCAAAGATCGACATGCGCTGGAGTTGATCGACGAAGCGAGCAGCGATCTCGGCTCGCGCTTTTTCATTCGCATTCGCGAACAGATGGGCTTGGCGTATTATGTCGGCGCGAGTCAAATGCCGGGACTTGTACCCGGCGTTTTTGCCTTTTATCTCGGGACTGATCCGCAAAAGATCGAGCCGGTAAAAACAGCGCTGCTGGACGAAATCCGGAAACTGGCGAGCGATGGCCTGACGAGTGAAGAGCTGATGCGCGCGAAAAAGAAATTGGTCGGCCAGCAGCAGATTGCCAATCAAAGCAACGATTCCTTTGGTTACCAGTGCGCCTTGGATGAGCTTTACGGCCTCGGCTTCAACCATTACAAATCGCTCGAACACGACGTCGAAGCGGTGACGCTTGATGAGATCAAGCGCGTGGCTGGAAAATATTTTCGCGAGCAACCGTATGTTTTAGCAACGGTGCGACCGCCAGAGCTCGCCGCTCCTGCGAAGAAGAATTGAGCCATGGCTGAAGTCCAAACCAGCACCCAAAGCGGCGAGCTTTCCCAGCGCTTCATCGAGTTTGTCATGATGCACGCACAGAATGCCGCGCTTTTTCTCGGGCAAATCCCAAATCCCAGGACCGGCGAAGGTGAAGTGAACTTGGAGCTGGCAAAAATGTTCATCGATCAGCTCGCTATGATTCAGGAAAAAACGCGCGGAAACCTGACCAGCGAAGAAACAACTGTGCTGCGCAACGCGCTCGCAAATTTGCAGATGGTATATGTCGATGTTGCGCAGAAGGCGCCCAAGGGCGCGCAACCGGCTGCGCCGCAGAAAGAAACTGGGCCTGAACCGCAAGCCGCGCCGGAAAGATCGACGTCTACTCCCGAGCAAACGCCGCCAATTACTTCGACCGAATCCGAGTCGAAGAAAAAATTTACAAAAAGTTACGGACCGTAAAACTCTCTGGTTGTCACCCCGGGCGAATGCGAGGGACCTCTCAAAAGCTCCTTACATATATCCCGTGACCGAAGCGTGATCCAAGCTTCCAATGTGACATCCTTCACTCCGTTCAGGATGACAACGTGAAGAAGACTATCGATCTCAAGATCGTCACCGAACCGGCGGAAGCAGCTGAGGAAGCGGGTTTGCGTTACGTGAGCGACTATCAACCCGGTTACTCACGCAAAGTCAAAGGCGACGACTTCAAATATTTCGACACCGAGGAAAAACCGGTTCATGATGAGCAACGATTGCTGCGCATCGCACGTCTCGCTATTCCGCCGGCGTGGACAGATGTTTGGATTTGCCCCTCACCGAACGGCCACATTCAGGCAACAGGCCGCGATGCGCGCGGCCGCAAACAATACCTTTATCATGAGCGCTGGCGCGAAGTGCGCGACGAAAACAAGTACGACCGGATCGTGGTTTTCGCCGAAGCTCTGCCGAAAATTCGCAAAGGCGTGCGCAAGGATCTCGCTTTGCCGGGTCTTCCGCGGAACAAGATCCTGGCAACGGTGGTGCAGTTGCTCGAGCGGACCTTCATCCGGGTCGGCAACCAGGAGTATGCGCGTGAAAACAAATCGTTCGGCCTAACGACCATGAAAGATCGACATGTTGATGTGAACGGCTCGAAAGTCCGTTTCCGTTTTCGCGGCAAGAGCGGACGCATGCACGAAGTGGAGATGACCGACAAGCGCATCGCGAAGACCATCTCGAAGCTGCAAGACCTGCCCGGGCAGGATCTTTTTCAATATGTCGACGAAAACGGGGAAGTGCGCGACCTCACGTCGCAGGATGTGAACGATTACTTGCGCGAGATTACGGGCGAAGATTTCACCGCGAAAGACTTTCGCACCTGGGCGGGAACGGTTCTTGGCGGCATCGCGCTCAATGCGATCGGCGCTTTTGAAACGAAGAAGCAGGCGAAAGCGAACATCAAAAACGCGATCAGTGCGGTGGCGAAGATTCTTGGCAATACTGCGGCGATTTGCCGGAAGTGTTATGTTCACCCCGCCGTTCTGGAAACTTATCTCAATGGGAACTCAATCGAGGGTTTGAAGCAGAAAACCGAAGAAGCGCTGGAAAAAGAAGATATCGATCTTCGTGCCGATGAAGCCGCGATTTTGAAATTTCTCCAAGCGCGGTTGGCCAAGAAGGCTTCCTAGGCCTCCTGTAGGGGACGCTGTCACCGTCCCGATTAGGACGCAGACTGCTTTCCTCTACAACAGGCTATGTCTTAGCGAGGTCGGTTCCGCGGAGTTGGAGTTGATTTCGCCTTCGTGCTCTTGCGCACCGTGATAGTTGCTTCGCCAGGGGCGGGGGTGGGCAAGGCCGCCGGATATTTTTTAGTGCTCGGCCAGATCAAGCGCCACGGCTGCCCTTTAACCGTCTCGCTAAATTCCTTGATGTTCTCGCCCGCGGGCCCGAGATCGTTGATCATCGATTTCAATTTCTGAGACGATTCGCGGAAATTTTGCAAGCTAACCCGGATGTTGTCGTTCTTGCTCAATTGATCACTAATTTGCTCGATGTTGGTGAGCGAATGGGAAAAAGCGCTGTCGGGCGCGGTTAGATTGACAAGGTGTTCGCTAAAAGTTTTGAACTGGCCGAGGGCTTGATTGAGCTCTGAATTTTCATCGGTGATGTGATTGATATTTTGCGCCGTTTGTTCGAGGTCCTTCATGGTGGTAGTGGCTTCGGCCGCGACCGGCTTGATCACCTCCAGCATTTTCGCCGCCGCTTCGCTAAAATCGGGGATACGCTCGCCGGCGAACATTTCGCCGTCGCGCGCTCGGCCGGACGTTTCCATTCCCTGCGTGATATCGATCGCCATTTCGCCGAGTAATCCCAGTTGCATTAGCCGCGTTTTGGCATCGCGGTAGACGAGCGCGCTTTTGTCCACTTGAACGTCAACACGCACTTCGAATCTCGGCTTGCCGTCCGCCGGCGTGGGCGGCGCGTTTGGATCGGGCGGATGCAGCGCGTCGGCAGCCTCCTGTGCGCGCCGATCCTCTTCTTGTGAGACCGGCGAATACAATCTCTGAACCTGCCCGATCTTACGACCAGCGAGCATGACCGGCGCGCCCTGTTTAATTCCAGCGGCGTTGTCGAGGTAAATCTTGTAGGTGGCGAGCGGCCGGAAAAGACCGGGCGCACCGAGGAGTATAAGAGTGAAGGTAATCACCGCGAGCGTGCCGACCACGAGAAGGCCGGTCATGATTTCATTTCGTCGCAATTGCATCTTGGCTTCCTTCCAGAATGGGGCCTTCGGTGCTGCCGCTCAAGAATTGAGCGACCACCGGATTGGCCGACTGCTTAAATTTTTCGGGCTCGGCGTCCTCAATGATTTTGCCTTGATAAAGCATAGCCATTCGCGTGCCGATGCGAAATGCACTCCCCATTTCGTGCGTTACGGTGATCGATGTCACCTTCGATTTTTCGCTCAGGCTGATGATCAACTCGTCGATCACGGAAGCGATCACCGGATCGAGACCCGCCACGGGCTCGTCGAAAAGAATCAGCTCGGGATCCATGACGAGCGCTCGCGCCAAGCTCACCCTTTTTCTCATGCCGCCGCTCAGTTCCGAGGGCAGACCGTCCTTTGAATCCTTCATCCCGACAAGCTCCAGCTTTTGATCGACAATTTCGTCGATCTCTTCGCGCGATTTGTCGGTTAGTTCCTCAAGTGGCAGCGCGACGTTGTCTCGCACGGTGCGTGAGCTGAGCAGCGCCGAGTATTGATAAACCATTCCGATCCTTCGGCGCACCTGCTGCAATTTGCGCCGGGGCAGGCGAGTGATTTCGAACTGCTTGAAGAAAATTGACCCCGAATTCGGCTCCAGAATTCCAAGGATCAGCCGCAGGATCGTGCTCTTGCCGCTGCCGCTTTGTCCCATGATGACAAGACGATCCTGCGGCCGGACGGTAAGCGAGAGTCCGTCGAGCACTTTTTTTTCCTCGAACTGCATTTTGACGTCGCGCAGCTCCGCGATATTTGAATCTCCTGCGCTCATGTTGGAAAAAAAACAGTGTAGATAATGTTGTAGACGGTATCGAACCCGATCACGGTCGTAATTGCAGTGACCACGCTTGATGTTGTCGATGTTCCAACACCGGCCGCCCCGCCTTTGACCGTCAACCCGCGATAACAAGCGATCGCGCCGATAAGCAGACCGAACATAAGACTCTTCAATATTCCCGTGATGATGTCGCGGATGAGCAACGCGTCCTTGACGAGATCGAGAAAGTAGACGAACGCGATGCTGAAATAGGCCTTGCAGACAAGGCTGCTGGCGAAGATGGCCGCGATGTTCGAGACCGTGGAAAGACATGGCATTAGAAAAAACAGTGCCAGCATGCGCGGCGCGACGAGAAAACGCAGCGGCCCAATTCCCATCGTTTCAATCGCTTCGACTTCCTCGGAGACCTGCATCGTCCCGAGCTCGGCTGTGAAGGCAGCGCCGATGCGCGCCGCCAACATGATACCGGTAAGCAACGGCCCCAGTTCTCGCGTAAAGCCGATGGCAACCACCCCGGGAACCAATCGCTCGGTCCCAAATCGTTGTAGTTGGTAGCCGGTCAACAAAGCCATCGTTAGACCGAGGAAGAACGATACCAGTCCGGCTAGCGGCACCGAATCGACGCCGGCGCGCGCGGTGTGGCGGAAAAAACTGGCGGCGCGGAATGGCACGCGTCCTTGTCCTATGCACTCGAGCGTTTCCTCGAAGGTTTGAACGATGAACCAGAACATGCTGCCCACCTCGCGCAGAAAACTGCGGCCAAGGGCACCGATTCCTTGCACGACCTCCACCGGGTTTGCCGGCAGGGTCTCGCTATCTGCGCGAGTATTCGCCATGGTCACGGCAAGTTGCCCCATCTCGCGATGGGGAAAAGAAGAAAATGCGAAACGCGACTTGCGTCGGTTGCCAAGATCGACATCCCGTGTGCTTTAATCATGGGCGAAAGCTTTCGACATCGAGGAGGCCAGGCGTCTAAACTTAGCGGCGTGAAACTCAGAACGCCCGCTTTGATCGCCATTGTAATTCTTCTGTTATTCTTCTTGCTTCGCTCCGCGCGCGTGGTTCCCGCCGGCCACGTGGGCGTTGTCGATCTTTTCGGAAATGTGCGCAGCGAAGCGCTGCCATCCGGGCTTCATCTAATCAATCCACTCTCGAGCGTGCATCGGTTGTCGGTGCAAACGCGCGAGGTCAAGGAAACGATGGACACGCCTTCGAGTGAAGGACTGATTGTGCACCTAGACGTCAGCATTCTGTTTCACCTCAATCCAACCAAAGCGCCCGATGTTTATCGATCGGTCGGCGTTAATTACGAGAACGTCTTGGTGGAGCCGAACGTGCGCAGCGCCGTGCGCGAGGTCACGAGCTCCTACGAAGCAAAAGCGCTTTATTCGCCTGAACGCGAGAAGATGAGCTCGGAAATTAATCAGCACATTCTCGCTGCGGTCGAGCCGCGCGGCGTCGCGGTCGAGCGCATTCTGCTCCGCGACGTCGCCTTGCCGCCGCGTTTGCAGCAGGCGATCCAGGAAAAACTGAGCGCGGAGCAGGAAGCTTCTCGCATGCAATTCGTCCTCTTAAAAGAGAAACAGGAAGCCGAGCGCAAGAAAATCGAAGCCGAAGGCATCAACGAAAATCTTTTGAAATGGAAAGGGATCGAAGCGACCAAAGAACTCGCTTTGAGTGGCAACACGAAAATTGTGATCATCGGCGCCGGCAAAGAGGGGCTGCCGATTATTCTCGGAGGCGACGCAACGGCGAGAAAGCCGGGCTCCTAAGAAATTTTGCCGATAGTTGTGTGTTGGCGATCTAAATCCCTTGCCGTAGTTGCGCTATTGGCCGCGACGGCATTCAATCAGACGCAGTCGCAGGAAGGCAGCACGAAAAATCCCGCGACTAGCGAAACGATGCAAACTAATCAGAAAAAGTTCGGGCTCGTGATTCACGGTGGCGCGGGGACGATTGATCGCAGCAGGATGACGCCGGAAGCTGAGCGTGAATATCGCGCTGGCTTGGAACGCGCGCTGGCTGCCGGCTACGAAATCTTAAAGCGCGGCGGCTCGAGTCTCGATGCGACCGAAGCCGCCGTGCGCCTCCTGGAAGACGATCCGCATTTCAACGCTGGCAAAGGCGCGGTCTTCACAAGCGCTGGCACGAACGAATTGGACGCGGCCATCATGGACGGGAATACGCTCAAGGCCGGCACGGTCGCGAGTTTGAAACACATCAGAAACCCGGTGAGCCTGGCGCGGCTGGTCATGGAAAGATCGGGACACGTCATGATGGATGGCGAAGGCGCCGAAGTCTTCGCGAAGGAAAACGGAGTCCAGCTTGTCGATCAAAAATATTTTTTCACGCAGGAACGGTGGGACGCGCTACAGAAAATTAAGGAAGCTGAAAAGAGCGGCGGCGCTGGGGCAAAGAAATTTGTAATTACCGATCAAGATCGACATGGCACCGTGGGCGCGGTCGCGCTTGATCGACAAGGTAATCTCGCCGCCGCAACATCGACCGGTGGAACGACGAACAAACGGGCGGGACGAATTGGCGATTCACCCATTATCGGCGGTGGCACTTACGCGAACAATGCGACCTGCGCGGTTTCGGCAACCGGCGATGGCGAATATTTCATTCGCGCGACTGTGGCGCACGACCTTTCCGCCTTGATGGAATACCGCGGAATGAAATTGCAGGAAGCCGCGCAAACCGTGCTCGATAAAGTCGCAAAGCTCGGCGGCAGCGGCGGACTGATCGGGATCGATGCTAAAGGTAATATGGCGCTGCCGTTCAACACCTCCGGCATGTACCGGGGACATGTCGATCTTGATGGCAAATTCGTTGTCGAAATTTACAAATAATGCTGTCGAGGCGGCCGTCTCAGTTGTCATGTCGAGCGTTAGTCGAGACATCTCTTGCTGTTAAAAACGAGAGATTCGTCGATTTCGCTGGGAATGACAAAGATTGCGCGTGAGGACACGCGCCTCTACAACCGTTTCGCCATGTTGCCAGCGTTTTCCGTTGTTATTCCTTGTTTTAACGAAGCCGAGCGGATCGGCGATTCCATCCGCGTAACGCTCGATTATCTTTTGCAAATCAGCCCGGAGAGCGAATTAATCGTCGTTAATGACGGGTCGACCGATGCAACATCGACAATCGCTCGTGAAACCTTAGCCGGCGCGAAGATTGAAACTCGTTTGCTTGAAAATTTTCCGAACCGCGGGAAAGGCGCGGCCGTTCGGAAAGGATTGTTGGCCGCGCAAAGACCGATCGCTCTGTTTTTCGATGCCGATCTGTCCACGCCGCTTGAAGAAACTCCAAAAGTGATCGGGCCGATCGCAAATGACGATGTCGATCTTGCCTTTGGATCGCGCGCGCTGGATCGCGGCTTGATTGGCGACCATCAACCATGGCGTCGAGAAACCGCCGGTCGGATTTTCAATTTGCTCGCGCGCGTCGCAACCGGACTTCCGTTTTGGGACACACAATGCGGCTTCAAAGCTTTTCGTCTCGATGTTTGCCGGCCAATTTTGGAAGCCGTGCGAATCGAGGGGTTTGCCTTCGATGTCGAGCTCCTTTATTTCGCGCAGCGCGCCGGATTGCGGCTGCGCGAGATTCCAGTGCGCTGGAATCATCGGGAAGGCAGCAAAGTTCATTTCATTCACGACAGCTTGCGGATGCTGCGCGAGGTGATTGCGCTGCGAATAAAACGGGCGTCGTTGTAGCTGCCGCTGTCCTCAGCGGCAGAGTCGAACAAATGACATGCGGTTCTGCCGCCAGAGACCAGCGACAGCTACAACGCCCTACGCAAAGCGGCGCGTCCCGCAGTCGCGGGATCGATCTTGCGCGCCTGCTTGAATTAACCGGTTGCTATTTCTTAACGATTTCGGCGTTCTCGATCATGCTGATGCCGTCGCGCTCAGCCAGTTTTCCTTTCAACGTGACTGTTTTTCCCGCATACTCGGCGAGCTGATCGTTGATCGGTTTGTGCTCGCCCACGACGAGATACGTTTTGCCTTCACTCGTGATGCCGACTGGACCGCCGCCTTTAATGCACTTGGCCGCGCACGAAGCGTGTTTGTCGCCCATCGCGTTGTGATCGACATAGCACATCATATCGACTACTTCGCCCGTGACAGTTTTGCTCGCGGCCGTGTCCAGCTTTTCCTTGCCGTGTTCGTGCTCTTCCGCCAGAGCAAGGGGCGAAAAAGCCAAAGCAGCAGTGAATGCGAAAGCCACCGCGACTTTCAAAACCGTGGGTTTGTTTGGTGTTGAATTAAACATGAACAAATATCGGCTGCTATGCGTCTCGGTCAATTGTAGCTGCCTCCGTCTATGGCGGCAGAGTTCTTCGGCTCGACAGAGTCTCGGCCTACCGATGTCCTTCGATTAAATCGGCGAATTGCCCGAAGAAGTAGGAGGCATCATGTGGCCCGGGCGCGGCTTCAGGATGATATTGCACACTGAAAATGGGCAATTCTTTGTGGCGCATTCCTTCCACCGTTCCATCATTCAAGTTGATGTGAGTGACTTCGACATTCGAGGGCAATGATTCTGGATCGACCGCGAAACCGTGGTTTTGCGCGGTGATCGCGACCCTTCCGCTCTTTAGATCTTTGACCGGCTGATTCGCGCCGCGATGGCCGAATTTTAATTTGAATGTCGATCCGCCAAAAGCGAAACCGAGAATTTGATGGCCGAGGCAAATGCCGAAGATCGGTGTTTTGCCCATCAAATCGCGTACCGCTGTATGCGCGTAGGGGAGAGCGGCCGGATCGCCGGGGCCGTTGGAAAGAAAAACTCCGTCGGGATCGAGCGCGAGCACTTCCTCAGCGGTTGTCGATGCGGGAACAACGGTAACGCCGAATCCTTTCTGACGCAGCAACCGCAAAATGTTTTGTTTGATCCCGTAATCGTAAGCGGCGATGCGAAATCGGATCGGTGAGAGCGACGGCTGATTCGTCTCGTTTCCATTCGCGATCGTCCAGGGTTTGCTCAGTTCATCGTTCGGATCCCACTGATAAACTTCGGGCGTGGAGACTTCGCGCACATAATCCATGCCGATCACACCTTCGCCTTCGATCGCGCGCTGCGTCGCTTCCTCTGGTGAGATTTCCTCCGTCGTCAGACATGCCTTCATTGCGCCGCGGGTGCGAAGATGTCGCGTCAGCGCGCGCGTGTCGATTCTTTGCACACCGGGGATGTCCCATTTGCGCAAATACTCGTCGAGCGACATTTCGGAGCGCCAGTTGCTCGGCGTTTCGCTCAATTCTTCGATGACAAAACCACGCACGTGCGGCGAGCCGCTTTCCTGATCGAGCGAGTTAGTCCCGTAATTGCCGATTAATGGATAAGTCATGGCCACGATCTGGCCGCGGTACGAGGGATCGGTCAGCACTTCCTGATAACCGGTCATCGCGGTGTTGAAACAAATTTCCCCTACACGGGCGCCGGTTGCGCCAAATGATTCGCCCTCAAAGAACCTTCCGTCTTCAAGGGCGAGGATTGCGCGCATTGTCGGGAGCGATTGTCGATCTTAGCCGGCAAATTTCAACTGGTAGATCGAGCAGTCCCTTGCTCGATGTTAAAGTTAGGCGGCGAAGCTGCACTCTTTTAGATCGCCCGACGGAGCGGCCGATCCACCCAAGTCAATCGCAAACAAAAATGCCCGAGTCGAAATTTCGACTCGGGCATTTCCAAAATCTTTACCCCGCCGGTGCCGTTTAGGTGGATGGCCCGTTCCCTTTCGGTAAAGGGCGGATGACCGTCGCCGCAGCGTCTGACTTCCAATTAAGGCGTGTCATTTTCTCCGTGCGACCGAGCCTCCTTGCTTGATCAACTATCGGTTCGGGCATCACACCTGTAATCTCGAACATCGCAGGGTAAATTTTCGAGAGCCGCTGGTTGAGAGTTGAGAGAAAAGCACTGGTTTCCTGCCCAACCCTCAACGAACGGCTCTCCCTTCAAAGAACTACTCGCGCAATTCCGCGCCGAGTTCGCGCTGCAAGCGTTCGCGAATTTTCGCGTGCGCCGCAGTCACTTCCTCACTTGTCAGTGTGCGACTCCGGTCGCGATATGTCAATCTGTATGCGAGCGACTTTCGGGCCGGGCCAAGACTGCTTTCGCTGCCGGAGAAAACGTCGAACAACTGGACGCTTTCGAGCAGTGGTTCGTTTACGCTTTCAATCAGGCGCATGATTTCGGCGTGACTTAGTCTTTCCGGCACGATCATCGCAATGTCGCGTGTGACCGCGGGAAATTTCTCGATTTCACGAAACGTTTTCGTCGTTTCATCACTGCTCAGAATTGGATCGACCTCTAACTCCGCGAAAAAAACTCCACCCGGTGCACTGATTGTCGATCTACGCTGCGCGGAGAGTTGCCCGGCAAAACCAATCGCTCGATTCCAAGACAGAATTTCCGTTGCCAGTGCAAGGTCGACATCTTCGCCTCGGCGAAAAGACAGCGCCGGAATTTTGAGCGATTCAAGTGCGCCTTTAAGATCGACGAAATCGAGCTGGCGGTTCTCGCGCGTCCGCCAGTGTGGCGCGCTCGCCGCATTTCCCCAGAGAAGAATTCCAAGATGCCGCTCTTCTTTTCCTGCGGGTGGAACAAAGACTCGGCCCAGCTCGAAAATCGCGACGCGTTCCGCGCCGGCGCGCATATTGCGATCAAGCACACCAAGCAATCCCGTAACCAAACTTGGTCGCAGCGCGACGTGATCTTCACTCAGCGGATTGCGCAACTCAATCGCACCCTCGCCAAACGCAATGGCGGTTCGCGGCGTCAATTTAGAGGTGCGCGCCTCCGACAATCCCTGCGCCGCCAGGCGCGCGCGCAATGAAGACTCGAGGTCGTGAGAACGATCGGCCGCGTTTGACAGCGTGAAGCGGCTCCGATTCGTGCCAGAGATTTTTTGCACACCATGCGCTCGCACCACTTCCTCGATAAGATCGACATCGCGCTGCAAATCACGACGGTAACTCGGGATTTTCCATGTCGATCTTGTCTTTGCGCTTTTGCTTTTGCGTAGGCCGAACCGCGCCAAAAATTCGTCGACCGCTTTCGGTTTGATCGCCAGTCCGAGAACTTGATCGCATTTCTGGTAGCTCAGCGAAACGTCCGAATGATTCGCCGGAAGCTTTCCGGCGGCGGCAATTTCTTTCGCCGATTGTCCGCCTGCGATTTCCCGAATGAGTTCGGTCGCGCGTTGTGATGCGCGCAAAATCATTCCCGGATCGACGCCGCGCTCAAAGCGATAGCTGGCATCGCTCGGCAAATTTAGATTTCTCGCAGTGCGACGAATGCTCGCCGGTAAAAAGTAAGCGCTCTCGAGCAGCACATTTCTTGTCGATTCAGTGACGCCCGTTTCTTCGCCGCCCATCACTCCACCGATTCCGACTGCGCGCTCGTCATCGGCGATGACCAGGTTCTCCGGCGCGAGCGAATAGGTCTTTCCGTCGAGGGCGAGAAATTTTTCACCGTCACGCGCCAGCCGCACGTTGATCCCGCCTTTGAGTTTATCGGCATCGAAGGCATGCGTTGGCTGGCCGAGTTCGAACATCACAAAGTTGGAAATGTCGACGATGTTGTTGATCGAGCGAATCCCGACGCTTTCAATTTTCGCGCGCAACCAGGCTGGACTTGGCCCGACTTTCACGTTGTCGATCTTACGCGCGGAATAGAATGGGCACTCGTGCAGCGCGGCGATCTTGAGGCCTTTCTTTTGTAGGGCAGGCGCTCCGTCTGCCAATTTTTCTACCGGCAACCGGAGCGGTTGCCCTACCAGCGCAGAAATCTCGCGCGCGAGTCCATAATGACTGAGCAAATCGCCGCGATTCGGCGTGATTTCGACATCGAGAATCGTGTCGCTCGGAAAAAGATCGACAATCGACGCGCCAACTTTTGCGTCCGGCGACAGAATTAATAATCCGGCCGCATCTTCGCCGAAACCGAGCTCCTTCGCGCTGCAAAGCATTCCTTCCGATTCGACGCCGCGCAATGTGTTTTTTTTAATTTCCAAACCATTTGGCAACTTCGCGCCGGGCAAGGCGAGCGGCACTTTGTCGCCGACCTTGTAATTGGTCGCACCGCAAACGATTTGACGTTTTGTTCCGCTGCCATCGTTGACTTCGCAAACGGTGAGCCGATCGGCGTTTGGATGCTGTGATGACGCAGTGATTTGCGCGACGATTATCTTGTCGATGTTAACGCCGCGGCGCTCGATCGCTTCAATTTCGACGCCACCGAGCGTGAGCAATTCGGCAAGCTTATCGATCTTGTTCGGAAGATCGACAAATTCGCGCAGCCAGTTAACGGAGAATTTCATCGGGTAGCGCGCGCGTCTCGCGCGCTGGCGATCGCGTCCTCGCGATCGCGAACTTTTTCGAAAGATTGTTTTGGCGAGACGCCAAAACCAGCACGCGAGACGCGGGCGCTACCCAGAATAACACAAACCGCTCTCATGCGAATTGACGAAGAAACCGCAAATCGTTCTGCGCAAAGAAGCGGATGTCGGGAATGTCGAACAAGATCATGGCGAGCCGATCCATGCCGAGGCCAAACGCAAAGCCGGTCCATTTTTCCGGATCGTAAGCATCGTCGCCGCGCGCTTTGTTCACTTCTTCAAAGACGGCGGGATGCACCATGCCGGAGCCGGCGACTTCGACCCATTGCTCGCCGCCCTTGAGCGCTTTCGATCGCACGTCGATCTCGAAACTCGGTTCGGTGAACGGAAAATAGTGGGGGCGAAAACGCACCGCTGTATCTCCGCCGAAAAGTTCGCGCATGAAAAACTCGAGCGTGCCTTTCAAGTCGGCGACGCTGACGTTTTCATCGACATAAAGACCTTCGATTTGGTGAAACTGCGCGCTGTGCGTCGCATCCACTTCATCACGCCGATAAGCGGCGCCCGGCGCAATGACGCGAATTGGTGGCGGCGCCGCTTGCATCGCGCGGATTTGGACGGTTGAAGTGTGGGTGCGCAGCAGGCGACCGTCGGGCAGATAAAATGTATCCTGCTCGTTTCGCGCCGGATGATCACGCGGCGTGTTAAGCGCATCGAAACAATGCCATTCGGTCTCGATGTCGGGACCATCGGCCAGCGCAAAACCCATGCGACGAAAGATTGCGATCCCGCGATCGAGCATTTGCGTGAGCGGATGCAAGGAACCGCGCTCTTGCGGAGTGCCAGGCAGTGAGATATCGATCTTAGCGAGCGAGTCGGATTCTTGCTGTGAGCGAAATTTTTCCGCGCGTTGGCCAATTGCAGCGGTTACGGCGCTACGAACTTCGTTGAGCAATCTGCCGACGACCGGCCGCTCTTCCGCGTCGAGCGTTTTCATTCGATCGCCCCACGCGGAAACGCTCCCGTTGCGTCCGAGATAGCGTACGCGCACGGCCTCGAGCGCTTGCGCATCGCCGGCGGCGTCGATCTCGCGCAGGGCCGATTCGCGAAGTTGTTCGAGTGGGTGGCTCATTGAACGTTGAACGTTGAACGTTGAACGTTGAACGTTCAAGGTGGATCGTGCGCTCCGCGCGCGATGTTAAATATAGTGCCGAGGGCGCATTATTTTAACATCGAGGTCGTCGCGGCGACGACTGCTCGATCCACTGGTCGGATGGGGGAGCGCTTGCCCGGCAACGGATTTCGGGTCGCTACGCTGCTTTCTTTTGATTCGATTTGTCGGCCAGCGCGCTCTTTGCTTGATCGACAATCGACTTGAAGGCGGCTTCATCGGTGACCGCGAGATCGGAGAGAATCTTGCGATCGAGGCCGATGCCGGCCGCCTTCAACCCTTCTGCGAAACGGCTGTAAGTCATGCCGTTGGCCCGCGCGGCGGCATTAAGACGCTGGATCCAAAGATAGCGAAATGTGCGTTTGCGCGTTTTACGATCACGATAGGCCCAATACTGGCCTTTCATGGTCGCGTCTTTGGCGTAACGGAAAAGTTTCGAACGGCGTCCGCGGTAACCTTTGGCTTTCTTCAGGACGCGCTTGCGCCGCTCCCGGCTGGCCGGGGCGTTGGTGGCTCTTGGCATTTTGTTTTGTCCCGCCTTTGCGGGACTCCTCGTTCAGCGAGCTGTTTGTTCATTGTCGATCTTTCCGACCTCGCCGCTGATTTGGTCCCGCTGGGCGGGACCAGGTGGAAAGATGCTTCCGATGGTTTGTCGCGATCTGAAAAATAGGTGGCTAGTTGAAAATGACAACGGCTTTTCGCACGCTGAAAATTTTTCCGTTTGGCCGTAAGTTGCGGGCATCGTAAAATCAAACGCATGCATTGGCTCGGACGCCATCGATTGCCGATCCTCGGTGCGATTTGCGCTTTCTGGACGCTGCTGGTGCTGAGTTTACACTTCGCTCAAGGCCTTCCGTTTTTTTCCACGCTTTGGCGGAGCGAGCAAAGCTTTGAAGATTTACTTCAGCGGGAAGGTCGAAAGACCGCCACGCATTCGGATTTCGTTTTTCTCGGCATCGATCAAAGCACGCTGCAGTTGCCGCCGTTAACACCCGATGAGCTGGCGAATAATCGAGCTTTCCAATTAATGACCGAGCGACCGTTCCCGTGGTCGCGCGAAGTTTGGGCGCTGCTGCTCGACCGATTGCTCGGCGCGGGCGCGCGCGTGGTGATGTTCGATATGATTTTCGATCAGCCAAACGACGGCGATGCGGCGTTTCATGACGCGCTTGAGCGTTACCGCGATCGCGTCGTTCTCGGGGCCAACTTCGACATGCAAAATGCCAGCCAGGCAGTCCTGCCAAATTCGCAATTAATTCCTGCGCCCCAGCTGGCTGACAATCGCGTGGGTTACGTGATTATTTTTGAGGACCCTCTCGATCAAAAAATCCGGAGCATTCGCTACACAATTACGGATCGCCAACTTGCCGGTCTGCCACCGCATCCGAGCCAGGAGGTCTATGAATCGCTTTCGGCCCGCGCCCTCGAGAAACTTGGCCACGCCCAAGATGTGCCGCGCGATTTGCAAGCCCACCAGATTCGCTTTAGCGCGCCAGACGTTTTTCGCGCGCGGCCCCTTTATGAAGTTTTCGATCCGAAATTCTGGCACGCGAACTATGCCGACGGCGATTTCTTCAAAAACAAGGTCGTGATCGTTGGATCGTCCGCGCAGGTAGCGCACGACGTTTCCGCAACACCGCTGGGTCTGGATACGCCGGGCCCGACGTTGCATCTCCACGCCATCGCGGCAGCTCTCGATCACGAGTTTCTGCGCGCGACGCCGCTTTCGCTCGATTACGCCATGGTTTGCGGAGCTGGCGTGCTGGCATGGACGCTGATCGCGTTCGTGCGGCGGCCGCTCATTTGTTTGATTGCATTGTTTGCAATCAGCGCGGCGTATCTCGGGCTGGCGCGGATTCTTTACGACCAATTTGGCGTGCTCGCGATGGTCGTACCGACCCTGAGCACCTTCTTGAGCAGCGGCCTTTTTGGATTGGGATTCGAATACACGCTGGAACGCCTGGAAAAGCTGCGCACGCGTCGCATGCTCGAACGTTACGTCTCCAAAAATCTGGTGAAGGAAATTCTCGATAACCCGGGCAGCTACTACAGTTCGATGCTCGGTTCCCGTAAACCGGTGACCGTGCTTTTTTCGGACCTCATCGGGTTCACGAGCCTGACCGAGCGCGCTGATCCGGTCGTGCTGGTCAAACAGCTCAATGAATATTTGAGCCGGATGGTGGCCGGCGTTTTCGAGAACGACGGGACGCTCGATAAATTTATCGGCGACGCCATCATGGCGGTGTGGGGAAATGTGAGCAGCCGCGGCGCGGTCGAAGATGCGAAAGCGGCCGTGCGCACGGCACTGGCGATGCGACGCGAGCTGGTAACGTTAAATGAAAACTGGCGGTCGCGGGGGATGACCGAGCTCGGCTTCGGTGTCGGTATCAATCATGGCGACGCGGTTGTCGGCAACATTGGATCCTACGAACCGCATGAACGGCTCGATCCGACGGTCATTGGCGATGCGGTTAATCTCGCATCGCGTCTGGAAGCCTTAACTCGGATTTACGGCGTTGATATTCTGCTCGGAGAAGCGGTTTGTGATTTGGTGCGCGGCGATTTTCACCTGCGCACCGTCGCGCGCGCGCAGGTCAAAGGGAAAACAGAACCGGTCGATGTTTGCACGCTGATCGCGGCGCGCAACGAAGATGCCGATCTTGAATTTTTGCGCTGGCTGGAGTCGTACGAAGAAGGCATCCGAAAGTTTCGCGAGCGCGATTTTGCGCAGGCCAAGATTCTCTTTTCCCGCTTCCTCGAATTCTATCCCGAAGATTCGCTGGCGAAGATGTACCTCGAGCGCGCACTTGAATACGAACAAAAACCTCCGGATGAAGCCTGGAACGCGGTCGAGGTATTCACGAAGAAGTGATGGTAGCGC
>WNGE01001012.1_pt1 | contig 36390 bp, 36 predicted proteins | sample 5400651 | NCBI WGS metagenome assembly WNGE01 (sample SAMN13153370, study PRJNA577476) | soil metagenome | isolation source: 60 cm soil or saprolite under grassland replicate 2 | place: USA:California | collected 2016-06-15
GCCACCCCAGGACTTCGCCAGCGTCAAGCAGACCCCCGGCTCGCTGCCCGAGGTGCTCGACGCCCTAGAAGCCGACCACGACTACCTGCTCGAGGGCGGGGTGTTCACCCCCGACCTGGTCGACACCTGGACTGCCTGGTAGCGCGACAACGAGATCGACCCCATCGCGCTGCGCCCCACCCCGCACGAGTTCGCCATGTACTACGACGTCTGAGCACCACGACCATCCTGGATCCGGGCCGGCCGGGGTAGCGGGTTGACGACGACGGCCGTCGCGTCTTCCGCGGTCACCGTGCGCACGGTCGGGTCGCGCCGGTCGCGGAGCTGGGCAAGCAGGGAGCGGCTGTGGGCGCGGGCGGGCGCGCTGTATCTGTCGCAAGGCCTTGGCCAGCGACGCGGACTCGGCGACCAGCGCCACGCCGAGCACGGTGTAGACGACGGGGAACGACTCGTCCGTGTCGACGGGGGCGGTGAGGGCCTGCCATCCCTGGTAGGCCGAGAAGCTGGCGCCAGTGACGAAAATGCCGACCGCAGCGAGCAGGGACCAGCAGAAGCGCTCCTTGCCGTAACCGGACGGGTGGACCGCGTCCGCGCGTCGCCGGCTGCTGAGCGCGGCCAATAGGAAGACCTCGTTGAGGCTGTCGGCGACCGAGTGGGCCGCCTCCGACAGCAGCGCGGCAGAGCCGGAGATGACACCGCCCACGATCTTGGCCAGGGCGATGGCCAGGTTGGCGGCCAGCGCGACGGTCACCGTAGCGCGAGTGTCCCCGCGGTCGCTGTCGGTCGCCACCGTCGTCACCTCCGTCGCGGTGTTGGATCCCGGTGGCCCACCTGCCGCGCGGCGCCGGTTGCGCGCCTTTCCGGATCGAGGTCAGGGCCAGATCGCCTCGGCCACCGCGATACCGCAGAACGCCGCGCCGAGACCGGCGACGACGCTGGCGGCGGCGTTGAGGACGGCGTAGGGGCGCGAACGGTCTTCCAGCAGCCGGATGGTTTCGTAGCCGAAGGTCGAGTAGGTGGTCAGCGCCCCGCACAGTCCGGTGCCTAGCAGGGCGATCACGGTGCCGGGCACCACATGGACGCTGGCGCCGCGGATGAGCAGGCCGAGGATGAACGAGCCGGTGATGTTGACCGCGAACGTGCCCCACGGGAACACCGAGTCGTGGCGCGCCTGCACCGCGCGGTCGACCAGGTAGCGCAGCGGCGCACCGATCGCGGCGCCGAGCGCCACGAGCAGGACGGTCACCGGGTGGCCTCACGGGGGCGGCCGACGTAACGGATCACCTCGACCGGGTCGATGATGACCAGTCCCTCGGTGACCAGTTCGTCGAGCTCGGGTAGGAAATCCCGCACCCGGTCTTCCCGGTCGACGATGATGATCGCGAGTGGGAGGTCCTCGGTCAGCGACAGCAGCCGCGTGGTGTGGATCCGCGAGGAGGCACCGAACCCCTCGATGCCGCGCAGCACCGAAGCGCCGGCCAGGCCGGCCTTGTGCGCCCGATGGACGATCTCGTGGTAGAGCGGCTTGTGGTGCCACTGGTCGTCTTCGCCGATGAAGATGGTCAGCCGGACCGCGGGGTCTTCGAGCTTCATGACCTCTCCTTGCGCCGGGGGTGGGTGGTGCGTCGGGGGTGGCTGCGGGTGGCAAGGCGGGTGAGCGTGATGCCGGCGTAGACGGCGGCCAGGGCTGCGGCGAGTGTGCCGGCCAGGTAGGCCAGGCCGGTGCGCGCGGCGCCGGCGGCGACGAGTTGCTGGATGTCGACGGTGTAGGTGGAGAAAGTGGTGTAGCCGCCAAGGACGCCGACGCCGAGGAACGGGCGCAGCAGCCGGTGCGCGGACCAGACCTCGGTGATGAGCACCATGAGCACGCCGATGAGCAGGCAGCCGGTGACGTTGGTGACGAAGGTGGCCCATGGGAACTGGTCGGGCCGGTGCGGCCACGCCACTGCCAGGCCGTAGCGGGCCAGGGCGCCGAGCGCGCCGCCGACGGAGATCACCCCGAGTACGGTCCACGGGGCGCGGCGCAGCTCCCAGCGTTGCCGCCTGACGTGCAGATCGACGTCTGAGTCGATGGGCAGTCGGGTCGTTGGCTGCACGGGCATCCCTACCAGTAGCGCTTGTCCCGGCAGGGACCGTTGGCGGACGGATCGCGATTCCCCACCATCGCGGGGCGGCGGGCCCCACCGCCGCGAGCAGACCTGCTCACGGTCTCCTCCTTGGTCATGGTACTGGCCCGGCGGGGCGGCGCCGCCGACCCTGCCCACCGTGACCTCGATCACCGGGGATTCCTTCGCGCTGTCAGGCCATGCGGCGATGGCCGAATGCGGGTGGTGCGCAAACCGCCGGCGCACGCCCAGGCAGGGCTAGAATTGCCCACGTCGGCGGAGGGGCTCGCCGTCAACCGCGGATCGCCCGCCAACGGTCCCTACCGTGAAGGTAGGAGATCACTGTGACCGCCGTTGCCCACCGTTCCCCCCCCGCCCGGCCGCGCTTCCCTGGTCGGTCTCCGCAACGGCCTTGAGGCGGGTGCCCCGGTTCCGATACTCGACGTCGGCGAGCGTGGGGCGCTATGGCTGCTCCACGCGTTTGGTGGGCTGGCACACCGGCCCGCGTCGCACCGCCCACCCGTCAATGGTTGGACAGATGGCGGGTGTGGGTCGCCGCCCGCAGTCACGCCAGTGCCAAACAGATGTTGTCATCCGTCATGCCTAAGCTCCTCGCGTCGGACCTGGACGCCCGACGACGACCCGGCGGGTGGGCACCGGTTAGAAGATCATGGTCACCGGTTCAGGTTCACCGCGTTGGACCGTGGGGAGGCGTGGACGTGAAGTGGATCTACCAGATGAGCCGGGTGCGCAAGGCGTACGGCGACAAAGTGATCCGTGATGACGTCACGCTGGCGTTTCTGCCCGGCGCGAAGATCGGTGTGGTGGCCCGAACGGGATGGGCAAGTCCACGCTGTTGAAGATGATGGCCTGGAACAGCCGTCCAACGGGGAGGCGGCCCTCGCCCCGGGTGCGTCGGTGGGGGTGCTGTTGCAGGAGCCGCCGCTCGACGAGGACGAGACGGTACTCCGCAACGTCCAGCACGGTGTGGCCGAAACCTTGGCCACGCTGCACCGATATAACGAGATCAGCGCGCAGCTGGCCGTCGACTACTCCGAGGAGCTGCTCGACGAGATGGGCCGGCTGCAGGAGTAGCTCGACCAGCGCGACGCGTGGGATCTGGACTCGCAGCTGGAGTAGGCGATGGACGCGCTGCGCTGCCCGCCGCCGGACACCCCGGTCAACGTGCTGTCCGGTGGCGAGCGCCGCCGGGTGGCGCTGTGCCGGCTACTGCTCGAGCAGCCCGACCTGCTGCTGCTCGACGAGCCCACCAACCACCTGGACGCGGAAAGCGTGCAGTGGCTGGAGCAGCATCTGGAGAAGTACCCGGGCACAGTGGTCGCAGTGCCCACGACCGGTACTTCCTGGACCACGTGGCGCAGTGGATCCTGGAGCTCGACCGCGGCCGGGCCCACCCGTACGAGGGCAACTACTCCACCTACCTGGAGACCAAGGCCGCCCGCATGGGCGTGGAGGGGGCCAAGGACGCCAAACGCCGCAAGCGGCTGGCCGACGAGCTGGCGTGGGTACGCTCCGGCGCCAAGGCGCGCCAGGCCAGGAGCCGCGCCCGGCTGCAGCGAAGGACACCGCCGGCCCGGCGATCAACCCGCTGATCAAGGTGATGAACCTGGTCGCGTTGCTGATCGCGCCCAGCGTGGTCACCTACAGCGCCAATACTGCGCTGCGCGCAGCGGCCGCGACCCTCGCCGCGGCCATCGTGGTCGCCGCGATCATCGTGGGCAAGCGACGCTCCCGTGCCCCTGCCGCAGCCCATCAGACGCCGGCCGGCCAGCAGCCGGTCCACGCCTGACGCAGCATCTGACGGCATGGCCGAACCCACCCGGCTGCGTTCCACCGTGTGGCGGCGGTTGAAGGCGCTGGGCGCGGTCTATCTGCAGAACTCGGTGGCCGCTCTGCCTGATGGGCAGCGGCGGAGCGGGCAAGGCGCGGTCCCGCCCACGCACACCCGGTCCTCGGCCGTGGCGCTGGCCGATTGATCGCCGGCGAGGGATAATACATGCAAGGCGATGGGGCTCGCCCGACACGAACCGCGGCGCACGCCGCTGATGGTCCCTGACACGCGGTGCGTGAAAGGAGTGTCGGTCTGAGCCCCATCGATTTGCGGACGCCCCAAACCGCCGCCGTGATCGGGCGTCACGTCGCCGACCGTGTGGACGTGTATGCGCCGCCGCGCGCCGCAATCGCGCCGCCCGCGTCGGCCCCCTGTCTGGGATGCGCAGCCGGAAGCCCACCACGATTGGCAACGTCCACCCCCGGACGGGTCGTCGGAGGTGGACGCGCCTCGGCCGAACCGCAGCCGGCCGCCCGTCACCCACCGACCGCCGCCCAACCTGGATCCCGGATCGGCGGCCACCGCCACGGTCGTCTCCGTCGGCGGACGGGAACCCGGGCGCCCGCGGTCCGGTCGCTCGTCGCGGGCGAACACGTCCGGTTCCAACTGGTCCACCACAGACCGCGGCTGCCACCGCGAAAACGGACGACGGCAACACGCAAACGACGACGGCAAGTTCGAAGCGGCCACCGATCGGCGCAGTAGGAGGCGATTCCGTTGCCTTTTCGCAGTATGTTGTTCGACCGACCGGAAGACGGCCGGCGCGTCGACGAGCGCCAGGAGCCCGGCTTCTTCGCCGACCTGAACCTTGACCAGGTCGTCGAGTCCATCACCGCGGGCCGGAACGGGTACAACCTGAAGCCGTTCTTCTACACCCCGCTGAGCAGCGTCGATGCAGTCAGGTACCGGCACGAGGTGCTGCGAGATCTTCAAGGCGAGGCCCTGGCCGGGTACATCCGCACGTTCGCCGAACGCATGCGCACCATGCGCGAGCGGCTGGCCCAAGCGGACAAGCTGCGCTACCGGTACCAGAGGGAAGCCTGGTTCCTCGACGCGGTGGAAACCTACGGCGACGCCGTCGACCGGCTGGCCCAGGACCTCAGCGGCGCGGAGATCAGCTCGCGCGGCCTGGCGGCCTTCCGCGACTACCTGACCGGCTATGCCGGCTCCGATCGTCTTAAATCCCTGCGCGCCGAGACGGGGAAACTGAAGGCCGACTTGGCCGCGATCCGGTACAACCTGCACATCAAAGGCGACCGGATCAGGGTCAGCAACTACGAGTCGGAAGCCGACTACAGCGCCGAGGTGGAGGAGACGTTCGAGAAGTTCAAGCAGGGCGCGGTGAAAGACTATCGGGCCAAGTTCCCTGCCTGGGCGGACATGAACCATGTGGAAGCGGCCGTGCTCGACATGGTCGCCAAGCTGCATCCGGACGTCTTCCTGGCGCTCGACGACTACCGCGGCCGGCACGACAAATACATCAACAAGATCGTCGCTGACTTCGACCGGGAAGTGCAGTTCTACCTCGCCTATCTCGAGTACACCGCGCGGTTCACTAACAAAGGGCTGACGTTCTGCTTCCCCGAGGTTTCTGACCGGTCCAAGGACATTCACGCGCGCGACACGTTCGACCTGGCCCTGGCCAATAAGCTCGTCGACGGAAAGTCGGGAAGGTCCCCGGTGGTGTGCAACGACTTCCACCTGCGCGACCCGGAACGCCTCTTCGTCGTGTCCGGACCCAACCAGGGCGGCAAGACGACCTTCGCCCGAACCTTCGGGCAACTTCACCACCTGGCCAGCCTCGGCCTGCTCGTGCCGGGCCGCGACGCCAAGCTCTTCCTGTTCGACCAACTCTTCACCCACTTCGAAAAGGAAGAGGACGCCACGAACCTGCGCGGCAAGCTCGAGGACGACCTGACCAGAATCCACGACATCCTCACCCGGGCCACCCCGAACAGCGTCGTCATCATGAACGAGGCCTTCACCTCCACGACGCTCGACGATGCGGTCTTCCTCGGCGAGAAGATCCTCGGACAGCTCATCGAGTTGGACCTGCTGGGCGTGTGCGTGACGTTCGTCGACGAGCTGTCGCGGCTGGGCCCGTCCACGGTCAGCATGGTCAGCACCGTGGAGCCCGACGATCCGGCGGTGCGCACGTACAAGGTGGTCAGGCGGCCCGCGGACGGACTCTCCTACGCCGCCACGATCGCGGAGAAGTACGGACTCACCTACGAGCGGCTGAGGGAGCGGATCGCGTCATGAAGGCGTTTCTGATGCACGAGGGGCAGGACTTCGACCTGCAGCGCGAGCTGCCCCGCAACGCCGAGGCCCTGACCCAGGACCTGGAGCTGAGCACGCTGTTCAACGCGATGGCCGCCGGTGACGCGTTCCTGCTCGACATGGTCAAGCGGGCGGTGCTGTCCAGCCTCCACGAGCCGGACGCGATCCGCTACCGCCAGGACATTCTCACCGACTGCCTGCAACGGCCCGCCGTGATCCGGGATCTCTACAGCCTCGCGGTGGAGGCGATCCAGGGTGAGAAGAAGATCTGGATCGGCTCGTTGAGCCGGTCTCCCGACCTGGTGCTGCATCGGGGCGTCGATGTGCTGCAGATGCTCGTCGGGATGCTCAAGCGACTGCGGCATATCGCCGACGAGGATGGGCCGCAATTTCGGTCGGAAGGTTTCACCAGGTTCTTCGAAATGCTGGTCAAGGAGCTCAGCGACGAGTATTTGCTGACCGTCGAGGACCACCTGCGGCAACTGCGGTTCCGCGGCGGGGTCCTGGAAAGCGCCGAACTCGGCCGCGGCAACAAAGGCACCAACTACATACTGCGTAAGCCGCACAAGAAGCCGAGCTGGCTGGACTGGATCTCCGGCAACCGGCCGCTCAGCTACACCTACCGGATACCGGAGCGCGACGAAAACGGTGCCCGGGCGTTGGGTGAACTCCGAGAGAGAGGTATCAACCTGGTGGCCAACGCGCTGGCCCAGTCCACCGACCACATCTTGAGTTTCTTCACCATGCTGCGCTCAGAGCTGGCTTTCTACGTGGGCTGCCTGAACCTGCACGAGCGGCTCGCCGGGAAAGGCGAACCGACGTGCCTGCCCGAGCCGCTGCCGTCCGATCGGCGGACCCTGTCGTTGCGGGGCCTTTACGACGTCAGCCTGAGCCTGAACATGAGCGACACGCGAGTGGTGGGCAACGACGTGGACGCCGACGACAAGTCCCTTCTCATGGCTACTGGGGCCAACCAGGGTGGCAAGTCGACGTTCCTGCGCAGTGTCGGCCTGGGCCAGCTGATGATGCAGTGCGGCATGTTCGTGCCGGCCGAATCCTTCCGAGCCAACGTCTGCGCTGGTGTCTTCACGCATTTCAAGCGGGAGGAAGACGTCACCATGCGCAGCGGGAAGCTCGACGAGGAACTGTCCCGGATGAGTGACATCGCCGACCAGTTGGCCCCGAACAGCATCGTGCTGTTCAACGAGTCGTTCGCGGCGACCAACGAACGCGAAGGCTCACAGATCGCGCGGCAGATAATACGGGCACTCTTGGAGACCCACGTCCAGGTCGTCTTCGTCACCCACCAGTACGATCTTGCGCACAGCCTGCATGCCAAGAAGATGGACGACGCGCTCTTCCTGCGCGCCGAACGGCAAGCCGACGGCCGGCGAACATTCAAACTGCTGCCAGGCGAACCGTTGCCGACGAGCTTCGGCGAAGACCTGTACCGACGCATATTCGGCGGCGACCTGCAGTCGGTTACCAGCAATGAGGCCGGCTGACCTGACCGTCCTGGTCGGCGGTGCGCGGACAGACCCGGTAAAGGTGTCGGCCGACACGACACGGCAGGCGCATCGGGGACCGTGCTGCTGACCCGTAGTCTCGGCGCTGGAAGTGCGGACGGACGGGCGAGGCGGCGAGGTGGGCGCGACGTGGACGAGTTGACGGGGTACCAGCACCGCCGGCTGGAGTTGGCCGACATACTACGGGCTGCGCTGCACCTCGCCCGCGGACGTGGCGATGAGGAGGCGGAGGAGCAGGCCCGTCAGCTGCTGGTGCGGCTGGCCGAGGACCGCTTCCAGCTGGCCCTCGTCGGCCAGTTTCGCCACCCACGGGTGAACTCGGGGACCGGAGTCCGCTCCTCGGTGTCGACGGGAGTGCATGTGGATCGCCGGGCGGTCGTCGTCCCGCGGACCGCGAAGACCACGGCCTTCTCCTGCCTATCGCGTGCAGGGACCTCTGCGAAGGCGTGGTTCACAGCGGCCCGCTCTACCCACCTGATGAAGCGAGCGGAACCAGGCACTCCGAGGCCGCCCAGCCCAGTGCCGAGCCTCTCAGGTCTCTTGCTTGATTCGATCGAGGACGCGCTCGAGCACGCCTGCATTGATGTCATCGGCGGATGCCGCAGCGGTGGTTGATTGCCACGTCTGCCAGATCTCCTCATCGGTATCGTTGACCTCTATCTCCTCGATCTCGAGGTGCCACCGGGTGATCGCCAGCGCCTCTTCCCGGTTAATCGTGGGCGAGCCCTGGGGATCGCGAGAGCGGGCGGCGAGCATCCGGACGATGTCCTCTTCGGCCAGTGGTCTCATCGCAGCCTCCTTGCAGGCCAGACCAGTTCGTTATCGCGGTCGCCTTCGACGAACTCGCCAGGGCTATCTGACAGGTTGGCTGGTCACCACTCGATTGGAAGGCGCGTCCCGACTCCCGATAACGCAACAGCGTGCTGACGGTAGGTCGAAACATGGTCAGTGAGCAGGGCCAAAGGTCCCGTCCGCCCGACCTGCAGGTCCTGCCGGGCGCCCCCGCTTCGGTCGCTGAACGCGGCCACTGCCCGGTCCACGTAGCTCATGTCCGACGAAGGCGCGGGAGCCGGGCGCTGGGCGGCTGCCCTCGATGTGTAGTTACCCGCGCCCGTACCTCGGGCCCTGCCTGGTGTTCCATACGCGGCGTACCGGCACCAGGCCCGTCAAGGGTCCGGATCGTCGGCGGCATCACGGCAGCCGGCGAGCTGGGCCGCCCCTGCCCCAGGCCAACGGAGCAGTCGAGGCGCGACTCTGGCCGGGGCGATCTTGCCAGACCGATGGCGTAGCGCATCCATGATGCCGCGGTCTACCGGCAGGTGCTGCCCGCGGCGCGGGCAGCACCTGCCGGTAGACCGGCCCACGGTCGCCGCCTGCCCGGTCTGCGACAACCGCGACGCCGCGTGCCGGTACTCGGTGAAATGGATGATGACCGCCCTGGGCGACCCGGAGGTCCGCCGCGCCGACGCCGACGGGCTGTGTGTGCCCCACCTGCTGGCCGCGCTGCCCGCGGACGCGGAGCGGGGAAGACTGCTGGTGGAAACCGCGCTCGCCCGGTTGGCGAACCCGCTCGACCTTGCGCCCGTGGCCGGCTGGGACCGCGACGCCAACACCCGGACGCGGCTGCGCGCGTCGCTGCCCGCCGAGGACGCGCCGCAGCGGGCGCACGGCGACCACCACCCGGGCACGGTCGACCGGCTGTCCGCCCGGCTGGCGCTCGGTGCCTGCCCGTCGTGCCTGGCCGCCGGTCAGGCCGAGCGCCGGTACCTGTACTGGATGCGCGCCGCGTACGCGGCGGAGGGCGCGGAACTGGTCGGCAACCAACCGGGCGCCGTCTGCGGCCGGCACCTGTACGATCTCGCCGACCTGGACACGCGGGTGGCCGGCTGGGCCCTGGTGCACACTGCGAAGCGGTGGGCAGCGCAGTTGGCGCGGGTACGCGACCGGCTCGGCGCGGTCCACGGGGTCTGACAGACCGGGTCAACCACGTGCGTGCACTGCGTACGGATGATGACGGTGTCCACCCCCACCGGTTGCGTGAGCTGCTCGCGTCCCGCACCGCCGCCGCCTACCGGGGTCTACAGCCGGACGTGTGCATGGTGTGCCGCGCCGTCGAGCAACACCAGACGGGCGAGATGGAGGTTCTGCTCGCCGCGCTCGAGCTACCGTCGGTCGCCCGCGAGTACGAAGGCGCGCACGGATTCTGTCTGCGGCACGTGCTCGCGCTGCCTCGCGAGGACCCGCGCACGCGGCTGCCGCGGCTCAGTCGCGGCGGCGGCGTGGACCGGCGTGCGCGGTGCCGAGTTGCGAGAAGCCGATCGCAAATGTGCCTGGCTCGGCCGGCACGAGGCCGGCGGCCCGAAAGATTCCGCCTGGCTTCGCGCCGCCGCGTTCCTCGACGGCGAGACCTTTCTCGGCGGTCCGGCCCGGGCCTGGTGACCGGTAACTGATCACGAATCTGCCCGAAACCCGCTGCCGGGTCCAGCTAACCGGTTCGCGGCGCGACGACGCCGTCGGGTGGTCGTACGATGAACACGCGGTGGTTACCGCTCGGCGGTGGACCTCGCCGGGGCCGCGACGCGGCCGCTTTGCCGGACGGCCGATGGGTTCTGCTTCCTGATGATGCGGGGGCGGACGATGACGGCCTGGATCTCTCGCCCTATGTGGCGGCTGGGGCAGCTGAGCCGGCGGTACTGGCTGCCGGACAACGGGTACGGCAACGGCCTGGACGACCGGGCATGGGCGCCGATCCTCGACGTGGACGCCCGCATCGTGGCGCCGCTGTTGGAGGCGCTGCGCGTCGCCGGCGTCCCCGCGTACGCCGCGCCACCCCGGCTCACCGCGCGCAGGTTCAACATGCCCGACGACGCATGGCCGAGCTACCGCCTCTGGGTGGGGAGCAGCGCGCACGGGACGGCCGAGGACACCCTTGTCGCCGTGCTGCCTCGGCTTTTAAGGGATGTGCCCGACGACGGCTGGGTCCGGTCGTGAACGCACCGGCCGGCGGCCCGGGATCTCCACGGAACCCGACGGCGCAACGAAGGAGGCGCCTACCGCCGTCCTCACCCGAACTCGGTGCGCAGCCGGCCGGTGTGGGGTGGCACGCCGCATCTTGCCGGCCCTCCGCACGGAGGACGAGAGTGGAACTGGGCGATGAGGCTCGCCGTAACCGCGGGCAGATGGACGACCCGCTGATGGCCTCTGTGCGAACCACCGCGGTGAGGAGGTCGCCATGCCCCGGTTCCCCAACGACGCGGCAGGTGGGAGTTCACCCACCTCGCGTAGCGACACATTCCCGAACTGGTACCTGCGCATCGTGGTCTTGAGCGCCGAGGACGACGCGTGGTGCGCGCTGTGCGGATTGCCGTCGGCCACCACCGTCACCTACGTGCTCGAACCGGCCGGCTACCCACCGAGCGGGCTGTACCGGCTCACCTACTGCGAGACCTGCGAGGGTGCCTAGCCCGCTCACGAATCGGATGGAGGGACGCCCATGAGCACAGAAGAGCCGCTGTCCAACCTGCTGCGGGAGAGCCGGCGCTTCCCGCCGCCGCCCGAGTTCGCTGCCACCGCGAACGTCACCGCCGACGTGTACGCCCAAGCCGAGGCCGACCGGCTCGGTTTCTGGGCGAGCACCGCCGAACGGCTGACCTGGGCGAAGCGCTGGGACAGCGTGCTGGAGTGGAACCTGCCGTTCGCCCGCTGGTTCCCCGGCGGCCAGTTGAACGTGGCGTACAACTGTCTGGATCGCCACGTCGAGGCCGGCTACGGCGACCAGGTCGCCTATCTCTGGGAGGGCGAGCCCGGCGACTCCCGGGCGATCACGTACGCCGAACTGCACCGTGAGGTGTGCAAGGCCGCCAACGCGCTGCGCGAGCTTGGGGTGCGGCGCGGCGACCGGGTCGCGATCTATATGCCGATGATCCCGGAACTGCCGATCGCGCTGCTCGCCTGCGCCCGGCTTGGTGCGCCGCACACCGTGGTGTTCGGCGGCTTCTCGGCCGACGCGCTGCGCGGCCGGATCCTCGACTGCGACGCCCGCGTCGTGATCACCGCCGACGGCGGCTACCGCCGGGGCGGGCCCAGCGGTCTGAAGGTCAACGTCGATGAAGCGCTCAAGGAGTGCCCCGACGTGCGCAACGTGCTGGTGCTGCGCCGCACCGGCCAGGACATCGGCTGGCAGCCCGACCGCGACGTCTGGTGGCACGAGATCGTCGACCGGCAACCGGCCGAGTGCGAGCCGACGCCGGTCGACTCCGACCACCCGCTGTTCATCCTGTATACCAGCGGCACCACCGCCAAGCCCAAGGGCATCCTGCACACCACCGGCGGGTACCTCACCTTCGCCGCGTGGACCCACTGGGCGATCTTCGACATCAAGCCCGACACCGACGTCTACTGGTGCACCGCCGACATCGGCTGGGTCACCGGGCACACCTACATCGTCTACGGCCCGCTGGCCAACCGGACCACCTCGGTCATGTACGAGGGCACCCCGGACACCCCGCACCAGGGGCGCTTCTGGGAGATCGTGCAGAAGTACCGGGTGACGGTGATGTACACCGCGCCGACCACGATCCGCACGTTCATGAAGTGGGGCGAGGACATCCCGGCCCGCTTCGACCTGTCCTCGCTGCGGCTGCTCGGCACGGTCGGAGAACCGATCAACCCGGAGGCGTGGATGTGGTATCGCCACCACGTCGGCGGCGACCGCTGCCCGATCGTGGACACCTGGTGGCAGACCGAGACCGGCGGGGTGCTGATCACCCCGCTGCCCGGGGTGCACACCACCAAGCCGGGCTCGGCGAGCCGCCCGCTGCCCGGGGTAGCCATCGCCTCCAGCAGGGCGGATTGGGTCTTCGGGGTGGCCCGGTTGATCTCGTCGGCAAGGACCAGGTTGGCGTTCCGGCCCGGGCCGGAACGCCAGTTCGCCTGCGCGCTGGTCGAGGTAGACGGCGCCGGTGATGTCGGAGGGCAGCAGGTCGGGAGTGAACTGGACGCGCGAGAAGTCCAGGCCCAGCGCGGCGGCGAGGGACTTGGCGATGAGCGTCTTGCCCATTCCGGGCAGGTCCTCGACCAGCACGTGCCCGCCGGCCAGCACGCCGAGCAGGACGAGTCGCACGGCCTCGCGTCTCCCGACCACGACCTTGTCCACCTGGTCGAGCACCGTCCGGCAGCGGGCGGCCGCCTGCGCCACGTTCATCGCGTCAGCTCCTCCAGCCGGTCGACGACCTGTTCGAGCACCACCCGGTCGACACCGCCGGTGAAGCTGTCCTCTCGCGGCGGGCGGGCCGGGTCGAGCAGGTACCACGCCGTCTCACCGAGCAGTTGACGCACCTGGTCGCGGTGCCGGTCAACGTCGAGGCGGCGGCTGGCAGCCGCGGCGCGCAACGCCCGTTGCAGCAGCGGCCGCGTCGTGCGATCGAAGTGTCGGCCCGACGCGGCGCCCCACGACAGGCGGGCGGCGACCCGATCGGCCGGGGTCCACGATGCTGGCCTCGGGTCAGGCTCGGTGTGGGGCAGCGGCGGGGGGCGGTCGGCCAGCCACACCCGCGCCGCGAGCAGCACGATCAGGTACACCGGCAGCCCGACCGCCACGGCAGCCGCCCAGCCACCGACCGCGGTTCCCACCGCTATCAGGCATGTCAGCGCCACCAGCCAGACCCATGCCGCTCTCATGGCCGACCTGCCAGCTCGCGGCGGATCTGCGCGAGGGCGGCGACGGCGGCCTGGCGCTGCGCCTCGGCGAAGGGGTGGGAGCTGAACCGGGCCTCACCGAACAGGGCGGTCAGCTCCCGGACAGGCGCGGTGGCGACGACGCCGGCGGCCGCTGTCCGCCGTAGAAACTCGCCGGGAACGTCGGAGGCGTGACCGGGTACGCCGGTTCGGCGCAGCGCTGCGGCCATCGCGGCATAGCAGCGCAGCACGGCCCTCCGGGGATCATCGTCGGACAGCGTCGCCGCGCCGGCGCGAGATGCGTCGGCCAGCAGGACAGCCGCCGATGGCGCGCGTGGCGCCGATTCTCCGCGCCCCTCGACGGCGGGACGCCGGCCCGCCGCCACCAGCCAGACCAGTGCCAGGATCACCAGCGCGGCGAGCCCGACGGCACCGACGGCTGCGAAGCCCGTGATGTGCGTCGTCGTGGGCGGGGCCGACGGGGCCGGTGTCGCGACCGCGGACGGTGCGACGGGCGGTGGCGATAGCGGGGTGGTGGCGCGCCGGGCTATGGCGAGTGCGACGAACGGGACCGCGGCCGCCACGACAGCCACGGTGACAACCGTCGCCCGCGCCCACCGACTGAGCACGGCAGGCGGCTGCCATTCGGGTACCGGCTCGTCGTCCTTGCGCGGTCGGCGACCCAGCAGCGTCATCAACACCGCAGTGATCAGCACCGCCCCGGCCGCGCCGAGCAGCGCGGTGAAAATCGGCCCCAGCATGCGGACCGTGCCTTGGCCGCGTCCGGCAAACTCGATCGCCCGTGCCGCGCGTACCGCATTCGCCCCCGGCGCGGCTATTGCCAGCAACCCGACCACGACCGCCACCGCAACGGCATCTCGCCATGGCGCTGACCGCGGCTCGTCGAGGATGTTGGGCACGCCACCTCCAACCACGTCCTGGTGAGGTAGGGACCATTGGCGGCCGTGACCGCGGTTGCGGCGAGCCCCTCCGCCGTGCCAGGGCCAAGTCTATCGCCGGCCGAGCCCGCGCCGTCGTGAGATCATCGGCGTCGTCGTGGTTCGCGTCGATACTGGATGGCCTCGACGTCCTCGACCAGCGCGAGGCCTTTGTGGGGCATCTCGTCGAGGGTGTCCAGGAACGTCGCGATGCGTTCGTGATCGTCGACGATGATGATGACGACCGGCAGGTGCTCGCCGAGGGTGAGCAGGTGGGTGGTGTGGATGTCGGAGCGGGAGCCGAAGCCTTCGATCCCGCGGATTGCGGTGGCGCCGGCCAGGCCCTGGCGGTGGGCTCGGTGCACGATCTCGACGTATACCGGCCGGTGGTGCCATTGGTCGGCTTCGTCGACGAGAATGGTCAGTCGCTGGGCTGTTCCATGGAGGCGCATGTGGCCGGCACCTGCTTTCCTCGGCGCGGGCAAGGGGTTAGATCGTCGCCGCGACGACGGCCAGGACGGCGATGAGCGCGATGAGCATGTAGGCCAGGTACGCGTCGAGCCGGCCGGACTGCAGTCGTTTGACGACACCCACCAGCGCGAGGGTTGGGCGGCGCAGAGGCTGGTACAGGTACTCCTCCACGACTTCGATGATGTCGGTGGTGTAGCCAAGGTGGATGCCGGCGGCGCCGCGCCGCTCGTCGCCGACCCGACCGCCGGTGGCCGTCTCCACCGCGACCAGTTCGTTGCGGGTCATGAGCAGCGCGGCGAGGACCTTGCGGGTGGGATGGGAGTAGCCGAACGGGGTGTACTGGTCGGCGCCCTCCACCCCGGCGGTGGCCGAACGCCAGGCCGGTACCCGCCGCACCTGCATCATGCCGCCGCGGCTGAGCAGCAGGACGGCGAGCACGGCGGCGGTGAACAGCACCGGCATCATGATCCATAGCCAGGTGGGGGAGAGGATGGAGAAGTCCGGGTAGACCGGTTGGAGTACCCACGGCGACTTGAGCGCCCCCAGCGTGGTGGCGGTAGGCACGACGGGGGCCAGACCGGCGGCGAGGGTCCGGATCTCCAGCGGGGTGACCACGGCGACGCCCAGGCAGCCGGCGGCCAGGGCGAGCAGGCCGATCCGCCCGGCGATGCCCCCGTCGCGGGGCTGGCGCCCGGACGGTGCCCGGCTGGTCGGGCCGAGCACGGTGAAGCCGAGCACCCGTACGAACGCCACGCCGGCGAACCCGACGGTCAACGCGACCAGCGCGCCGGCGACGGCGAGGGCGAGCTGGCGGGGGAGAGCGTCGACGCGGAACTGTTGGGCGATCGCTTCCAGCAGGAACCATTCGGAGACGAAACCGACGGTCGGCGGCAGGCCCGCCAATGTCAGGGACCCGACCGCGAGGGCGGTGCCGCTATAGGGCATCCGCCGGGCGACACCGCGCAGGGCCTCCATGTCGTCGGTGCCATAGGCGGAGCCGATGACCCCGGCGCCGGCGAACACGGCGGACTTGGCGATGGCGTGGGCGACCATCTGCAGGCTGGCCGCGAGCAAGCCGACCGCGGCCAGGCGCGGCTGATGCACATCCAGTCCAATCAGCGCGATGGCGTAGCCGACCATGATCAGGCCGGTGTTTTCGATGCTGGAGTAGGCGATCACCCGGGTGAGGCGTTCGGAGACGGCGGCGTGGGCGATGCCGCCGAGGGCGGTGAGTCCGCCGACGATCAGCAGCGCGACGGGTAGCCAGCCGGGCGGGGCGCCGAGGAGGGCGGCGGTGCGCCACAGGCCGTAGAAGCCGACGTTGACCGCCGCGCCGGCCATCAGGGCGCGGACCGGTCCGGGTACCGCGCCGTAGCCGGCGGGCATCCAGATCTGGCCGGGCACCAGGCCAACCTTGATGGCGAAGCCGGCCACCAGCAGCACGTACGCGATGGAGCGGGCATCACCGGCGGGCATGCCGGCCAGCCCGGCGAGGTGGAAGGTGCCGGCGTGGGCGGCGACCAGCAGCAGACCGAGCATGGCCAGCTGTCCGCTGGCCTTGCCGAACACCAGGGTCAGCAGGCTGGGTGTGACGGTGTCGGCCCGCCGCCGGTAGGCGGTGATCAGGTAGAAGGCCAGGGTGAGGGTTTCCCAGCCGAACAGGAACACGAACACGTGGTCAGCCGTGATGATCAACGCCATCGAGCCGAGCAGCAGGGGGACCGCCGAACCCAGACCTCGTGAGCCGACCCGGCCGGGGGTGCGCGACCAGTCGGCGACCACCGCGCACACCGGTGTCGCGACGGCGAACGCGAGCAGCAGGAACAGCGCCGACAGCCGATCGGTGGTCAACGCGGCTGGTCCGAATCCGGCCCAGCCGTCCAGCCCGAGCCGCGCCTGGTGCCCGGCCAGCGCTGCGGCGCCGACCACGGCGAGCGCGGCGCTGCCGACGCCGCACAGGGCGTACGTCAGCCACGGGGTCCGGTTGCGCAGCGCCGGGATGAGGTCGAGGACGGCGGCCACGGTCAGGACGGCGAGAGCGGCAGCGAGCAGGCCGGTCATCGGTGCGCCCCCGTTCGGCTGGGCGACGGGCTGGGCAGGCGGCCCAGCGCGAGGAGGATCGCGTGCAGCAGGGTGAACGGGCTGGGCGGATTGCCGGGCGCCCACACGTCCACGGGCAGCAGGTCGCCCACGCCGGGGTGGGTGGCGTACGAGCCGGCAACCAGGCCGCCGCTGATCGCGTCGGTGCCGGCCGCGATGACCACCAACGGGCGGGGCATCGCCTCCAGCGTGCGGACCAGCGGCTCGCGCATGCCGCGGGCGCCGGCGCCGGTCACCAGCAGGATGTCGGCGTGGCGGGGGCTGGCGGTGAGGAAGATGCCCAGTCGGCCCACGTCGTAGACCGGGTTGAACAGCGCGTTGACCTCCCATTCGTCGCTGCCGTCGGAGCCGGCGTCGACGTGACGGATGTGGACCGAGCGGCGCAGCCGGCGCACCCGGGCGGCCAGGTCGGCGCGCAGCGCCCCGAGGGCCTCGTCGGTCTCCGTCGCTTCCGGTACCACCAGGGCGCCGCGTGCGAGGGTGGCGGTGTCCGCGCCGGGCTGCCACCTGAACAGTTCTGGTCTGGCCCGCACGCAGGCGCCGCACAGGATGCAGCGACCGCGGTCGAGAAACAGCCGCCCGCCCGGAGCAGCCTGGATGGCGCCAGTGGGGCAGACGTCGGCGATCTGGTCGGCGTCGGGGTGCCGCCCGGTGTCGGCGACAGTCACCGCCGCGGGAAAGTTCTGCTGGTACGGGTCGGGGCGGGCCGGGTACCGGCTGGTGAGCACGCCGTTGCGGGGACCGCGCAGGAGCCAGGTCATTGCGCCACCCCCGCGATTGACAGGCCGAAGCTGGCCTCGATGAACGGGAAGTCAGTGAGGATGTCGCCAGTGAATACCGCGCCGAACAGGGCCAGGTTGTGAAAGGACGCCGAGCGGGGCGCGCAGCGGACGATCCGGCCGCCATCGACGTGCACCGCGTAGAGGACTTCACCCTGTGGAGCTTCAGCCCAGCCGACACCACGGCCGTCCGTCGGAGTGATGTCTGTCCGGAGTGGACCGCTGATGTCGAGCCGGTCGACGGCGGCGCGGACGAGCCGGAACGACTCCCTGATCTCGGCGACCCGGACCCGCAGCCGGGCGAGGGCGTCGCCGCCGTCGTGGTCGTAGGCGGGCCGGGGTTCAAGGGTCGGGTAGGCGTCGTAGCCGCGGGTGGCCCGGTCGTCGTCGCGGCAGCCGCTGGCCCGCCCGATCGGGCCGAGCGCGCCGTGGTCGGCGGCCAGTTCCGTCGACAGGGGGCCGGTGCGGCGCAGCCGGTCCAGGAACGACGACGTGCCCAGCAGCAGCCGCAGGTCCGGGTCGAGGGCGGCCTGGATGCGGTCCAGCTCGGCCAGCAAATCCGCGCGTGCCAGCCGCGGCGGCCCGGCCACCCCGCCGGGCACGACCACGCCGCGACCGAACCGGCTGCCGCACAGCCGGCCGACCAGCCGCAGGATCCGCTCCTTGTGCCAGCCGAACCGGGCGACCGCGACCGCGAGTCCGGCGGCGTCGGCGAGCCGCAACGCCACGTCGAGGTGGTTGGCGATGCGTTCGAGTTCGGCGTGCAGCACCCGCACGTAGCTGGCGGCGGGCGGCGGGGTGGTGTCGGCCAGGGCTTCGATCGCGTGGGCGTAGGCCAGGGCGTGCGCGATGGTGGCCACTCCTTCGAGGCGTTCGGCCAGCAGCACTCCGGTGGCGACGTCCATGCCCTCGAACCGCTTCTCCACGCCGCGGTGCTTGTAATACGGGCGTACCCGCAGGTGCGGGATGTCCTCGCCCGGCGTTTCGACCAGGTACTCCACCGACTCCATCACCCCGGACCGGACGGGGCCGTGCGGGATGGTGAACAGGCCGGTGCCCAGCACGTGGCGGGTGAGCACATGCTCGTCGGGTTCGAGGCCGGCCGGCCGGCGCCGGTCGCCGGGGCGGGGATGCGGCACACCGTCAGGCAGGGGCAGGATCAGCGGGTCCAGCCGGGGGTGCCCGTCGGGCACGGTGCCGAACAGGTCGTGGATGACCCGCTCGTACCAGAACGCCGCCGGCAGGCTCGGGGTGAGCGCCGGATAGCGGGCGGCGGGTACCAGCGCATCGACCGGTTCGACGCCGCGCGGGGTCGCCAGCAGCGCAGTCAGCCGCAGCGTGTCGACGTCGACTGCGGTGGCGTACAGGCTGGCGAGGCGTTCCCCGGCGGCCCGCCGGTGCTGGACGTGCTCGACGAGCGCCGCGGCGCTGGCGTCGATCGAGTACTGCGTCATGGCGCCCCCTGCAGAGCCGCTGCGGCTTTCGTCAACAGGTCGGACAGGTCGGCCGGCGGGTGCACCCCGAGCAGCAGCAGCGCGGCGATCCCGGCCACCATCGGCGCGACCATCCACGCGGACACCTCGCCCCGCACGACGGCCGCCGCGCCCTCGGGTGCCGGGTCCGGCGTGTAGATGACCCGGGTGGTGGCCGCCGACAGCCCGAGAAACGCTAACGTCACCAGCGCAACGAGGATGACGGTGCCGGTGTTGCGGGAGGCCTGCAGCCCGCCGGCCACGATGGCGAACTCGCTGCGGAAGATCCCAAACGGCGGCATCGCCGACAGCGCGAGCACGGCAAGCAGGAACAGCGGCGCGGTCCACGGCAGGACACCCATCGCGCCACGGAGGCTGTTCAGGTCCTTGGTGGCGTACTTGCGCACCAGGATCCCGGCGCCGAAGAACGCGTTGCCCTTGGCCGCGGCGTGGGCGAGCACGTGCAGCAGCGCACCGAACAGGGCCAGCGGCGCGCCGAAGCTCACCCCGATGGCGAGGATGCCCATGTGCTCCACCGACGAGTAGGCCAGCATCCGTTTGATGTCGCCCTGATCGAGCAGATACAGCGCGGCCAACGCGAGCGATGCGACACCGAAGACCAGCAGCACGGTCTGCGGGAACCGCGGCCCGAGGGCGGCGACCGCGATCTGGTAGAAGCGCAGCACCGCGTAGAAGCTGGTGGCCAGCAGCGCACCGGACAGCATCGCCGAGATGGGCGTGGGCGCCTCGGAGTGCGCGTCGGGTAGCCAGGTGTGGACCGGGAACAGGCCCACCTTGGTGCCGAACCCGAGCACCGCGAGCACGAACGCCAGCCGCACCGCGGTGTGCGGCAGGGCGTGGCCGGCGGCCAGCAGTGGGGCGAAGGCCAGGTCGTAGGAGTTACCGAGGACCCGGGCGCCGGCGTAGTACATGAAGATCGTGGCGAGCAGGGCGATGCCCAGGCCGGCGGAGGCGAGGAGTACGTACTTCCAGGACGCCTCGACCGCGCCGTCGGTGTTGTCGATGGCGACCAGCAGCGCCGAGACCACGGTGGTGATCTCGATGGCGATCCACAACAGGGCCAGGCCGTTCACTGCCGGGGCGGCGAGCATCGACCAGGCGAACACGTTGAGGCCGAGGTAGAAGCGGCGCGTGTACGCGACGGATTCCTCGCCACGCAGGTAGCCGATGGCGTACCCGGCGGTGGTGGCGTAGAGGAACCCGGTGGCGAGCAGGAACACCGCGGACAGCGCATCGACGCGCAGGAATCCGACGTGGATGGGGTGGTTGGCCGCGGTCGGCACGACGACGACGGTGAGCGCGAAGCAGACCAGCCCGGCGACCAGGGTGGCGGCCTCGGTCACCGGCGCTGGCGCGAACGCGGCCAGGATCGCCGGGACCAATGGGACCAGCAACAGCACGACCAGCGCGGTGGACATGGCCTCACCCCCGCAGCCGGGTCAGTGGGGTGGTGGACAGTGACGCGGTGCGCAGGTGGTGCACCCGCATGAGCACCCCGAACACGACGACGGCGACCAGCAGGTCGAACAGGAACGCCACCTCGAGGATCAGCGGCATCCCGGCGGCGACCACCAGGCTGGCCAGCGACACCCCGTTTTCCAGCGAGAAGAAGCCGATGGCCTGGGACACCACGTCGCGGCGCACCACCATGAGCACGAACGCGACCAGCACCACCCCGACCGATATGGACAGGGCAGTGGTGGGCAGCACCTGGCTGGGCAGGCGCAGCACGCCGATGGTGAAGAACCCGAACGCGGCGACCACAATGGACACCAGCACGGCGGATGCGGTGCTGAGGGTGGCGGAGCCGGCGATCTCCTCGCTAGTGTCGCGCATCAACCGCACCACCACGATGGGCACGATCACCACCTTGAGGGCGAACGACAGCGCGGCGAGGGCGTACAGCTCGGGCAGGTGCTGGGTGGCGGCCACCACGACGGCCAGCGAAGAGACGACCAGCGACTGGGCGGCGTACAGGCGGACCTGGTCGCGCAGCAGCGCCTGGCGCAGCATCCCGAACTCGATGAGCAGGACCAGGACGGCGATCACATTCGCGGTGCCGGCGAACACGCCGGGCGCTGGGGCCGGGTGCATCAGCCACCTCCCAGGTACAGGGTGAGCACGGCCAGGACGGCCAGCAGGAACGCCGCCGCCACAAAATCCGTGATCTTGAACAGGCGCAGCTTCGCGAACGAATTGTCGATCAAGGTCACGCCGACGCCGACCAGGGTGGCCTTGACCAGCAGCGCCACGATCGCGAGGGCGACCGGTCCGAGGCCGGGGGTGGCGGCCAGCCCCCACGGGGCGAGAAACACGTTGATCAGGATCGTGTAGAGGATCAGCTGTTTCATCGCCGAGCCCCAGCGCAGCGCGGCGAAGTACGGCCCGGAGTGCTCGAAGCCGCGGGCTTCGTCGATCATACCGAACTCGTTGGTGCCGGTGTGTGTCTCGACCGGGATCCGGCTGGTCTCGGCCAGGATCACCATGAACAGCGCGCCGGCGGCGAGCAGGTGTGCGGGGCGGATCACCTGGTTGATCGAGGACCGCACCGTGGCGGCCATGGCGTACGGCAGGTCGGTGGCGGTGACCAGGGCGACCGAGAGCACCACGAACAGCACCACCGGCTCGGTGATCGCGGAGAAGGTCTTGGCCCGGCTGGCCCCGAGTTGGGCGTAGGGCCCGCCGGACTCGGCGGCGGCGACCGCGACGGCGAACCCGGCCAGGGACAGGATGAACCCGCCGCCGAGGATGTCGGCCATGTAGCCCAGCGGTAGCGGGAACGCGGTCAGCACCGGGATCAGCAGCGGCACCGTTAGATAGCACGCGAGGGCGAGCAGCGGCGCGGCAAGAAAGAACCGGCTCGCCTGGGCCGGTGCCAACGACTCCTTGGCGAACAGCTTCGCCAGGTCGTAGTACGGCTGCAGCACCCGCGGCCCGCGCCGGCCCTGCAGCCGGGCCTCGACCTTCGCGATGACACCGCTGATGCCGGGCGCGGTGAAAAGGATGGTGAGCACCTGTGCGGTCTGCACCGCGGCGATGGGCAGCGTCACACCCGCCGGTGTTGCCATCGGCCCCTCCCAGCTATCGGACGGCGGATGCCGTCGTTCGACAGTTGGTAGAGGCCATCAGCGGAGAATCTCCGCGGTTTCGGCGAGCCTCATCGCCTGCCAAGAGCATGGCACGGCCGGATCAACGATGGCAACCAAACGCCCGAGCCGGCCGCCCAAGACCTGACGGACGGGATGCGGTGGGTGTAGGTCAGCGGCTAGGCTCGCGGTCACGGCGGAGGGGCTCGCCGTAACCGCGGTGCTACCGCCAACGGTCCCTACCCTTTCGAGGTAGGAGGCCGTGCCCATGCCAGCCGCCGCGACGACCGCGCCCATCGCCGGTTGTTCTCCGCCGTTGCGGACCGTTTTCGCCAACACCGCGCGGGCCCCCGCGTTGACGAACCGTCGGCAGCGACCGCTGCGACCTGATGGCGGGGACGACGTGCGTCGAACCGCGCGCCGGCAGCCACCGGCGAGGCGGTGATGTTCGCCCGGATCTTGGTCGGATACGACGGCTCCTTCGAAGCCCAAGCCGCGCTGCGCCTGGCGTTGGAACTGGCCCGTCACGACGACGGCGCGCGGGTAACCGCGGTGGCCGTGGCGCACCTACCCCGTGCGCCCGCCACGGTCGGGGAGGTCCACGAGGAACGACAGTCCAGGAAGCGCGGTGCCGGCAGTGGCTTGCCGCCGCCGTCGCCTACGCCCACGACTGCGACCAGCGCATCGACACCCAGACGGTACTGGGCCGCACGGCACCCGCCCTCGTACGGGCGGCCGTCCAACAGGAGGCCGATCTACTCGTCGTCGGCGCCGCCCGGCGCCGGATGCCCTGGGCACGCCTACGCAGGTGCAGCACGACCGCGGTCGCTCGCGCCGCGCCGTGCCCTGTCCTCATCGCCCACCGATGACCCGCTCCCCTAACAAGGCGCCCGAACAAGACAGCGCATGTGAAGGAGAACCGTGATCAGCGACAACCCCGAGGCCGCCACCCCGGCGCCCACCCCAACCGAGGACCGCTGGTTGACACCCGGCGTGGTCGGGGTCGGCGCATCGAGCTTCTTCTCCGACTCGGGGCACGAGATCACCACCGCGGTGCTGCCCAGCTTCCTGACCGGATTCCTGCACGCCGGCGCCGGCGCACTCGGTCTCATCGAAGGCGCCAGCGACGCCCTGATCGGCGTATCCAAGCTGGCCGGCGGGCCGCTCGCCGACGACCCCGCATGGCGCGGCCGGCTGGCCCGCGGCGGCTACCTCGGCACGGCCCTGCTGGGTGGGGCGATCGGCTTGGCCGCCGCCGTGTGGCAGGTGGCGATCCTGCGCGCCGGATCCTGGGTCGCCCGCGGCCTACGCTCCCCGTCCCGCGACGCGCTACTGGCCACCCTCGCCCCCCGCTCCGGCTACGGACGCGCCTACGGACTGGAACGCGCCGGCGACAACGCCGGCGCCCTGGTCGGGCCGCTGCTGGCCGCGCTGCTGGTCAGCCTCATCGGTATCCGCCCCACGCTGCTCGTCGCCGCGATCCCGGGCGTGTTCGCCGCCGTCGCGATCACCATCGCCGCCCGGGAGGCTGGCCGGATCGTGACCGCCCCCTCCGGGCGGCGGCGGATCTCGCTGAACCTGTCGGCGCTCCACCAGCACGGACTGATCCGCGCGCTGCTGCCGGCCGCGCTGTTCGAATGCGGCAACATCGCCACCACCCTGCTCATCCTGCGCGCCACCGACCTGCTGCACCATGGCGCCCGCGGCCTGGCAGCCGCGACCTCGCTAGCGATCGTCATCTACGCCGCGCACAATGCGGTCGCCGCCATCGCCTCCCTCACCGGCGGGGCGCTCATCGACCGCATCGGCTCCCGTAGCGTCTTCGCCGCCGGCGCCGGCGTCTACGTGCTGGCCTATGCCGGCTTCGCCGTCGGTACCCACGCCTGGGGCTGGCTGCTGGTGGCGTTCTGCCTGGCCGGCATCGGCATCGGCCTGGCTGAGACCGCTCAGTCCACCCTGGTCGCCCATGCCCTGCCCGACCGGCTGCGCGGCAGCGGCTTCGGGCTGCTCGGCGTCGTGCAGGCCGCCGGCGACCTTGTCTCATCGGCCGTGGTCGGGCTGCTGTGGGCGACCGTGTCTCCGGTCGTCGGTTTCTTGTACGCGGCCGGATGGATGGCGGCCAGTCTGATCGCGGCGCTCGCCACGGCGGGAACGCCGGCACGGCTATCCCCTGCGGGGGAGGCCTAGCCTGATGGGAGTTGTCCGTGCCTTCGTAAGTCCGGTGCGACCGATGAGTTGGCCGTTGGGGCGGGCCGGCAACAACCGGTCCCGGGGTTGGTTGTTGGCGGAATGGACCTGTTCGGCAGTACGTGCTGTCCCGGGGTGGCGGGCCTCCCCTTCGATGCGGCGGGTCCGGTTAGGGGTCGTTGGTCCGAACGGCCAGGAGCCTGTGGCAGCCAATGGTGGGCCGACGAGTTCGGGGAAGCAGCACCATCCGGCTCATCCCGTGCCGGCCACGGCGTACGTCGACGCGCTGCGCCTGCGGCTCCCGGGCACGACGCTGGGCTCGCCGTGGCGAGCCCAGCCCAGTCAAGACCCGGGCCTATGCCGCGCCTTGGCCGGCGGGCGAAACGGCGGCGCGGATGGGGCAGCCGCAAGGGGACGAGAACGTGGCGGGCGACTGCGATCGGCAGCAGGAGGGCGGAGAGACCGCCCATCTTGTGACCGAAGACCCGGGTGGACGTCACGAAGTGGTGTCAGGGTGAGGCTGACGACGGCCAGGCGACAGGGGTGGGAGACATGGTGCTACGAATCGCATCGGTGCAGGCGGTGGAGATCCTCGACTCGCGTGGCAGGCCCACGCTGGCGGTGACCCTCACCGGGCCGGACGGCGGGTCGGTGCGGGCCGGCGTGCCGTCGGGCGCCTCTACCGGCACCCGCGAAGCGGTGGAACTGCGCGACGGCGACGCGGCCCGCTACGCGGGCAAAGGCGTGCTGAAGGCGGTCGGCAACGTTAACGGCGAGATCGCCGACGCGCTGCGCGGACGCGAATTCAGCGACCTGGCCGAGGTGGACCGGTTGCTGATCGAGCTGGAGGGCACCGACACCAAGTCCCGGCTGGGTGCCAACGCCATCGTCGGCGTGTCGATGGCCGCCGCGCGCGCGTTCGCCGCCGCTGCACGGGTGCCGCTGTGGCGCTACCTCAGCCCCGACGGGGCCGCGCCGCGGCTGCCGGTCCCGCACTTCAACGTCGTCAACGGCGGCGCGCACGCCCCGAACCGGCTCGACTTCCAGGAATTCATGATCGCTCCGGTTGGGGCGCCCAACCTCGCCGAAGCCGTCCGTGCCGGCGCCGAAGTGTATGCCGCATTGCGCCGCCGGTTGGCCGACAAGGGCTTCGCCACCGGCCTGGGCGACGAAGGCGGCTTCGCCCCCGACATCGACGCCCCCGAAGACGTCCTGGCTACCCTCGTCGACGCCATCACCGACGCCGGCTACCGCCCCGGACGAGACGGCGTCGCCATCGCGCTCGACCCCGCAGCCAGCGAGTTTTACCGCGACGGCGGCTACCGTATCGCCGGGGAAGTCCTCAGCACTGACGACATGATCAACCGCTACGAGACGATCATTGCCGAGTTTCCGGTGTGGAGCATCGAAGACGGCCTCGCCGAATCCGACTGGGACGGCTGGATCCGGCTCACGGCACGACTTGGCGGCCGTGTCCAACTCGTCGGCGACGACATCCTCGTCACCAACCCCGCCATCGTTAGCCAGGCCATCGAGCGCCGCGCCGGCAACGCCGCCCTGATCAAGGTCAACCAGATCGGCACCGTCACCGAGACCCTCGAAACCATGCGCCTGTGCCGCCGCGCCGGCTGGGCGCAAATGGTCTCCCACCGCTCCGGCGAAACCGAAGACACCTTCATCGCCGACCTCGCCACCGGCACCGGCTGCGGCCAACTCAAGACCGGGGCGCCCGCCCGCGGGGAGCGCGTCGCCAAGTACAACCGCCTCATCGAAATCGAAGCCGACGCGCAACTGCCCTACGGTCTCGCCTAGCCTCGCGCGGCCAGCGGTGGCAGGCGTCAGCGGTCGCCCGTTGCCGCCCGCGCGGGGGCTCCCGGGACGCGGACGACACCGAGCGGTACCGTGCGCTGTGGCTGGAGTTGCTGGGTGTGGAGCGGTCGGTCGTGACGGCGTGGCGGGAGGAGGGCCGTAATCAGCGCGAAGTGCTCCGCACCATTGAGCGCAGCCCGGATGTGGAGGAGGCCAGAGTGCCTCCGGCCACGTCGACGGGGTTCGCCGCACGGCCGGCGTACTCCGGGACGGGCATTGGGAGCGGAACCAGCCGTTCGGTTCTGTGGGGGATGACGCGGACCTGATCTCCGGTCCGTGGCCGCGCCTTGTCACGCCACAGCACCGACAACCGGTGTGCGCCTGCTCCACGTCACGGGCCTGCACGCGAGGCGTCACTCCAATGTGCCCGGGCTCCCGCTGAGCCTCCATTGACGCCCACCACCCTGAACTCCCGTCGCTGTCCGGCGGCATGGATGCCGGGCAGCGGTTATGCCCGTGTCCGCCGAACGTGGGCCGCCGCTCGCCCGCGGCAGGCCTCGTCCGTTCGAACCAGCGCGAGGGGGTCGAAACGGTAGCCTCAGTTGTGGACTGGTAGGTGGAGAATGAGCTGGCGAGGTTGTGCGTCCGTTTGTTCCTGACCTCGGTGTTTGCTCGCGGAGAAGCGTCGGCGGCAGCAGGCTGCGGCGGCCAGCCGGGCTCAGGCGGCCGCACAGCGTGAGGCAGAGCGAGCACGCAAGGGCGCCGAGAGAGCAGCTGCAGCAGCGGCTCGTGCGAGTGCGGCCGAGCAGAAAGAGGCGCAGAAGCTCGCCACGCGGATGCACGTCGAAGCGCGCGCGGCCGAGGCAGCGGCGATGAACGCCGACCTGGCTCAGCTATACGAGGAGATCGACGGACTGCTTGCATCCACCCTCGACGTGGACGACTTCGTGGACCTCGAGTCACTGAAGATCAAGACGGTGGAGCACCCGCCGTTTGACCCGGGCCAGCTCGCCACGCCGGTGCCGCCGATGCCGGAGCTTGTGTACCCTCCGGAACCGGTGTACCAGGAGCCGGCTGCGCCGAAGGGCCTCTCGAGCGCATTCGGCGGCAAGAAGCGTCACGAGGAGGCCGTTGCTCGGGCGCGCGCCAATCACGAGGCGGCTCGCCGCACATGGCATGAGCACTGCACCCGGATGCATGCTGACTACGTGGCCGAGTTCGAACGGCGCCAGCAGGCGGAGCAGGACCGCGTCCGCAAGCTCAGCGCGGCTGAGGCGGCCTACCAGGAGCAGTGTAGACAGCGGGAAGCTGACTCCGAGGCTCGAAACCAGGAACTGTCGAGGTTCATCAACGAACTCGCCTTCGACGTCGAGTCCGCCATCCAGGACTACGTCGGCGTCGTGCTGTCCAACTCCGTCTACCCGGACGCTTTCCCTGTCTCCTACGACCACCAGTTTGACATCGGCAGCCGCGAGCTCACCCTCAATGTGACCGTTCCGGAGCCCAGCAGCATCCCCACCGTGAAGGAATACCGGTACGTCAAGGCCAAGGACGAGATCGTGCCCGCTGCGCTGCCAGTGAAGGAGCGGAAGGAACGCTACGCCAACGCGGTGTGGCAGGTCGCGCTGCGCACCCTGCACGAACTCTTCGAGGCCGATCGAGCCGGGAAGATCCGATCCGTGGCACTTACCGTGAGCACCAGCCACATGGCGCCGACGACGGGACGACCTGAGGATGTACCGCTGGTAGCGGTGGCAGCCGACCGCGAAACCTTCACGAATTTCGACCTCGCCAACGTTGTGCCCCACGCCACCCTCACGCACCTGGGAGCCGCGTTGTCCAAGTCCCCGTTCGACCTCACACCGGCTGACAGCAGCGCCGGCGTGCGGGTGCGGGGAAGGTAGCCGTGCGGTTCAATCCGCCGCCGGGCTGGCCCCAGCCACCGGCCGGCTGGACCCCACCGGCCGGGTGGAGGCCTGATCCGACATGGCCGCAGCCACCCGCCGGATGGCAGCTCTGGCTGCCAGACGAAGCCGTTACGCCGACCGGCTCGGAGGACTCCGTTCCGAGTCGAGCATCGGCGGTGCCCGCGCCGGAGGACCTGCCGGTCCGCGTCGGTGCGGAGCCGCCGGTAGTGGCGCCCAGCGTCGGCCCATTGGGCGTACTAGCATCGCAAGTCGAGACATCTCGGTCGACGACCCCTGTTCCCGAAGATTGCTCCGATCCGGCCGTCTCGGCACTTGCGGTCACACCTGGTACGGGGGCCGACGCTGGGACTGGTGCATTGCTTGCCCGCATCGCCGAACTGGAAGCCGCCCTGGTCCGTGCCCAGACGCGCGCGGACAGAACCGTCATCGAGCTTGACGACCAGCATGTGCTCCAGGACGTCGGTATTTACCGATATCACCACCCACTCGAAGACGCCGTCGCCTACAAGGAGCGGCTGCGCAGCCTCGAGGCCGAGATGGACGAGATCATCAAGGCCGGTCGCGCGGTTCTGGCCGCTGACATATTCACCTTCTCCGGCTCGCTGGCGAAGGGCCGTAAGATGGTGGCCGACCTGTCCAAGCTCATGCTGCGCGCTTACAACGCCGAGGCCGACAACTGCGTCCGCTCCCTGCGCTCAGGAAACATCACGACCGCCAAGAAGCGTCTGGAGTCCGCTGTCGCTGCGATCGAGAAGCTCGGTGCGATCATGGAGATGCGGGTCAATCCGCAGTACCACGCCCTGCGAGTGCAAGAGCTCGAGCTGACCGCCGACTTTCAGGTAAAGGTCCAGGAAGAACGCGAACGAGCCCGCGAGGAACGCGAACTCCTGCGCGAGCAGCGTCGCGCCGAGCAGGAACTGGCTGCCGAGCGCGAGCGCCTCGAGAAAGAGAGGGCGCACTACCGGAGCGCCTTGGCGGCTCTGCGCGCGAAGGGCGACGACGCTGCGGCGGCCGATCTGGCCACCCGGCTGGCGGAGATCGACGAAGCCATCGAGGCCAACGACTACCGCATCGCAAACATCCGCGCCGGTTACGTCTACGTCATCTCCAACATGGGTGCCTTCGGACCCAACGTCGTCAAGATCGGTATGACCCGCCGGCTGGAACCGCTCGACCGGGTCCGCGAGCTTGGCGACGCATCTGTGCCATTCCCGTATGACGTGCACGCGCTGTTCTTCTCCGACGACGCCATCACCCTGGAGGACGAGCTGCATAAGGCGTTCGCCGACCGGCGGGTGAACGTCGTCAACGAGCGCCGCGAGTTCTTCTTCGCCACCCCCGCCGAAGTGCGACAGATTCTTCAAGAGAAGGCCGGCGGGTTACTGGAGTTCACCGAGCAGCCGGAGGCGTTCCAGTACTTCCAGAGCAAGGGTCGGTGGCCTCATGCCTCAAGCTCTTGACCGCGGGTCGGGGTTCGAGTCCTCCGCGGCGCGCAATTTATCAAGGCTCTGAACTGGCGTCTCGTGCCGGATCAGAGCCCTTCTCATGTCCATGTGGACGGTTGTGTGATCGATGGTTTGGATGGCCGTGATCTTGCGCCGTGGTGTGTCGCCTCGGGCCTGGGTGTACGCCCGCGTCGCGCAACGTCTGCTCGCCCTGGCCGCCGCGATCTGGCACAACCGGCAGATAGCGCGCCGGTCAAGCGCTCTCTGAGCGCCACGATCACTGATCAACGGAAGCATTCGTGTTAGCGGGAGCCGAGGGTGTTCATCTGGGCGGTCGGGTAGCGGTCGCCGCGGGCCGAGCCCTCGGGTACGGCCTTTTCGATCGCGGCCAGGTCGTCCTGCGTCAGGGTCACCTCGGTCGCGCCGAGCGCCTCGGCGAGCCGCTCGCGGGTCCGGGCGCCGACCAGCGGGACGATGTTGTCGCCCTGTGCGGTCACCCAGGCGATCGCGACCTGCGCCACCGAGGCGTCCTTGGCCTCGGCCACCTCGCGCAGCGCCTCGACGAGGGAAAGGTTGTGGCCGACGTTCTCGCCGGCGAACCGGGGGCTGTGCCCGCGGAAGTCGCTGGCGCCGAGCGCCCGGTCGGCCTGCCAGTGGCCGGAGATCAGGCCGCGGGACAGCACGCCGTAGGCGGTCATGCCGATGCCCAGCTCGCGCAGCACCGGCAGCACCTTGTCCTCGACGCCGCGGGAGATGAGCGAGTACTCGATCTGCAGGTCGGCGATCGGGTGGACGGCGTGCGCGCGGCGGATCATCTCGGCACCGACCTCGGACAGCCCGATGTATCGGATGTATCCAGCTTCGACCAGCTCCTTCATCGCGCCGACCGTGTCCTCGATCGGCACCTGCGGGTCGAGCCGCGCGGGCCGGTAGATGTCCACGTGGTCGGTGCCGAGCCGGGTCAGGGTGTATGCGAGGAAGTTCTTGACCGCCGCCGGCCGGGCGTCAAGGCCGTTCCACGAGTCGTCCGGCCCGCGCAGCGCCCCGAACTTCACGCTGATCAGCACGTTGTTCCGCTCGCCGGCGCGTAGCGCGTCGCGGATGAGCAGTTCGTTGTGGCCCATGCCGTAGAAGTCGCCGGTGTCGACCAGCGTGATCCCGGCGTCGAGCGCGGCGCGGATCGTGGCGATGCTCTCGTCACGGTCGGCCGGCCCGTACCCCCAGGACATACCCATGGCGCCGAGGCCGATCATGGAGGAAACCGGGCCGGCGGCGCCGAGGTTGCGGTTGCGCATGTCGCATCTCCTATACCTGTCTGTGCGATGTCCCTTTCACGATGCCCGCGCCCGGCGGACGCAAAAAACGGAGCGCTTCTCGTAGGAGCGCCGCTCCCTGGCTGCGCGCCGCCGTGGGTGAGGATGGAGGCATGCAGCGCGCCGACCTCGCCGACTTCCTGCGCCGCCGCCGGCTGGCGATCCAGCCCGGCGACGTCGGCCTCGCCGAGGGGCACCGCCGGCGCACCGCCGGGCTGCGTCGCGAGGAGGTCGCGCTCCTCGCCGGCATGTCCACCGACTACGTGGTCCGCCTCGAGCAGGGTCGCAGCGCGCAGCCGTCAGCGCAGCTGCTCACCGCGCTGTCACGGGCGCTGCGCCTGAGCGACGACGAGCGCGACCACCTGTTCCACCTGGCCGGGCACCAGCCGCCGCCGTCGTCGGGCGCCGAGGCGCACGCCCGGGCCGGGCTGCTAAGGATGCTCGACCTGCTCGGCGACACCCCAGCCGCGGTTCTGTCCGACCTGGGCGAGACCCTCGCGCACAACCGGATGGCCACGCTGCTCCTGGGCGACCACACCAGGTTCCGCGGCGACCGGCGGTACCACGCCTTCCGCTGGTTCACCGAGCCGGCGGCGCGCGCCCTGCACCCGGCCGACGAGGCCGAGCACCACTCCCGGGTCATCGTCGCCGACCTGCGCGCCACCGCCGCCCGCCGGCACGGCGACCCCGACGTTGAGGGGCTGGTCCGGCGGTTGCGGGCGGCGAGCCCGGAGTTCGCCGCGCGCTGGGATGAGCACGAGGTGAAGGTGCGCCGCGTCGACCGCAAGCGGTTCGTCAACCGGCAGGTCGGCATCGTGGACATGCACTGCGAGATCCTGGTGACCCCGGACCAGGGGCAGGTGCTGCTGGTGCTGACCCCGACGCCGGGCACCGACGCGGCGGAGAAGCTCGCGCTACTGTCTGTCGTCGGGCTGCAGCAGTTCGCCTAGGGCCGTCTCGCTGAAATCGTGCCAGCACGCGGGAGAATCGGGAGACGATCTTCCTGAGACTCAGTGGGTCGCAGCCTTGCCCGGGCGGGCGACCCCGAGCGATGCGCACGCGCCTGCCCTCACGCAAGGCGGCCGACCATACACGGTGGACAGCCGCTCGACCGGTCAGTCCCGATCACGGAAATTGGGCCAGATCCAGGATTCAGGCGGCGTTGACACCAGGCGGTCTCGCACAAACGGAACACGTCACGGCGCCGGGTAGAGCTGGTGAGTCGCACGTGTACTTGGCCCTGGCGCTGGTTGCGCCTTCACGTTTGCCATTGCGGTCCGTGGCCCTTGTGCCCGGATGGTGAGGCAGATCTACCGTCGGCCTCCTGGTAGGCGGACGTGAGGGCGTCAAGCAGCGGGTCCGAGATGGAGCGAATCCGTTGGCGCTGCTTGATGGGGCCGCCGAGTGCCTCCTCCACGAACGGCGTCGTTTCTGGTGCACGCCGTTTGAAGACGGACGGCCACAGTTGGAGGTAGATGGCCTTCGGCTCCATGTACATCGTGGCAAGTCCGGCGTTATCGCCCCGCAGTCGCGGTAGCAGCGTTGTGATCGCGTTCTTGGCGCGGTATGTCGGCAACGAGATCAAGCCGCTGGCGTCGAGACGTTCTGCCCACTCGATCAACCGATCCAGCAATCGCTGTTGTTCGACGGGCGCCTCCGCCGCTGATTGTGGCTATCGTGGCCGCGTGAGTGGCAGGTTGGTGACCGAACGCCTGATCCTATGCCCGTGGACGGTCGACGATGCCGGCGCAGCGCTCGGCGCGTACGGCGACGCCGAAGTCGCGCGGTGGCTGACCCCGGCGATGGACCGGTTCCCGATCCGGCGGCCATGCGCCTGGTCCTGCAGCAATGGGTCGCCGAGGACGCCCGCATGACGACGCCGGCCGGCCGGTGGGCGATCGAACGGCGACACGACGCAGACGTCATCGGCGGAGCGACCCTGCTGCCGCTGCCGCCCGACGAGGAGTTCGAGATGGGCTGGCAGCTTCACCCACGGGCGTGGGACGGCGGCTACGCCACCGAAGCCGGGCTGGCCCTGGCCCGGTGGGCATTCGACGAGGGCATCGAACAGGTGATCGCGCTGGTGCGGCCGGCCAACACGCGCGCCGCGGCGACGGTGCGCCGTATCGGCATGGATTGGGTCGGCGAAACCGAGAAGTACCACAACCTGCGGTTGCAGGAGTACCGCCTGCGCCCCGGCGACCTGGCCGCCTCCGGCCGGTAAGGGCGCTGTCGGCGGATCACGTCCTCGCGCCGTGGACGCCGTGGGGGTCCAACGTCGAGGTTCAGCCACGCGCCGCCTGAGATGCTGGGGCATGGGCCTCCTCGGTCGGGGGAGGTTGACGCCCGGTCGCGGGTAGGTTCGATCCGAGGAGTGCCATCCGGGTCATGGAGGAGACGAGTGACAGCGCCGACCGGGGACGAACCGCGGGACCGCGACCGCGACCTGATCGCGGACTTCCGGGCCAAGGGACGGCGTCTCGGCGACCGACCGCTGTTGCTGCTCACCACGAAGGGCGTGCTCGGGCCGGTCGCACACGACGCCGGTGGTGTACGTACAGGACGGCAGCCGCCTGCTCGTGCTCGCCTCGAACTACGGCGCCCCGCGCCATCCGGACTGGTACCGCAACCTGCTCGAGCACCCCCAGGTCCACGTTGAGGTCGCCGGCGAGGAGTACGACGCGACCGCAGTCGTGCCGGACGAGCCGGAGCGCGACCGGCTCTTCGCCGCAATGGCCGAACACTACCCGTGGCTCCCCGACCTTCAGAAGCAGGCCAAGCGCAAGATCCCCGTGGTCGCCCTGGTCCGGGCCCGACCCCGACCGCTCGGCCCGCGGTCCCCCAGACTGTCTCGATCGTGCCAGCCACCAACGCCACGGAGCCGCTCAGAGAGCGGCAGATCCCACTGATAGGTGTGGTGGCGCACCGGCGAGCGATCGTGCCATCGCACCGGCCTGGCGGCGGTGGTCAGCGGGCGCCGAGGGCTTCGGCGATGGCCACCTGAACCGGGTCCAGCTCGTGCGCGCCGTCCTCGACATCCCACAGCGCGTTCTGCAGGATCCGGCCCAGCGTCCAGCCCACCGCCCGGGGCCGGTCCAGTCCAATCACGTCGACCATCAGGTCGAACCGCCGCCGCACCGCGCGAGCGACGTCACCGGTCGCGACGATGTCCTCCCACCGGTTGTCCAGGGCGGGCAGCAACTCGAAACCAGGGTCGCCGGACAGCGGCTTCGGGTCGATGGCCAGCCACGGCTCGCGTGCCCCGGCAAGAACGTTGTCGTAGTGCAGGTCCCAGTGCAGCAGCCGGTCGCCGGCTTCGTTCACCAGCTCGGCGACCGCGGCCGCGCAGGTCTGCACCAGCCGGCGGTCGCGTGCCTGGTGAAGAGCGGTCAACGCGTGCGGCGTCTGGTCGATCATGGCTTGCGCGATGTCGGTCAACCGTCGTAGGCCGGGCGGCGCCGGGCGGGTCACCAGCCGCGCCAGTAGTTCGGATAGCACCTGCAGTGCCTGGGTGTCGTCGGGCAGTGAACTCAATGGGCGGCTGGCGTCCAGCCGCTCGAGCAACAGTGTGCCGGTGGCCGGGTCGTCGTCGATCAGGTGGACCGTTCCCTGTCCGGCCCAGGCGCGTAGGCCGACCGCTTCGCCGGCGTTCTCCTCGTTGACCGGCTGGATCTTGAGGGCGGCCGGCGTGCCATCAGTCCGCCGTACCGGTAATACCAGTGCCGCGACGCCGAAGGCGGCGGGCCCATCGCGTCGCAGGTGCCAGCGGTCCAGGTAGTGGGCGGCGAGGTCGGGGAGTCGAAAGATCCACCTCCGACCGGCTTCGCCGTCGTGCTTGGCATGGGATGCGGCGAGCTCGGCCGGCACCACGATGCCGTACGTGGTGGCGGTCGACCGATCCACTCCGATCCTCCGCATCGGTTGCCTGCAATGTGGGTACAGCTTGATCGTGCCGGGGCTGCGCGTCCGCGGCCGCTTGGCCGCGGGCGCGGGCCCTCACCTCATTCTTCCTGGAAGGCGCGCCGAACGCGTTCCGATTGCCGGGGCGCGGCACGTGGACATCGGCGATGGCGGTTCGGGGGTGACGCGACTCGCGACGGCGGTGTCGCGCGTCGGCTCGTTCGCGTCCTTCGTCGCGTTCAGTAGCTGCGTGACCTAGTCAGGGGCGGATCGCCCGCACCAGATGGGCGCGGCCGTGCGGCCAGCACCGTGAAGATGTCGCGGGCGCGAAGCGCGCGATACCAGCGGCGCAGCCGATCCAGGTTCTGCGTGCTCGAATGTTTGTCTCCTCGGCCCGGCGCGTGGCCGTCCGGAAAGGACATCACTCCGGTGAGGAGGTCGTCCCGCCAAGCCCACGGCATCACGGCGACGCACGATCGGGCACTTGACCCTGTAGTGGGGTACAGGGTTCATGCTGGGTGGGTGAGAACCAGTGAGCTGGCCGCGCGGGCGGCGGTGAACCCGCAGAGGCTGCGGTACTACGAGCGGCGCGGGTTGCTGGCTGAGCCGGACCGGTCGCCGGTGGGTACCGCACCTACCCGGATGGTGCGGTGCGCCGGGTGCGATTCATCAAGCGGGCGCAGGAGCTCGGCTTCGCCGTGGCCGAGGTGGAGACGCTGCTGCTGCTGCTGGCCGAGGGCGGCCCGGACAGCTGCGGCAGGGTCCGCGCGTTGGCCACGGAGAAGATCACGGACATACGGCAGCGGATCGCCGACCTGCAGGCGTTGCAGGCCGGGCTGACTCGGCTGGTGGCCACGTGCGAGCTGTCCCGCGCCGAGCGGCAGTGCCCGATCCTGCACGAGCTGGACCCGGGCGCGGCCGGGGCTGACCGGGCGGACGGAGACCGGCGATGATGACCGTGGCGGCGGGACGGGCGATCGGGGTGTGGGGCACGGCGGCCCGGCTCGCGGCCGGCGCCCTGCTGGTCGGCAGTGTGCTGTATGGGCACACGGCCCGGGGGTGGCAACCGGCGGCGTGGCTGTTGGGCCTGCTGGTCTTCCCGGCGCTGGTGGTGACCGGCCAGTGGTGGCGGGCCCGGTGGCATCCGGCGCCGCTGCGGGCGACCGGTCCGGTGGGGCCGCGGTGAACATGGCGGTGTTCCTGGCCCTGTATCTGACCTGGTGGTACGCGCCGGCCGTGGATGTGCTCAGCGACGCGGCGCTGCTGGTCTACGGCGGCTCGATGCTGCTGGCCGCGGCGCGCGGCTACGCCGGTTGCGAGGTGCCGGCGGTGTCGAACTGGCTGTTGCGCCGCGACGACCAGGTCGGCTGCGCGCCGTTCTGGCCCATCGACGCAGTCGAGAGACATACCGCCCATCGGCCTCCGGCGACAACGGTGGGCGTTGATCATGGAGGTCGAACTGTTGCTGGCCGCGGATTGCCCGAACGCGGCCGCGGCGCGGG
>WNGE01009864.1_pt1 | contig 36383 bp, 40 predicted proteins | sample 5400651 | NCBI WGS metagenome assembly WNGE01 (sample SAMN13153370, study PRJNA577476) | soil metagenome | isolation source: 60 cm soil or saprolite under grassland replicate 2 | place: USA:California | collected 2016-06-15
CGGCCTGAGATAAGAGCCGCGCGCGCGCGGGCGGCGCCGTGGGAACTTCTGCCCGCCGGCCTGCTGGCCTTCGGGCTCTACACCTGGAACCTCGGCTTCGGCCTGCCCTTCCTCTTCCGCCCCGACGAGGACGTGATGGTGGGACGGGCGGTGCGGATGGCGGCCGAGCACAGCCTGGACCCGCTCTTCTACGTCTACCCGCCGGTCGCGTTCTACCTCTTCGCGGCCGCCGAGGCCGTGCTGGCCGCGGTGCCCGGCCAGCACCTGGGCCCGGCGACCCAGGTCGCCCCCGGGGCCGAGATCCTGGCCGCCCGCCTGGTGTCGGCGGCCGCCGCCATCGCGACCGCTCTCCTCACGGTCGCGATCACCCGCCGCGCCTATGGCCGGGCCGCCGCTCTGGTCGCCGGCTGCGCCCTGGCGGTGGCGCCGCTGGCCGTCCGCCAGGCCCATTTCGCGACCAGCGACTTCATCGCCACCGCTCTGGTGGCCGCCGCCACCTGGACCGCCCAGCGGGCCGCCGGCCGGCGGTCGTTCGCCGTCGCCGGCGCTCTGGCCGGCGTGGCGGTGGCGACCAAGTACACCGGCGGGGCGGTCCTCGCCTACGTCCTCTGGCAGGCCCTGGCCGGCCCCGACCGGCGAGGGCGGGCGGGGATCGCGATCCTCGGCGCCGCCCTTGCCGGTGCCGCCCTGCTGGCACCCCAGGCCGGGCACTGGCGGGAATATTGGGAAGGGCTGGCCTTCCTGGCCGGGCGCTCCCGCGAGTTCGCCGAGATGCCTCCCGGCTGGATCTACCACGCGGCCTGGAGCCTCCCCTTCGGCCTCGGCCCGCCGACTTTCGGGCTGGCCCTCCTGGGCGTTGCCGCCGCGCTCCTGCGGCGGGGTCGCGACGACCTCGCCCTGGTCGCCTTCCTGATCGTGTCCGCGCTGCCCCTGGCGCTCAGCCACGAGGTGTTCTTCCGGTATGTGCTGCCGATGCTGCCGGCGCTCTGCGTGCTCGCCGGCGGCGCGCTTCGGCTGGCGCCCGCGCCGGCGCTGCGGCTGGCGGGGCCACTGGCCCTGCTGCTCCTGCTGCCGGCTGCCTACAACTCCTGGGCCGGCGATCGCCTCCTGGGCATGACCGACACCCGGCGCCAGGCCGCCGCCTGGCTCGACGCGAACGCCCCGCCCGGCGCCGACCTCGAGGTCGGCAGCTACTGGGGCCAGCCCTTCTATGACGCCGCCGAGATCGGCCGCAACCCGCTGCATCCGCTCTACGCGACCGGCGACCCGGTGGCGGACAGCTTCCAGCAGGGCCGCTTCACCTCCCGCTACACGATCAATCGCAAGGGGCTCGCGCCCTGCTACACGGTGCTGGAGTCAGGCCCGCCCTGGCAGGACTTCGCGAGCTCACCGCCGGCCGGGGTGGCGACCTTCGCGCCCGGCCGGCCCGCCCCGAGCGCCGCCTATGACCAGCTGGACGCCTTCTACCTGCCGCTGTGGGGGTTCGCGGGCCTGGACCGGCCGGGGCCGGCCATCGTGCTCGTCCCCAGCTGCACTTAGGCTTGGTTGGCCCCGCCGCCAGCACCCGCTGAACGGATGTCCATCTTCAGCCAGAAGTCGCGCCGCGCCTCGAAATGGCGCTTCCGGGCATAGAGGGCGGCGCGGTCGATGCCATGGTCGACGTCGTCCTCGGCGAGCACCGACCCGCAGAACTCGATCAGCTGCCCATACACGGAGATCCAGTGCGCCGCGTCCTCCGCGGTCCGCGCGTCCTCCCCCTGCAAGAGCGGAAACCGCTCAACAGGCCCACCCTGGGATCTGGTCATACGATCGGGCTGGAATCACACGCTTCTGGCGGCGTCCCGTCAAGCTACGTCAGGTAGCCGCCAGCGCCGCCTCGGCGTCGACCCGGGTGAACAGCCCGAGCAGATGGCCCTCGGGATCGGTGAGCAGCCCCCGCTCGTAGCCGCCCGACTTCATCTTGGGCACGATCTCGGCCAGCGCCACGCTCAGCCGGTAGGTGCTGGGCCCGAGGTCCATGAGGTCGCCCGCCGCCGCCGTCGGGTCTTCCCCCAGCCGGCTCCGGCACACCCGCCCCAGCACCACCCCGGCCGGGTCGACGACCGCCAGCCAGGTCCAGATCTCGGCGAGCCGCTCGCGAATGCTGCCTACGGTCTCTTCGGGCGGGGCGGTGGGAACCCCGGCGCGGCAGACGTCGGCGAGGTTGCGCTGCGCGCCTTCGGAGGGCAGCCCGAAGTCGATCCAGTCGAGCCTGCCGCCGGCGTAGTCATAGACGCTGGTCAGTCCGAGCTGCAGGAGCCGCGCCGCGGCCCGGGGGCTGACGTCTCACTGGAAGTCGTTGCAGTAGACGATCACCGGACGCCCGCGGTCGATGCCGGCCGCCGCCTTCGCGTTCAACTCCTTCAGTGGCAGGTTGCGCGCCCCGACCAGGTGGCGGGCCTCATAGTCCTCGCGCGGCAGGACGTCGAGCAGCTGGGCGCCCGCCGCCACCAGCTGTGCCACCCGGCGGCGGTCGATGGCCTGAGCCAACTACTGTTTGTCCTGGCCTCGCTTCTTTCCAGGCATGTCAGTCGGGCCTCTTGGAGAGCTCGACGCCCTTCTTCTTGGCCGCCCGCTCGATCCGCCCCTTGGCCGTCTTCTTCTCGGCCGCGGTCACGCCCTCCACCTGGTTGAAGCGCGCGGATGCGTTGCGCACGTGGCTGGCGTCGTTGAGCGGCATCTTGCGTTCCTTGGGGAACGCGAAGGCGGTGTCCGGTAGCTGGTCGCGTTTCTTGGAAGTGAGTTCGCCCATGCCTCCAACCATAAGAGAAATGCCCGGTGATTTGATAGTGACGTTATAGCTCTTTTTGAGGTAAGGTGGTGGTGTTATGAGCGAAAAGCAGGACAAGCAGGCCCTGGACGAGATGCGCGAGAAGCTGCGCAAGTCCCAGGAGAAGCTGTCCGGCGACGCCGCCAAACCGGTCGAGGAGCAGCGCGAGCCCGACGAGGTCGCGCCCCCGCCGGCTATACGGTAAGGCTGGGCACGACCAGGACCGGCCGCTGACTGCGGTGCAACACCGCTTCGGCGGTGCTGCTCGGCTGCCCTCGACGGCGACCGGTCACGTGCATCAGAAGGCCGAGGCGGGCAAGGCGTAGAAGACGACCGCCGCCATCGCGTAGAGCGCCAGCAGCTGGGCCCCCTCCAGCCAGTTCGACTCGCCGTCCTGGGCGGTGTAGGTGAAGATCAGGACCAGGAGGCCGAGGATGCCGATCTCGATCGGGCTGAAGACCAGGTCCATAGGGTTGGCGAAGAGGCTGAAGATGACCACCACCGGGGCCACGAAGGCGGCGATCTGGATCGAGGAGGAGGAGGCGATGCCGAGCGCCAGGTCGAGCCCGGAGTCGCCGTGCTCGGTGCCGTGCGAGGCCGGCGGGCGGGCGATGGCGAAGCGGATGGCGGCGTAAGCCTCGGCCGCGTTGCCGGCGTTGCCGACGATCACCATGCCCACGAAGACCTCGGTCAGGCCCAGGGTCTGGGTGACCGGCGCCACACTGTCGGTGAGGATGTTGATCACCGGTATCAGGGCCGTGGTGGCCCCGGCCAGGATCCCGACCGACAACCACAGCGGCCAGGCCTTGCGGTGCTGGACGGCGTCCGCCTCGGTCAGGAAATGGGCGCCCGGTATCCTGCCCGTGGCGGCGGACAGCCTCTCGAGGCCGAAGATCGAATACAGCAGGTACGCCACATAGGCGATCAGCAGCACGACTGAGATGCCGACGCTGATCTGCATGATCGGTTCCAGCGCCGATCCGGCACAGCCGCCGCCGCGCACCCCGCAGGTGACGAACGACCCCATCGAAGGGAAGAGGACCGCCGCCACCGCCAGCATCATGAGGACGCTGTGGTGGCCCGCCTCGTGGCGGTTGAACCGCGGCCGGCCGTACTTGAGGCCGGCCGTGATGTAGCAGAGGCCCATGATCAGCGCGGAGTTGCTGATCAGGGCCCCGATCAGGGTCGCCTTGACCAGCGCGATCAGGCCTTTCTGGACGCCGATGATCCCGACCAGGAGGTCGGGCGAGTTGCCGAAGGTGGCGTTGAAGAGCCCGCCGATACGGCCGCCCAGGCGATCGGCGAGCGCCTCGGTGGCGGCCCCGATGAAGCCGGCCAGCGGGACGATCCCGGCCACCGAGAGAAAGAACCGGGTCCAGGCTGGGATCGGCACGTTGGGGGAGACGAGAGTGGCCACCACGAACACCAGGAGGACGGCGAGCACGCGCTCTTCGCCGGTGAAGATGCGGAGCGTGCTCGCGACCTCATCGCTCACGACCGTGGGAGCCGGGCGCCGCGAGCTCACGAGCCGCGATGGTACCGCTCATGATTTCCGGCATGGCTGGCGAATCCACGTTTGGCGTTTACGGCCTGGCTGTGATGGGGCAGAACCTGGCCCGCAACCTGGCCTCCAAGCAGGTTCCGGTCGCCGTCTACAACCGGACGGCGGCGCGCACCGAGGAGTTCGTTCGAGAGCACGGCGGCGAGGGGCCGATCACCGGCGCCGGCGACCTCCGCAAGTTCGTGGGCGCGCTGGCGCGGCCGCGCCGGATCCTGCTCATGGTCAAGGCCGGCGAGGCGGTCGACCACACCATCGCCGAGCTGACCCCGCTCCTGGAGGCGGGGGACATCCTGATCGACGGCGGCAACTCCTACTTCGCGGACACCGAGCGGCGGACGGCCGAGCTGGAGCCGAAGCAGATCCGCCTCTTGGGCACCGGCATCTCGGGCGGCGAGGAGGGCGCGCTCAACGGGCCGAGCATCATGCCGGGGGGCCCGCGCGAGGCCTACGACGAGATGGCGCCCGTTCTCACCAGGATCGCGGCTCAGGTGGATGGCGAGCCGTGCTGCACCTATATCGGCCCGGGCGGCGCCGGCCACTACGTGAAGATGGTGCACAACGGCATCGAGTACGCCGACATGCAGCTGATCGCCGAGGCATACGACCTCCTGCGCCACGCGCTGGAGCTGGAGCCGCCGGACCTGGCCGAGATCTTCCGAACCTGGAACCAGGGCGATCTCGACTCCTACCTGATCCAGATCACCGCCGCGGTGCTGGCCAAGCAGGACGAGCGGACCGGGAAGCCGCTGGTCGATGTCATCCTCGACGAGGCCGCCCAGAAGGGCACCGGCAAATGGAGCTCGCAGTCGGCGCTCGACCTGGGTGTCCCCACCACCGCCATCGCCGAGGCGGTGTTCGCCCGCTACCTGTCGGCCATGAAGCCGGCCCGGGTCCGGGCGGCGAAGGTCCTGGGCGGGCCGCGGGCGCGGCTGTCGGCCACGGATCGGGTCGCCTTCGTGGACCAGGTCCGGGACGCCCTCTACGCCTCCAAGATCGTGGCCTACGCCCAGGGCTTCGAGCAGATGCGCGCCGCCTCCGACGAGAAGGACTGGGGCGTCGACCTGGGCGCCCTCTCCAAGATCTGGCGCGGCGGCTGCATCATCCGCGCCCGCTTCCTGAACCGGATCGCGGACGCCTACGCCGAGCATGGGGACCTCGAGAACCTGCTCCTCGGCACCTACTTCCACGAGGGCACCGCGCGCACCCAGGAGGCATGGCGGCGGGTGGTGGGGGCCGCGGTCGAGCTGGGTGTGCCGGTGCCCGCCTTCTCCTCGGCGCTGGCCTATTACGACGGCTACCGGCGCGAGCGCTCGCCGGCCAACCTGATCCAGGGCCTGCGCGACTACTTCGGAGCCCACACCTACAAGCGGCTGGACGCCGACGGCTCCTTCCACACCCGCTGGTCACAGGATGGCAAGGAGATCCCCGCCTGAAAAGTCCTCACGGCGCAGCCGGGAGGGGGAGGGGGTCATGAGAGTGGTGCTGACCACGGCCCCTCCGGCCGGCTTCGCCGGCCACCTCCCGGACGAGCGGGGAGGACGTTCCCCTATTTGGCTTCCCAGCCGGCCACCCGTAGGACCTCGGCCGCCACCTGCACCACGGAGCGGCCGTCATTGCTCACGCTGGCGTCCTCCAGGCCGGCCTCCTCGACCGCGCGCGTGAAGCCGGGCAGCTCGCGAAGGTGCTCGCCCCGCTCGTGGCCGGCATCGCGAGCGCGAATCCGCGCCTCCAGGGTGGCGCGTTTGAGGAGCGCGCGCGCCAGCACGTAGTGGGCGATGCCGGCGGCCCGGTAGTTGGGAAGCATGGCGGCCAGGTTGGCGGCGATCAACTCCTCGATGCGCTCGCTCTCGTGCCCGCCGTCGCCGAGGTACACCCAGGCCAGCCAGTCGAGATCGATCACCGCCACCGGCACCTCCCGTTCGCACAGCTGCCAGCCCACCTCGGCGGCGACCACCGTCTTGCCGGCCGCGACCGTGCCCGTGAGGAGGATCGCCCGCAGCACGATCGGACACTAGCCGAGCCGGTACGCTGCAAACCGAATGACCCGGTGGCTGATCGAACTCACCACGGGTGGCGGGTTGATCGCCATCTTCGTGACCATGGCCGGGGAGAGCGCCGGCGTGCCCATCTCCAGTGAGATCGTGGTCCCCCTGGGCGGCTGGCTCGCCGCCGAGGGCCGGCTCTCCTTCGTCGGAGTCGTGGCCGCCTCCAGCCTCGGCAACCTGGCCGGTTCGCTGGTCGCCTACTGGCTGACCCGGCGCTACGGCAGGCGATTCCTGCTCGGCCCCGGGCGCCGGATCGGCATCAACCGCGGACATGTGGTGCTGGCCGAGCGCTTCTTCGAGAAGTTCGGCCTCTGGGCGATCTTCCTCGGCCGTCTCCTGCCCGTGATCCGAACCTACATCTCCTTTCCCGCCGGGGTCTCCAAGATCAAGGTGGCTCCTTTCTGCCTGGCCACCATCGCCGGCGCGGTGCCCTGGAACTTCGGGCTCGCCTACGCCGGTTACAAGCTCGGCCAGCACTACGAGGAGATCGGCCGCTACCTGGGCCCGCTGACGATCCCGCTGATCGTGGTGGTGCTGATCCTGCTCGGGCTTGCCTACTGGTTCGGCAGGCGGATCGGTGAGGAAGAGGGGGAGATGGAGGGGCGTTCACCGGAGCCCGCGGCGCCCGCGTCGTAGGCCCGTCAGCGCGCCGTCAAAGGGCGGTCAAAGATGACCGAAGCCGAGTTACAGAGAGCCATCGAGCGAAGGTAAGCGCATAATTCGGCGCATAAGCGCCACCGCCGAGATTCAGCTCCGACGTCCTTCGACGGTGCGCAACGACTATGCGCTGCTGAAGCGGCGCATCCAGGCCGCGGGCCTCCTCGACAAGCGACCCGGCTACTACGCGTTGCTGCTTTCCAGCAACACGCTGGCCTTCCTGGTGTGCTTCGCCTTGCTCGGGCTGACGCACGATATCTGGCTGACCGCGCTGATCGCGATCGCGCTCGGCGTCGTGTCCGGACAGCTCGGCTTCCAGCTCCACGACTCGGCTCACAACCAGATGTTCGCGAGCCGGCGCTTGAATACGTTGATCGCGTTCGTCACCGGCGACGTGATGCTGGGGATGAGTGCCGGATGGTGGACCGACAAGCACAACGACCACCACGGCAACCCCAACCATGTCGAGCTCGATCCCGACATCGACATCGGCGTGATCGCGTACAGCACCGAACAGGCGGTCGAGAAGTCGGGGGTGATGCGCTTCGTCGCCAAGTACCAGGCCTTCCTCTTCTTCCCGCTGCTCTTCGGGCTGGGCTGGGTGATGCACTTCAACAGCGCCAAGTTCCTGACCGGGCGGACCTCCAGCCACCGGCGTGCGGAAGTGATCGCGCTGGCCGTGCACACGGTCGCCTACCTCGCCCTGCTGGTAGCGCTGGTCGGGCCGGGGAGGGCACTCCTGGTGGTGGTGCTGCAGAAATGCGTGGGCGGGTTCTACCTGGCCTCGGTGTTCGCTCCCAACCACAAGGGCATGCCGCAGGTGCAGGCCGGCCAGGAGCTCGACTTCCTGCGCTCGCAGGTGCTGACCGCGCGCAACGTGCGCTCGCACCCGCTGACCGACCTCCTCTACGGGTCGCTCAACTACCAGATCGAGCACCACCTCTTCCCGACCATGCCGCGCTGCAACTTGCGGCACGCGCAGGGGATGATCGTTGACTTCTGCCAGGAGGTCGAGGTGCCCTACTACGAGACCTCGATCGTGCAGTCCTACCGCGAGATCCTGGGCTTCTTGCACCAGGTCGGCGCCCCACTGCGACGCGGACTCCCCGCCGCGCCCTAGCGCGTCTTCAGGAACTCCTCCCGCAAGACGTCCTTCGCCACCCGCTGGGTCGGCGTCATCGGCAGCGAGTCCCGGAACACGATCCGCGACGGCACTTTGAACCTGGCCAGGCTGCGGCCCGCCCACTGCCGCAGCTCGTCCTCGCCGGCCGAGCTCTCGGGTCTCAGCACCACGGCCGCCACCACCTCGTCTTCGGTGAGCTCCGAGGGGACCCCGAACGCCGCCGCGGCCGCCACCGCGGCGTGTGACAGCAGCGCCGCCTCCACCTCGGCGGGCGCGATGTTCTCGCCCCGGCGCCGGATCATCTCCTTGTAGCGGCCGCTCAGGAAGACGTCTCCGTCGGCGTCCACGTAGCCGACGCGCAGCTCGTTGACGAAGGCGCCCGCCGCCGGCTGGCGCGGGCGTCCGATGCACGCGGCCTTGGCGCGCGAGGTCGCCGTCTCCGCGCAGCCGAAGGGGTTCTCGCTCATCCCGTAGCCGCCCGCGATGCGCACCCGGAAGCGTTCCTCGAGCGCGCTCCGTGCCTCCGGGGTGGCGGGTGCAGGCGCCGCGTAGATGGTGCGCAGCGAAGACTCCACCCAGCTGGCCACGGGCTGGCGCTCGAGCATCGCAAGCATGGCGCCGACCACGTTGACGGAGGTTGCGCCCAAGGCGCGCGCGTCCTGCCAGAAGCTGGAGGCGTGGAACTTGGCGGTCAGGGCCAGGCTGTGGCCGTGGGCCAGCGCCGCCATCACCGAGTAGGCCTGGGCGTTGATGTGGAACAGCGGCAGGCAGGCCCACAGGCGCTCTTCCGCGCCCAGCCCGACCCAGCCCGGGAAGGCGCGCCCGGCCTCGGTGTAGGCGGCGTGGCGCACCAGCACGCCCTTGGGCCGGCTGGTGGTGCCCGAGGTGTAGACGATGGCCGCCGGCTCCAGCGGGTCGGCGGCGTGGGGGTCGATGCCGCCCCGGCCGCCGCGCAGGCCGGCCACGCCCCTTTCGTTGAGCGTCAGCGACGGCTTGAGGTCCTGGACCAGGTAGGCCATCTCGGGCCCGGTGAGGTCGGGATTGACGGCCGCCGGCACGGCGCCCGCGTAGATGGCCCCCAGCCAGGCGTGGACGGCGGCCGGGGAGTTGGCGGCCGCGATCAGCACCCGATCGCCGGGACCGGCGCCCCGACGGCGGATGGCCGCGGCCGCCGCCGCGGTGTGGCGGAGCAGGTCGGCGAAGCTCTCGGTTCCGTTGCTCGTGACCAGCGCGGGGGCAGACCGGAAGGTCTCGGCCGCCGCCACCAGCAAGGCCGGCACCGAGAGAAATGTCATGACCGGTATCGTGGCAGCAAGATCGGGGAGGTTGTCCTGTACGCCGACGACCGCGCACGGGTCCCCTTAGTAGAAGGGCGTCTTCCGACGGGGCAGGAGGTCGTCCACGGTCCACTGGATCCAGCCCCGGACCTCCTCACTGACCTCGAGGACGAGCCCGGGGTCGTCGGCCGCGCCCGGACCCAGCGCGGCGGTGTCAATGGGCGGACCGAAGGCGATCATCCACTTGGAGGGCAGCGGCAGCAGGCCGAGCGCGCCCAGCCAGGGGAAGGTCGGCGTCAGCGGCAGCGTGGGGAGCCCGAGCATCCGCGCCAGGGCCGGCAGCTCGGCCATCACCGGGTGGACCTCCTCGGCGCCGACCACGGCGACCGGGATGATCGGCGACCCCGTGCGGATGGCCACCTGGACGAACCCGCCGCGGCCGAAGCGCCGCACCTTGTAGCGCTCTCGATAGAGCTTGGCGGCGCCCTTCACGCCCTCCGGGAAGACGCCCACCAGCTGGTCGCGCTCGAGCAGCGTGACCGCGTTGTCGGGGTGCGCGAGCACGTTCCCTGTCTTGAGCAGGAACTGCGAGAAGCCGGGCATTCGGAACGCAAAGTTGACGACCAGCATGCGGGCATGGCGCGGGCGCCGGTGCTCGAGCCAGATGCCGGTGCGGATCATGGCGCCGTCCCACGGGATCACGCCCGCGTGGTTGGAGGCGAGCAGCGCACGGCCGCCGGCGGGGACGTTCTCGATCCCGTCCACCTCCACCCGCCAGTAGTTCCGGTAAAGCCACTCGAAGACCGGCAGCGTCCCCTCGGTGAAGGCGGCATCGAACCCGAATTCGTCCACCGCCGGCCGCGCCGGCAGCTCGCGATCGACAGCTTTATGGGCAGGCTGAAGAACGCGGAGGGGAGCAGCCACAGCCCACGATTATGGCGACCACCGCTTAGGATTGCTGCGGCCTCGCCCATGCCCCTCGACTTCCAGGCCGCTCAAGAAGAGTATCTAGGCTGGCTTCAGCTCGAAGCCAACAAGAGCCCGAACACGGTGCGCGCCTACGCCGGCGAGATCCGCCGATTCGGCGCTTTCCTGGCCGCGCGCGGGCACGCGCTGCAGATGGAGGAATTGACGCGCGAAGACTTGCGAGCCTACCAGCGCCACCTCGCCGGCAACCTGAAGGCGGCCGCCTCGCGCGCCCGGGCGCTGGTCGCGATCCGGTCCTGGCTGCGCTGGCTGGCCCGCGAGGAGCTGGTGGAGAAGGACCTCTCCAACCGGATCACGCTCCCCAAGCTGGAACAGCGCCTGCCCAAGCCTATGAATCCCGACGAGCTGGCCAGCCTGCTGAAGGGGCTGCCCCGGGAGACGCCGATCGACAAGCGCGACCGGGCGCTGGTCTACTTCCTGATCAGCACCGGCTGCCGGATCAGCGAGGCCCTCGGCCTCGAGCGCACCGACGTGCCCCGCCAGGGCAACCGGCTGGTGGTCACCGGCAAGGGCGCCAAGCAGCGGGCGGTGTACCTGACCCAGGATGCCAAGTTGGCAGTCGACGAGTACCTGGGCGCCCGCGACGACACCTCGATGGCGCTGTTCGTCAACTACGACCGTAAGGTGGGGCTGGGCGGCGAGCGCCGCCTGACGCCGGCCGGCGCCCGCCACGTCGTCAAGCGCATCCGCCGCCAGCTGGGCGCCTGGGGGTTCAGGTCGCCCCACGTGGCCCGGCACACCGCCGCGACCAGCCTCCTCGAGGTCACCGGCGGCGACGTCCGGCTGGTCCAGGAGGTGCTCGGCCACGCCAACCTCAACACCCTCCAGGGCTACACCAAGATCGTCGACTCCAGGAAGCAGGATGCCTATCGGAAATATCAGGATTACCTGGAGGAGAAGCGGGCTGGCGCTTAGGACACGAGTTACGGAGCGGTTGGGGATCGAGCACCCGGTCGTCCTCGGCGGCATGGGCGGTGGCACCTCGCCGGAGCTGGTGGCGGCCGTCTCCGAGGCCGGCGGCCTCGGCATCCAGGGCGGGGTCGGGCGGCCGCCCGAGGTGCTCGCCAGCCTGGCCGCGGACATCCGGGCGCGCACCCAGAAGCCCTTCGGCGTCAACCTGCTGCTGTTCCTGGCCGCGCCCGAGCAGCGGGAAGCGGTCTGCGCCCTGGCGCCGCCGGTCTTCTCGACCGCCTGGCCGGTGCCCGAGGACGACCTCCAATCGCTGTTCGAGCGCGCCCACGCCGCGGGCTCGCTGGTCATGCACATGGTCAACGGGGTCCCCGAGGCGCTCCGAGCGGCGGAGGCCGGCGCCGACCTGATCGTGGCCCAGGGGACCGAGGGCGGCGGCCACGTGGCGCTGATCTCGACGCTGGTCCTGACGCCGATGGTGGTGCGGGCGGTGGCCCCGGTGCCGGTGCTGGCGGCGGGCGGGATCGCCGACGGCGCTGGGCTGGCCGCCGCCCTCATGCTGGGCGCCGAGGGGGTGCTCATGGGGACGCGCTTCCTGGCAACGCCGGAATCGCCCTGGCCGGCCTCCTTCAAGCAGGCGCTGCTCGATTCCGACGGCCACGACACCCTGCTCTCCGAGATCCCGGACACCGCCAAGGGGACGCTGTGGCCGGGCGCCTACGACCGCGTCCGGCGCAACCGGCTGATCGAGGAGTGGCTGGGCCGCGAAAACGAGGTCCGCCGCCACCGGGCCGCGATCGCAACCCGCATCTCGGAGGCGCGCGAGCAGGATGACGCCGACAACGGCGAGCTCAACTTCGGCCAGGTCGCCGGGCTGATCGACGCCATCACGCCCGCCGGCGAGATCGTGCGCCGGGTGGTGGCGGACGCGGAGCAGGTCCTCACCGCCCGCCGCCAGGTCGTGATCGACACGTCGCCCACGTAAGATATATGGCGTGCAGGACGCCGCCATCGTCTCCAGCCTGGCCCGCGTCCTGGCCGACGAGACCAGGGTCCGGCTCCTCGACCAGCTGACGGCCGGCGAGGCCAGCGTCAGCGACCTCGCCTCCCGCATGGAGATCGACCAGCCGCGGGTGTCCAGCCACCTCCAGGTCCTTCGCCGCGCGGGCCTGGTGGCCGCACACGCACGCGGACGCGCGCGCGTCTATGCGCTGCAGGGCGAGGCGCCGGCGCTGGCGCTGGCGGCCCTGCGCACGCTGGCCGGCTCGCCACGCCCGCTGCGCAGCCGGGCCGCGGCCGCCGCGGTTCGCCAGGATGCGCCGATCCGCCGCGCGCGCACCTGTTACGACCACCTGGCGGGGATGGCGGGCGTCCAGGCCCTCGACGAGCTGTTGACGCGAGGCTGGCTGGTGGCGGCGCCCGACGGCGAGCACTTCGAGCTGACGGCGGCCGGGGAGGCGGCCCTCACCGAGGAGGGCGTCGACGTGGGCGAGGCGCGACGGGCGCGGCGCGCGTTCGCCGTCGGCTGCCTCGACTGGACCGAGCGCCGCCCCCACCTGGGCGGGGCGCTGGGTGCGGCGCTGCTCGGCCGCCTGCTGGCCGCGGGCCGGGTCCGGCTGGAGCCGGGCACGCGCGTCGTGAAGATGAAGGCGGGGCCGCTTTGGACCAGCTGAGGACCTACTTCTCGAACCGCCGCCTGGTCACGCTCGCGCTCGGCCACTTCACGGTCGACAGCTACGTGGGGCTGCTGCCGGTGCTCTTCCCGCTGCTCATCCACAAGTTCAGCCTCAACCTGGAGACGGTCGGCCTGGTGTCGCTCGCCTACAGCGGCATGGGCGCCGTCTCGCAGCCGCTTTTCGGCCTGATCGCGGATCGTTGGGGCACCCGCTTCACCGGCTTCGCGCTGGCCTGGACCGCGGCCACCTTCGCCGCCGCGGGCTTCGCGCCCACCTTCCCGGCCCTGGTCTTCGTGGCCTTCCTTTCGGGCCTCGGCTCCGGCGCCTTCCACCCGCTGGGAGCGGTCACCGCCCGTTCGCTCCTGCCGCCGCGCGGCATGAACATGGCGATGTCGATCTACGTCACCGCGGGCACGGTGGGGCTAGCCGCCGGTCCCCTGATCGGCGTCGCCGCCTTTGGTTGGCTGGGAGTGCGGGGAACCATCGTGATGCTGGTTCCCGGCCTGGCGATCGCCGCCTACCTGGTCACGGCCATGCGCGCCGGCTCCTACGGCGACAACCGCTCGGCCCATCGCAAGTCGGCGATGCGGCGGGTGGTGCCCCTGGTGCCGCTGCTGGCCACGATCGCCATGATGGCCTCGCGCAGCTGGACCACCATCGCCCTCCAGGCCTTCACCCCCACCTGGTATCAGCAGCTGGGCTTCCAGCCCTGGTTCTACGGCCCGCTGGCGACCACCATCATCCTGGCCAGCGCAATCGGCGCCATCGGCACCGGGGCCCTCGCCGATCGCTTCGGCCGCCGCGCCGTGATCCTGGGCACGCTGGTCCTCAGCGTGCCCGCCGTCTGGCTGTTCGTGGCCTTCCCCGGGTACCAGGGCTTCCTGTGGGCGATCCTGGTCGGCGCGCTGGCCGCCTCCACCGCCCCGCTCATGCTGGTGCTGGCCCAGGAGCTGCTGGCGGCGCGGGCCGGCTTCGCGAGCGGGCTGATCATGGGGCTCGGCTTCGTGACCGGCGCCATCGGGGTGCCGATCACGGGCGCCATCGCCGACCGCTTCGGCCTCCAGGCCGCGCTCTATGTGCAGGTGGTGGTGGTCCTGCTCACGATCCCGGTCGCGCTGCTGCTGCCCAGCGAGCGGTTTCTCGCCCAGCTCCGAGACTCCGGCCACCGGACTCCCGACCGCCAGGTCGAGCTGGCGGCGGCCGGCGGCGGCTCCTAGAGGCCGGCCGGCTGTAAAGAGCGACCGGATGGTGCTCTTGTGCAAAGTGGCGCAAGACCATCCACTCGTCCACGAGGGTGGGTGGAACTTGGCCGAGAATGCGGACGGGACCTTCGCGCTGGTCCCGCCCTGGGAGCAGCCGCGAGCCGGCTGAGGGATTACCGGGCTTAGCCCGGCTGGGTGATTCCGGGCGGCGGCGCCAGCGTGGTGCCCGAGGTCTGGAAGCCGACGTACCAGGCCATCCACCAGGCGGCCCAGACCACTCCGAGCAACAGCGCGATCACGGCCAGGGTCTTGATCATCTCAATAGCTCCATGAAAGCCAGGGTCTCGGTGACCAGGCGAAGAGCCGGTCGGCACGCATAACGGCGCCGGGGGCGCACTCTCGCACCCGGCCCGCGCGCCAGAGGCCGTCAACGCTCACGCCGCCCAGGTACACCGAGCCCAGGGCCGCGGCATCGAGGCTGATGTCGGATGGCTCGCTGGTGCGCCGGCAGCCGGCCGGCTCCAGGCGGTAGCTGCCCGAGTTCCAGGGGCAGAACTCGTCTTCGACCTCGATCACCAGGCTGGCGTCGGCCGCGTAGCGGCGGGCGCCCAGCGCCGGCTCGACGTCGAGCAGGCGCACGTGGAGCAGGTCGACCGGCCGCTGGCGGAGGCGGCGGGCGTCGGCGAGCAGGTGCAGCAGCGGCTCCTCGAGCGGGCGGTTGTGGGCGACCACCCGGCTCGCCAGGTCGAGGTCGAGGCAGTGCCGCCAGAGCGTCCTGTAAGCCGCCGGGCTGTTGGCGACCAGCTCATGGATGACGACCGTGTCGTCGGGCACGTTGTCGACCCAGCGCTGCTTCACGCTGTAGGTCGCGAAGCCGTCCGGGTGAATGGCGAAGAAGAGCTCGCCTTCGGCGGCCGCCTCGGCGTGCGTGCAGTCCCACCAGGCCGCCTCCCGGCTGAGCATGCCGGGATAGGCCTGGCGCGCGGTCTCGTAGACGGCGGCCATCGGCGCCCGCGCGGCTTCCTGGCTGAGCAGCGTGACCCGGCGGTCCGACTCGAAGCCCGGCGCCCGCGCCGGCAGGCGCACCGTCGCCACCGGGCAGGCGCTGCCGAAGCCGAACGACCGGTAGATGCCGGACTCGGCGGGGACCAGGACCACGACACCGACCCCCTCGCCGCGCAGCGTGTCCAGGTGCTCGCGCATCAGCCCCCGCAGCAGGCCGCGCCGCCGGTGGGTGGGCGAGACCCACGCCGAGGCCAGGACCTGGACGGGCACCTCCGAACCTGGCACCGTCAGCGTGCCGGCGGTCATCGCGGCCCCCGCCACCATCTGGCCGGCCTCGGCGCGGCTGAGGATCCGGGCGTGCTCCAGCACCCGCGACCACGCCTCCTGCTCGGCTGCCGGGGTCCTCGCGCCCCAGGCCCGCCACTCGCCTTCGATGAAGGCCTCGATCTCGCTCACGCCGGGCTCGCCAGCGCGGCCCGGGCCAGGGCCATGCGCGCGATGTTGGAGACCAGCTCCGCGTACTCGAGGCCGGCGCGCTTGGCGGCCCGGGCCAGCCCGGCGTCGGTGCTGAGGTCGGAGTTGGGGTTGACGTCGACCACGAAGGGCCCCCGCTCGGCGTGCAGGCGGACGTCGACCCGCCCGTAGTCGCGCAGCCCGAGCGCGGTGAAGGCCCCCTCCGCCACGTTGCGCAGAGTGGTGTGGAGATCGTCGTCGAGGTCCGGGAAGAAGGGCACCGTGCCCAGGAAGTCGGAGCTGCCCTCGAACCACTTGGCCTCGAAGCCGACCACCCGCGGCCGGCCCGGCGTGAACTCACTGAAGTCGATCTCCGAAGGCGGCAGCAGCGTGGGCCCGTCGGTGGGGCCGATCAGGGACAGGTTGAACTCGCGGCCGTCGATGAACTCCTCGATCAGCGCCGGCTGCTCGTAGCGCGCCTCGATGTAGGCGACCCGAGCCGCCGCCTCCTCGGCGTTGCTGACCACGCTCTCGGGGCTGATGCCATGGCTGGCGTCCTGGCGGCTCGGCTTGACGATGGCGGGATAGGCGCCGCCCGGGGTCGGGACCTGGGCGGCCGCCAGCAGCATCTTGGCGCGGCCCTTGTCGAGGGCTGCGCTCAGCGCCTCGGGCGGGCTCCCGGTGTAGGGGAGGTCGAGCCACTCCAGGACCCAGGCCATCGCCGGCTCCAGCCGGGACTGGCCGGCGATCGACTCGACCAGGTTGAAGACCAGGTCGGGGCGCTGGGGCCGGCCGCCACGGTTTCCGCGACCGCCTCCACGCCCTCGACCGCCAGCCGGTCCCGCTCCTCGCCGGCGACCAGGGTGGCGTCGTCGTTGAAGAGGATGGCGACCATGCGCCCGGTCTCAGATCCCAAGGCGATCCCGGGCGCAGTCGACGATACGCATGATCAGGGGGTCGTACTCAATCCCCAGCGGGCGCGCCATCATGGCCAGGTCGGAGGTCACCGGGTGCAGCCCCGGGAGGGGGTTGGCCTCCAGGAAGCTGGGCTCGCCGCACCGGTCGACGCGGAGGTCGACCCGGCCGACGTCCCGGCAGCCGAGGGCGCGGTAGGCGGCCAGCGCGACCGTCTGGGCGCGCTCCGTCAGCGCGGGCGCCCAGCGAGGGGGCACGTGATAGGTGACCTCGACGCGCCAGTCGTGCTTGACCTGGCCCGAATAGAGGAAGTCGTCGAGGTCACGCCTCTGCGGCGCCACCTCCATCACGGCCAGCACCAGCGCGCATTCTCCGGCCCCGAAGATGCCGACCGTCAGCTCCTCGCCGGGACAGAACTCCTCGACCAGCGCCGGCTCCCGGTAGGCGTCCAGCAGCTCCGCGACCACGCGATCGAGGTCGTGCTGCGTGCGCGCCAGCGAGCCGGCGCTGATGCCCATGCTCGAGCCCTCGTGCAGCGGCTTGGCGACGACCGGGAACTCGAGCCCGGTCGCGCCCGGCCGGTCCAGCACCTCGAACGCGGGCGTGTTGACGCCGGCCGACCCCACCAGGCGCTTGGCCGCCGCCTTGTCGAGCGTGACCGCCATCGTCAGCGGGTCGCTGTGGGTGTAGGGGATCTGCAGCAGCTCGCAGACCGCCGGCACCTGCGCCTCTCGGGAGCGGCCGCCGCGCCCCTCGGCGAGGTTGAAGACCAGCTCCGGCGGGGCGGCCATCACCGCTTCCAGGAAGCGGCGGCCGCCGCCCAGGCGGCGCGGCGCGTGGCCCGCCTTCAGGAGCACCGCCTCGATGGCGGCGACGGTGTCCTCGGAGTCGTACTCGGCCAGGCTGTCGACGGCCCCGCCCTGGGCGGGGGCGAAGTCCGAGGCCAGGTCGTAGGCGATCCCGATCTCCACGTCAGCGGGAGGCTACGCCGCTGCGCTCCGCTCCTCGGCCCCTCCACCACGCCTGGCCCGACTCGGGCAGTGTGTGGATGGGGTCGTAATAGATGAAGCGGCGGTCGAGGGCGTCCGGGTGGCCGGCTTCGAGCGGCGTCAGGTAGTTCTTGGTCCACTGGCTGATCCCCAGCTCGCGGTCGTAATCGGTGACCTGGTGGACCCAGACCTTGCCCAGCATGGGCACATCGCAGACCACGCGCGGGGTGGCGTAGCCGGGCAGGTAGCCCATGATCGCGCGCTGCAGCTTCTGCGCCTCCCACAGCGGCGTGCGCCAGTGCTCGGTGTTGGGGACCATGTCGCACATGTAGACGTAGTAGGGCGTGATGCGCGCGTCATCGGCGAGCCGGAAGGAGAGGCTGAGCAGGTCCTCGCTGGTGGCGTTGACCCCACGCAGGAGGACGGCCTGGTTGCGCACGTCCTTGAACTGGAAATCGAGCAGGAAGGCGGTCGCGCGCGCGACCAGCGGGGTGATCTGGCGCGCGTGGTTGGCGTGGGTGTGGAGGGCGAGGTTGACCTGGCGCGCGCGCGCCCGGGCGCCCAGCCGCTCCATCGCCCGCAGCACGTCGGGCTGCAGGAAGAGCTGGGGGAGCGCGACCAGGCTCTTGGACGCGAGGCGGATGTCGCGGATGTGGTCGATGTCCATGAGCGCCATCACGAAGGCTTCGAGCCGGGCGATCGGCACGTTGGCGACGTCGCCTCCGCTGACCACCACGTCGCGAACCCCGGGCGTGTCCCGCAGGTAGTCGAGGATCGCCTGCTCGCGCTCCTGCCACCGGGTCCGAAACGCGTACTTGTCGACCTGCGCGGTGCTGGGGCCGACCAGGTCCATGCGCGTGCAGTGGCCGCAGTACTGGGGACAGGTGGCGACGACCTCGGCCAGGACCTTGGTCGGGTAGCGATGGGTGAGGCCTTCGACCTTCCACATCTCCGCTTCGTGGAGGCTGTCGCGCATCGCATAGGGATGGCTCGGGAACTCGCGGCAGCGCTCGGAGAGGGCGGGCAGCATGTAGCGGCGGACAGGGTCCGCTTCCAGCGACCGCTCGTCCATCGTGTTGAGCATCTGGGGCGGCACCAGCATGGTCATGGTCGCCCGCTGGAGGGCATCCTGGGCGATGTCCTCGGCCAGCTGGTCGGTCAGGTGCTTGCCGAAGACGCGCCTCAAGCCGGGCACGTCCTTGATGCTGTGCAGGCGCTGCCAGCGGGCGCTCTCCCAGTCGGCCTGGGAGACGGCGCGGAAGCCGGGGAGGCGGCGCCAGTCCGGTTCGGTCAGCGGTTGGCCTAGCGGATATCGGAAGGGTTGGGGGCCTGGAGGTTCCTCGCTTTCTATGTCCCGAACGCTGTCCGCTCCGCCTGCCATCCTTACCTCCGGTTCGTATTTGGGCTCGAGGGCCCGGCACATTGTGCGCTTAGGCGCACGTTCGTCAAGCACATAAACGCCGACGCCGGTTGACCTACGCTGCGAGGGTGGCGCAACCCTCGGTCGCGGGCCATCCGCCGGATGCGCAGGCGGATGCGGCGGCGGCGGCGATCCTCTCCGGGTTCGAGCAGTACCGCGCGCGTTTTCGCGAGGTCACGCGGCGGGCGCAGGGCCGTTTCGAGGCCCGGGACTGGCGGGGCGCGCTGGGCGACGCCACGGCGCGTCTCGATCTCTACGCGGCCGTCGTCCAGCGGGTCGAGCGCGCCGTTCGCTCTCTGCTCGGGCTGCGCGTGCGCGACGCCTCGGTGTGGGCGCGGACCAAGGCCGGCTACTCGGCCCTGATCGCGGGCCGCGAGGACTGGGAGATCGCCGAGACCTTCCTCAACTCGGTGACCCGGCGCATCTTCGCGACCGCCGGCGTCGAGCCCGACATCGAGTTCATCGACTCCGAGTTCGATCCCCCGCTGCCCGAGCCGATCGCCAGCCTGTGCCGCCAGTACCGCGGCTCCGACCTCGGCTCCCTACTGGCCTCGATCCTCGACGACGGCTGGTTCACGTCGCCCTGGGAGGACCTGGCCCGCGACGTGCGTCTGGCCACCGAGAGCCTGCGATCGCAGCTGGCCGCCGTGGGTGCGGGCGAGGAGGCGCTGCAGGGGGCTGAGATCATGGCCGCGCCCTTCTTCCGCCGCAAGGGCGCCTACCTGGTAGGGCGCCTGACCGCGGAAGCCGGCTACCGGCCGCTGGTGCTGGCCGTACTCCATACCGAGCACGGGGTGGTGGTGGACGCGGTCCTCACCGACGTCGACCACGTGAGCGTGCTCTTCAGCTTCACCCGCTCCCACTTTCACGTCGACCTCGACCCGCCCTACCAGGTCGTGCGCTACCTGAAGCGGCTGCTGCCGCGCAAGCCGGTGGCCGAGCTCTACATCGCGCTCGGCTACCACAAGCACGGCAAGACCGAGCTCTACCGCGACCTGCTGCGCCACCTGCGCGAGAGCGACAGCCGCTTCGAGGTGGCGCCCGGAATTCCGGGCATGGTGATGGTCGTCTTCACGATGACCGGCTACGACGTGGTCTTCAAGCTGATCCGGGACCGGATCCCGGCCATCAAGCCAGTGACCCCGCTGAGCGTGCGCAACAACTATCAACTCGTCTTCCGCCATGACCGCGCCGGCCGCCTGGTGGAGGCCCAGGAGTTCGAACACCTGAAGTTCGAGCGCTCGCGGTTCGCCGACCGCGTCATCCAAGAGTTCAAGTCCGACGCCGACCGAACGGTCAGCGTCGGTGAGGACGAGGTCGTGGTCCACCATGCCTACGTCGAACGCCGGGTGACGCCGCTCGACGTATACCTCAACGAGGCCGGCGCCGAGGCCGCCCGCGCCGCCGTCCTCGACTTCGGCCAGGCGGTCAAGGACCTGGCCGCCAACGGGATCTTCCCGGGCGAGCTGCTGCGGCGTCACCCGGCACGGCCGGGTCGTGTGCTACGACTACGACTAGCTCGGGCTGCTCACCGACTTCACCTTCCGCGAGATGCCGGCCGCCACCAACGACGAGGACGACCTCGATTCGGAAGCCTGGTTCGGGGTCGGGGCGCGCGATGTCTTTCCGGAAGAGTTCCCCCGCTTCATGGGCTTACCCCCGGAGCACCTGAAGACGCTCACCGCGGCGCACGGCGACCTCTACGGCGCCGCCTTCTGGCACGAGATGCAGACCCAGATCCGGGGGGGCGAGATCATCGACATCTTTCCCTACCCGGCGGCGACCCGCCTGCGCGCCTGAGCGGCCGGCTGGATCAGAAGCGCGTCCGGAAGGCGAGGATCCCGATCGGGACACCGAGCACGAGGCCGACGCAGGTGAGGCTCAGCAAGACCGCGCTGATGTAGGACATCACCAGCCCCCATTGGGCGCGGCGCACGACACCTATCAGAGCCAGGAGCACCGGGATCGCGAGCACGATGGTCCCGATCCCAAGCCCGACCTCTACGGCCTGGGTGCTCGGGTCATCGGGCGTGCCGATGGCCGCGATCACCATCAGCAGGGCGAAAAAGAGCGTGAGGGCCAGGGAGGAGGCCAGCAGGACAATGAGCCAGGTCGGCGATCCCGTCTTGGGACGGGCGGCCGGCGGCTGCCAGGCCGGGGCCGGCTGCTGGTAGTAGGGCTGCGGCTGGTGCGCCGGCTGTGGTGGCGGCGGGAGGTTGGGCGGAGTCTGGGGTGTTGGGCTGTAGTAAGGAGGTGGCTGGGGAGGCGGAGTCACCGCAGCCGCCGGGGGCGGGGTGGGCGCGGGGGCCGGCGCGGGAGTCGGTGCTGGGATCGGCGGGTAGCTCGGGGGCGGCGTCGGTGCGCCGGTGGGCGCGGGCGCCGGTGCCGGCGCTCGATCGGAGTCGGTGAGCGCCCGTACCAAGAGGTGACAGCTCCTGTACCGGTCGCTCGGTTCCTTGGCCAGGCCCTTCAGGAGCACCGCCGCGATCCCATCCGAAAGGTCGGGGTTGATGGTTCTCGGTGGTGGCAAGGCATTCTGCATCTGCGCCATCAGGACCGCCAGCGGCGTCTCGGCGGTGAAGGGGACTCGCCCGGTGAGCGCTTCGTAGGCGATCACCGCCAGTGAGTACTGGTCGGTCGCCGGCGTCAGGTCCTGCCCCGCGCACTGCTCGGGCGACATGTACTCGGGAGTGCCGACGATCATCCCCGATTGTGTGATCCGCTTCGCCGTGGACATCATCATCTTGGCCAGCCCGAAATCGCTGAGCACCGGCGTGCCATCGTGCTGAAGAAGCACGTTCGAGGGCTTGATGTCTCGATGCAGAACGCCGCGCCGGTGGGCGTAGTCGAGCGCGCCGGCGATCGGTTGCATGATCTCGGCCACGTATTCGAGCGGCAGTGGCTGTCCCATCTGCTCCGCCAGCGTCCCGCCGGCGACGAACTCGGTGACGATGTAGGTCACGCCATCCGTCTCGCCGTAATCGAAGACGGCCAGGATGTTGGGGTGGCGGAGCTGGGCCACCGCCACCGCCTCCTGCTGGAAGCGCTCTAGGAAGCCGGGCTCGGTGGCGAAGAACTCCGGCAGCACCTTGATCGCGACGTAGCGGGAGAGGGCCGCCTGGTGGGCCTTGTACACGGTCGCCATGCCGCCCCGACCCACCTCGCCGACGATCCGATATGGCCCGAGGTTGGTGCCCGCCTCCAGCTTCACCGGCGCCGGGAGTCTAACCCAGCTGGGCCCCGGGGTTGCAGGCTACCGGCCGCTGTTCAAGGCGATGAGCCTGCGCGAGTAGACGATGAGCGCGGCCGGCATGGCACTCTGGTCGACCACAGCGACCATGGTTGGCCGACATTGTCGCTCAAGCCGCGCGGAGATTCGGGCCCAGAATGTGCCGGTGCATAAGAAGTACCTGCGGCTCTATGCGGACGACGCTGGTGACAGTCGGGTTGAGGAGGCATCGATTGAACTCCTATCGACGCCTTACGCGCCGCCGGCGCCGGACCTGTATCTCTCTCAGCCCTTCCCCGCGGCAGCCGCCGCCTTCCTGACCTTCCCCACGGGTTGGACTGGGACGTGGCACGTCACGCCCCGCCGTCAACTGCTAGTGGTGCTCAGTGGAGAGATCGAAGTTGAGCTGTCGGATGGGAGCGTTCGACAAGCGGGGCCGGGCACGGTGGGGTTGCTCGAGGACACCGCCGGCGGCGGGCACATTACCCGGGTCGTCGGAGGCGAGCCGGTCGAGACCCTGGTCGTGCCGCTCGCCTGATGGGGCGGGCTCCCTGGCCTCCCGCAGGCTAGCGGCCGACGATCACCCACCACGGCTCCGGCGAGTCGGACTGGACATCGCGCACACGGAACTTCCAGGTCCCCGCGCGAGCCCGAGCTACCACCACGCTGATTGGTGCCGCGGACGAGGTCGTCTGGCTGAAGACGTTGCCGTCGGGGTCGAGGACTGTGAGCTCCGAGGAGGAGCCCGGCCACCCCAGCACGAACTGCAGATCACTCTTGCCGTCGGCGCTCACCGGGTAGGTCTGCGTCCCTTGGCCAGAGCTGAGCGTTCCATTCTCGAACACGAACGGCCTGCCGGCGACCGCCTCGATCGTCTGGTTGAAGACAGTGAAAGAGAGTTGGAAGTCACCCGCTGGGATCGCGATCGGGGTCGTGGGGGCAGCCCCCTGTCTGACTGTCACCCTCTGGCCGGTCGCGGCCAGGACGGGCGGACCCGTTGAACCGCTGACGAGCACGGAGCCGCTCCAGGTGTCTATCCAGATCACCGGGTTCCCTGCCGGATCGTGTTCCACGTAGTAGCCAAAGCGGGTACCGCGCACTTCGGCCGAGGCGCTGTTTGGGCCGCTGACCTTGAAGGTCGCGCCGCCGACCAGCCGCTGGACCGCATTCCAGGTGAGCCCCAGCGGCTGCAGGAGGCTGGTGTGGAGCGCGCCATTCGCGTCGCGAGTGATGCTGACTGTGACGCGGGTGTCCGAATCGAGGCGGGTAACGCTGCCGTCCGGATAGCTGATGGCACCCTTGGTGTCGGCCGCCGTGGCCACTGTTTCGTTGGCAATGAGGGTGTCGCCTGTGCGCCCCCGTGCCGCAGTCGCCGCACCCGGACGCAGGATTGTCACCGCGCCGGTGAAGACGGTGAGGGCAATACGTGGTGCGCTCGAACCACCGAGAGTGATGACGGCGACTCCGACCAGGAGGACAAGGCTGATCACCACCGACACGGCCATACCGACTGCCACTAGCCGCTTAGCCAAGTTGCGGCGCGTAGAGGATGCGAATGTCAAGGATCGTCGTCGTATTTTCAGCGCACGGCTGAGCCAGGCTACGGCCGAACATCCCGTCCAAACCAATGGTCAAGATGAGGAAAACGACTGCGGCCGCGAGGTCCGGATTGTCAAGCATCCGAGGTGACTTCATATATCCCCGCGCACTTGCGCCGGAAATACGCGCCATCTAACTGCTGAGGGGGCCGCCCCTCGGCACCGGAAAAAGAACGACCCGATCGCATTCGAACCGGGCTTTTTAGGTGCGGGCTGGAACGGTTACTCGTCCTCGATCTGGTTGTACATGAGGCTGTCCTGGATCTCGTAGAGGAGGTCCATGGCCGTGACCACGGTGTCGGGGCGGACCTCGGCTTCCACCTCGGACTCCGCGAGGAGCTTGTCAACGGCCACGCTCAGGCCGCTCGGCATCTTGACCTGCTCGGCCAGGTTCAGCATCTCGAGCTCGTTGAGGAGCCGGTCGATGTACCGCATCTTGTTGCGGCGGGCGTATTTGAGCTCGCGGGATTTCCGCTCGCGCTCGGACAGGTCGTCAATCGCTACACATGCTTCTTCGATCATCTGGAGCTCCCACTTCGCTACGGGTGGACACCGCCATTTTAAAACCCCTCGGGAATTTGTCAAGAACCTGCTTGAATAAATGCCCCAGAACCCTCGTTGGCCTGTGCTAAGCTCGGCCGGAGCCAGGCCCAGATGTCCACCCTTGTCGCCGGCCGCTCGACCCGTATGGAGATCCTCGAACTCCTGCGGAGGCGCCAGGCGGCGAGCGCTGAATCCATCTCCTCCGAGCTTGGGATCACGCCCAACGCGGTCCGCCAGCACCTGACCAACCTGGAGCGTGACGGCTACGTCCGCTCCGAGCCGGTCCGCGCCAAACGAGGGCGCCCATCGCTTCTCTTCTCGCTCACCGACCGCGCCGACGCAGCTTTCCCCAAGCGCTACGGCCAGCTCGCGACCATGGTCCTGACCGAGCTCCAGGAGATGGGCGGCCCGGAGGCGCTGGACGAGGTCTTCCGGCGAGTGGCCCTCCGCCACGCGACGGCGGTCGAGCCCGAGCTGGAGGGCCTCGACTTCGACCAGAAGCTGGACCGGGTCGTCAACTGGATCGGCCGCGCCGGCACCCTGGCCGACAAGGAGGACCTCGGGGACGGCACCGTCCAGGTCACCATCCACAACTGTCCCTTCCGCAACACCGCGCTCAAGTTCCCGCAGGTCTGCACGATCACCCCGCATCTGCTCAACAACCTGCTCGGGGGCTCGGTCTCCCAGAGCAACAGCATCCACCGCCGCGACCCTCACTGCTCCTTCCTTGTCCAGCGGCCCGACGCCTCCCGGCGCCCTCCCCTGCCTGACTAGCGCCCAGGCGCGCGAGGTCGACCGCCTCTGCGCCGAGCGCTTCGGCCTCTCCGTCGACTGGCTGATGGAGGCCGCCGGCTGGCAGCTGGCCCGGCACTGCCCGGCCCGGACCGCGGTCCTCTGCGGCACCGGCAACAACGGCGGCGACGGCCTGGCGGCGGCCCGCCACCTCCACCGCTGGGGCCGCCTGCACTCGGTGGCCTGCATCGACCGCGGGCGGCTGGCGGGCCCGGCCGCCCGGGAGGCGGAGGCTTTGGACAAGCTGGGCGTGGAGATCGCCACCGCGCCCCGGCTGACAGGCGCCCAACTGGTCCTCGACGCCCTCCTTGGAACCGGCCTCAGCCGGGCCCCGGAGGGCCGTTACGCGGAGTGGATCGAGCTCGCCAACCGCTCCCGGACACGGATCCTGGCCGCCGACCTCCCCTCCGGCCTACAGGCCGACAGCGGACGCGCCTACGATCCCTGCATCCGCGCCCAGGTCACGGTCACCCTCGGCCTCCCCAAGCCCGGCCTCCTGGCGGAGGCGGGACCGGCCATGTGCGGTGAGCTCTGGGTGGCCGACATCGGCATCCCCAACGAGGCCCTGGCGGCGATCGGCATCCAGATGCCGGACCATGCCTTCGCGATACACGACCGCGTCCAACTGGCGGGTCTGCGGCCTTGACGCACCACGTGACGTGGGACCGCGGGATCTCGCTGGTCGGCCACGACATGTGGCTCGACCCGCAGACGATCCGGGACGTGGCCTTCGTCTCCCACGCCCACTCCGACCACGCGCGCCGGCACCGGCACGCGCTGCTGACCAGCGAAACCCTCCAGCTCTCGCCCGGTCACCGCAAGCCGCACGGCGCCCGCCTCCTCCCTCTCGGCCAAACGGTCGCGCTGGGCGACGCCCAGGTCACCCTGCACGACGCCGGCCACATGCTGGGCTCGGCGCAGGTCCTCTTCGAGCACGCCGGCATCCGACTTCTCTACACCGGCGACATCAAGCTCCGGCGCGGCTGGGGTCGCCCCGACACAGCGATCCCGCGGGCCGACGTCCTGGTGCTGGAGAGCACCTATGGCAAGCCCCACTTCCGCTTCCCCGACCCCGACTCGGTCGTGGAGACCCTGGCGCTCTTTTGCCAGCGGGCGCTCGCCGCCAACGTGATCCCGGTCCTGCTCACGCACGCCCTGGGCAAGGCCCAGGAGGTGATGCTGGCCCTCGCCGGATATGGCTTCGAGTTCGCGCTCGAGGAGCGCTGCGTCGAGCCGGCCCGGGCCTATGAGCGGGCCGGCGCCCGCCTGCCAAGCTGGGTCGAGCTCGGGCTGGGCCCAGGACCCCAGCTTCTGGCGCCTCTTCGGCGCCGACTTCGCCTTTCCCTACTCGGACCACTGCGACTTCGAGGAGCTGCTGGCCGTGATCGAGCGCTCGGGCGCGGAGAAGGTCTACACCGTCCATGGCTTCACCGAGGAACTGGCCCGCCACCTGCGCAAGCGCGGGGTGCGGGCCCACGCGCTGGCCGCCAGCGAGCAGCTGGCGCTGGCCCTTTACTCCTGAGCGCACCGCGGCTCAGCCAGCGCGCCCTCAACCGCGCGCTGCTGGCCAGGCAGGGCCTGCTGGAGCCGCTGAAGGGAGGCCCGGTCCAGGTCGTCGAGGCCATCGGGCCGGTCCAGGCCCAGAACTGGGCCGCGCCGCCGGTCGGGATCTGGGCCCGGACCGGCCGTCGGCACGACCTGAGCGAGCCGCTGGGGAAGCGGAAGCTGGTCTACGGCTTCCTGCTGCGGGGCACCCTGCACCTGGTCAGCGCCGGCCAGTTCCCGAGCTACGCGGCTGTGGTCGAGGCCTCCGGCGGCACCCCCTGGCACCGGACCAAGGCCGCGCCGCCGCCGGAGATGGATGACCTGCGGCGCGAGCTGCTCGAGTTCGCCGCCGAGCCGAAGACCCCGGCGCAGCTGGTGGAATTCATCGAGGGCTGGCTGGCCCGGCGGCGGCCGGCGCTGGACCCGGCCGAGCGCGAGCAACAGCGCAAGTACGGCTGGCGCCCGCTGCTGCGCTGGACGGCGCTGGCGCGGGCCCCGGTGGACGGCCGCTGGGGGTCCCGGCCGCCCACCGACCAGGTCGCGGCGCCCACCCCGCCGGCCGCCTGGCCGAAGCCGGAGACGGCCCTCGACGACGTCATCCGCTGGCACCTGCGCGCCTTCGGCCCCGCCACCGCGGACGACGTCGCCGCCTGGATCGGGGCCAAGACCCCACCCGTGCGCGCGGCCATGGAGAACCTCGACCTGGAACCGCTCGAGGACGAGCGGAGCGGGCGCCTCTTCGACGTTCCAGGCGCGCCCCGTCCCGATCCGAATCGAGAGGCTCCGCCGCGGCTGCTGCCCGCTTTCGACAACGTGATCCTGGCCTACGCCCCCAAGAACCGGGCCCGCATCCTGCCCGATCAGTACCGGGACCGCCTCTACCAGCGGGCCAACCTGCAGTGGCTGCCCGCGATCCTGGTCGACGGGATGGTGGCCGGCACCTGGTCGCGGAAGGCCGGACTGCAGCCCTTCGCCAAGCTGCCCAAGCCGGTCACCGCCGAGCTGGAAGGGCTGCTATCGCAGAGCCCAGCCTGAGCGGCTGACCGCGCGCCGGACCTCGGGGTCGGCGGCGGCGTCGCGACTCAGGGCGGCCACCAGCCGGTTCGCCCAGTCGGCCGGCTGACCTTCCGGCCGCAGCGCCAGCTCCCCCTTCCGGAAGCGGGCGTGGAAGTCCTCGCCGCCGGCGTGGACCTGGAGCCGGCGGACCGGGCCTCGCCGCAGCAGCCCCGCCCGCTGGACCTGGGCGTGCGGCAGGTGCGCTGCCAGGTAGTCGAGCAAGCCCACCACGGTGGGGCTGGAGAAGGAGCGCGCCGGCGTGTGGCAGAAGACGCAGGAGCGCGCCAATGGGGGCGCGCCGCACACGGCACAGCTGGGCAATTCTCAGTCCGTGTAGCGCGCGATGATCCCGTCTTCGCGCTGCTTCTCCGCCCGGTAGAGCGGGCAATCCTCGAAGTTGCGCACGCAGATGGGCGGGCTGTCCCGGACCGTGATCTTCCGTTTCGACTTGTGGTCGACGTGGCAGTCGAAGTGGTAGACGCGGAACGGACCGCGCCGGTCCAGCCAGTGTTCCTCGAGATAAGGGCAGCGTCGCACCACCTCTAAAGTAACGCCGTGCTGGACTTCGCCCGGACCGCCGAGGCGATCGGGGCGACGACCTCCACCCTGGAGAAGGCGCGCGTCCTGGCCGAATACCTGGCCACCCTCGACGAGGGCGACCTTCGCCGCGCAGCCAACTGGTTTTCGGGGCTCGCCTACGGCCGATCCGAACGCAAGACGCTCAACCTGGGGTGGTCGGCGATCGGCAAGGCGGTGGGGGAGCTGAGCCGGCTGGCGCCGGACCAGCTGAACGATCTCTACCTGAAGCACTCCGACCTCGGGGACTGGGCCGGCGACGCCCTCGGCGGAGCCACCGGCGGCCGGCCGCTGGGGCTTGTGGACGTGAGCGCGGCCTTCGAGGAGATCCGCACCGCCAAGGGCGTCGGGCCCAAGCAGGAGCGGCTGCGCGAGCTGCTGGCCGGCCTTGACCCGCAAGCCGCCCGCTACGTGGTCAAGGTGCTCGCCGCTGAGCTCCGGATCGGCCTCCAGGAGGGCATCGTGGAGGCGGCCATCGCCCGCGCCTTCGACGCCCCGCTGGACGCGGTCAAGCGGGTGCACATGCTGACCGGCGACATCGGCGAGACCGCGGTCAGGGTCCGCCAGGGGCGGCTTGCCGACACCCGGATCGAGGTCTTCCAGCCCATCCGGTTCATGCTCGCGAGCGCCGTCGAGACGCCCGCCGAGGCCATGCGGCGAGCGTCAGCGGCGACCGTCTGGACCGAGGAGAAGTACGACGGCGTCCGCTGCCAGCTGCACCGGTTCGGCAGCCGGGTCGAGCTCTTCTCCAGGGACCTCAAGGAAACCACGGCCGCCTTTCCGGAGATCGCCGAGGCGGCGCTGGAGCTGGGCCACGACCTCATCCTCGACGGCGAGATCCTGGCCCATTCGGGAGACCAGGTGCTGCCCTTCTTCGATCTCCAGAAGCGCCTCGGCCGCAAGGTCGTGAGCGCCGCCCTCCGGCGCCAGGTGCCACTGGTGTTCGTGGCCTTCGACCTGCTCTGGGCGGACGGGGAGGTCCTGCTCGAGCGGCCGCTCCGCGAACGCCGGGCAGGCCTCGAAGGCTTGGGCCTGGAGCACCCCTTCCTGCTCGCGCGAGTCGAGTCGGCCGCTAGCGAGGACGACCTCGAGCGGATCTTCGCCGAGACCCGCGAGCGCGGAAACGAGGGCGTGATGCTGAAGGACCCGGGCAGCGCCTACTCGCCGGGCCGGCGCGGCATGGCCTGGCTCAAGCTGAAGAGGACGCTGGCCACCCTGGATTGCGTCGTCACCGCCGTCGAGTGGGGGCACGGCAAGCGGCGCGGGGTGCTCTCCGACTACACCTTCGCGGTCCGCGACCAGGCCCAGGGCGGTCGCCTGGTCAACGTGGGCAAGGCCTACACCGGCCTCACCGACGCCGAGATCGCGGAGATGACCAGGCATTTCCTCGACCACACCGTGACCGACCACGGCCGAGTCCGGATCGTGGAGCCAGACACCGTGGTCGAGATCGCCTTCGACTCCATTCAGCGCTCCGCCCGGCATCGCTCGGGCTTCGCGCTGAGGTTCCCGCGGATCGTGCGGCTGCGGGACGACAAGCCACCGGGCGAGGCCGACACCTTGGGCCGGGTCGAGGAGCTCTACGACCGCTACTTCGGCAAGACGATCCCGCTGGCCGCCGTGGCCGAGACATGAAGGTCACCTTCATGGGCACGGCGGGGGCCCGCTTCATGGTGGCCAAGCAGCTGGCCGCCTCCGGCGGCCTCTACCTGGAGGAGAACGGCATCCACCTGGCCTGCGACCCGGGCCCGGGCGCGGTCGTCCAGTACGCCAAGCGCAAGGTCGACCTCGCCCGCCTGGACGGGATCCTGGTCAGCCACCGCCACCTCGACCACTGCGGTGACGTCAACGTCATGATCGAGGCGATGACGGAGGGGGGCTTCCGCCCACGGGGCAAGCTCTACTGCCCCGCTGACGCCCTCGACGACGACCCGGTGATCCTGCGCTACCTGCGCTCCTTCCCCAACGAGGTGGTGCGCCTGGAGCCCAGCACCGATTACCGGTTGAAGGACCTCGCTTTCACCACGTCGCCCCGCCACGTCCACGGCGTCGAGACCTATGGCTTCCGCTTCGGCGACCGCCTGGGCTGGGTCACCGACTCCGGCTACTACGACGGGATCGCCGAGGACCACAAGGCGGACACCATGATCCTGCACACGGTGCTCATGGACCGCCGGCCCGAGCTGCCCCACCTCGGCATCGACGACGCGGCCCGGATCATCGCCGAGGCCGAGCCCAAGCTGGCGATCATCACCCACTTCGGGATGGGTGTCTGGCGTGCCCATCCCTGGGAGCTGGCCGAGAAGTTGAGCCAGACCACCGGGGTGCAGGTCAAGGCCGCCCGCGACGGGATGGCGATCGAGGTCTAGAGGTCCAGTACTGGGCGACGGCCTCGATACCGTTCGAGGGTGCACCGCCGAACGCATTGAGGGCGCCAATTCCGTTCGAGGGTGCACCGTCGAACACTGTCCGGGACCGAGCTGTCCCCGGCACTGAGCCCTCTACACTTGGCTCCCCAAATAGCGGTCGGAGTGCCGGGAAGGCTGGTCGGCGGGAGCTCGACCCGTGTCTTCAGCCCAGACCTTCCTCTTCTTCCTCCTGGTTCTCGGCGCGCTGGCGGCGGTGCTGCGCCTGTTCTCCCGGCAGGCCCCCTACCTCCCCTACCAGGTGGTGCTGGCGGCGGCCGGCATCCTGCTCGGCCTCGTCCCCGGGCTGCCGCTGCCCAAGATTGGCCCCGACCTGATCCTGCTCGCCTTCGTGCCGGGGCTGGTTTTCGAGGCCGCGCTCACCCTCGACCTCGAAGAGCTGCGGCGGCGGGTGCTCCCGGTCGGCCTGCTGGCCACGGCCGGCGTTTTCTTGGGCGTGCTCCTGATGGCGGTGCCCCTCAAGCTCTGGCTCGGGTTCGGCTGGCCGGCGGCCTTCATCCTGGGCGCCATCGTGGCCGCCACCGACCCCATCGCCGTGGTCAGCCTGCTCCGCCGCCTGCGTGCCCCGGGGGGCCTGGCGGCGATCCTGGAGGGGGAGTCGCTGTTCAACGACGGCACCGGCGTGGCCGTCTTCGCCGCCGTCCTGGGCACCGTCGCCGCAGGCTCGCCGTCGCCGGGGGATGCAGGCGGACGCTTCCTGCTCCTGACACTGGGCGGGACCGCGGTCGGGATCGTGACGGGGACTCTCTGCGTGCTGCTGCTGCGCCGGGCGCGGGAAGCCGAGCTGGAGATCCTGGTCACCCTGGTCGCCGCCTACGGCTCCTACCTGGCGGCCGACCTGCTCCATTTCTCCGGCATCGTGGGCGTGGTCGCGGCGGGCATTGTGGTCGCCCGCTACGGCCGCCGGGAGGGTCGCCTCCAAGGGACTCAGCTGCTGGGTTTCTGGAGCCTGCTCGCCTTCGTCCTCAACGCCGTCCTCTTCGTGCTGGTCGGGGCGGCACTGCCGACCGCGTCGCTGCTGCGCCTGCTGCCCCTGGTTCTGGGGGCCTACCTGGTCATGGTGGTGGCCCGGGCCATACCCGTGTACGGGCTGCTTGCGATCAGCGACCCGCGGGCGAGGACGATCCCGTGGGCGTGGCGGCACGTGCCGTTCTGGGGGGGGCTGCGGGGGGCGCTCTCGGTCGCCCTCGCGCTGGCGGTTGCCGAAACGCCGGGCATCGACCCCCGGGTGTCGACGGTGGCCTACGGCGTGGTCGTGCTCTCGCTCCTGGTGCAGGGCGGGCTGTTCGTACCGCTGGCACGCCGGCTGGGGATCAGCGGCTGACGGCTCCGGCCATCGCTGCGGCCGCCTCCGGGTGCTGGATCATGCCGTCGATCAGGCCATACTCGATGGCCTCCTCGGGCGACATGTAGAAGTCGCGGTCGGTGTCCTTCTCGACCCGCTCCAGCGGCTGGCCGGTGTGCTCGGCGATCAGCTGGTTGAGCACCGCGCGCAGGCGGATGATCTCGCGGGCGTGGATGTCGAGGTCGGTCGCCTGGCCCTGCAGCCCGCGCCCCGCGATCAGCGGCTGGTGGAGGTGGATGCGGGCGTTGGCCAGCGCGAAGCGGCGGCCCTTGGCGCCGCCCATCAGGAGGATGGTCCCGAAGGAGGCGGCGCGGCCGACCGCGACCGTGGAGACCGGCGGCTTGACGTACTGCATGGTGTCGTAGATCGCGAACCCGGAGGCCACGCTGCCGCCCGGGCTGTTGATGTACATCTGGATCTCCTTCTCGGGGTCGTCGGCGGCCAGGAAGATCAGCTGCGCCACCACCAGGTTGGCGATCGTGTCGTCGATCGGGCGGCCGACGATGATGATCCGGTCCCGGAGCAGGCGGGAGTAGATGTCGAAGGCCCGCTCCCGGCTGCCGCCCTCGTTCTCGATGACGGTCGGGACCACGGCCATGAGCCACCCGATCGTATATTGCTGGCCGTGGTAGCCACCGCGACCATGGCGCCGGGGATCTTCTTCTCGGCCCTTCCGGTGGCACTCGCCCCGCTCCTGCCCGCCGAGCTCCGCGGCTTCGACCATCAGCGCGGCTTCGGCCGGCTCATGAAGTTCGACTTCGGCGAGGAGGGCGTCCACTACGAGGCCTGGCACCACACGGCGACCGGGCGCATGGAGGTGGGCCTCCACCTGGAGGGCAGCCCGGCGGCCAACCAGCGCGGCTTCGAGATCCTGCGCGAGCGCCTGGTCGAGCTCAAGCACAGCCTGCCCCGCGCCGAGCTGGAGCCGTGGGACAAGGGCTGGTACCGCATGTACGAGACGTTCGCCGCGCCCGCCCTCAGCCCCGCCGTGCTCACCGCCACCGCCGAGCGCCTGGCCGCTTACATCAAGACCCTGCAGCACATTTGCGAGACCTTCTAGGAGGACGCTGACTTGGACCCACTCGAAGCTCGGGACCTCTACCCGATCACGTCGCAGTACGTTTTCATGAACCACGCCGGGGTGTCGCCGATGTCCGAGCGGGGCCGCGCGGCGGTGGAGGCGATGGCCGGCCACCTGACGCAGAAGCCGCTCACCACCCCGCTGGCGATGGAGGCGGCGGACGGCCTGCGCGAGTCGCTGGCCCGACTCTTCAACTGCTCCGCCGAGAGCATCGCCCTCATCCGCTCCACCGCCCACGGCATCAGCCTGCTGGCGGCCGGTCTGGACTGGCAGCCGGGCGACAACGTGGTCGGGGCCAGGGGCGAGTACCCGGCCAACGTCTACCCCTGGCTGGCGCTGCAGGCGCGCGGCGTCGAGTTTCGGATGGCCGCCAACGACGGTGGCCGCGTCACCCCGGAGTCGGTGCTGAAGCTGGTCGACGGGCGCACGCGGGTGGTCGCCCTCAGCCACGTCGAGTTCTGGAACGGCTACCGGGTCGACATCGAGACGATCGGCGCCGAGTGCCGCCGGCGGGGCGTGATCCTGGCCGTCGATGCCATCCAGAGCGCCGGGGCCCTGCGGCTCGACCTCTCCCGCCTGCCCATCGACTACGCGGCCGCCGGCTCCTACAAGTGGCTGCTCGGCCCCCAGGGGATCGGCTTCGCGTGGTGCCACCCCGACCTGCTGCCCCGCATCCAGCCGGTCCTGGTGGGCACCGCCTCGGTCAAGGACCGCATGAACTACTTCACCTACCCCACCGACCGCGTCGATTTCGAGGACACCGCCCGGCGGCTGGAGGAGGGCAACCCCTCGCTGCTCGACATGGCCGCCTTCGGGGCGGCGGTCGACCTCTTCCTGGAAGTCGGGCCGGACGTGGTCGAGCGGCGGGTGCTGGGCCTGGCCCGGCGGCTGGCGGAGGGTCTCGACCGCGAGGGCTTCGAGGTGATCGAGCCCTGGCCGCGGGAGGAGCGCGAACACTCGGGCATCGTCTCCTTCAAGAAGCCCGGCTCGCCGCCGCAGGAGATCATGCGCGACCTCCAGGCCTCCCGCATCATCGGCCGCATCCACTCCGACTTCGTGCGCCTTTCGCCGCACTTCTACAACACCGAGGACGAGGTCGACCGCGTCATCGAGGTCCTCGCCCCGGAAGCGGTCAAGTCATGATCACCCCACAAAATCTGCGATTTTGCGGGGACCCCGAATGACGCGATTGGCCGGCGTCGCCGTCACGCCGGAGCTGGAGGACTACCTGGAAACGCTGCTGGCGCCGCGCGACGAGGTTCTGGCCCGCATGGAGCGCGAATACGAGAGCAACAACGTGCCCGCGGTCGGTCCTTTCGTGGGCGCGCTCCTCCTACTGCTGGCGCGCACCGCCGGCGCGCGCCGGATGCTGGAGCTGGGCACCGCCACCGGCTACAGCGGGACCTGGCTGCTGCACTCGTCGCCGGCAGCGCGGCTGGTCACGCTGGAGCTGGACGCCGGGCGGGCGGCCGAGGCCCGCCGCAACCTGGAGGCGGCGGGGGTGGCGGATCGCGCCCAGGTCCTCGAGCGCGACGCCCTCGACTACATGCGTGGGAGCCGGGACCGCTACGACCTGGTCTTCAACGACCTCCTGAACTCGTTTCCTTCCGAAGACGCCACCCGGGAGGCGTTCGCGCTCGCGCTGGGGCGGCTGGAGCCGGGCGGACTGCTGATCGCGGACAACGCTTTGCGCCGCGGCGAGGTAACCAACCCGCAGTCGCAGGGCGCCAGGAACGTCGCCCTCTGGAATCGGCTGGTGGCCGACGAGCCGCGCCTGGACTCGACCCTGGTGCCGCTCAGGGACGGGGTGTCGGTGGCTCGGGTGCGGGAGTAGGAGCCCAGCCGGTGGGTGGCCGTCGGAATCTCGCGATCCAGGCGCTCCGAGGCGCCAGCCTGCGCCGAGGAGCGGAGGGAGCGCAGCAGAGCTGCGTGACCGAGCACCGCAGAAGCAGGCGTACGCAACGGACGTCTGGGCGCGAGAGGCCCCGAGTCACTCGCCGGCTGGGCTCCTGTTAGCGGTCGGGCCCTCGATCCAGACGGCGCCGCCCTCGGCGAACTCCTTCTTCCAGATCGGCACCGACTCCTTGAGACGGTCGATCCCGTGCTTGCAGGCCGCGATCGCCTCCGCCCGGTGGGGGCAGGAAACGGAGACCACCACCGAAGCCTCGCCGATCTCCAGGACCCCGGTGCGGTGGGCCATCGCCACCCTCGCCTCCGGCCAGTGCTCGCCGATCTCGGCCGCGATCGCGCGCATCTGCTTCTCGGCCATCCCCGAGTAGGCCTCGTACTCGAGGCGCTCCACTCTCTCCCCGCGAGCGTGGTCGCGGACCACCCCGGTGAAGGTGCAGATGGCCCCCGCACCGGGGTGGGCGACCGCGGCCTCCAGCCGGCGGGCGTCGAGCGGGTCGCTCGTCAGCTCGAAGAAATGCCCGGCCTCGGTCCCGCCGCTGACCGGCGGGATGAACGCCACCTCGTCGTCCGGAGCCAGCGCCGCGTCCCACTCCACGAAGTCCTGGTTGCGGGCCGCGCGGATGGCGCCGGGATCGGCGGGCAGGCCGGGGAAGCGGGCCCGCAGCGACTCCCAGGCCTCGCGCACCGTGGCTCCCGAGGCCTCGGCGGCGTCGGTGCCGGCAAGCTCGCGGAGGCGGGCGAAGAGCAGCGCCTTCATTTCGAGGTGAAGACGTGGACCTCGCGGCCGCTGTCGAGGGCCCGTTCCACGGTACCCCGGGTGCCCTTGGAGGAGCCGTCCCAGAAGGCCACCAGGACATCGCACTGGTCGATCAGCTTTTGGTTGCGTGCCTGCGCCACGGCGACGTCGCGCACTTCTTCGAAGGAGGCACCCAGGACCTGGATCGCCAGCCCGTGGCGGCGGGCCGCGCGGGTCGCGGCGGCATCGACCCCGCTGGCGCTGCCGGTCACGATCCGGGCGTCGAGGGGCAGGCCCTCGACGTAGGACTCGACGCGCCCGAGGTCGGCGAAATGCCGGCTGCCCACGATCCCGAACGTCACCCGGGGTCCCCGCAAAATCGCAGATTTTGGGGGGTGGTCACCCGGGGTCCCCGCAAAATCGCAGATTTTGGGGGGTGGTCATCCGGGGTCGCAGAATCGCAGATTTTGTGGGCTGGTCATGAGCGAAGGTGAGTGTCCCACCAGTCGAGGACGTA
>WNGE01004772.1_pt1 | contig 36371 bp, 36 predicted proteins | sample 5400651 | NCBI WGS metagenome assembly WNGE01 (sample SAMN13153370, study PRJNA577476) | soil metagenome | isolation source: 60 cm soil or saprolite under grassland replicate 2 | place: USA:California | collected 2016-06-15
CCGACCGCCCAAACTTTGCCACGGGTGTCGTTGATCCAATTGGCGGCTCCCTGAGCGATCTCGAACGCCTCCGGATGCATAGTGTGGTGCTCGAGCGCTTCGGTCTCCACCGGCTTGAACGTTCCTGGGCCGACGTGCAGATCGACCGCCGTGACAAGCGTCCGCTGCTCGTGAATGCGGGCGAGCAGCTCGGTAGTGAAATGCAGTCCGGCCGTCGGGGCAGCGACGCTGCCATCGTGCGTCGCGTACACCGTCTGATAGCGCTCCTGATCCGCCCTCGTGGGAGCGCGCTTGATGTACGGCGGCAGCGGCACCGCGCCGTACTTCGCGAGCGTCGCGCGCGCGTCGAGCGCGCCCACGAACCGCACCCGACGCAGTCCGCCCCCTAACACTTCGACAATCTCCGCGGCGCTGTCGTCACCGAACGAGACTCGGCGGCCGGGCTTGAGCTTGCCGCCGGGATGCGCCATCGCGAGCCAGGTCCCATCGCCGACGTCACGCACGAGCAGGAGCTCCGCGTCCTGCCCGCCTTCACGCGTTCCGTGCAGTCTCGCCGGGATGACACGCGATGTGTTGATGACGAGCAGGTCGCCGGGGGGGATCAACGCTGGCAGGTCGCGAAAATGGAGATGGCGCGTCGTGCTACTCTCGCGATCGAGCACCAGCAGCCGGCTGGCCGAGCGATCGGGGAGCGGATGCTGCGCGATCTGCGCGCTGGGAAGATCGTAATCGAAGTCGGAGAGTCGGTTACCCGTCAAAGATGCTTGCTTGCTCTGCGGATTTCGGTGGCACAAATCCGAAGTGCCGGTAGGCGGCCGGTGTGGCGACGCGGCCCCGCGGCGTGCGCGCGAGAAACCCCTGCTGCATCAAGAACGGCTCGTACACCTCCTCGAGCGTCCCCGGATCCTCGCCGACCGCGGCGGCGACGGTCTGCACGCCGACCGGCCCGCCCTCGAACATCTCGATGATGGCCTTGAGAATGCGCGCGTCCATGTCGTCGAGCCCGAACTCATCGACGTCGAGCCGCTTCAAAGCCTCGGCGGCGACGGCCGAGGTGATTTTCCCGCCGGCGCGGACCTGCGCATAGTCGCGCACCCGCTTCAGCAGCCGGTTGGCGACGCGCGGCGTGCCGCGGCTGCGGCGCGCGATCTCCGCGACGCCGGCCGCATCCGTGGCGACGCCGAGGATCCCGGCCGAGCGCGTGATGATTTGGACGAGATCGTCGGGCGGATAGTAGTGCAGGCGCTCGACGAGTCCGAACCGTGCGCGCAGCGGCGGCGTCAGCAGCCCGAAGCGCGTGGTGGCGCCGATCAGCGTGAAGCGCTCGAGCTGCATCGGGAGCGTCTGCGCGTGCGGGCCGTCGGCGATGCGCACGTCCACCCGGAACTCCTCCATCGCCGGATACAGGAACTCCTCGAGCGCGGGCCGCAGGCGGTGCACTTCATCTATGAAGAAGATGTCGCCTGCCTTGAGCGAGGTGAGCATGCCCACCAGATCGCCGGGACGCTCCAGCACGGGGCCGGACGTGGTGCGGATGTTGACGCCGAGCTCCTTCGCCATGAGCAGCGCCAGCGTCGTCTTGCCAAGGCCCGGCGGGCCGAAGAAGAGGACGTGATCGAGCGGCTCCTTGCGCTGCTTCGCCGCGTCGATGGCGATCTGCAGCGACTCCTTGACCTTCGCCTGCCCCACGAACTCGTCGAGCCGCGACGGGCGCAATGCCGCGTCGGTGAGCCGTTCGCTCTCGAGGGCTTCAGGCGTCGTGATTTCGGAGCGCGCCATTATTTGTGCGTCGCCCGCGCGACCCATCGCACCGGCCGAGCGTCAGCCTGGATCTCGTGGGGCGTGTGGCAGCGCAGACAGGCATCCTCGGCGCGGGTCGCACCCGCGGGGACCAGGCGTCGATTCGTCGATCCGCACCGTGTGCAGATCCACTCCGCGGTGACTTCAGCGGGGATTGGGGTCACCGAGTCGTCAGAATCTGCAGCGCCCGCCGCACCAGGGTTTCCGTTTCGGTCTCCGTTCCGTTTCCCGTGAGCACCTGGCGAATCGCGCGATCCGCCTCCGGCACGCCGTATCCCAGGCGCTCGAGCGCCTTGAGCGCCGCCTCGGCGCCGGCGGGCACCGGGGCGGCCGGAACCTCCGTGAACTCCTCGACCTTCTCGCCCAGCTCGAGTGCGAGCCGCTCAGCGGTCTTCCGGCCGATGCCACTGACGGACGACAGCACGCCGATGTTTTTCTCGCGCAGCGCCCGCGCGCCGCGCTCGACGCCGAGGCTCGAGAGCAGCGCAATCCCGATCCTGGGGCCGACGCCGCTCACGCTCGTGAGCCGCTGGAAGAACCGGCGCTCGGCGTCGTCGAGGAATCCGTACAGCGCCCAGCCGTCCTCGCGCACCACCAGCTCGGTCGCCAACGTGATTTCGGCGCCGGTGGCCGGGAGCCGCTCCATCACGCCCAGCGGCACGACGACCTCGTAGCCGACGCCACCGGACGTCTCGACGACGACTCGGTCGGCGGACTTCGCCGCCAATTTCCCCCGCACATGCGCAATCATGAGCGAAGGATATACGTAAGCGCCGCCGCCACACCGTCGGCAGCGTCGGCCGGTTTCGGCGCGTGTTTGAGCCGCAGCAAGTGCGCCACCATCGACCCCACCTGCGACTTTTGAGCACCACCGGCGCCCACAACGGTCTTTTTGATCATGGCAGGTGCATACTGGGCGATTTCGAGTCCCTCTTGTTCAGCCGCCAGCAGGATCACGCCCCGCGCATGACCAAGCACGAGCGTGGTACGGACGTTCTTATGATAGAAAGCATCCTCGAGCGCGAGCACCGAGGGTTGGTGACGCTGGATGAGCTGCGCGATGGCCTGGTGCAGCTCGGCGAGCCGGTGGGGGAGGGAATTGCTGCGTCCGAAGCGAAAGACCCCGCATTCGATCAGGCGGCCGAGCCCGGGAACGCCATTGCCGTTCCCCGTTTCGATCACGCCGTAGCCCGTGACCTGTGTGCCGGGGTCGACGCCCAGGACCCTCACGTTATCCCGTCACCGCCGCCATCGCCTCGGCGTCGATGTCGAAGTTGGAAAAGACCTTCGCGACGTCGTCCATTTCCTCGAGGCCTTCCATGAGGTTCAGCAGCTTCTTGGCGTTGCTGCCCTCGACCTTCACGGTGTTCTTCGGCACCATGGCGATCTCGGCGCTCTGCACCGGCAATTTCGTGGCCCGCAGCGCTTGATCGATCGCGTGGAGCTGCGTGGGCGGCGTCGTGATCAGATAGATGTCGCCCTCTTTCTCCATGTCTTCCGCGCCGGCATCGAGGGCGGCTTCCATCGTCGCGTCCTCGTTGGCCTTCGCATCGATCACGATCTGACCCTTGCGGTCGAACATCCAGGCGACGGCGTTCGTGGCGGCAAGGTTGGCGCCGTGGCGTTGGAATACGTTGCGGATCTCGGCGACCGTGCGGTTGGGGTTGTCCGTCGTAGCCTGAATGAGGAGCGCCGCGCCGCCAGGCCCGTAGCCCTCGTACGTGACTTCTTCGTAGGTCACGCCTTCCAGCTCGCCGGTCCCCTTCTTGATCGCGCGGTCGATGTTGTCGGCCGGCATGTTCTCGGCTTTGGCGGCGTCGATGGCGGTGCGCAGCCGCGCGTTGCCGCCGGGATCGCCGCCGCCCGCCTTGGCGGCGATCGTGATTTCACGAATGATGCGGGTGAACACCGCGCCGCGCTTTTGGTCGGTGACCGCCTTCTTCCGCTTGATCTGTTTCCATTTGTTGTGACCAGCCATATCTGCTCCTGATTCACAGGCTAAAGCCTGTGCTCGGCGAACACTGCCCGTAAGGGCACGCATTGCCGAGCGCACCCTTCAGGGTGTCGAGTACCCGATTCCGACCATGTCCTCTTTCAATGTCCAACTTATATCATCTATCAGGGTCGAGCATATCCTCGAACCGCATCCAGCGACGATAGAAGTAGAGGTCCACGAACCCGGTCGGGCCGTTGCGATTCTTGGCGACGATCAATTCGGTCGCGCCGTCCACGCCGCCGCCGGGGTTGTACATCTCCTCGCGGAAGATCGACAGCACGACGTCGGCGTGTTGCTTCGGGGCGCCCATGACGCCGTAGTCGTCGAGCGTGGGGCGCTTCGCGTCCCGACCAGTTTGAAATCCCGGGAGCTGCGCGACGACCAGCAGCGCGACCTGGCGTGCCAGTGCGAGGGCCTTGAGGTGGCGGAGTACGAGCGCGGTGTCCTCGTCCTGTGTCGTCCGCGCCTTGGGCGGCGGCACGAGCTGCAGGTAGTCCACGACCACAAGACCGATTTGGCGGAGCGGGTCGAGCCGCTCGAAGACCGTTTCGAAGTCCTCACCAGCGAGCGGTAATAGTGAAAGGGGGAGACCGCGGAGCCGCACCGCGGCGCCGCCCACGCCCGCCCGCGTCTGGTCGGTCAGCTTCGCCGCGCGCAGCTCGTCCACGGCGACTTTGCCCTCGATCGCGAGCGCGCGTTCCATCAGCCGTTCTTCATTCATCTCCCCGGAGAGGTAGGCCACACCCACCGACTGTTGCGCCACACGAAGCGCGATGCCCAGCGCGAGCGCCGACTTGCCGCTCCCGATGTCCCCGCCGAGCAGGATCAAGTCGCGCCGGCGCAGCCCCCCGCCGAGCAGCTTGTCGAGCGAGCCGAAGCCGCTGGGAATGGTGTCGCCGGTGATTTCGCCGGGACGCTGCGCATCGACCCGCTCGACCAGGTTGTCGAGCGAGGCACGTTTCTCGAATCGGCGGGCGGGGGATGGCATGGTCTATAAATGCAATCTGGCGGTGCGCGCGGCAACGGTGACGGCGTCCCCAGCTTCGACGCCAAGCACTTCCCGGGCCGGCGCGGTGAGCTGGCTGAGCACGAGGGCAGCGGCGTTCGGCGTCGCCGTTTCGAGGTGTTGCCGTGCCGCGGCGAGCGCCCGCGCGAGGGGCGCGGGCAGTGCCAGGCTGCCGATCCGTTTTTCGAGCGCCTGCAGGCGGCGGCGGTGGTTTTTCGCGCTCACGGGCGCCGGCGGGAGCAGCGCCTCGGCGGCTCGCACCATGAGCCACAGGGCGAAGAGACCCTCGCGCCGCGGTCCCCGCGCCGATTCGGCGATCAGGGTGACGAGGCGATCCTCGGCGGGTGTGTTCATGCCACGAGACGCTGCACAGCGGCCGCGACCTGCTCGGGGAAGATCTCCTCAAGACAGCGATGGTGGCCGAGCGGGCACCGTTCCGTGCCCATCGCCGAACAGGGCCGGCAATCGAGATCGAGCTTGAGCACCGCTGCTTGTTTGGTATAGGGAAAGAAGCCGAACGGCTCGACGGTCGGTCCGAAGAGCGCGACGACACGTGTGCCGACGCCGGTGGCCATGTGCATCACGCCGGTGTCGCCGGAGACCAAGACCTTGGCGCGGGCGAGACAGGCGCCCGTTTCCTGCAGCGTGAACTCTCCGGCTGCGTTGGCGATGCCGGGGCCCAATTCGGCGGCGAGGTCGCGATCGTCCGGGCCCCCGAGCGCGACGAGGCCGTAACCCAGTTTCTCGAGCTGCGCCGCGAGTGCTTGCCAATGCCGTGTCGGCCAGCGTTTGGTCGCGTGCGCGGCACCGGGCGCGAGGGCGGCGAACGGCTGGCGGTCGAGGCCGCGCTCGGCGAGCCAGTGGCTCATGCGCTCCCGCGCGGCGGGAGCCAAAAAAAACTCGGGCGGACCGCCGTCGGGCCACACGTCGAGCGCGCGCGCCGCTTCGAAATACCGCTCGGGCACCGGTACGGGCCGGCCATAGATGTTGATTTTCGTCGAGATCAACGTGGTGCGGGCGAGTTTGCGCTTCGAGTATCCTGACCACTGACAGGGCACCAGCCACCGCAACGCCGCGCTGCGCAGGCTGCCGTGCAGATCGAGTCCGTGGGTGGCACCGAGCGGCCGCAACCGGCGCGCGAGATCGATAATCCGCTCGTGTGGCTCGAGCTCGATCACTTGGGTCAGGTGCGGATTCTCGACGACCAGCGGCGCCATCGCGCCTTTCGTGACGAAATAGAGCTCGGCTTCGGGATGGCGCCGGTGTAGCGCGCGCACGAGGGGAGTGGTGAGGAGGACGTCGCCGATGGAGCTGAATCGGACGCACAGAATGCGCAACACGCGGCCAATGTAGTCGCGCGTTGCCCGGCTTCGCCAGCGGGACTACCTTGCAACGCAAGATGCCGCGTCCGAAGAGCATTCTCTGGGTCGACGACGAAATTGACGGCCTTGCCGCGCACCGCCGCTTTCTCGAGGAGCAAGGGTTTGCGGTGACGCAGGCGGCGCACGGCGACGACGCGCTCGCGATGCTGCGCCGCCAGCCCTACAGCGTCGTGCTGCTCGACGAGCAGATGCCGGGGCGACGCGGCCTCGAGCTGCTTCCTGAGATCCGCGCCATCGATCCCGCCATGGCGGTGGTGATGGTGACGCAGTCCGAGGACGACGCGCTGCTGCGCGACGCGATCGGGATCGAGATCGACGACTACCTCGTCAAGCCGGTCCACCCGCGCCAGATCCTTTCCGTGGTCACGCGGCTGCTGGAAGGCGACCGCATCCGCCAGCAGCGGCTGGCGCGCGACTTCGTCACGCGCTTCCGCGAGCTCGAGGGGCGCCGCGGCGCGGCGCTCGCCTGGCGCGAATGGATCGAGCTCGTGGCCGAGCTGGCGCGCTGGGAGGTGCGGCTCGCGGCCGCCGATGAGCCGGGACTGCAGGAAGCGCTCCGCGCGCTGCAGGAGAGCCTGCGCAAGGATTTCCAGACATTCATCACCAAGCATTATCCCCGCTGGCTCGCCGATCCCGAGCGCGACCGGCCGCCGCTGTCCGTCGACGTCGGCGCCGAGTTTCTCGTCCCGGCCCTGAAGCGCACCGGTCGCGTGGTCTTCATCGTGATCGACTGCCTGCGTCTCGATCAGTGGGAAGTGCTGCGCGATCTGATCACGCCGCTGTTCGACGTCGAGGAATCGCACTACTACAGCATCCTGCCCACCGCGACGCCGTTCTCACGCAACGCGATCTTCAGCGGCCTGTTTCCCATGGAGATCGCGGCGCGCCATGCGGAATGGTGGGGCGCGCCGACCGACGAAGAAAGCCTCAACGCCCACGAGGCCGAGCTGCTCGCCGAGCAGCTGCGCGAGCTCGTCGGCCAGGAGGTGCCGGTGCGGTACGAAAAGCTGTTCACCGCCGCCGACGGCACCGACCTCTTACGCCGCCTGCCGGCGCATCTCTCGCAGCCCGGCGTCACGGCGCTCGTGTTCAACTTCATCGACCAACTGACGCACGGCCGCTCCGAAAACGCGATCCTCTACGAAGTGGCGCGCGATGCCGATGCGCTGCGCGGCCTGACGAAGACGTGGTTCGAGCGCTCGCCGGTGTTGGCGGCGCTCGAGGAGGCGGAGCGCCGCAATGTCCCGGTGCTGCTGACGACCGATCATGGCTCGATTCACTGCCAGACACCGGCGACCGTCTTCGCGAAGCGTGACGCGACGGCCAACCTCCGCTACAAGTTCGGCGAGGACCTGCGCGCCGAAGACCCCGAAGCCGCGATCATGGTCGAGGACTTGAAGAGCTACGGTCTCCCCGCGAAAGGCCTCGGCGTCCGGCTGCTGCTCGCCACGGGCGACCGCTTCTTCGTCTATCCGACCAAGCTGCGCGAATACCAGGCGCGCTATCGCGGTGCATTTCTGCACGGCGGCGCGACCCCCGAGGAGATGATCCTGCCCGTAGCGCTGCTCACGCCGCGCCGCAACCGCTGATGAGCCAGGGACAGGAGAGTGCGGGGACGGGCAGCACACGGCTGCTGTCCCTGCTGAAGCCCTACTCGCTCCTGTTCACCGCGACCATCACGTCGACGGTGGTCTCGTCGGTGCTCGACGGTTTCACGTTCGTCCTGCTGATTCCATTCCTGCGCACGCTGTTCGGCAACGCGGCCCTCCCGTCCCAGGGCGGGACGCAGGTCGAGACGGTCCTGAACAAGATCGCCGGGCCGTTCCTCCAGGCCGGGACGCCCGAGATCGCGCTGCGCAACGTCGTGATCGTCCTGCTGGTCGCGCTGCTGCTCAAGAATCTCACGTCCTATCTGTCGTCGATCGGCAGCGTCGCGATTCAGGAGGGCGTGGTGCGCGACCTGCGCGTCGGTCTGTTCCGGCACCTGCAAACCCTGCCGCTGGGCTACTTCCAGCGCACCCGCGCCGGCCAGACGATCGCCCGCGTCATCAGCGACACCGATCAGGTGAAGACGGCGGTGAGCGCCGCGCTCGCGTCGCTGCTGCAGAACCTCGTCGTCATCATCGTCTACGTCACGATTCTGTTCGGCCTGTCGGTCAAGCTGACGGTGCTCTCGCTCCTCCTGGCGCCGGTGCTGCTGCTGATCATCCGGCCGATGATCAATCGGTTGCGCCGCCGCTCCCGCGAGCTCGCGGCCGAGCGCGGCGAGGTGACGAGCCACGTGGGCGAGATGATCGCGTCGGCGAAACTGGTGCGCGCGTACGTCGCCGAAGCGTTCGAGCTGGGCCGGTTCGCGGAGCTCGCCGAGCGCTACCGCCGGCGGGTGCTGCGGGCGCAGCGCTATTCCAGCCTGACGAGTCCGGTGAGCGAGGTGTTCGGTGGCGTCATGATCGTCCTGATTCTCGTCGTCGGCACGCGGCTCGCGCTCGGCGCCGGCGCGTCGCTCGACCCCGCGGTGCTGATCACCTTCCTCGCCGTCAGCCTGCGGCTCATGTCGCCGATCAAATCGGTCTCGAACTACCCGGCGATCATGGCGACGGCGGTCGCGTCGGCGGACCGCGTCTTCGAGGTGCTCGACCTGCCGGCGGCCGAGGGCGACCGCCCGGGCGAGACCACCGCGGAGTTCAGCGAGCGCATCGAGTTCCGCGGCGTGTCGTTCGAATACGAGCCGGCGGAGGCGGTGCTGCGCGACGTGGAGCTCGACGTCAAACGCGGGCAGGTCGTCGCCATCGTCGGCCCCTCCGGCGCCGGCAAAACCACGCTCGTCGACCTGCTCCCGCGCTTCTACGAGCCGACGCGTGGCGAGATCCTGATGGACGGCGTGCCCCTGACCAACTACACGCGCCGGTCGCTGCGCAAGTTGATGGGCATCGTGTCGCAGGAGACGGTGCTGCTGAACGACACCGTGCTCGCGAACATCGCCTACGGGTTGAAAGACGTGCCGCTCGAGCAGGTGCGCGCCGCGGCGCGCGCGGCGAACGCGGATGAATTCATCATGCGGCTGCCCGAAGGCTACGAGACGCTGCTCGGCGAGCGCGGGACCAGACTCAGCGGCGGACAGCGCCAGCGCATCGCGATCGCCCGGGCGCTGCTGCGCGATCCGCCTATCCTCATTCTCGACGAAGCGACCAGCGCGCTCGACACCGAGTCCGAGCGCCTGGTGCAGGAAGCGATCGACCGCTTGATGGCGCACCGCACCGTGTTCGTCATCGCGCACCGGCTCGCCACCGTACAGCACGCCGATTTCATCGTCGTCCTGGCCGAGGGGCGGATTGTGGAGCGCGGCGCGCACGGCGACTTGCTCTCGGCGGACGGCATGTATCGCCGGCTGTACAATCTGCAGTTCCGGACCTGACTTGCTGTCTGGGTTTACGCTGGTCCGCAACGCGGTCCAGCTCAATTTCCCCATCGTTGCGGCGATCGCCTCCGTGCTCGAGGTCTGTGACGACGTCGTCGTCAACGTCGGAAGGTCGGACGATCAGACGCGTGACATCGTGGCCGGCATCGCTGACTCGCGCGTCCGCATCATCGACAGCGAATGGGATTTGAGCAAAGGCGACGACATGCTGGCCCGGGAGACGCAGCGGGCGATGGACGCGTGTCGGGGCTCGTGGGGCATCTACGTCCAGGCCGATGAAGTCCTGCACGAGCGTGGGGCGAGCATCCTGAAACAATGCGTCGCCGCTTGGGATCGGGACGAGCGGGTCGAAGGGATGCTCGTCGATTACCTGCACTTTTATGGGGGCTTCGATCGCGTGGCGACCAATCGCCAGTGGTATCGCCGCGAGGTGCGCTGCATCCGGCTGGGCCGGGACATCCGCCCCTACCAGGGCGCCCAGGGGTTCCGAGTGGGACCGGACTATCGCAAGATCCGCGCGCGTCCCACCGGCGCGCAGATGTTTCACTACGGGTGGGCTCGGCCGGCGCAAACGATACGGGAGAAGCTCGAGTTGACGAAGCGGATGTATCCCTGGGCGAGCGAGCGCCTCGATCGCGAGCTGAAACGCGGCACCCTGAAGTGGATTCCCCTGCTGCGGCAGTTTAGCGGCGCCCATCCGGCGGCGGCGCGGAGCTGGATCGCCGCGAACGCGCACGAGCCGGCGCCCGCGCTGGAGCCGGCGCGGTTCAAACCGGCGCACCTGCGCCTCTATGCCTCCGACTGGATCGAGCGGCTGACCGGTGCCCGCATGTTCGAGTTCCGGAACTACGACGTCGTGTAACGAACGCGATCTACTTCAGTTCGCCCGTCTGCAGGACGTTCTGGTAGATCCGTACGTAGTTCTCCGCCATTACGAGGTGGGTGAACTGTCGCTCGGCCCGCTCCCGGCAGGCTCGCGGGTCGAGCGTGGTGACGTTGTCGCCGGCGAGGATCAGCTCGTCGAGCGTGTCGCGCAGTACGCCTACCGCTGGTGTGACGATCTCCGGCAGGGCGCCGCGCCGCGTGCCCACGACGGGAGTGCCGGAGAACAGCGCCTCGATCGTCGGCAGGCCAAACGGCTCGTCCCATTGTGCCGGCATCCACAGGCAGCGAGCCCGCGCGAGGAGCACCGCTTTGCGCTTCCCGTCGACTTCGCCGACGTACTTGATCGAGCCGGTGAAGCTGGGACGCCAGCCGCCCGCGATGATGAGCAGGCGGCCCGTGCGCTTTGCCGCCTCGACCGCCCAGTGGTACCCGCGGTCGCTGTGCAGCTTGCCCAGAAACAGGTCCCACTTCTCTTTGCGGCCGCGGAAAACGTATTCAGCGGGATCGAGGCCGTTGTGGACATAGATGGTGCTGCCGTGGCGTTTGGCATGGTCACGGGACAGAAAAATCGTGTTGGGCGGGAGCGGCGTATCGGGTTTCCAGTTGCCGTGCAATGTCTGCACGAACGGCACGCTCTTCGGTCCCTGCTTCAGCGGAAAATGCGCGTGCAGGATGTCCGCGCCGTCCGGAATGAACTTCTTCAGATCGACGCTCGAATCCTTGAGCAGTCGCGGCGCGACTTCGACGATCTTCGCCGCCTCGACGACTTTGGTGCCGGGTTGCGCGAGAATGGTGACCCGATGGCCAAGCGCGGCGAGGCCGCGTACGAGCGCGACGACGACGCGCTGCGGTCCGCCGTAGCCTTCGACCGGGAGCCGGTGATGGGACGCGACCACGACGTGCATCGAGGTCCCAGTATAACTAGCTTCGGAACATGCCGGAGGGGCCGTTGGGAGGGGTTGGGCAGCTCACACTGTTGCAGCTCACGCATCAGGGCGAGGGCGCAGGCTCCACCCAATCGATTCTCAGTTTGAGCCGCGAGCTGGCGCGGCGCGGACACCGGGTCCTGGTCGGTTGCCCCGCCGGCACGCTGCTCGCGCGCACGGTCGCCGCGAGTCCACCGCTCGAGCACATCCCGCTCGATTTTGCTTCGCTCCCCGGCGTCGCGAACCAGCTGGCCGGCGTGATTACCGATCAGACCGTGGATGTGGTGAACAGTCATGCCACCGGCGACCGCCGGGCGCTCACCTGGCTGCGCTGGCGCGGCAAACTGCACCAGCCCTTCGTGGTCACACGGCGTACCATGCCACTCACGCTGCCGCCCGAGTTGATCGCCGTCGGGCTCACCGCCGACCGCACGATCGCCGTCAGCGGGGCGGTGGCGCGCGCGCTGCGCCGGCGCTTCCACCCCAGACGTCGCCTGCGCGTCGTGCCGAATGGCATCGATCTCGCACGCGTGGAGGCGGAGCCCTCGAAGCAGGATCTCGCGATCGCGCAGCTGGCGCTGGGCGACGCGGGACGGCCGGTCGTCGTGGTCGTGGCGCGCCGCAAGGATCAGCACATCCTGCTGCGCGCGCTCCCGGCGCTCGAGCGACCCGTCACCGTTGCGTTTGTCGGCATCCGTCCCGACGCCGAGCTGGCGGCCGCGGAGGCTGCCGTGCCCGCGAGACACCGGGTCGTGTTCGTGCCCTTCACGGAGCCCCCTCGCGCACTCGCGTTCTACCGGTTTGCGACCGTCGCGGCGTTGCCGTCGCGCATCGAGGGGCTGTCGCAGTCGCTCCTCGAGGCGATGTCCCTCGGCGTCCCCGTCATCGCGTCTGCGGCGGGGGGCAATTCCGAGCTGATCTATCCCGGCGAGACGGGATTGCTCGTGCCGCCGCTCGATCCCGCCGCCTGGACGCGTGCCCTCGAGCGGATGCTGCGCGACGACGAGCTTCGCGTGCACGTCGCACAGGCGGGGCGAGCGCTGGCCCGCGGCGAGTTCACCATGGCGCGCACCGCCGAGCGAACCGAGGCCGTGTACCGCGAAGCCATCGAGCGGCGCCGATTGCTCGGCGGGGCGCCATTCCGTTAGGATTCGGAACATGCCTTCCCCGCACCCGGCGCCGCTCACGGTGGTCATCCCCACGCTCAACGAAGCGAGTCAGATTGCCGAATGCGTGCGGGGGCTGTCCTGGGTCCGCGAGGTAATCGTCGTCGATGCGGGATCGGACGACGGGACGGCGGCGGCCGCAACCGCCGCCGGGGCGCGTGTCCTGAACGGCGTCGCCCCCGGAATTGCGGCCCAGCGCAACGCCGGCATTCAGGCGGCGAGCAACGAATGGGTGTTTGCGCTCGACGCCGACGAGCGCATCGGACCGGACCTTGCGGCGGAGCTGGCGGAGATCGTCGTGGCGCCGCGTCACGAGGCGTATCGCGTGAAGCGGCGCAATTTCTTTCACGGCCACCTGCTGCGCCGCGGACACTGGGGTCGTGATTGGGTGGTGCGGTTGTTCCGGCGGGGCAAGCGCTTTGGCGGGAAGACGGCGCATCCCGGCCTGGAAATCCCGGCGCGCGAACAAGGTGAGCTCACCCACGAGCTGGACCACACGCCCTACAAGGACCTGCGACATCACCTCGACAAGGTCATCGCCTACAGTCGCATGAGCGCCGTCGATCTCGCCGCCAAAGGGCGCCGGGCGTCATTCAGCGATCTCGCGCTGCGGCCCGCCTTCCGGTTTTGGCGCGACTATGTCCTTCACGGCAGCTTCCTCGACGGCAGGCTCGGCGTGATTCACGCCGGGATGAGTGCGGCGTCCGTGTTCTTCAAGTATGCTTTCCTCTGGGAGCTCGAACGGCGTGGCTAAGACCTTTCTCCTGACCGGCGAATTTCCTCCGATGCAAACCGGCATCGCCCGAATGATGGGCGAGCTGACGCGGCGCTATCCGCGCGGCGACCTGCTCGTCTCCACCGGCCAGCATCGCGACGCGCAGGATTCCGACGTGCGCTTCAGCGGCGCCGTGATCGACCGCATGCCGCTGCCGAGCAAAGCGCTGCGGAATATCGCCGGCCTGCTGTTCTGGTCGCGCCGCGTCGCGAGCCTCGCCCGCCAGCACAAGCCACGCTTTGCGTGGTGCGACTCCATCCGGCCCTGCACCTACCCCGCGAAATGGATGCACGAACGCGTCGGCACGAAATACGGCGTGTTCGTCCACGGCGGCGACCTACTGAAAGAGCTCCACGCGATCCATCACTCGCGCTTCGCGCGCAAGACGGCGAAGGCGCTCCTGGGCTCCGCGGTCGCGGTCGTGGCCAACAGCCAGTGGACGCGCGAGCAGGCGCAAAAAGTGTTACGCGAGCTGGGCCTCGACCCGCTCGCGGAATCCGTCCGTCTCGTCCCGCTCGGCACCGACCCCGAGCAGTTCCGGCCGGGGATCGACACGCGCGCCGTGCGGACGCGCTATGACGTGAACGGCGCCGCATGGGTGCTCACCGTCGCGCGGCTCGAGCCCTATAAGGGCGTCGACATGGCGCTGCGCGCCGTGGCGCAGTGCCGCAACGACGGTGTGGACGTGAACTATCTGGTGGTCGGCAGCGGCAAGAAGCGCAAAGAGTATCAGCGGCTCGCCGAAGAGTTGAGAATCGCGGCACACGTACGGTTCGTCGGCAACGTGCCGGAGGCCGAGCTGCCGGCGGTGTTCAACATCGCCAGCGCGTACGTCGGGGTCTCGCGCCGCGCCGACGGTTCGCGGGTCGAGGGGTTCGGCGTCGCGCTCGCGGAAGCGAGCGCCTGCGGCCTGCCGGTGATCGCCGGACAATCGGGCGGGCTGGCCGAGGCGGTGCACGACGGGGAGACGGGGCTCGTCGTGAATCCCGACGACCCCGACGCGGTTGCCACGGCGCTCAAGCGCCTGGTCAGCGATCAGCTGTTCGCCCGGCGGCTCGGCCAGGCGGGCCGCAAGGCGATCGAGACCTACTACAACTGGGACCGTGTGATCCGCGACCTGCTGGACATCGAATCACAAGTCTCCTCCTAGCGTTCAACTTTCCGCCGCACGGCGGCGGCATCGCCCGGATGATGGGCGAGATCGCGCTCCGCTATCCGCGCAACACCCTGGTCGTTTCGACCGGCGCGCACGGGGGCAGCGCCGCGAGTGACGCCCGCTTCCCGCAAACCATCGATCGCGTCGGCATTCGCGCCACACGGCTGCGCACGGTGCAGGGGCTCGCGCTCTGGACGTGGCGCGCGCGCGCGCTCGCGAAGCAGCGGCGGCCGGGATTCGTCTGGTGTGCCGAGCTGAAGCCGGCCGGATACCCGGCGCGCTGGCTCGCCGCGCGGCACCGCGTGCCGTACGGGCTCATCGTGTACGGCACCGAGCTGCTCCTGATCCAGGAAAAAATCCGGCGCAGCCGCTTCAAGCGCGGCACCGCGGCGAGCATCATCGGCAACGCGGCCGTCGTCGTCGCGATCAGCCGGTGGACGGCGGACCTCGCGCTCGACGTCCTCGCGATGCTCGACCTCAGGGTTCCCGTCGAGGCGGTGCCGCTCGGCACGACGCCCGCGCATTTCCAGCCCGGTGTCGACACGAGCGCCGTCCGCGCCAAGTACGGACTGAACGGCGGCCCGTGGCTCCTGACCGTGGCGCGGCTGGAGTGGCACAAGGGCATCGATACGACCATGACAGCGCTCGCCGCGGTCCGTGCCGCGCACCCCGGGACGCGCTATGCGATCGTTGGAACCGGCGAGCGGCTGGCGCAATTCGAGCAGCTGCGCGACGAGCTGCGCCTGGGTGACGCCGTGCGGTTCCTCGGCGGGATCTCCGACGCTGAATTGCCGGCGATCTACAACGCCGCCGATCTCTACGTGGGGGCGTCGCGGCGCTTCGAAGGTCTCGCGGAAGGATTCGGCATCTCGCTCGTCGAGGCATCGGCGTGCGGACTGGCGGTCGTCGGCGGGCGCTCGGGCGGTGTGCCGGACGCCGTGCGCGACGGGGAGACGGGAATTCTCGTGGATCCCGACGATCCACGGGCGGTGGCGGCGGGGATCAATCGACTATTGGCAGACCCGGAACGGAGACGACGCCTTGGTGAAGGAATTGATGGAGATTGATAGGACGTACCGTCGTCAATGATTTTCACACCCTAAAGGGTGTGCTCGGCAATCGTTGTCCTTAAGGACAAGGTCTGCCGAGCCCAGGCTTTAGCCTGGGAACAACTCAACCCGAACGCCTCATGGTGGTTTCCTGTTGAGCAGGCCGCGCGATGATCGCGTAGGTCGGACAGTGCCGGATGTAGCTGCCGTCCATGGGCGACCATTCTTGATCGGGCTGTGTCACCACCGCTTTCCGGTCTGAATCCAGCACGAACATGCCTTGCGGGCCGTGGACCACGGGCCGTGGACCAAACACGAACCGCAGCCGATGCACCGCTCCCGTTCCACCCGCACCAGCACCCGCCGTTTCGGGTAGATGCCGGAATCGCCCGGCTCGGGCCATTCAGCGGCGCGATCGAGCGCCGCGCTGGTCGCGCGGTAGCCTTCCTCCACTTCCTCGCGCAAGTGATCGAACGAAAACATCGTGACGTGCTCGACGCGCGGCTGGATGTAGTAGACCGGCGGCGTCGTCCAGGTGCGCACGCGCTGCTCGAGCAGGGTCGTCATCAGGATTTCGGTCGCGCGCGCGAACACACCCGCAAACCCCTCGTCCTGCGCGTCCGCCGTGAGCACGCTGGACGCGGAAACGTCGACCGCCACGATCAGCTCAGGGCCGAGCGCGCGCGCCGCGTCGTAGGGGACGTTCGAGACGACCGCGCCGTCCACGTAAAAGCGGCCGCCGATCTCGTGGGGCGGGAAGTAGCCAGGCAGCGCGCAAGACGCGAAGACGGCATCCGCGACGCGGATGTCATCGAGCCCGGGCAGGCCCCAGAAGACCTGCATCCCGGAGTTCAAGTCGACCGTGTTCACGATGACGGGCGGGTCGAGCTGCCCAAACGTGAGATCGCCGACCGTGCGGGCAATGAGGTGCTCGAGCGGCTCGCGCTTGAACAGGGCTGGGGAGCGCATGCGCTTGAAAGCCATATCGGCGTGCGCGACCGCGAACACCTCCTTGCGGGACAGGCTGAGCGCGATCTCCCGCAGCTTGGCGATCCCCATGCCGCCGGCCCAGGCGGCGCCGACGAGCGCGCCAACGCTCGACCCGATGATGCGGGTCGGCCGGTGGCCGCGCTCGAGGAATGCCTGGATCACGCCCACGTGGGCGAGCCCCTTCATCCCGCCGCCGCCCAGCACGAGGGTGAACGGTGTATCGCGCTTCAAATCAGTGTCCGCTTGCCCGGGGGGTTCTGTTCCGAGTAACGTAGTCGACATGCCCATGACGGCGCCACTGTTTTTGACCCGACTCGGGCGTGATCCCTGGGCCCGCTTCGGCCTGGGACTGGTCGCAGGGCTCGCGGTTCTCGCGCTGCTGGCTCCATGGCTCGCTCCCGGTGATCCATTCCGCGGAGACCTCGCTGCAAGTTTGCGTCCACCTTCCGGCGCCTTTCTGCTCGGCAGCGACGTGCAGGGACGCGATGTCCTCTCACGCGTGCTGTACGGGGCCCGCCTGTCGCTCGCCGTCGGTTTGATCAGTCAGAGCATCGCCCTGGCGCTCGGCGTGACGTTAGGACTCGTGTCGGGTTACTACGGCCGCTGGATGGACGGCGTGATCATGCGCGTCGCCGACGTGACGCTCGCGTTTCCCTCGCTCCTGCTCCTGATCGCCATCGCCGCCGCCGTGAAGCCGTCCCTGCCCGTCGTCTTCGTGGTCATCGGCATCGTGGGCTGGGCCGGCATGGCGCGGATCGTCCGCGGCCAGGTGCTGCTGGCGCGCGGGCTCGACTACGTCCAGGCCGCGCGCGCGCTCGGTGCATCGGATGCGCGCATCATCGCGCGCCACCTGCTCCCCAACGTGATCGCGCCCGTGATAGTTGCGGCGACGCTGGGCATCGGCGGCGCGATCATGGCCGAGGCGGCGTTGTCGTTCATCGGACTCGGCGCGCAGCCGCCCACGCCTTCGTGGGGCGCGATGGTCGCCGAAGGCCGCGATCTGCTGCGCGTCGCGCCGTGGGTCTCGATCGCCCCGGGCGTCGCTATCGGCCTCACCGTCCTCGGTCTCAATCTCCTGGGTGACGGTCTGCGCGACGCGCTGGACGTACGCGGCATCGGACGCGTCGCGTGACGGAAATCGCGTACCACCCGACCCATGTGCGCGCGCTGCGCGAGACGTTCAAGGCGCTGCGCACGGCCGAATTCCCCTGGACCGCCGACACAATTTATCTCAATAATGCGTCGATCGGTCCGATCCCCGAGCGCACCCGGCGCGCGCTCGACGAGTTCACGGCCAAACGCACGGCCCCGCACCTCCTGCCCGACCGTGAGCTGTTCGCCGGCCTCGCCGCCGCGCGGCTCGGGATCGCGCAATTGATCAATGCAGACCCGTCGGAAATCGCGCTCGCCACCAACACCGGTTTCGGATTGAACCTCGCCGCCCGGGCGCTGCCCCTGAAGCGCGGCGACGTGGTGCTGCTCTCCGACAAGGAGTTCCCGGCCAACGTCTATCCGTGGCTGATGCTGCGGGATCAAGGGATCACGGTGGAAGTGGCGCGCTGCCGGCCCGAGGGGTGGCCGGACGAGGACTATCTCCTCCAGCGGTTGCGCGATCCCAAAGTGCGGGTGCTCGCCGTGTCCTTTGTGCAGTTCTCCAACGGCTACCGCGCCGACCTGCAGAAACTGAGCGCCGCCTGCCGCGCCAACGGGACCTACCTCGTCGTGGACGGCATTCAGGGCATCGGCAACTCGGTGCTCGACGTCACCGAGACGCCGATCGACATCCTCGCCTGCGGCGGCCAGAAGTGGCTCCTGTCGCCGTGGGGCTCGGGGTTCGTCTATGTCCGCAAAGAGCTGGTCCAGAAGCTCGCGCCCGCGATCACGAGCTGGATGGCGTTCGAGGGCACGGACGACTTCTCGCGGCTCACCGAGTACAACCCGACGTTCCGCGCCGATGCCCGCCGCTTCGAAATGATCACGCTGCCCTACCAGGACTTCGTCGGGATGACGGCGTCGCTGGGTCTGCTGTTGGAGGTTGGCGTGCGTGACATCGCCGAAGTGACGCGCGCGACGCACGCGCCGATCGTGAAGTGGGCGCACGAGAACGGCGTGCGCATTTCCTCGCCGACGGAAAACGGGCACCGCTCCGCGATTCTCTGCGTGGCGCCGGCCAAGCCGGTCGAAGCGTATCACGCGATGAAACGGGCACGGGTGGTCTGCAGCCTGCGCGAAGGCTCGATCCGGCTATCGCCCCACTGCTACAACACGGTCGAAGAGATGGAGAAGGTCATCGAGGTGCTGGACGACCTGACCTGACGGCGGCTTACCCTTCGCGTCTCAGCAGCGCGTAATCCTTTTTCCCTTTTCGCAGCAGCAGGTTCCGGCCCGCGATCCAGTCGCGATCGCCGATCGCGTGATCGGCATTCGGTGCGCGCTGCTGGTTGACGTAGATGCCGCCCTGTTCGATGGCGCGGCGCGCTTCACTCTTGGACTTGGCGAGCCCCGCGCGCACCACCGCGTCGACGAGCGACAGGTCGCCACGGGGCAGCGCGCTCGTCGGGATTTCCGCTGCCAGCGTGTCGAACGCCTGGTCGTTCGCCGCCTGGGGGTCGAAGTCGCCGAACAGGATTTCCGACGCCACCATCGCGTTGCCGCCCGCGTCTCCGTGTACGCGACCCGTGACGTCCGTCGCGAGCGCCTTTTGGGCGCCGCGGGCGGCGGGATCGTTCCGGTGCTTCGCGATCAACTCGTCGATGTCGGGCTTCGTCTTCAGCGTGAACAGCTTGAGGTACCCCTCCACGTCGCGATCGTCGACGTTGATCCAGAACTGGTAGAGCCGGTAGGGCGACGTGAGCTTCGGGTCGAGGTAGATCGCTCCCTCCTCGGTCTTGCCGAACTTCTTCCCCGACGCCATGGTCACGAGCGGCGCGACGAGGCCATGCGCCTCGGCGTTCTCGATGCGGCGAATCAGGTCGACGCCGGCGGTGATGTTGCCCCACTGGTCGCTGCCGCCCACCTGGAGCGTGCACTGCCGCTCGCGGAACAGATGGAGGAAGTCGTAGGCCTGCAGCAGCATGTAGCTGAATTCGGTGAACGACAGCCCAGCCTCGAGCCGCGCCTTCACCGATTCCTTCTGCAGCATGATGTTGACGGTGAAGTGCTTGCCCACGTCGCGCAAAAAGTCGATCAGCCCTTGTGAGCCCAGCCACTTGGCGTTGTCGAGCAGGAGCGCCGCGGTGGGTCCCGCGCCGAACTCGAGAAAGCGCGCCATCTGATCGCGCTGCCGCTGCAGGTTTTCGCGGATCTGTTCCTTCGAGAGGAGGGGGCGCTCGCCGGCCTTGCCGGACGGATCGCCGATCAACCCAGTGCCACCGCCCATCAACACGATGGGACGATTGCCGCCGCGTTGCAGATTGGCGAGCAGCATCAGCGGCATGAGATTGCCGAGCTGCAGCGACGGCGCGGTCGGGTCGAAGCCGCAATACGCGGTGACCGGACCCTTGGCGACATGCGCGGCGAGGCCGGGCGTCGCCTGCTGGACGAACCCGCGCCACTCTAATTCTTGCAACACGTTAGCCTTTGTCATGGCGGCGAATTTACCGCCTCATTAGGTTGTATTACAGATGGCTTTTTCGACACGCCCTTCGCCGCCCCTCGCCGCCCCTCGCCGCCCGTTTCTGGTTCGCTGGTGGTACGATCCCGTCCAGCGGCGGCGCGCAATCATCGCGGCCGTCCTGGCCCTGCTCTTTGGCAGCGGCCTCGCCTACGGCTCGTGGACCCGGGTGTGCGCGGCGGAGCGCTGCCCGAGCATCACGCGCATCGACCCCTCCACGGGGCACAATGTCCAGGTCCAGACGTCGAAGGTCTACGCGGCCGACGGCCGGTTGATCACCGAGTTGGGCATTCAGCGGCGCACCGTGCTGCCGCTCCAACAGATCCCGGTCTTCGTGCGGCAGGCGTTCATCGCGGTCGAGGACAAGCGCTTCTACGCGCATCACGGCATCGATTATTGGCGGATCCTGGGCGCCCTCAAGGCCAACATCACGACGCTGCACTACACCCAAGGGTTCTCGACGATCACGATGCAGCTCGCGCGCAACGTGTTTCCCGAGCAACTCGGACACGAAAAGAAGCTGGCGCGCAAGCTGCGCGAGGCCCGCGTCGCAGTCGAGCTGGAGCGCAATTTCGCGAAGGACACCATTCTCGAGCTGTACCTCAATCAGATCGACTTGGGGCCGAACGTCGCCGGCGTCGAGGCCGCGGCGCAGGTGTACTTCGGGAAATCGGCGCGCGACTTGAACGTGGCCGAAGCGGCGACGCTCGCCGCGCTGCCCAAGGCCCCGGGCACCTATAATCCGCGCAACCATCCCGACAACGCGATTCGGCGCCGCAATGCGGTGCTGAATCTGATGCGCGATCAGGGATTCCTGAGCCCGGAAGACGTCGAGTTCTGGAAGGCGTATCCGCTCGTGTTGACCACGCGGCGCACGAGCTACGGCGATGTCGCGCCATACTTCGTGGAGTGGCTGCGGACGTCGTTCCTCGAGCCGCGCTTCGGGCGCGATCTGTACGACAAGGGCTTGCGCATCTATACGACGCTCGACCTCGACATGCAGGAAGCCGCCGAGCAGTCACTGCAGTCCCAGCTCGACGAGATCGAGTCCGGGGTCTACTCGAACGGGAAGTTCGAGGGGACGCCGTACCGCGAATACCTCGAGCAGGGCCGGGCGACGCCCGACGAGCAGAACCCATACGCGCCGTACCTGCAGGGTGCGCTGCTCGCGCTCGACGCCAAGACCGGCAACATCCTGGCGATGGTGGGGGGCCGGGACTTCGTTGACTCGAAGTGGAATCACGTCACCCAGTCCCGGCGGCCGCCGGGGTCGACGTTCAAGCCGTTCGTGTACTCGGCCGCGATCCGCGCGGGACATCCCGTCACGGAAATGCTCGACGACACACCGCTCAATCCGCCGGTGATTCAGCTCGACAGTTCGCTGTGGCAGCCCAAGGACTACGACGACACGACGCTGGGCCTCGTGCCGATGCGGCAGTCGCTGTACCTCTCGCGCAACCTGTCGACGATCAAGCTCGGCATGGCGCTCGGCGAGCAGACGGTGATCGGCGAAGCACGGCGCTACGGCATCACGACCCCGCTGCCGCCCTATCCATCGATTCACATCGGCGCGCGCGAGGCGATCCCGATGGAGTTGATCGCGGCCTACACCGCCTCGCGAATAACGGGACGCGCGTCGAGCCGATCGGCATCCAACGCATCGAAGATCGCCAGGGCAACATCCTCTATCAGTCGACGGTCAAGCGCGAGGAAGTCCTCGACCCCGAGCACAACTGGCTCATGCTCGACATGATGCGCGACGTCATGCGCTGCCAGCCGGGAACCGCTCTGCATCGGTGCGGCACGGCGGCGGGCTCCGTCGGCGGGCTGCACATTCCGATGGCCGGCAAGACGGGCACGACCGACGATTACACCGACGGGCCGTATTGTCGCGCCGGCGTGGACGAAGTTCATGCGCGATGTGTACGAGCGGCGCCCGTCGCCGGGCGACTGGGCGCGCCCGGACGATCTCGTCACCCGCGAAGTGGATTGGTCGAACGGCTTCCTCGCGACGCCGTTCTGCCCGCTCGAGTTGCGGCGCTGGGAGTGGTTCTATCCGGGCACGGAGCCGACGCAGGTGTGCCAGGTGCACTCACCGTTCGGTGTTGGGGTCACACCCTAGCTCTTGCTCCGCATTCGAGCTGGCCGGGTCCATCCCGTCACGGCGCCGCCCTTCGAGGACGGCGCCGTTCTTGTTGACGCAAACGGCAGGATCGCCGCCGTCGGCCCGAACGCGGGCGTCCCGACCCCGCGTGGCGTACAGTCGATCGAGTTTCGCGATGCAGAGGTGCTGCCGGGTCTCATCAACTGCCACACGCACCTCGAGCTCACCCACCTGGGTGGTGGCGTGCAGCACGAGGAAGCCGAATTCCTCACGTGGATCCGCCGCATTCGCGAGCTGAAGGAGGCGACGAGCGCGGAGGCGTTTTACGAGGCAGCGGTCGCCGGCGTCCGCGACTGCTGGGCGCGGGGCGTCACCTGCGTTGCGGAAACCGGCAGCACCGGCGCCGCCATGCGGGCACTCCGCGACCTCGGTGGTCGCGGGATCGTGTACCAGGAAGTATTTGGTCCAGACCCGGCGCAGTGTGCGGCAAGCATGGCAGAGCTCGACGCCGCTGTCGGCCCACTTCGCCGTCTTGCAACTTCGCAACTTGTTCTGGGCGTCTCGCCGCACGCGCCATATACCGTGAGCGGCCCGCTGTACGAGGCCGTCGCGCAGTTCGCGCGGCGCGAGCGGCTCCCGATGGCGGTGCACGTCGCCGAGTCGAAGGAAGAGACGGCATTCGTGCGCGATGGCGACGGACCGTTCGCTGCCGCGCTGCGCGGGCGGGGCATCGTGGTGCAGCCTCAACACTGCTCGCCCGTCGCCTACCTCGTGCACCGTGGCGCCGTGCAACGTGGGACGTTGTGCATTCACAGCGTCCAAGTGGACGACAGCGATGTCACATTGCTACGGACGGTCGGGGCCTCAGTCGCGCATTGCCCGCGGTCCAACGCCGTGCATCGCCATGGGCGGCTGCCGCTCGACCTGTTGCGCGACGCCGGCGTGCCGGTGGGACTCGGTACCGATTCCGTCGTGAGTGTCGGCGAATTGGACCTGTGGGCCGAGGCCGTGTCCGCCGGCTTGCACGGCGATGCGGCACTACGCGCACTTACAATAGAAGGAGCGCGTGCGCTCGGCTGGGATCGGGAGATCGGCTCGTTGGAAGTTGGGAAAGCTGCGGACCTGGCGGTGTTTTCACCCGCCGCCCTTCGCCGCCCTTCGCCGCCCTCCGCCGCCCAGTTAACAGTAGTCAGCGGCCGGATCGTGCATCAGATTTCCGGCCCATGAAGACGCAGCGTCACGCGGCCATCCTGCGAATCGTTCGAGGAGAAACGGTAGGCAGCCAGGAGCAACTGCGCGAGCGTCTCAAGGCTGAAGGGTACACCGTGACGCAGGCGACGTTGTCGCGGGACATTCGCGAGCTCGGACTCGCGAAGGTCGCCGCACCGGATGGCGGCTCGCACTACGCGGCCGGTCCGGAAGGCGCCCCTGGCGGGGGCGTCCGGCAGCATCTGGAGCAGCTGCTTCCCACCATGCTCGTTTCGGTCGAAGGCGTCGGCCCGTTGCTCGTCCTGAAGACGACGACGGGCGGCGCGCAGGCGCTCGCCCTGGCGCTCGACGGCGCCGGCTGGAGCGAGATCATCGGCACCATCGCCGGCGATGATGCCATCCTCGTAATCACTCGCAGCGAGCGAAGCCGCCGCGCCGTGCAGACGCGGTTGAGAGAGCTCGGAGGACTTCCTGCATGAATTCGCGTTCGATTCGTCGATCGCTCGTCATGATCGTCCTGCTGGCTGGCGCGGGCTGTCAGACACAGCGGGGGCCCGTGCCGGACCCGAAGGCGCCCCCGAACACGCTCACCGACGACGAGAAAGCGAGCGGCTGGACGTTGTTGTTTGACGGAAAGACCACCGCCGGGTGGAGAAACTACGGGAAGCCCGCCATCTCGGACGGCTGGACCGTGCAGGACGGCGCGCTCACCCGCACGGGCGCAGGCGGCGACATCATCACGACCGATGAATTCAAGAACTTCGACCTGAGCATCGATTGGAAGATCGAAATCGGCGGCAACAGCGGCATCTTTTACCGCGCGAGCGAAGATACCGATGCGATCTACTGGAACGCAGTGGAAGTGCAGGTCCTCGATGACGCGAAGCACCCGGATGGCCAGAATCGGATCACGTCGGCGGGCGCGGCCTACGACCTCTATCCGTCACCGGCCGGTCACGTGCATCCCGGGGGCGAATGGAATTCGGCGCGGCTCATCGTCAACGGCAACCACGTCGAGCACTGGTTGAACGGCTTCAAGCTGCTCGAGTACGAGCTGGGGAGCCCGGATTGGAATTCGAAAGTCGCGGGCAGCAAGTTCAAGCCCTATCCCTGGTTTGGAAAAAACGCGCAGGGACACATCGGACTCCAGGATCACGGCAACGTGGTCGCCTTCCGCAACATCAAAATTCGAGTGCTGCCATGAGCAAACAGCCCCGCAGAGGCCCAAAAGTAGGGGCGCAGCATGCTGCGCCCCTACACTCCCACCCCATTTCGCGGCGCGAGTTTGTGGGTGACGTCGCCACCGGATTGGCGTTCACGATCGTCCCGCCGTACGTGCTGGGCGCGCGCGGGCGGAATCGGCTCGCGCCGAGCGACAAGCTCAACATCGCGTGCATCGGCATCGGCGGAATGGGCGCGAACGACGTGCGCGGGGTGGGGAAGACCGAGAATATCTACGCGTTGTGCGATGTCGACGAGCGCCAGGGGGCGCAATCCTTCACGGCTTTTCCGCTCGCCAAACGGTTCAAGGACTTCCGCGTCCTGCTCGATAAAGAAGGAAAGAGCATCGACGCCGTCACCGTCTCGACGCCCGATCATACCCACACCGTCGCCGGCATGATGGCGATGAAGCTTGGCAAGCACACGCGCATTCAGAAGCCGCTGGCGCGCACGCTGTGGGAAGTGAAGCAGCTCGAGGACGCGGCGCGGCGCTACAAAGTCCAGACGCAGATGGGGAATCAGGGACATGCCGAAGAAGGCACGCGCCTGATCCGCGAGTGGGTGGAGGCGGGGTTGATCGGCACCGTGCGCGAGATCCAGCTGTGGACCAACCGGCCGATCTGGCCGCAAGCGATCGAGCGGCCGCTCGACGAGTTCTACACGCCCGCGACGCTCGACTGGGATCTGTGGCTCGGCCCCGCACCGGCGCGGCCCTACCACCCGGCGTACGCGCCGTTCAAATGGCGCGGCTGGTGGGATTACGGCACCGGCGCGCTCGGCGATATCGCCTGTCACTCGATGGACGCGTCGTTCTGGACGCTGAATCTGGGTTATCCGACGCGCATCGAAGCCGAGTCGACAAAGCTGTTCGCGGAAACCGCGCCGGCGTGCTCGCGCATCACGTATTCGTTCGCGGCGAAGGGGAGCCGGCCCCCCGTGACGGTCGTATGGCGCGACGGCAGTCTCTATCCGCCCCGCCCGCCCGAGATCACCGATCCCAACGCCTGGCCCTTCGACACGAGCGGGCAGCTGTGGATCGGCGATGGCGGCCGCCTGATCGCGGGGATCTACGGCGAGAATCCGAAGCTGCTCGATGCGGCGAAACAGGCCGAGGTCACGGCCCATCCGGTGCCGCAGAAGTACCCACGCACGGAGGGGGTGTACGCCGAGTGGATCGCGGCGTGCAAAGGGGGCACGCCGGCGGGGTCCAGTATTCCCGAGCATTCGGGGCCGCTCACCGAGATGGTGCTGCTCGGCAATCTCGCCGTGCGGACGGCGCAGCCCATCGATGTGAACCCGCAAACGGGCGCGGTGGTCACCCCCGGTGTGCCGGAGGAGTTCCTCAAGCCGGGCTATCGCCAGGGATGGTCGTGGTAGGATAGGTGTCTGGTGTCAGGTGTCTGGGCGGACCTGACACCAGACACCTGACACCCACCCTTGCGCACCGGAACTGTCGGTATGTATTTTTATACACCCATATGCATAAACAAAAGTCCGGTCCCCTGGTGGTGCTCGCCTATTCGGGCGGGCTCGATACGTCCGCCATCGTTCCTTGGCTGCGCGAGCAGTACGGCGCGCGCGTCGTGTGCTTCGCCGCCGATGTGGGGCAGGGACTCGGCGAGCTGGACGGCCTGATCGCCAAGGCCAAACGCTCCGGCGCCGAAGACTGCATCATCGAGGACCTGCGCGAAGAGTTCGTGCGCGACTTCGTCTTCCCCACGCTCCGCGCCGGCGCCGTTTACGCGCGCACCTACCTGCTCGGCACCTCGATGGCGCGCCCGATCACGGCCGCGCACCAGGTCGCCGTCGCCCAGCGTCTTGGCGCCGACGCCGTCGCACACGGCTGCACCGGCAAAGGCAACGATCAGGTGCGTTTCGAGCTGACCTATGCCGCGCTCGCGCCCGAGCTGCAGATCATCGCCCCGTGGCGCGAATGGAAATTCCAGAGCCGGGAAGACCTGATCAACTACACGCACGCCAAGGGTGTGCCGGTGCAGGCCACGGCCGACAAGCCGTATTCCACCGACCGCAACCTGTGGCACTGCTCGCACGAAGGCGGCATCCTCGAGGATCCGTCGCAGGAAGCGCCCGAGCACATCTTCGTGATGACGAAGAACCCGCTCGAGGCTCCGGACGCGCCTGTCGTCGTGTCGATCGGTTTTGAGGAAGGCAATCCAGTCAGTCTTGACGCTGTTCCCTTCGGTCCAGTCGAGCTCCTCGAACAACTCAACGAAGTCGCGGGCGAGCACGGCGTCGGCCGCGCCGACATCGTCGAAGACCGCCTCGTCGGGATGAAGTCGCGCGGCGTCTACGAGACGCCGGGCGGCACGGTGCTGTATGCCGCGCACCGCGAGCTGGAACAGATGGTGCTCGATCGCCGCACGCTCCGCATGAAGGACGAGCTGGCGCTGCGCTACGCCGACCTGGTGTACGACGGCCGCTGGTGGACGCCCGAGCGTGAGGCGCTCGACGCGCTCGTCACCGCGACGCAGAAAAACGTGACGGGCACCATCAAACTGAAGCTGTTCAAGGGCAACGTGATCGTCGCCGGCCGCGAGAGCCCCTTCGCGCTCTACCAGCCGTCGTACGCGACGTTTGGCAAGGACAACGTCTACAACCAGAAGGACGCCGAGGGCTTCATCCGGCTGTACGGACTCGCCAGCAGAATCGCCGCGGGTCTGAACGCCGAGCGCACGGATGTCCCAGCAAGCTGACACGCATCATATGTGGGGGGGGCGCTTCGCTCTTGGTCCGAGCGAAGCGCTCGATGCTTTAAACCGCAGCCTTCCCGTCGATCATCGGCTCTGGCCGCAGGATGTCACCGCGAGCAAGGCGTGGGTGCACGCGCTCTGTCACGCCGGCGTCGTGACTCCCAGTGAAGAAGCGCAGCTCCTCGGCGGTCTCGATCGCGTCGCCGACAAGCTCGCCGATGGCGCCGCGGTCGGCGCGCCGGATGAAGACGTGCACACCCTCGTCGAGCGCCTGCTCTACGCCGAGGTCGGCGCGGTCGCCGGAAAGCTGCACACGGGCCGCTCCCGCAACGACCAGGTTGCCACGGACCTGCGCCTCTGGACGCTGGGCGCAATCGACGAGCTGGACGCCGCGGTCGCCGCACTGGGTCGCACGCTCGTTGCCAAAGCGAAAGACGGGCTCGACGCAATCCTGCCCGGCTACACCCACGGCCAGCGCGCGCAGCCGGTGCGGTGGGCCTACGTGTTGCTCGCGCACGCCTGGCCGCTCGTACGCGACCGCCAGCGGCTCGCTGACGCGCGCCGCCGCACGTCGGAAATGCCGCTCGGGTCGGGCGCGCTCGCGGGCTCCGGTTTCCCCGTGGACCGCGTGTTACTGAAAGAAGCGCTTGGCTTCCGCGCGATCTCCGCCAACGCGCTCGACGCGACGGGCGATCGCGACTTCGTCGCCGACGTGCTGTTCGCGATCGCGCTGATCGGCACGCATCTCTCGCGCCTCGGCGCGGAGCTGATCACGTACGCGAGCGGCGAATACGCATTCGTTACGTTGTCAGACGCCTTCAGTACCGGTTCCAGCCTCATGCCGCAAAAACGCAATCCGGACGTGTTCGAGCTGGCGCGCGGCAAGGCGGGACGGCTGCTGGGTGACTGCGTCGCGCTGCTCACGACGTTGAAAGGCATCCCCGCCGGCTATCAGAAGGACCTGCAGGAAGACAAGGCGTTGCTGTTCGACGCGTGCGATACCCTGGCGACCGTGTTGCCGGCGGTCACGGGAGCGATCGACACCCTCATCGTGAACGCCGCGCGGATGGCTGCGGCCCTTGACCCCGCGATGCGGGCCACAGATCTCGCAGATCTCCTCGTCGAGGCAGGCGTTCCGTTCCGTGAAAGCCACGGTTTGATCGGGCGCCTGGTTCGCGCCGCCGAGCAAGCAGGCGTATCGCTCGACAAGGTCTCCCCGCAGATTGCCGCGGGTATTCATCCGGCGCTGGGCCCTGCGTTGGCACAGCTCGGCACGTGGGAGCAAAGCGTGGAAAGCCGTGCTACGCCTGGAGGTGCCTCACGCGCGTCCGTCGAGTCGCAAATAGACGAGTTACGACGCGCGTTTCAGCCAGCAGCGAGCTCGTAAATCCCTCACTTGCTGTAAGTTGCTGGTCGGTATTAGCATATCGCATGCGCTGCCTAGCCCTCAATGCCTCGTTCGAGCCGCTGACCATGGTGCCGGTGCGCCGGGCGCTGCGGCTGGTCATTGATGGCAAGGCCGAAGTCGTCGAGGCGGAAGGCACGCCGGTCCACAGCGAGCGCCTGGCGGTGCCACGCCCGGCTGTGATCCGGCTGGTCCGCTTCGTCCACGTCCCGCGCCGCTTCCGCCGCCAAGTCACCAATACGTTTCTGTTTGCCCGCGACAACTACCGCTGCCAGTTCTGCGGCCGCTCGCAGCAGGAGCTGCGGCAGCGCGAGTGTCTGACGCGCGACCATCTGGTGCCCCTGTCGCGGGGCGGCACGAACGCGTGGACCAACGTGTTGACCGCCTGCTCGAGCTGCAACACCCGCAAGGGCAACCTGCTGCCTGAGGAAGTGGGCATGCATCCCCTGCGCGCGCCGCACGAGCCGCACTTCGTGCACCTCTCGTGGGCCGTGCGACGCCTCACGCGGACGCAGGCGAAGTACATCCGGCTCTTTTACGGAGCCGATGTGCTGGCGACGCTCGAGGCCCTCTAATGACGAAGGGACCTTGGGTCGTGGCGGGCGCGGCGGCCGTCGCGCTCACCGGGGTGGTGTTCCTCACGCGTCCGGTCAGCGGATCGATCCATCCGGATCCGCGCCCCGGGGTCACTGCCGAGAAGATCCTTCCCGAGTTTGCGATTCCGAAGAATCCCGGCGCCGTGGAGGCGTACGCCGCGGCACGCCGGGCCGTCGCGACGCTGGATGGGGTATACTGCCACTGCGATTGCTCGAAGCATTCAGGGCACCGCTCGCTGCTCACCTGCTTCGAGTCCGATCACGGCGCCTTTTGCGACATCTGCATGGGTGAAGCGATGCTGGCGAGCGGGATGGCGGCGCGCGGTCAGTCGCTCATGGAGATTCGCGCGGCTATCGACCGTCAATTCGGAACGTAGGACTCCGCGCTTCGAGCCGCTGCCGCGGCAATCCCGCGAGCCGGACCAGGACGCGCTGTGCACCACGCGCCAACGCCGCGCCGAAATTCCCTTCGCCGGACACGACCGGCCCTACGTCTCCCGACAGCCAGCGTGACAGCTCCTGCAGATCGGTGTCGTTGAGCGTCGTCACCTCGAGCCGCGCGACGAAATAGAACCGGCCGCTCGTCGCGGTGGGGCGGAGCGTCACGGTGTAGGGAATCTCGAGCGCCGCGGCGAGCTCGTCGGACGTCGCGTACCGGCGCACGGCGCCGCCCTGACGTATCAGGACGAAGTCGTCGGCGAGCGGATCGTTGCGCGCCACGGCGTCCCAGGTGACTTCGCGTACGAATTGATCGAACCAGCTCGAGCGCACGCGCCACAGCTCGAGGCGGTAGTGCAGGCGCAGCGGGAACCCGGAGCGGAGCAGTCCGAGAAACTTCCCGTCCGCGAGCAGGCCGGTGCTGCGGATGCGCGGCAGGTTGCTTTGCAGCGTGACCGTAAGAGTCGGCGACTGCGCCAGCCCCACCTCAGGTGTGAGCGCGAGGGAGGGGGCCAGGGCCAGCGCCGCCCACCAGAGCAGACGCACTCTAGAACCGGTGATCGAGCCGGGCCGTGAACCGCAGCCGTTCGCCGGTAGTGACCGCCTTGGCGATGTACACGCCAAAGCCACCCCAATCGACTCCCAACCCGACATCCACGAGCCAGCTGTCGAACCGGGGAATGTGCCCGGCCGGCACGTGGTTCGGCCCGTTGCCCACGAGCCAGGCCTGTCCCGCGTCCGCGAAGACGACGACGTCGAATCCCTCGAGCCAGAACAACGATGACGACCCTTCATCGCGATCGGCCTTGTCATCCTTCGACGGGTTGTAGCTCCAGTTGAGCTTTACGTGTCCGCGGTACTCCGTCTGAAAGGCGAGGACGCGATCGCATGCCGCGAGGCGCGAGTTGGCGAACGCGGGGTCGACGATGTCGTTGTCGCACGAGCTCGAGCGAAACGGATGGCCCGGCAGCGGATCGGGACCGCCGAGCGAGAGCCGCCGCTGCAGCGGCAGCGGATCGCCGCCGACCCACCCGCCGCCCACGAGCCGGACGTTGACCCGACCCGATGGGCTGATGCGGGCGTAGCGGCGGACATCGAAAAACAGCCGGTCGAAGCGATACGACCCGGTCGGGATCGAGTCGCGCACCGTCGCGGGGATGCCCGTGTGCGGCACGACGTCGGTGCTGCGGGAATCTTCCAGGCTTGCCCGCACCAGCCAGCCCGACGTGGGCTCTTCCGGATCGTTGCGGCCGTCGAGCACGAGCGCGGCGGCGATCGTCGTGAAGTGCCCTTCGTCGATCGGGGGATTGGGGCGCCAGATCGCGGAATTGCGGAACACGGTCCAGGGGTCCTGATTGGCCACGCTCGTCTGCCACTCGTGGCGTAGCTCGAGCGAGAAGGCGATCTGCTTTTCGGGCTGCGCGAACGCGCGCGCCGCCCACCCCTTGTTGAGGAAGTAGTCGCGATAGTCACGCCCGAACATGAACGCGGCCCACCCGATCTCGGCGTTGTGCAAGCCCCAATCCTCGACGGGCGAGACGATGTCAAAGGCCCGCAGCCCCAGGCCGACGGGGCGGACCTCGCCCGAGCGCAGCTCGCCGCGGAACATGTAGCCGAGATCGCTGCGCTTGTCGGAGAGGTCGCCGGCCGAGCGGAACACGCCGAGCGCGTCCACCCGCATCCGGAAGTTCTGCTGCAGCTTCCAGTCGAACAGCGGGCCGAACACGATCGGGAGTCCCTCGATGCGGTTGAACGTGCCGCCCGTTGCGATCGTCAGCGACGAGCGCGAGTCGGCGTCACCCCACGACACATGCGCGCCCGGGTTGAAGAGCCGGGGCCGCAGATTCGGAGCGTAGACGATTTCGTCGCCTTCGTGGCGCAGGCGATACAGCAGCGGCTCGCGGTACTGCCGCACCTCGCCGCCGATCCGCGCCTTGGCGCTGTCGTCCACGGTCCCACCGACGACGATGATGTCGCCGGTCACTTCGGCGCCCGTGTCGAAGAGCAGGTCGCCGTTGATCACCACGAGCGAGCCCTGCACGCGACCCGCGACGAGCACGGGGCCGTTGCGGACGGCCACGTTGCCGCGCCACTCGTTGCCGCGCGGCAGCCGCGTCCGGCCGACGAGCCGCGTGGTGCCGGCCGCGTTGTAGAATCGGATGACTTCGTCCGTCACCACGCGCGGCAGCGCGCGCGCTTCGAGTGTCGCGCTCGAGCTGTCGGGGTGGATGACGATCGTCGTGTCTTGAACCGCGAGAGCCAACAGAAACGCGAGCATAGGTCAGCCTTCGTTAGAGCTGTTGTTGCGTGGCGGGTCGATGCCGAGCCGCCGCATGCGACGGTAGAGATTGGCGCGGTCGGTGAGCAGGCGGCGCGCGGCCTCGGCCACATTCCCCCGCGCGACCGACAACGCTTTGGCGATCAGCTCGCGCTCGTACTGGTCGAGCGTCTCGCTGAGCGCGATGTCACGCCACGGTGCGTCGCCGCCGCTGTCGGCCGTGACGTTGGGCGCCGTGCCGTCCGCGGGGAGCACGCGCGCGACGTCCGTCGCCGTCAACAGCTCCGACGTTGCGAGGATCGCCATCCGCTCGATGATGTTGGCGAGCTCGCGGACGTTCCCCGGCCAGGAGTACGCGGCGAGCAGCGGCACCGCACCCGCGTCGAACTTGACGGGGCGGCCCAGGCGCGCGGCGCAGCGCTCGGCGAAGTGTCGCACCAGCGGGGCGATGTCCTCGGGCCGCTCGCGCAGCGGCGGGATGTGAATCGGCAGCACGTTCAGCCGGAACCACAGGTCTTCGCGGAACAGTCCCTGCCGCACCCCGTGCTGCAGATCCTTGTTGGTTGCCGCGATGACGCGCACGTTCACCGCGAACGGCCGCTCGCCGCCGACGCGCTCGACGACCCCGCTTTCGAGCACCCGCAGCAGCTTGGCCTGGGCTTCGGGGCCGAGGTCCCCGACCTCGTCGAGGAACAGCGTGCCGCCGTCCGCGAGCTCGAAGCGGCCCTGGCGGCGCTCGATCGCGCCGGTGAAGGCGCCCCGCTCGTGGCCGAACATCTCCGACTCGACGAGATCGCGCGGCAGCGCGGCGCTGTTGACCGTCACGAACGCCTTGCTGCCGCGCGCGCTCTGGCGATGGATCGCGGAGGCGACCAGCTCCTTGCCGGTGCCCGACTCCCCGGTGATCAGGACGCGCGACTCCGTCGGCGCGACGCGTGCAATCAACGCGCGGAGCTCTTCCATGGCCGCACTGGTTCCCACCAGCGGATCGGCGTGGCCGAGCTGCTCGTGCAGCCGCTGGTTCTCGGCGAGCGTCCGGCCCAACGCGAGCGCGCTGCGCAGCGTAACCAGCACGCCCTCGGGCGTGAGCGGTTTCTCGAGGAACTGAAAGGCGCCGAGCTTGGTGGCGCGGACCGCGTCGGCGAGGTTCGCCTTGCCGCTCATCATGACGACGGGGATGTGCGGCGCGCGCTTGCGGATCTGCTCGAGCGTCGCGAGACCGTCGGGACCGGGCGGCATCATCAGATCGAGGAGCACCACGTCGGGCGCGTCGTCCAGCAGTCGCTGCAACGCCGCGTTGCCGCCCTCGGCTTCGACTGTTTCAAAGCCGTCCGACTGCAGCAGCGCGCCCACCATGCGGCGGATGTTGGCTTCGTCGTCGACGAGGAGGACGCGAGGGCTCACGCGGAGGCTGGTGAAGGACGGTGGAGGTTGGTGGAGGATGGTGGAGGGAAGACGATGGCAAACGTCGCGCCACCGCCCGCAGTCTCGCTCACGCTAATCGTCCCGCGGTGTGCTTCGAGCGTGACGCGCACCAGCGCCAGGCCCAGACCGGTGCCGTCGTCCTTGGTTGTGAAGTAGGGCTCGAAGACGCGCTGGCGCAGCTCGGCGGGAATGCCGGGGCCATGGTCGGCGATCAGGACCGCCAGGCCGGCCCCATCGCCCGTGACGGTTACGTCGATGGCGCCGTGCCCCTTCATCGCCTCGGCCGCGTTGCGATAGAGATTGGCGAATGCGCGCCGCAGCGGATCGTAGTGGCCGAGTAGCGCGCGCGGGCCACCGTTGGCATGCACGGTGACGCGCACCCCATCGGGCACGCCGGTACGGCCCAGCTCTTCCAGCAGCTCGACGAGATCGACCTCGCTCTGCGGCCCCTCGGGCAGCCGGCCGAACTCTGAGAATTCCTTCGCGAGCCGTTCCAGCCGATCGGTTTCCGCTTCCAGTACTTGGATCGCGGTCACGGCCCGCCCGCCCATCGGCCCATCCGCCCGTTGCAGTTGATCTACCGCAATCCGCATCGAGGTCAGTGGATTCTTGATCTCGTGTGCCACGCGGCGTGCGACTTCGCGGAACGCGCGCAACCGCTCGGCCTCGAGCTCGCGCTCGCGCGCGGCGGCAAGGGCGGCGGCCAGCTCGCGCAGCGCCTGGCGGAGTGCCTCGAATTCCGGAGCGCCCCGCGGCGGCGGGCCGTCGGGCAACGGCTCGTGGCGACGGATCAGCTGTGTCCAGCCGACCAGCTCATCGATGGGACGCGAGAGCTGGCGCGAGAGATGTCCCGCCAGATTGACGGCGGCGTACAGCACACCGGCGCCGAGCAGCAGGATGACCAGCGCGAATCCGGCCGTGTAATAGCGCAGGAACGTCTCGGCACGGCGCGCGAGGCTCACGGAGGCGGAGACTTCGCTCAAATGGTCGCGGAGCAGCGTGCGCTCGCGCACTGTGAGATGCAGCGTATCCACACCGTCGAGCAGCGCACGGGCAGTAGCGGCGACGCGTTCGGTGGAAGCGCGCGCGCCGGCCGCAGGCAGCAGGCGCCGGACCGACAGCACCCAGCCGGCGACGGCGAGCACCGTCGGGACGACGGTCATGACGACGAGGATGACGAAGATTCGCCGTCTGAAAGCAAGCGGGGGGGCCATATTCCAGGCCAATTTAAGGATTCGCTCTGCCTGTGACAATTCGACACGGGGGATTCATGAAGGCACGGACGCACTACCTCTGGTTCAATACGAAGCGGCGACAGGAGATCATCGACATTACCGACGAGGTGGTGAAGGAGGTGGAGGCCAGCGAGGTGCGTGAAGGCTTGGTCCTGGTGAGCGCCATGCACATCTCCGCGTCTGTTTTCATCAATGACCACGAATCGGGACTCTGGGACGACATCCTGAAGTGGCTGGAAGGGACGATCGCCCCGTGGGACCCACCGCGGTATCACCACAATGAAACGGGTGAGGACAACGCCGCGGCGCATCTCCGCAGTCTCACCATCGGGCACGAGGTTATCGTGCCGATCACCGCGGGGAAGCTGGACTTTGGGCCGTGGCAGCGGGTGTTTTATGGAGAGTGGGACGGGCAGCGGAAGAAACGGGTGATCATCAAAGTCCTGGGAGAATGAGAGCGAACATGACCGCACTGCTTCTAGCCTTGTTACTCGCCGTCGACGTGCAGGATACCGACGAGCGCACACTGCTGCGACTCGAGGACGATTGGGCGAGCGCACTCGTGAAGCGCGACCGCGTGACGTTCGAGCGTCTCCTGGCCGACGGCTTCGTCTACACGGAGAACGACCAGATGATGGACCGCCGAGCGGTGCTGAGCTCGGTGATTACGGGATCGGATACCGTCGCGGCTGCGCATAACGACTCGATGGTCGTGCACCGCTTTGGCCCGGTGACGGCGGTCGTCACCGGGTGGCTCGTCGTCGCCGGCCGCGGACCGAGCGGAGAATTCCAGCGTCGCTACCGCTTCACGGACACGTGGGTCAAACGCGGCGGTAACTGGCAGATCGTCGCGGCGCAGGATTACGTCGCGCCATGAAGCCAGGCGGAGTAGTTCCGGTCGTGCTCGAGGGTCACGGTATTCGGCTCGAGCCGCTGACCGAAGCGCACAGTGATGCGCTCGCCGCGGCGGCGAGCGATGGGCGCCTCTGGGAGTTCTGGTTCGTCGCGGTCCCGCCACCTGACGGCATGCGCGCGTACGTGACGGAGGCGCTCAACGGTCAGCGCGACGGCCACATGCTGCCGTGGGTGGTACGCGATCTGCCGACCGGCGCGATCATCGGATCAACACGGTATCACGACATCGCGCCGGCGATCGACCGCGTGGAAATCGGCCACACGTGGTATGGGAAGAGTCGCCAGCGCACCCACGTCAACACCACCTGCAAGCTGCTCCTGCTCGGCCACGCCTTCGACACGCTCGGCTGCAAGGTCGTCGGTCTCCGCACCGATAATTTCAATTTCCGCTCGCAGCGCGCGATCGAAGGGCTCGGCGCCAAGAAAGACGGCGTGATTCGCCATTACGGCATCCGCCGCGACGGCAGCGCGCGCGACGTCGTCATGTACAGCATTCTCGCGGCGGAGTGGCCCGACGTACGCCGCCACTTGGAGCTGCGGCTGCAGCGGCATCGCGCCGAAGACGTACATTAGGGCGTGGTTCGGACCCCCCTCTCCGTCGCGGTCTTTGCAGCGGCGCCGGCCTGCTGTGGCTCGAGGACCACCAGTATCGTCCCTATCCCATTATCATCA
>WNGE01002976.1_pt1 | contig 36331 bp, 37 predicted proteins | sample 5400651 | NCBI WGS metagenome assembly WNGE01 (sample SAMN13153370, study PRJNA577476) | soil metagenome | isolation source: 60 cm soil or saprolite under grassland replicate 2 | place: USA:California | collected 2016-06-15
CCTCCGCGTCGTCGACCCCGCCACCCGCAAGGTCACCGGGTCGCTGACACTCGACAGCGAAGCCGCCAACGGCAACCTTCTCCTCGCCGGAGACCATGCGCTGGTACTCACGAGCACGTTCCGGGGCCGGCCGCTGCGGCCCGACGCCAAGATCATGCCCACGGACTCGACCAGCGCCCGGCTGCTCCTGGTCGACCTCACCGGCACGCCGCGCGAGATCGGGCGGTACGAGTTCGACGGCTCCCTCGTCGACGCGCGGCAGGTCGGCAGCGTGGCCCGGGTCGTCGTCAAGTCCGTCCCCGACCTGCCGTTCCCCATGGAGGGCAGCGCAAGCGACGAGGCCCGGATCGCCCTGAACCGTAAGACGATCGACGAGGCACCGATCGAGCGATGGCTGCCCCGCTACACCGTCGGCTCCGGCAGTTCGGCGCGCACCGGCCAGGTCGACTGCCGGGGGGTCAGCCGGCCCAGCACGTACTCGGGCTCCTCGCTCCTGACCGTCCTCACCTTCGACCTCAACCGGTCCACGCTGGACAAGGGCGACCCGGCGAGCCTGGTGGCCGACGGCGAGACGGTGTATGCCAATGGACCGAGCCTCTATGTCGCCACCGACGACAAGTGGCACGGCTGGCCGCAGCCGTGGCTGCGGCAGGCGCCGCGGGTGGCGGACCAGCGCACCGACGTCTACAAGTTCGACATCTCCGGCACCGGCCGGCCGCGCTACGTCGCCGGCGGCTCCGTGCCCGGATGGCTGATCAACCAGTACGCGATGTCCGAGTGGGACGGCAAGCTGCGGATCGCGACGACGGTCGGCCAGGCCTGGAACAACGCCGCCAGGTCGGAGTCGACCGTGTATGTGCTCGGTTCCTCCCTGGAGCAGCTCGGCAAGGTCGGCGGTCTCGGCCGGGGCGAGCGCATCTACGCCGTCCGGTTCCTCGGCCCGGTCGGATACGTGGTGACGTTCCGCCAGGTCGACCCGCTCTACACGGTGGACCTGCGCGACCCGGCCCACCCGCAGGTGACCGGCGAGCTGAAGATCAACGGGTACTCGGCCTACCTGCACCCCGCCCCAGACGGCAAGCTGATCGGGGTGGGCGCGGAGGCCGACAACAACGGCCGGCGTACCGGCATCCAGGTGTCGCTGTTCGACGTCAAGGACCCGGCGCACGCCAGCCGGATCGCCCAGTACCAGGTGCCGGGCGGGTACTCGGAGGCCGAGTTCGACCCGCACGCCTTCCTCTACTGGCCGGCGACCGGGCTGCTGGTCGTGCCGGTCACCAAGCCCGGCGGCGACCCGACGACCCAGGCGGGCCTGGCCGGTGCGCTCGCGCTGCGCGTATCCGGCACGACGATCGCCGGCATCGGGACGCTCGACCAGCAGCACGGTGCGCCGATCCAGCGCTCGATGGTGATCGGCGACGCGCTGTGGACGCTGTCGGAATCGACCCTGGCCGCGCACACACTGTCGACCCTCGCACCCCTCGCCGAGGTGTCCCTGGCGTAGCTACAGGTACATGCCGGTGCGCTCGCCCTCGCCGTTCTTGGTCGCCGGCCTGTCGCCCTCACCGAAGAAGCGGCGCCCACCGAACTCGCCGTGCAGCCGATCGTCGAGCTCGTCGGCCAGCCCAGTCATCACCTGCACGGCGAGCATGAGGTGGGTGGCCTGGAAGTCCCGGCCGAAGACCGGCACGGACGCCCAGACCGTGTCGCTGGCGTGGTAGAGCCGGCCGATCGGCATGCGGTTGGTCAGCTCCGACAGCTTGACGTAGAGCTGCTCGGTCGGCTGGATCTCGGTGAGGATCGGTGAGAACACGTCGATCAGGGGCGGGTTGTCGCGGACCCGCACGAACACCATCGCCGACCCGGACCGGATGCTGATGTCACCGTCGGGGTCGACCGACAGCGCCTCCGGCGTGGTCTTGAGCAGGGTCGCGACCACCGCGGCGACCTGGTCGGCGAGCGGCAGCCGAATCATCTCGTCGCCGAGGTGCGCCAGGGCCCGCTCGGTGGCCGCCTCGTCGGTCTCGCCGCCCGCCTCGTCCGGGCTGAGCAGCCGGGCCGCGCCCAGCATGGGCACGTGGACGGTTTCGCCCTCCGGCCCCTTGGCCTCGTAGGTGAGGAAGGCCGGGTGCGGTGCCCCGTATACGTCGCGCAGAGTCCGGGCCACGATGACGGCCAGCCGGGCCGCCTCGTCGGTGGTCAGCCGCAGGCCGAAGAACTCGCCGGAGCCGTCCAGCACGCCCGGGGGCGACCAGCCGAGGGCGACCAGCGCGCCGACCGACGCCCGGTCCAGCCGGTACCCCTCGGGCAGCAACGCGTTGCCGACAGCCGCCCCGGTCAGCTCCTTGCCCTCGCCCACCGAGATCCGGACGGCGTATACGGCCGCGCCGGTGCCGGAAGCCGTCGGGTCGAGCGTCAGGTCAAGCGTCGTGCCGGGGGCGAGCTCGGGCACGATCGTGGCGAGCGTCTTCGCGAAGTCCTGCCACGCCTCGCGCACCTTGCCCTTGAGGTCGGCGCCGGCCACGGTGTCGTCCTCGTCGAGCAGAAGCGCGTCCGTCGGCATCGACCCGCTCGGGTCCACCGGTTCCGCCGTCATGATCGCCTCCATCCCCCAGCCACACACCCTATCGGGGGCTACTCCGGCGGCCGCCGGGCAGCCCACTCGGCTGCCAGCGCACTCACGGCGGCGGCCGCCACCGCCGGGTCGGCCCCCCGACCCACGGCGAGACCCAGGAGGTACGCGGAGACCGGCGCGGCCGGCCGCAGTACCCCGTGCGCGACGTCCCGGGCCAGGTCGAGCACGATTTTCTGCTCCTCGTCGGTGGCCGGCTGGATCTCGAGCGCCGCCCGTACCGCGTTGGTCCACTCATCCAGAGCGTTCACGCCATTTCCTCCGCGCGTCGGTAGTCGTCTTCGGTGTCGCAGTCGTACCACGGCGGCGGCCCGTCCGCGGCGACGCCGATCTCGGTGATCCGGCGCCCGGCGGTGAGCTCGCGCATCGACCGGCCGACCGGCGGGTCCAGGTCGGCGAGCCGGCTCCGCAGCGCGTCCGCCCGCCATACCGCGCACAGCCACTGTCGCCTGCCCTCGGCGTCCACGAGAACAGCCACGTCGGTGTCGGGGTTCGCCGCCGATCGCAGCCTTCCGATCTCGGCGGTGGTGAGGAACGGCAGGTCGGCGGCGAGTACGGCGACGAGTTCGACCAGCCCGACGGCTGTCATCCCAGCGGCGGTCGCGGCGACCGGGCCGCCGCCGGCCGGCTCTTCGCGTATCTGAAGGACGTCGTCGGGTAGGCCCGGCCGGGCGGGACCGACCACGATCCGGGGCGTCGCGTCGACGACCGCGTCGAGTACCCGGTGCAGCATGGACCGCCCGCCGACCGGTAGCGCCGGCTTGTCCACCCCGCCGAACCGGCGTCCGCCACCCCCGGCCAGCACGATCGCCGCGTAGTCCCGCATATGCCCAGTCTCTACCCCCTTCCCGCCGATCAAGGAGAAAGTGACGTGGTTTAGAGATCAAACCATGTAGATAACTCCAAGATCGACGCGAAAGGGCGGGCGCGAGGGCGGAGAATGGGCCGATGGGACGGCGAAACATCCGGCGCACGGTCACACGGGTCGAGACCGCGGGGACCGCACCGACCGTGCGGCGCTCCCCGGACCACGTGGCGATGGAGGAGCCGCTGGAGATCCGGGTCGGCCCGGCCGGACCGGCGAAGCGGGCGCCGCTGGCGGTGACCATGCGGACCCCGGGCGACGACCTCGATCTCGCCATCGGGTTCCTGCTCACCGAGGGGATCATCCGCGAATCCGGCGACGTCCACACCGCCCAGCTGTGCGCCGGCGACGCCACGCCGAACACGTACAACGTGGTCGACGTGGCGCTCGCGCCCGGTGTCGCCCCACCGGAGGTCGACCCGACCCGCAACTTCTACACCACCTCCTCCTGCGGGGTGTGCGGCAAGGCGAGCATCGACGCCGTCCGGACCCGGTCGCGGTTCGACGTGGCGGCGGACCCGACGGTCGTGCCGGCCACGACCCTCACCGCGCTGCCCGGGCGCCTGGCGGAGGGCCAGGTGGGCTTCCGGCGTACCGGAGGGTTGCACGCCGCCGGCCTGTTCACCGCCGATGGTGAGCTGGTCTGCCTGCGTGAGGACGTCGGCCGGCACAACGCGGTGGACAAGGTCGTCGGGTGGGCCGTGCGCGAGGGCCGGCTGCCACTCTCGGGACACGTGCTGCTCGTCAGTGGCCGGGCAAGCTTCGAGCTGACCCAGAAGGCCGCGATGGCGGGCGTGCCGGTGCTGGCCGCCGTCTCCGCGCCGAGCACGCTCGCCGTCGAGCTGGCCGAGGAGTCCGGCCTCGGACTGGTCGGCTTCCTGCGCGGGACCAGCATGAACGTGTATGCGGGGGCGCACCGCATCAAGACTGACTGACGGGACGGGCCCGGCGGCGGCCGCGGCGCGGACGACGCCGTGCCGGCGGATCGTCGAGCAGTGCGGGCGGTAGCGCGTGGTCGAGCGCCTGCCCGAGCAGCGCCGCCAGCGAGTACGCCGGATCCGCAGCCAGCGCGCGGTCGAGCGCGACCCGGGCGAGCGCGCCGTTGCCGGCGCGGTATGCCGCGTACGCGAGCAGCGTGGCCGGGCCGGGGACCAGGTCGGCGCGGGCCCGGCGGGTCACGTCGCGCCAGAGTTCCTGCTGCGTGCCGAGGTCGGGGCCGGCGGCGGTCACCCGGGCCCAGCACGAGTCGCGCACGTCGGTGCTGGTGAGCAGCAGGGTGATTCGGGCCAGGTCGTCGTCGGCGAGCCGCCCGCCCGACTCGTAGCAGCGGACGGCCGCCACCAGGGCGCGGATGCCGGCGCGGCGGCGGCTGACGCCCGGGTTCGCGGCGCGCTCGGCCTGCCCGGCCAGCTCCCGGGCGGCGGCCTCGGTGGCGCGCTCGACGGCGTCGCGCTCCGGCCCGCTGACCGGCGCCAGGGTGCGCTCCAGCGTCGCGCGGTCCGGCAGCGCCACCTGCCCGGCATAGGTGGCGACGGCCGCCATCTCGGTGCCGGAGACGTCGTACGGCGTGCCCTCCGGCGGGCAGCAGCGCACCGACTCGCACAGGTAGGACCAGTAGCGGCCGTCGGTGGCGCGCAGCACCTCGCCGACCTCGATGCCGCGCCGGGGCAGGGCGGCGCGCAGCGCCAGGACGCAGGGGGTGACGCGGGTCGGCTCGCCGTACCCGATAACGAGTGCGAGCTCCACCGCCTGCTCGATCAGCACGCCGCCGAGCTGGTCGGCGAGGTCGAGCACATCGTCGGGCGGTGGCAGGTCGGCGCGCGCGGAGAACACCACCCGGGGGCCGGACAGCCCGATGACGACCACGCTGTCGTCGGGGTGGAAGCCGAGCAGGTAGGGCACGGCGGCGAGCAGATCGGTCGGGGTACGCAACGTGACGCGGCTCATGACCGTCGAGCCTGCCGCCGGCGTACCGATGATCGACAGGGCGAACTTCTCCCCTGTGGACAAGTTATCCACAGGGCTTGTGATCAAGCTGGTGGGGTCAGTATCGGAAGCGCTCGCCGTGCAGGTCGACCCCGTCGCGCCACTGATTGTCCCGGCCGGTGAGATCGAGCGCCAGCGTCACCGTGGCGGCCGCGTCGAACCCCGCCCGGTTGAGGCGGCGGATCGCGTCGGTGTTGCGCAACGCGGGCGAGATCGTCAGCTCGCGCATACCGCGACGCCGGGCCTGCTCCCCCACGTACTCGAGAAGTGCCTTTCCGATCCCCTCCCCGCGCCGGCGGGCGGTGACCACGACGGGATCCACGGACCCGGCGCGGCCGCGGAGGATGAGCCCGACGAAACCGACGACGCCGTCGTCGGCATGCTGCGCGACCCACATGCCCGACAGGTCCAGCCGGGTCAGGTACTCCTCGAACCCGGCGCCGCTGTCCGCCTCGGCCGGGTTGGTGGAGCCACTGAACTCGGGATTCACGGCGGACACCGCCGCCGGGACGGGCGGTGCGGCAGGGTAGAGCCGTCGATGCTCGCTCATGAACTCGGCCCACAGCCCGCGACATTCGCTGTGGTCGGCCGGCCGGTACCCCCGGATCACCACCGCGGCCGTCCCTTGTGCGGACGGACGTGTCTGCGTCATGCGCTCATACTGACCCCGCCACGGCACCCCGCGACACCGTTTCGGCGAACCTATTGCCTGCTGTTTCTGCTCACGATCCCGCCGCCTTTCCCCGACACCTGCGGCGGCGCGGAGGTGGGCGGCGCGGTCGGGGAAGTGCTTGCGGGCGGCGTGCTGGGTGAGGCGCTGGGCTCCGGCGTGCCGCGCGGGTTGATGCCGGAGCCGGTGGAGCTAGGGAAAGCGGTGGGCGTCCCGGGGCGGGAGCCGATCGGGCCGATGCGGGTCGACTCGATCCGCGGGGTCGGGCCGACCTGGACCGGTGCCTGGTCACGCCGCGAAGGGCTGGGCCGCGGGAGCGTGACACCGGCACCGCTCCCGGCGCCCGGCGCGGGCGCCAGCGGCGTCCGGACCCGGGTGGGATCCGACTCCCCACCCGGCACCACGACCGGACCCTGCGGAGCGTCGGCCATGAACGGGCTGCGCGGCCGGTTCGTCGTGTCCAGCGACGCGGAGCCGGCGAGAACCGCCGCGAGGACGGGTACCGAGGCGAGCAGGAACAGCATCGCGACGGTGACGGGGTATCGACGGGCGACGCCCGTGGATCTATGTCGAACGACGGTGCAGGGCTCGGGGGCGGACAACGCCTCGACTCCTTCGGTGCAGGGACTCGCCTCGGCGTACGGGCAGCAACCCCCGAACCGGTCGAGACCGGACGCCATGGGGAACAGCGTCATATATCCCACGCCTCGGCGCGACCCTCGATCCGGCGACGGACGTGCCAAGTTTTCGACCGAAGCGAAGTGCACTATTTGTTCGCTTACTGGATCATCTTCATGTCTGGAACACCGATCCGGACTGTGGCTAGGGTCACGGCTTCTGCCATGCTGGGGACGACGGCACCGGTGTGCTGACGCATACCCTGCGATCAACGCTCCGGGGGCTGTCGCTCCCGAACACGAGGTAAGCAACCGCTGACGGCGTGTTCGAAGCTGCGCACCGCCCCGATCGGGCCGGCCGCGGAGCTTGCTACCCGCTGCGCGGCCGGGCCACCCCCGCTGCCGACGCGAGACACGACAGGGAGAGACAGATGGCAAAGGGCGACGGAGCCCGAGCCCGCAACGGACGCGGCGCGCGTGCCGCGGCTGAGCCGGAGTTCGTGCAGCTGCTCACCCCCGAAGGAGAGCGGGTCGACCACCCCGACTACACGGTCGACTTCGCCGACGCGGATTACCGCGACCTCTACCGCGATCTGGTTATCGTTCGGCGACTCGACGCCGAGGCGACCGCTCTGCAGCGCCAGGGCGAGCTGGGCATCTGGGCGAGCCTGCTGGGCCAGGAGGCGGCCCAGGTCGGTTCCGGCCGGGCGCTGCGGGCCAACGATATGGTCTTCCCCACCTACCGCGAGCACGGCGTCCTCTACTGCCGCGGCATCGACCCGATCATGCCGCTGGGCCTGTTCCGCGGCGTCGACCAGGGCGGCTGGGATCCCAACGAGTTCAAGTTCAGCATGTACACGATCGTCATCGGCGCCCAGACGCTGCACGCCACCGGCTACGCGATGGGGATCGCCAAGGACGGCAAGGTCGGCGGCCCGGACGGCGAGGCGGTCATCGCATACTTCGGCGACGGCGCGACCAGCCAGGGTGACGTCAACGAGGCGTTCGTCTGGTCGAGCGTGTTCAACGCGCCCATCGTCTTCTTCTGCCAGAACAACCAGTACGCCATCTCCGAGCCGCTGGAGCGCCAGACCCGGGTACCGCTGTTCCAGCGCGCCGCCGGTTTCGGCTTTCCCGGCGTCCGCGTCGACGGCAACGACGTGCTCGCCGTGCACGCGGTCACCCGCACCGCGCTCGACAACGCCCGCCAGGGGCAGGGCCCGACGCTGATCGAGGCCTACACGTACCGCATGGGCGCGCACACCACCTCCGACGACCCGACCCGCTACCGCATCGCGAGCGAGGTCGAGGCGTGGCAGGCGAAAGACCCGATCACGCGGGTACGCGCGTTCCTGGAGAAGCAGAAGCTCGCCGACGACGCCTTCTTCGCCGAGGTGGACGCGGCGGCCGGGGAGCAGGCGGTGCACCTGCGCGAGCGGGTGCTGTCGATGCCCAACCCGGAGCCGGTGTCGCTGTTCGACAACGTCTACGCCGAGGGCTCCCCGCTGCTGGACGAGCAGCGTGAGCAGTTCATCGCGTACCAGGCTTCGTTCGAGGGGAGTGCGCACTGATGACCGAGACTCTCACCCTCGGCAAGGCCCTCAACACCGGCCTGCGGCGCGCTCTCGAGCGCGACGACAAGGTGCTGATCATGGGCGAGGACGTCGGCAAGCTCGGCGGCGTCTTCCGGATCACCGACGGCCTGCAGAAGGACTTCGGCGACGAGCGGGTCATCGACACCCCGCTGGCCGAGTCCGGCATCATCGGCACCGCGGTCGGCCTGGCCATCCGCGGCTACCGGCCGGTCTGCGAGATCCAGTTCGACGGGTTCGTCTACCCCGGATACGACCAGATCGTGTCCCAGGTGGCGAAGTTCCACTACCGGTCGCAGGGCAAGGTGCGGATGCCGATCGTGATCCGCATCCCGTTCGGCGGCGGCATCGGCGCGGTCGAGCACCACTCCGAGTCCCCCGAGGCCTACTTCGCGCACACCGCCGGCCTCAAGGTCGTCTCGTGCGCCAACCCCAACGACGCCTACTGGATGATCCAGCAGGCGATCGCCTCCGACGACCCGATCATCTTCCTCGAGCCCAAGCGGCGGTACTGGGAGAAGGGCGAGGTCGACACCGAGTCCAAGCCCTTCCCGCTGCACGCCTCGCGCGTGATGCGCCCCGGCACCGACTGCACCGTCGTCGCGTACGGACCGATGGTCCGCACCGTCCTCGACGCCGCCACCGCCGTCGAGGACGAGCGGTCGCTCGAGGTGATCGACCTGCGTTCGCTGTCGCCGCTCGACACGGGGCCGGTCTACGACTCGGTCCGCCGGACGGGCCGGCTGGTGGTGGTCCACGAGGCGCCGTCCAACGGGGGCATGGGCGCCGAGATCGCCGCCCGGGTGACCGAGCACTGCTTCTACTCCCTGGAGTCGCCGGTCCTGCGGGTCACCGGCTTCGACACCCCGTACCCGGCCGCCCGGGTGGAGGAGGAGTACCTGCCCGACCTGGACCGGGTGCTCGACGCCGTCGACCGCACGTTCGGGTGGTGACGCCGATGTCGCGCATCAAGGAGTTCCCCCTGCCCGACCTCGGCGAGGGCCTGACCGAGGGTGAGATCCTCAAGTGGCTCGTCGGCGTGGGCGACACGATCGAGCTCAACCAGCCGATCGTCGAGGTGGAGACCGCGAAGGCGGCGGTCGAGATCCCGGCGAAGTGGGCCGGTCAGGTCAGCGCGATCTTCCACGAGGAGGGCGAGACGGTCGAGGTCGGCACCCCGATCATCGCCATTGACACCGACCCGGGCGCCGGCCCCACGGCTGCTCCTGAGCCCAGCGCCGCCGCGCTCGCCGCGGTGGAGGTCGCGCCGGAGGAGGGCGCCGTAGAACCAGGGCTCATCGGCGGGCCCGCGCCCGGTGGGCGCACGGCCGTGCTCGTCGGATACGGGCCGAAGAACACCGTCGCCAAGCGCCGCCCCCGGGCTGTTTCGCCGGGTGCCGAGGCCGCTCCTTCCCAGAGGGTGCCCCCGTCGGCGCCTGAGCGCGAGGAGGGTGCCCCTCCTCAGCCGGAGGGGAAGATTGCCGCGGCGGCCCCGGCTCCTACGCCCACGCCCGCGCCCACCGACCGGCCGCTGGCCAAGCCGCCGGTGCGCAAGCTCGCCAAGGACCTCGGCGTCGACCTGTTCACGCTCGTCGGCACCGGAACGGATGGCTCGATCACCCGGGAGGACGTCCAGCAGGCGCTCCAGGAGCCGGCCCGCGCCGCCGCACCGGCGACCATGCCGGCCGCACCCAGCTTCGACGCCGACCGGGAGCAGCGCATCCCGGTGAAGGGCGTGCGGAAGCTGACCGCCGAAAACATGGTCACGAGCGCGTTCACCGCACCGCACGTGACGGAGTTCCTGACCGTCGACATGACGCGTTCGATGCGGGCGCTCGACCGGCTCCGCGCGCACCCCGACTGGCGGGACGTACGCGTCTCGCCGCTGCTCCTGGTCGCCAAGGCCGTCCTGGTCGCGATCAAGCGCCACCCGATGATCAACTCTTCCTGGGCGGGCGACGAGATCGTCGTCAAGGAGTACGTGAACCTCGGGATCGCGGCGGCCACCCCGCGGGGCCTGGTCGTGCCCAACGTCAAGGACGCCGGCCGGTTGTCGCTGCGCGAGCTGGCGGACGCGATGACCGAGCTGGTCGGCACGGCCAAGGACGGGCGCACCGCTCCGGCCGACATGTCCGGCGGCACGTTCACGATCACGAACGTCGGGGTGTTCGGCGTGGACACCGGCACGCCGATCCTGCCGCCGGGCGAGGCCGCCATCCTGGCCTTCGGCGCCGTCCGGGAAACGCCCTGGGTACACAAGGGCAAGGTCAAGGTCCGCCAGGTCACCACGCTCGGGCTGTCGTTCGACCATCGGATCATCGACGGTGAGCTGGGATCGAAGTTCCTGCGCGACGTGGGCGCGTTCCTGTCCGACCCGGAGGCGGCCCTGCTCGCCTGGGGATGACGCCCGCACACGCTCGCGGCCCCCGCCCGGCTCACCGCCCGGCGGGGGCCGTTTCACGCCGCCCGGCCCGCTGCGCCCCCCGCCTGGACCGAGTTTCTGGACGGCACCAACCGGTAATACCGGGACAATCCCGCTGCGACAGAGGTCGTTGATCACAGATGTCCGCACCACGACGCGTGCGGCCGGCGGGTAGGTTGGGCACTGCCACCCTTCCGGGCTCGTCCACGTGCTCCGGCAGGTGGGCCAAGGTACGCGATCGAGGAGGCACGCATGTCGCAGGACGCCAACCCGACCGGCCGCGAGCCGGCGGAGGGCTATGCGGGTGCGGGCTCACCGTGGGCGGCCGCGCCCGATCCGGACGACGGCGCTCCGGGCGAGGCCGGCGGCACGCCGCGCGCCCGGGCATCGGTCCCGCCGGCCCGGGGCAGCGCGTCGGTGCAGCCGCCGGCTCAGCGACCCGTCCCGCCCGACGAGCGGGGCGACTGGCAGACCCCATCGCAGGAGCAGACCCGGCCCGGGCCGTTCCCGCCCGCCGGCCCGCCGCCCGGCTACGGCCCGTCCGGCGCCCATCCGGTCTCGGGCGGCACTGGCGTGCCCGGTCGCCCGACCGGCTCCGCGCAGGTGCCGGGCTCCCCCAGCGGCGGCCACGCCCAGGTCTCACCGGCCGCCGGCCACGCCCAGGTCCCACCGGCCGGTGGCCAGGCGCAGGTGCCCGGGGGCAGCTTCCCCGGCTTTGGGGCGTCTCAGCAGGGCGGCCCCGGCGACGCCCGCCCACCCGCCGAGCCCTACGGCCAGCCCACCGAGGCCTACCGCCCGCCGGAGGCCTACCCGCAGCCACCGCAGGCATACGGTCCGCCACACCAGGGGTACGCCGCCCACCCGGAGCAGACGCAGCCCGAGCACGGGCCGGCTTACGGCCAGTCGCCATATGGACAACCACCTCAGGGGTACGCGCAGCAGCCGCCCCCGCCCTACGGGCAGCCCACGCAGGTCTACGGCCAGCAGCCGGAGAGCTACGGCCCGCCGAGCGGCGGGTTCCCGTCCCAGACGGGCTACGGTGCCCCGACCGGACCGGCCTACGGCGGCGGGGAGTACCCGAGCCCGGACCAGCCGTTCGACCCCGCCGCGACCGGTGTCTACGGCGGTGAGCAGACCGCTCGCGTCGGAACCGACCCGGCGGGCCCGCACGAGCCGCGCAAGAACAAGAAGCTGCTCATCATCCTGGCGGCGGTCGCCGCGATCGCGCTGATCGGCGCGATCATCACGGTCGTCTCGCTGATGTCGGGCAACAACGCCAACTTCGCCGTGGGCGACTGCGTCAAGCAGAGCGGCAGCAAGGCGGTGTCGGCCACCTGTTCCGACAAGGGCGCCTACAAGGTGCTCAACAAGGTCGACCAGCAGGCCAAGTGCGCCGACCCCAACCAGCCGTTCGTGGTCGTCGAGCGCAAGGGCAGCAAGGACGAGGTGCTCTGCCTACGACCGGCAAGCCAGAATTGACGTTCTCTCCGCCCTAAAGGACGGAGATTCCCTCCACGCTGCGCGTGGAACACGCGGCGTGCGGGTGGATTACCGCTTCGCCGCGCGGTGCCACCATCGCTGGTGGTCTTACCTGCGCTCCACGGTCGTTTGAGCGTACGACCGTCAACGTCGGTCGTCGTTGACGGTCGCTGAACATGTGTCGCTGTCTACCGTCAACGCCGTGGAGCTAGTCGGAATCGCCGAGATACGCGACATGCTGGGCGGGCTATCCCGTCAGCGTGCGAACGTCATCGCGTCCCGGCGTGACTTCCCGGCGCCGATAGCAACGCTTCGCATGGGCAACGTCTGGCGCCGCGCCGACGTGGAGAAGTGGATCAAAGAACACCGGCCGGAGTTGACCGGCGAGGAGTAGACCGGCCGCCCGGGTCGCGTGGCAGTCTTACGACCGTGAGCGCTTCTCCACGGGTACGCGCCCCAGAGCTTCGAGGCCGCGCGTGGCTGAACACAGGGGGACAAACCCTGACATTGGCCGACCTGCGCGGCAAGATCGCCATCCTCGACTTCTGGACCTTCTGCTGCGTGAACTGCCTGCACGTGCTGGACGAGCTGCGGCCGCTGGAGGAGAAGTACGCCGACGTGCTGATCACGATCGGGGTGCATTCGCCGAAGTTCGAGCACGAGAAGGATCCCGACGCGGTCGCGGCCGCGGTCGAGCGCTACGGGGTGGCCCACCCGGTGCTCGACGACCCGTCGATGCGGATGTGGCAGGAATACGCTGCCAAGGCCTGGCCGACCCTCACCGTCATCGACCCGGAAGGGTACGTGGTGGCGACCATGGCGGGCGAGGGGCACGCCGAAGGGCTGGCGCGCCTGATCGACCAGCTCGTCGCCGAGCACGAGGCGAGGGGCACGCTGCGGCGGGGCCGGGCACTGCCCGTACCTGCGAATGAACCACCTACGGCGCTGCGCTTTCCCGGCAAGGCCGCGGTGCTCGAAGGCGGCACGTTCCTGGTTACCGACTCCGCGCACCACTCGCTGGTGGAGGTTGCGGCGGACGGGGAGACCCTGATGCGCCGGATCGGCAGCGGCACGCGCGGGCGGTCGGACGGCAAACCCGACACCGCGCAGTTCTCCGAGCCGGGTGGGGTGTGCGTGCTGCCGCCGCGCGTCGCCGAGCTGGCCGGGTACGACGTGGTTGTCGCGGACACGGTCAACCACCTGCTGCGCGGGGTCCGGCTGGACACCGGCGAGGTGCAGACGGTCGCCGGCACCGGGCGGCAGTGGCGCGGCACCGTCGACTTCGACACCCACGACGCGCTCGCGGTGGACCTGTCGTCGCCGTGGGACGTGGCGTACTTCGACGGCCGCGTGATCGTGGCGATGGCCGGGATCCACCAGCTGTGGTGCTTCGACCCGGTCACCCGGACGGCCGGTGTCTATGCCGGTACGACCGTGGAGGCGCTGCGCGACGGGCCGCTGCACGAGGTGTGGATGGCGCAGCCGTCGGGGCTTTCGGCGGCACCGGACGGCACGAAGCTGTGGATCGCCGACAGCGAGTCGAGCGCGCTGCGCTGGATCGCCAACGGCGAAATGCACACCGCGGTCGGGCAGGGGCTCTTCGACTTCGGGCACGTCGACGGGGTGGCGGCCGAAGCGCTGCTGCAGCACCCGCTCGGCGTCCTGGCGCTGGCCGACGGAAGCGTCCTGGTCGCGGACACGTACAACGGCGCGGTGCGCCGTTTCGACCCCGACGCCGGCCTGGTGAGCACGGTCGCGACCGGGTTGGCCGAGCCCAGCGACCTGGTCGTGACGCACGGCGGTGACGTGGTGGTTGTCGAGTCGGCCGCGCACCGGCTGCGGTTCCTCGACCCGGGTTCGCCGGCGATGGTGGATGGCCGGCGGCACCGCACCGAGCGGCCGGCGACCGACCTCGCGCCGGGTGCGGTGACGCTCGACGTGATCTTCTCGCCGGCACCGGGCCAGAAGCTGGACGACTCATTTGGAGCGCCGACCCGGTTGGAGGTGTCCGCGTCCCCGCCGGAGCTGCTGGTCGAGGGCGCGGGGGTGACCGAGGAGCTGACCCGGCGCCTGGTCGTCTCGTCCACGGTGGACGGTGGTGTGCTCCAGGTGGTGGCCCGCGCCGCGACCTGTGACGCGGACTCGCCGCACGCCGCGTGCCACCTGACCCGCCAGGACTGGGGCGTGCCGGTCCGCGTCGTGGCCGGCGCGGCGGATCGGCTGCCCCTGGTGCTGCGCGGTCTCGATGAGGGCTGAGCCGGTGGCCGCCGGCTGGGAGTTCTGGATCGACCGGGGCGGCACGTTCACCGACGTCGTGGCGCGGCGGCCGGACGGCGAACTGGTCGCGCACAAGCTGCTGTCGGAGAACCCCGGGCGGTACTCCGACGCCGCAGTCGCCGGCATCCGGCACCTGATCGGTGTCGCGGCCGGCGAACCGATCCCGACGGACCGGATCGACGCGGTCAAGATGGGCACGACCGTGGCGACGAACGCGCTGCTCGAACGGGCCGGTGAGCCAACGGTGCTGGTCATCAGCCGCGGGTTCCGGGACGCCCTGCGGATCGCGTACCAGAACCGGCCACGCATCTTCGACCGCAGGATCGTGCTGCCCGAGTTGCTGTACTCCCGCGTCATCGAGGCGGACGAGCGGGTCGGCGCGGACGGCGACGTGGTGGTGGCACTCGACGAGGAGGCGTTGGCGCGGAACCTGCGGGCGGCGTACGACGACGGCTACCGGTCGGTCGCCATCGTGTTCATGCACGGCTACCGCTACCCCCGACACGAGTCGATCGCGGGTGAGCACGCCCGCCGGATCGGCTTCCCGCAGGTGTCGGAGTCGCACGAGGTCAGCCCGCTGATGAAGCTGGTCTCGCGGGGTGACACGACCGTCGTCGACGCGTACCTGTCGCCGATCCTGCGACGCTACGTCGACCGCGTGGCCGGTGAACTGCGCGGCGTCCGGCTGATGTTCATGCAGTCCAGCGGCGGGCTCACGGAGGCGCACAACTTCCGGGGCAAGGACGCGATCCTCTCCGGGCCGGCGGGCGGCGTGGTCGGCATGGCGCGTACATCGGCGGCCGCCGGCTTCGACCGGGTCATCGGCTTCGACATGGGCGGCACCTCGACCGACGTGTCGCACTACGCCGGCGAGTTCGAGCGGGAGTTCGAGACTCAGGTGGCCGGGGTGCGGATGCGCGCGCCGATGATGAACATCCATACTGTCGCCGCCGGCGGCGGGTCGATCCTGCACTTCGACGGCAGCCGGTACCGCGTGGGCCCGGCCTCTGCCGGGGCGGACCCCGGGCCGGCGGCCTACCGGCGGGGCGGTCCACTCGCCGTCACCGATGCCAACGTCATGCTGGGCCGCATCCAACCGGACCATTTCCCGCACGTGTTCGGCGAGAGCGGCGACCAACCGCTCGACGCCGGGACGGTACGGGAGAAGTTCACCGCGCTCGCGCGCGAGATCTCGGAGGCAACCGGCGACCGGCGCAGTCCCGAAGAGGTGGCGGCCGGGTTCCTGGAGATCGCCGTGGCCAACATGGCCAACGCGATCAAGAAGGTGTCGGTGCAGCGCGGGTACGACGTCACGCGGTACGTCCTCGCCACGTTCGGCGGCGCCGGCGGTCAGCACGCCTGCGCGGTCGCCGACGCCCTCGGCATGACCCGCGTCCTCATCCACCCCTTCGCCGGGGTCCTTTCGGCGTACGGGATGGGCCTGGCCGACGTGACTGCGATGCGCGAACACGCCGTGGAGGCGCCGGTCGGCGCCGACGTACTGCCCACCGTCGAAGCGCTGGAAGCCGAGGCGCTCGACGAACTGAAGAGCGAGGGGATCACCGAGGACCGGATCCGGTCGATCCGCCGGGCGCACCTGCGCTACGAGGGCACCGACACCGCCCTCGCGGTGCAGCTGGACGCGCCGGCCGGGATGATGCGCGAGTTCGAAGCCGCGTACCAGCAGCGCTTCTCCTTCCTGATGAAGCACAAGCAGGTCGTCGTGGAGGCGGTATCGGTCGAGTTGATGGGCGAGTCGAGCAGGTCCGTCCCCTCTTTCGCCGCGTCTGCACGGCAGGCACCGCTCGCGGCTGCGACGCGGGTACCGCTGTTCGTCTCGGGTTCGTGGACCGACGTCGACCTCTACCGCCGGGAGGCGATGCGTCCGGGCGACGGCGTCGACGGGCCGGCGATCATCGCCGAGGCCAACGCCACGACCGTGGTGGAGCCGGGCTGGCAGGCGACCCTCGACGAGTTGGGCGACCTGCTGCTCACCCGAGTCCGCGCCCGGCCGGCGCAGCGCGGGATCGGGACCGAGGTCGACCCGGTCATGCTGGAGATCTTCAACAACCTGTTTATGTCGGTCGCCGAGCAGATGGGTATCCGGCTGCGGAGCACCGCGCACTCGGTCAACATCAAGGAGCGCCTGGACTTCTCCTGTGCGCTCTTCGATTCCGGCGGCAACCTGATCGCCAACGCGCCGCACATCCCGGTCCACCTCGGCTCGATGGGCGAGAGCATCAAGATGGTGGTCAGCCGCAACACCGGCCGGATCAAGCCCGGCGACGTGTACGTGCTCAACGACCCGTACCACGGTGGCACGCACCTGCCGGACATCACCGTCGTCACACCCGTCTTCGACGCGAGCGGCGGGGAGATTCTCTTCTATGTCGCGTCTCGCGGCCACCACGCCGAGATCGGCGGCGTCACGCCCGGCTCGATGCCGTCGTTCAGCACCCGGGTGGAGGAAGAGGGCGTACTGATCGACAACTGGCTGCTCGTGGAGCGCGGGGCGATGCGCGAGGCGGACACCGTCGACCTGCTGCGCTCGGCCCGCTACCCATCGCGGAACCCGTCGAACAACATCGCGGACCTGCGGGCCCAGATCGCGGCCAACGAGAAGGGCGTCCAGGAGCTACACCAGATGGTGGAGCATTTTGGGCTGGATGTGGTGCGGGCGTACATGGGCCACGTCCAGGACAACGCCGAGGAGGCGGTACGCCGGGTGATTTCGGCGCTGCACCCCGGCGAGTACACCTACGAACTCGACAACGGCGCGCTGATCAAGGTGGCCATCCGGGTCGACCGTGCCGCGCGGGACGCGGAGATCGATTTCACCGGCACGTCCCCGCAACTGCCGAACAACTTCAACGCCCCCTCGTCGGTAGCGATGGCCGCGGTGCTCTACGTCTTCCGGACGCTGGTGGACGACGAGATCCCGCTGAACGCCGGCTGCCTCAACCCGATCCGGGTGACGATCCCGCCGGGGTGCATGCTCGCGCCGGAGTACCCGGCCGCGGTGGTGGCGGGCAACGTCGAGACCTCCCAGGCCATCACCGGCGCCCTCTACGCCGCACTCGGGGTCATGGCCGAAGGCTCGGGCACGATGAACAACGTCACGTTCGGCAATGAGCGCCACCAGTACTACGAGACGGTGGCGAGCGGCTCGGGTGCCGGGGACGGGTTTGCGGGCACCGATGTGGTGCAGACCCACATGACCAACTCCCGGCTCACCGACCCCGAGGTCCTTGAGTGGCGCTACCCGGTACGCCTGGACAGCTACGAGATCCGGCCGGATACCGGCGGGGCGGGGCGCTGGCCCGGCGGCAACGGCGGCCGTCGGCGGCTGCGCTTCCTCGAACCGATGACGGTGACCACCTTGAGCAGCCATCGCCGGGTCCTGCCCTATGGCATGGCCGGTGGGCAGCCGGGGACCCTCGGCCGCAACTGGGTGGAGCATCCAGACGGCTCGATAACCAAGATGCGTGGTTGCGACTCGGTATCGGTGCGGAACAACGACGTGTTCGTCATCGAAACCCCAGGTGGAGGGGGGTATGGCCAAGGTCACGGGTACGCGAAACCTACGGTACCGTAACCTTTGGGAATGACCACCGACACCGCTCCTCGACTCAAGCCGGTTGACATCGGCAAGCCGCGGTTGCGGGGCTGGCTTCACGCGTACGCCTTCGGTGTCGCGGTTGTCTGCGGCATCGTGCTCTGCTCGCTGGCCGCCACCCGCCCCGGCATCGCACCCCTGATCAGCTGCCTCATCTACAGCATCACGGTCTGTGCCCTCTTTGGCACCAGCGCGCTGTATCACCGGCGGGTCTGGTCGCCACGCGGGTACACAATCATGCGCCGGCTCGACCATTCCATGATCTTCGTGTTCATCGCCGGCACCTACACGCCCTTCTCGGCGCTGCTGCTGCCGGAGCGGCTTGCCACGATCATCCTGGCCGTGGTGTGGGGCGGAGCCGTCTTCGGCGTCGCCCTGAAGATGATCTACCCGCACGGCCGCCGGTGGCTGTCCGCCCCGCTCTACCTGGCGCTCGGCTGGGTCGCGATCGCCGTGCTGCCGGACATCCTGCATAACGGCGGCGTGACCACGGTCGTCCTGCTGGCCTGCGGCGGCGCGGTGTACAGCATCGGCGCGGTCTTCTACGCGCTACGCCGGCCCAACCCGTGGCCGACCGTCTTCGGCCATCACGAGTTCTTCCACGCCTGCACCCTCGTGGCCGCGATCTGCCACCACATCGCGATCTACTTCGCCCTCTACGCCTGACCCTTTGATCGGTACGACGGGGTCACCGGCAACACTGCCGGTGACCCCGTCGCTCACCACCCAGCGGGGTGAAAGCCTCAGACGCGGCGGTCGGGCGGGCTCTGCGACCAGTTGGTCTCGTCGACGACCTCCGGCGGCGGCGACTGCACAACCTGCCGGTCGACGTACTGGTGCGTGGGACCGGTGGCAACGATGCGGCGCTTGCGCGAGTTCCACACCCAGAGTGTGATAACCAAGCCGGCGAGACCGGCGAGCATCAGAACCCAACCGATAACGTTCAGGTCAAGGGGCCCAAGGTTCTCATCCCGCACCCCGAAGGCGACGATCGCACCGACGGCGATGAGGAAGATGCTCCCACCAATACCCATTGGTAGCCTCCTTTGTCACCGTTTGACCGGCTGTCGATCGGTGACTGCCAGCAGTTGGATACCCTGCTCACGCCAATCTCAACCAGGCAGGCTGTGAACATGACCGATCGGACGTTGGCGCTGCTCAGGCACGCCAAGGCGGCGCACCCGAAAGGCGTGGCCGATCTCGACCGCGCGCTGACTCCGCGTGGTCACGCGGACGCCGGGGCGGCCGGCGCATGGCTCGCCAGCCGGCCGTTGATCCCCGATGTCGTGATGTGCTCCCCCGCCCGGCGCACCCGCGAGACCTGGCACGGCGTCGCGCTCGCGCTCGGCCCGGAGGCGACCGGCATCACCGTGGTCTACGACCCGGCCCTGTACGCGTCTGCGGACGCCGAAGGGCTGCTCGACCTGATCACGGCCATGCGCCCGCAGACCCGCACGCTGCTGGTGATCGGCCACAATCCGACAGTGTCGATGCTCTGCGACCTGCTCGACCCGGCCGCCCCCGAGGAAGGGCTGCGCACCGGCGGGATCGCGGTTCACCGGGTACCGGGAGCGTGGCGCGACCTGGCGCCCGGCGGTGCCCCGATCGTGACGATCCACACCGCACGCGCCTAACCTCGGCCATGATCCTGAAGGATTTTCCGGGTCTGGACACGGAGAATCCTTCAGGATCATGGGGCAGGACATGGAACGGCCGGTGACGAGTGCGGGACTCGTCACCGGCCGATCCGGGGCGGGAACTGCGTAGTTGGCTTAGAAGGCGGCCTCGTCGAGGTCCATCAGGTCGAGCGTGGCGTTCTCCACGATCTTGCGGTCGCTGCCGAGTCGGGGCAGGACCTCGCGGGCGAAGAACCGGGCGACGGCCACCTTGCCCTCGTAGAAGGTCTTGTCGCTGGCGGAGAGGCGCTCGCGGGTGAGCGCGGCGAGCGCCACGCTCGCCTGGCGCTGGAGCAGCCAGGCCACGACCAGGTCACCCAGGGCCAGCAGCAGCCGGCGGCTGTGGAGACCCACCTTGTAAAGCTCGCGGGTCTCGCCGCCCTGCGCGGTCGCCAGCCAGCCCGTGAAGGTGCCGAGGATGCCCTGGACCTCGCCAAGCGCGGTGGCCAGTGCGGCCCGCTCCTCCTTGAGCTGCCCGTTGCCGGTGTCGGAGTCGATGAACTCCTGGATCTCGGTGGCCACGATCATCAGCGCCTTACCCTGGTCCCGCACGATCTTGCGGAACACCAGGTCGAGGCTCTGGATCGCGGTCGTGCCCTCGTACAGGGTGTCGATCTTGGCGTCCCGCACGTACTGCTCGAGCGGGTAGTCCTGAAGGAAGCCGGAGCCACCGAAGGTCTGCAGCGACTCGTGGCCCAGCAGTTCGTAGGCCCGCTCCGACCCGCACCCCTTGACCAGCGGGAGCAGCAGGTCGTTGACCCGCTCGGCGAGCCGGACCCCCTTCTCGTCACCGGCGGCCTCGGCCAGCCGCGACTTGTCCTGCCAGGAGGCGGTGTAGCAGACCAGGGCGCGCAGGCCCTCGGCGTACGCCTTCTGCAGCGCCAGCGAGCGGCGCACGTCCGGGTGGTGGGTGATCGTCACGCGCGGCGCGGCCTTGTCGCTGCTGCGCGTGAGGTCGGCGCCCTGTACCCGGTTCTTGGCGTACTCGAGAGCGTTGAGGTAGCCCGTCGACAGCGTGGCGATCGCCTTGGTGCCGACCATCATCCGGGCGTACTCGATGATCATGAACATCTGCCGGATGCCGTCGTGCACGTCGCCGAGCAGCCAGCCCTTGGCCGGGACACCGTGGTCACCGAAGGTCACCTCGCAGGTGTTGGAGACCTTCAGGCCCATCTTGTGCTCGACGTTGGTGGCGAAGACGCCGTTGCGCTCGCCCAGCTCACCGGTCTCCTCGTCGAAGTGGAACTTCGGCACGACGAACAGCGACAGGCCCTTGGTGCCCGCGCCGCCGACACCCTCCACGCCGACCGGGCGGGCCAGCACGTAGTGGACGATGTTCTCGCTCAGGTCGTGCTCACCGCTGGTGATGAAGCGCTTGACGCCCTCGATGTGCCACGTGCCGTCCGGCTGCGGGATCGCCCGCGTGCGGCTGGCGCCGACATCGGAGCCGGCGTCGGGCTCGGTGAGCACCATCGTGGAGCCCCACTGCTTCTCGATGAAGAGCGGGGCCCACTTCTTCTGGCGCTCGGTGCCCTCGCGGAACAGGACGTGGGCGAAGGACGGACCCGAGGCGTACATCCAGACCGGGGCGTTCGAGCCGAGCACGAGCTCGGCGAGCGACCACCAGAAGGTACGTGGGGCGTTGGTGCCGCCCAGCTCGGCCGGCAGGTCGAGGCGCCAGAACTCGGAGTCCATGAACGCCTGGTAGGACCTCTTGAACGAAGCCGGCACCGGCGCGGTGAAAGTCTTGGGATCGAAGACCGGCGGGGTGCGGTCGCCGTCGACATAGCTGGCGGCGAGGTCCTCGCGAGCGAGCCGGTCGACCTCCGCGAGGACGCTGCGGGCGGTGTCCACGTCGAGTTCGGCGTAGGGACCGGTGCCGAGCACCTCGTCGGCACCGAAGACCTCGAACAGGTTGAATTCGAGGTCCCGCAGGTTGCTCTTGTAGTGACTCATCTCGGAGGTCTCTCCCGTCTCGTCGCTTCACGGCGGCGGCAGCGGTCGTGACAGTCGGCTCCCGGCAAAGTGTTACCCGCCAGTAACCGCCACTGTATTACCCCGAAGTAACCACCGACAAGGTCGCTGACCAGGTGACCGCGGTCACAAGCGATGATCACGGGGCCGAGCTACGGCCGCAATCGGGAACCCGCCAGTGTCGTCGGCTGTACGCGTACCCGATTTAGGGTTTGAAGGTGATTTGGGCGCAACCGCACCGCAATGGGCCGCCGGCGGGTGTCAGGTGAGCGCCGGCGAGCTCGCCCCGCCGATCTCCCAACGCGGCACCGGTTGTGTCGCGCCCTCAGACCCGGAGTACTCCATGAGAACCAGCGCGATGTCGTCGTCGAGCCGGCCGCGGACCCACTCCACGAGCGCGCTCTCCAGCGAGGTCAGGCCGTCGGAGACCGTGCCGTGGCCGAGCAGCCGCCAGGCTCGGCCCGCAGTGGGGAAGAACTGCCCGTCGCGGCGGGCCTCGGCCAGCCCGTCGGTGTAGAAGAGCAGGCGGTCGCCGGGTTCGAGGCGCTCCACCCGGGGCCGGACGACGGGCATGAAGCCCAGCGGGGGCGCCGGGGCGGGCGGGTTCAGCTCGATCACCTCACCGCGGCGCAGCAGCAGCGGCGGCGGGTGGCCGCAGTTGACGATCGTGAGGGTGCCGCCGCGCTCCTCGACCAGGGCCGCCGTGACGAAGTCCTCGTCGCCGACGCTGCGGGCCACCGCCCGGTCCAGGTCGGCCACGATGGCCCGCAGATCGGCCCGCTCATAGGCGACGTGACGGTAGGAGCCGAGCACGATGCTCGCCAGCCTGACCGCGTCGAGCCCCTTGCCGCGCACGTCACCGATGATCATGCGTACCCCGTACGGGGTGTCGAGGGCCTCGTAGAGGTCGCCGCCGATGTCGGCGGCCGCCGTGGCCGAGATGTAGCGCGCGGCGATGGACAGCGGCCCGACCTGGGGCCCGAGCGGCCGCAGCACGGCCCCCTGTGCGACCGACGCCAGCTTAGACAGCTCGGCCAGCTTCTCGGCCTGCCGCTGCCGGACGGTGCCGACGAACGCCGCGACGCCGGTGGCGAGCACGATGCCGCCAATGTTGATCATCGGCGCCAGCATCACGGGGCTCTTCTGACCGACCAGCGCGAACGTCAGCGCGACCACCGACGCGGTCGCGCCGACGATGAGCACCTGGCGCCACGACGCGAACGCGGCCGCCAGGAACGGAGCCGCCGCCAGCAGGCCGAGATAGTGCGGCTGCGAGCTGTCCGTCAGCGTCACCGCGCTGACCAATGCGATCAGCACGAGAGCCGCGCCGAGGCCGGCACGGGTTTCGGGGCTCAACGGGCGGCGGCCCGGCAGGCGCGGCGCAGTTGCCACGCGCATCAGCATGCCACCTGCGGAGCCCTCCACCGCTCCAACATTCGGCTCGATTGCCGCTTTGGGCGGCCGGTCAGCGGCCCAGGACCTCGTACTTCACGGTGATGACACCGGCGCTGCGGCTGGCGATGGTGTCGAACGCGCGGGGGGTGAGATCGAGGCAGCGACCCGCGGTGTAGGGCCCACGGTCCTTGATGACGACGTCGACCGTCTTGCCGTTGGCCGTGTTGGTCACCCGCACGACGGTGTTGAACGGCAGCGTCTTGTGGGCCGCCCAGAATTGGTTGACGTCGAACGGTACGCCGCTGGCCGTCGGCGACCCCTGGTCGGTGTAGTACGACGCCTTGCAGGTGCCGCTGTTCACCACCGCACCGCCGCCCTGCGGAGGCGCCGGCGGCGCCTTGCTGGCGGTCTTGGCAGGGGTCGGTGCCGCGCTGCTCGGCGCGGTTGACGGGGTGGTCTCCGGTGCCGCGGTGATGCGCTCGCTGCGGTCGGCGCGCTCCTGGGTGCGATCCGGGTCGACCGGCGCAGACAGCGCCGACGCGGGTGCGGTGTTGGCGGTGGGGTGCGCGGTCGGGCTCACGTGGAGCGCCGCGACCGTCGTGCCGACGAGAACCGCCGCGACAGCGGTGCCGGCCAGGAGGGGAAGAGTTCTTCGGGATGGTCGCGGGGGACGCCCGTCGGCGTGCTTACCGGACAAAGCCCTACCCTTCGTAGACGACTGGGCCGCAGGTGACGCTATCCAGTCGGCGCGGGTTGTCAATTTCTACAGCAACGTCTGGGCGGCTTTGTTCATTTATGTCTAGCCAGAAGGACTAGGTTATGGATCCGTTACTTTTCGTATTCGCCTTGTCACGTAATGCGTTCTGTCCGTCTACAAAGGACCATCTACAGTAGAACCCATTATGGTGAGCCGTTTCCGGATCAGCCGCGCCACCTGGGCCGGGATGGGCTGGTCCGGGGGGCGGGTCAGCAGATCGGCCAGCGCGAACAGGTCAAGCGCCGCGCTGATCCGCCGCCTGCCCGGCGGGAGATCGCCGCCGCTGCCCGCGAAGCCGCTCACGAACGCGTCGATCAAGGAAGAGTGGTGGGCGCGTTGCCGCTTTTGTCCCGCCATTCTTCCTTGATCGACGGCCGGGGCGACCTTGGCCGCGCTACTGCGCTGTCTTGTCCGCGAGCTTCAGGACGGTGTTCCAGTTTCGCGCGGTCGCGAACATGTCGGGTCGCCCCCGCAGCAGCGGCGTGAGCACCAGGTCGGCCAGCTTGCTGCGCCCGGAACCGAACTCGTACCGCAGATAGACCGCCCGATCGCCGACCCGGAACTCGTCCGGCGGGCAGATCCCCGGGTCGATCTTCGCGGCCGTATCCGGGTCGGGCTTGGCGGACAGGAACGCGATGTGCAGCAGCGCAGGCTTGGCGACCGCCTTCGGGAACGGGTTGTCCGCGATGACCGCGGCCAGCTCCGGGCCCGTGCGAACGAGGATCCTCGTTGTCATCCCCAGCTCCGTCGCGAGCGCCTCCTCGATCCGGCGGCTCGTCCGCTCCGGGTCGTCGTCATCGCTGGTGATGACCGCGTTGCCGCTCTGCAGGTAGGTGGTGACGTCGGTGTGGCCGAGGGATTCGAGGACCTTGCGCAGGTCGCTCATGGGGAGCTTGCTCTTGCCGCCGACGTTGACGCCGCGCAGCAGCACCGCGTACCTGACCATCGTGACCTCCTCGCGGACCTACGGTAGCGGGCGCGGTGGCCGTCCCGCAGTTGGCGCCGAAGGCAGGATGATCTGGTCGATATGGCGACACGCCAGCGCAAGAGCGTCTTCGTACGGGATGGACCCGGCCAGGACGTGAAGCCTCAGCCCGTCGACGAGCGCCACGAGCCGGTGCGCTTCCGCCGTCTTGTCCACCTGTCGTTCCGCTGGTTCCGCGCTAGCGAGTACCCCCCGAAGGGTCTCCACCAGTCCGGTGAGCGCGGGGCGCACCGCTTCGACGACCGCCGGCTGGTCGGCGGCGCGGGACACGAAGGCGAGGGCCACCTTGGTGTCGGCGCGGCTCTCGTCGTCATGCGGAAGGTACTCGGCGACGAAGGCGCACAAAACGTCTCTCGCGTCGGCGTCCAGACCGCCGAGGCGCTGTCGGACCCTGGCCGTGAAGCGCTGATGCACGCCGAGGGTGAGCCAGTGCCGCATGGCGTACAGCAGCATCTCGTCCTTCGAGGTGAAGTAGTGCTGCACGGCCCCCATCGACACGCCGGCCTCCTGCGCCACCTCTCGCAGCGAGACCGCGTCCAGCCCTCGAGCGCCGGCGATGCGCAGGAGCGCTTCGACGATGTGGCGGCGACGCTGCTCGTGGTCCACCTTCTTGGGCACGTTCCGATCCTTCCGCCGGGCTCTCCAGCCGTGGCGATCGCCGGTCTCATCTTTTACAATGCAGATGCATTGCAAAGACTACCGGCGGGAGATGCGATGAGCGTGCGGTTCACTCACAACGGGCGCACCGAGATTGCGTACGAGACCTTCGGCTCCCCCGCCGGCACCCCGTTGCTGCTGATCATGGGCCTGGACTTCCAGATGGTCTGGTGGCCGGACGGCTTCTGCCAGGCGCTCGTGGAGCGCGGCTTCCACGTCGCCCGGTTCGACAACCGCGATGCCGGGCTCTCGACCCACTTCTCCTCGCCCCGCAAGGAGAATCCGTTCACCGTGCTGTTTCGCGGCGGCACGCAGCCGGCCTACACCGCCGACGACATGGTCGACGACGGCGTCGCGGTGATGGACGCGCTGGGCTGGGACACCGCGCACGTGGTGGGTGGGTCGCTCGGCGGCGCTCTGGCGCTGGCAACCGCGCTACGCCGCCCGGAGCGGGTACGCACCGTGACCACCATGATGGCCGCGCCATTCGGCACCCGCGCAACCCTGCGATACATCCGTTTCGGCTTCTTCCCGAAGCTGGCGGTCCGCAAGAAGCCCGACACCGACGAAGCCGCGGTCGAGACACTGGTAGCCGTCGCCCGCGCCCTCGCCTCACCGGATGCGCCGTTCGACGAGGCGTGGGCCCGCTCCGCGGCCGAGATCAGCCACGCCAGGTCCCCCCGCGACCCGTCCACCACGCAGCGGCAGATGGCCGCCGCCCGCGCCAGCGTCGACCTTGCCACCCGTCTGGCGGAGATCAGCGCCCCGACCCTCATCCTCCACGGCGCCGACGACCCGCTCGTACGGGCATCGGCGGCCCGAGCCCTGGCCCGCCTCATCCCGGGGGCACGGGCCACCGTCTACCCGGCCATGGGCCACGACGTACCCCGCCATCTCTGGGCGACCATCGCTGACGACATCGCCGGCCTGACGAACGCCCGCAGCCCTGCCGGCTAAATCGGCTTGCGAGCTTCGATCAGGAAGCGTTGGGCGTGCGCGACGAAAGGCCCCACAGCCTGGATCCGATCGTGGAGTTCGGCGAGCCGGGGCCGGTAATGGTCGACCGAGAAGCCCGGGACGATCCAGATAACCTTCCGCAGGAAGACCACGACCGCCGCCACGTCGTTGAACACGGTGCGCAGAGTCTCGTGCTGCAGATCCACCACGACGAGGCCGGCCGCTTCGGCCGCCGCGACGGCGCGCTGCGGGCTCCGCGCATCGCTCAGCGGCTGGGGATCCATCATGAAGTCGGTGAGCTCTCGGACCGAGCCGCTGCCCACCTGCTGCGACAGGTACGTTCCACCGGGCTTGAGGACCCGCGCGATCTCCTCCCACAAGACGACGGTGGGGTGACGGCTGACGACGAGGTCGAAGGAGTCCGCTGCGAACGGCAGGCCGGCGTCGTCGGCGACCTCGACCACCGAGGCGCTGACGGCTCCCAGGTTGCGCCGGGCGATATCGAGGTTGGGACGCCAGGACTCCGTAGCCGCCAGCACCGCGGGCGGCTGCGGGATCTGCGCGAGCACCTCCCCGCCGCCCGTCTGGATGTCCAGCGCGGCGGACGCCGCGGCCATCCGCTCCGCGAGGATCCGCGAGTATCCCCACGACGGGCGCTCCTCGGTGGCCCGACCCTCGAACCAGGAGAAGTCCCAACCCTCGACCGGAACGGACGCGCCTTCGGCCAGCAACGCCTCGAACGTCACGTGGCCTCCGGAACCTGGAGCGGGTGACGGGAATCGAACCCGCACTGTCAGCTTGGGAATCATCCAAGATCCGATTGTGAGAGACCTGTTCGCCAGCTCAAGGTGGCATTGAGCGGCCTGGAGTGACCGCCAACTGCCTGCCGTAATGGCCCGCTAATGGCCCGGCGCGGATCAGGCAGCGGTCGACTTCGGTTTGAACTGTACGGACAGTTCGACGTCGAGCGCCCACGCAAGACGCTCCAGTACCGGCAGCGTCGGCGTTGTGCCACCGGCCTCGAACCGCGCCACGGCAGACTGGGTCATCGAGGCCGCTTCGGCGAGCTGCGTCTGGCTCCAACTCCGCCGCTCCCGCAGTTCACGGACAGCCCGCCCGAGTTCAAAGGCAAGCCGGCTGGCTCCATAGGCTTCCATGGCCCCGGGCTCAGACATGCGCCGCTCACGCAGCGAGGTCCAGTCAGTCCTGCCACTCATCGTCTGCCCCCTCATCCACGGTGTGCTGCTCGGCGATACACCGAGCCAGCGCTCGCCGCGCTCGTTCCACCTCGCGGTCTTCACGCATCCGGGTCTTACGAAACGCTGTCAGCAGGATGATCCGCCGACCTGGGGCTATCCAGTACGTCACCCGAACAGCGTCGCGTTCCACGTAGAACCGCAGCTCCCGCAGCTTGCCGTCGAGCTGCTTCGTGTACGGCTCACCGAGGAGCGGTCCTTCCTCCGCCAATAGATCGATATAGAACGCCGCCCGGGCGAACTGCGCCGTCGGCGACTCCTCCAACCAGTCTCGAACCTCAGGTTCAAGCTCAACGGTACCCCATGGCATAGCACAGATGCTATAGATCCACGGACCAACTCACCGCCCCAACGGAACAACAAACGTCGAGGTGTGCCATGAGCCCGTCCGCCAGAAGTCGGGGAGCTATCGAGTGGTTGCGCACCAGCTCACGGCACGCGCAGAACTATCGGGTCACGAGACAAGGCGAACGCCTGGCTTGGGCACGCACCCTGACCAGGGTCTTCGTCGTGGAGCGGGTGACGGGAATCGAACCCGCACTGTCAGCTTGGGAATCGCGTTGATCTACACCGTGAGTAACTGATCTTAGGAAGGTGGAGCTACGGAGCGTGGGGATCTGGCTGATCGACGCACCTCTGTTGACCTCTGTTGACCGCTCAATCGGGCACGGAACGGGCACGGGCCACCCGCTTGTAAGTTCCGGGCAACCGTCCAAGCTCCGGCCGTCAGCGTCCGTGGGCTGGCGTTGGCCCGCCTACGGTGTCGCCATGATCCGTGGTCATACATCATCGTTGCCACAGCCGCTGCTACATGACAGCTGTCACCGACTCGTCCATCCACGGCAACGGTGCCCCACCAGATGCGGAGGTAACTGGCCCCACCGGGTGTTACTTCGTCGTCAATACGAGAAGGGCTAAGCGATGACGCCGCTCTCCGACCATTTGTACGCCATCCTGCATAACAACGCGCTCAGCTATGACGATCACGCTCGCTTGGACGGGATCGGTCAAGCGGTCAGTGCGCCGTCCCTGACCGCGCGCACCGTTTGGGGCTGGCGTGTGGCTGTTGACTCGCAGTTCGTACGCATCACGGCAAATACGAAGGTGGTAGCTACTAGGGCCGCCGCCTTGAACGATGCCGAGGACCTCTTTGGCCAACTGGCCGCGCTCGTCGCGGTCGTGTCACACGGTTCGGTAGGAGCCCAGAATGTGTACGACAGGGTCAATGATGCTGTGGTCGGGTGGGTGGGCAGTGTCTCAATCAAGGCCAGGTGGTCTCGCAGCGCGGACACCGCCAACGCCGAACATTCATCGATGTGACTAGCCTCGACGAGTCAATGGATCATTGACAGCAATAGCCTGTCGCCGTCCCGTCTGCGGTCGACCCGCCCGCCGGGGAGCGGGCCGCCGCCCGGGCCGCCACCTCACCCGAACCTTGACGCCCGTACGGACGCTGGCGGTCCGGGTGGTGGTCTGCTCGGCTCGCCCGGGTCGACCGCGGGCGGGACGGCTCCCGCAACCACCCACGCACCGCAACGCGCGCGGATCTTGGCCGTCCCGGAGCGGGAGCGCCCCCGCCGGAGGCAACCCACCGTGGAGCGCAACCTGCGCCACGACGCGGCGTGCCGGTCACGCCGCGCGCCCAGCTCGCCGCCGGCCGGCTGCCGGCCCACCGCGATCAGGTGCCCTCGGTGCTGTCCGTTCTTCGGCGGTCCCGAGGGCTTTTCGCTGTCCGCGCCAGCCGATGGGCGTCGGCCTGGTCGCCGCCGAGCGGCAGCGGCAGCCAGGCGCCCAATCGGCGGCGCGTGCGGCCCGGTTCGGGCCGCCTTGAAGACGTACGGAAAGTCCTCACCATGTTGATCAAGTGATCATGTCCGACTCCGACTGATGCGTGACACGCCGGCTTCACCTGATGGGAGACACCTCGCCAGCTGGCGGGGCCTGCGCGTGACGGTCCGTTACCGGACGCCGGGGTGCTGGCGTGTGTCGGCAGGCCACGCCATCGTTACTCATTTGCCGAGTTGAGTGTGTTCCTCGGCGCCTCTGGCGCCGACCGCGCATGTGCCCGGAGACATCGCCGAGGTGCTGTTCAACCCAACGTCTGGGAGACGGTGCGGCTGCGACAACACCGGCGGTCACGCGCCCACCGTCAGCCCGTCAGCGGCGAACCCGGTAGCGCAGGCGGCATCCGTCGGTGCGGATGACCACGTGGGGGTCCTCGAGCAGGTACTGGCGGTCTACGACCCGACGTACCGCTTGCCGCCATCGCTCGACACGAGCGAAGGTACAGGGCCGCGCGGCCTCTTGACATCCCGCCTCGGTGCGCCCACGCTCTAATCGTGGTAGCCGTGCCTAAGCGCGATAGACTAGCCGAACGGCGTGAGGCCACTCGCCTCGAAATTCTGTCCGCGGCGTGGGACGCCGCCCGCGAGGCCGGCCTGCCCGGGCTGACCCTGCGCGACGTCGCCGCCCGGGTGGGCATGCAACCACCGTCGCTGTACTCGCACTTCGCTTCCAAGAACGCCATCTACGACGCGATGTTCGAGCAGGCGTGGCGGGAGTGCCTGGTGCACGTCACCGCCCTCGAGGAGCGCCTGCCGAATCAGCCGCGGGCCCGGCTGATCGCCATCGCCGAGGACTACTTCGACTGGGCCGTCGCCGATGTCGCCCGCCACCAGCTGATGGACGAGAACGTCATACCCGGCTTCCGGCCCAGCGAGCAGGCGTACGCGCCCTCCCTCGAGGTTTACGCCTTGTACCGGCGCATCCTGCACGGGATGGGACTGACCAGCGACGAGGACGCCGACGTGTGCACCGCACTCAACGCCGGCCTGGTCTCCCAGCAGCTCGCCAACGATCCCGGGGGGCAGCGCTGGCGCCGGCTGATCCCCCGCGTCATGTCGATGTTCGCCGACGACGTCGGCCTTCCGCCCGACACAGCAGCAGCAGGTCCGGCCCGGCCGAACGGCCGCGCCCGCCGAAAGAAGGCATCATGATCCCGCGCGTCAGCACCATTCCTCACCCGGTCGCGATGCGGCTGGCCGAAACCGAGTACACCCGCTGTGCCGAGCTGTTCCGCTCGCTGCGGCCTGCCGACTGGACCATCCGCACGGTCTGCCCCGCCTGGGATGTCCGGCAGATGGCCTGCCACATGCTCGGCATGGTGGAGGCGACCGCGTCCCTGCGGGAGCTCATCCGCCAGCAGCGCAAGGCCGCCCGGGCCGGCGGCGTCCCCATCGACGCCACCACCCAGCTGCAGGTCGACGAACGCGCCGACTGGACACCCCAACGCATCACCGAACGGTTCGCCGCCCGCGCCGGCAAGGCCGCGGCCGGTCGGCGCCGCATCCCGGCGTTTGTCCGCCGTCGCACCGTGCCGGAGACAGCGCGGGTCAACGGCGCCGACGAACCATGGACCGCCGGCTACGTGATCGACACGATCCTGACCCGCGACCCGTGGATGCACCGGCTCGACATCGCCACCGCCATCGGCGCCACGCCACACCTGACCGCCGATCACGACGGTGTGATGGTCGCCGATGTGGTCACCGAGTGGGCTGAACGCCATGGCAAGGACTTCACGCTCACCCTGACCGGTCCGGCCGGCGGCACCTGGACCGTCGGCGCCAACGGCCCCGAGTTGACCCTCGACGCCGTGGACTTCTGCCGGGCCACCGCCCGGCGCCCAGCCACCGTCTCCCTGGCTGACCTCATGAACACCGAGGTTGCCTACTAAGCCGTCCACCCTTCGTTCGCATCCTCACATGCCGCAATGAGCGCGTCTTCACGGTCGAGCCGGGCGCGACGACTCGTCGTTGCCTCGCCACTGACCATCACAGTGCGTGACTTCGACCGCATCCGCACCTAGAAAGTGTTACCCCTCCGATGAAGCCAAACTGTCACCCATCAGGTGAAGCTAGGCATTGATCAAGTGATCATGACCAAGATGGCGACAGGCTTGAGTAGATGCCGTAGGCAGGTGTGGTCCTCGGGGGACAATGAGGACGTGACCGCAGAGCCCGATCCCAGCGCGGAGTGGTGGACTACCTCAGACGTTGCCGCCTATCTCGGCGTCCAGGTCGGCACGGTGAGCAGCTACCGTCTCCGTGCGCAGATGCCGGCGCCGGATCTCACGGTCGGGCGTACGCACATGTGGAAGCCGGCCCGGATCATCGCTTGGCATGGCTCTCGTCCACGTCCAGGTGTTGGAGGTCGTCCGGCGTCGGACGATGCTTCGTCCGACAGGATGTAAGTGGATGTTCAGCCTGCTGTGAGGGCGCGCATCTCTTCGAGGTAGGCCGCTGTCTGGGGTCTCGTTTGGGTACCGCTGTTGCAGCACGTCGCCGAGTTCGCGGGAGCACATGACGAGCGAGGGCAGCGACTTGCGGTCGCCATTCAGGGCTTGCCGACCGTAGGTGAGGGCGTGGTCCAGCTCGCCGCTCCGGGCTGCGGTGACACCGAGCGTGATGCGGGCCTCGGCGTTCCGCATCGGCTTGCGCTCGGTGCCGTCTGGGTCGGTTGACGAGCGCATGACCTCGTGGGCATAGACCTCGGCGAGCTTGTCCTCTCCGACCAGCCGGTAGCAGTCCATGGCGTAGAAGTCGAACTTCGCTGGGTCGACCACGAAGTGGTGGTTTAGGTCCTCGGGGTAGGGCAGGTGCTCGAGCAGCGCTCGGCCTTGGTCGAGCGCGACTTCGACCTGGCGTCCATCACGTCCGTGTTGCCGGCCTCCTGGCCGAGCGACAGCGCTGCTTTGCGGGTGGCCTCCGCGCCCGGCCGGTGGCCCATGTCGTACTCGACGCAGCCGACCAGCAACGCGACCAGGCCCGCGAGTGAGAGCACCTCCTGGTGCTGGGCGAGGGTGAGCCGGTGGTCCAACAGGCCGGTGATCCGGCGCAGCCAGGCGAGGCCCTCGACGTGCAACTGCGCCGAGTCCATGTACGGGTACTCGCAGCACAGCCGATCGGCCGTGATGCGCAGCGCGTCCAGCGTCCCCGTCGACACGTCCGAGGAGCGCAATCGGGACACGATTTCCAGGGTGTCCATCCCGGTGGCGGCCAACAGTTCGGCGTCCACGTCCTGGGCGTTCGGACGAGGGAAGAACGCGCTCGTGACGGTGCCGAAGGTTTTGGCGATAAGTGGCTTGTGGAAGTCGTCGGGCTCGACGTCGCCGGCCTCCCACCGCTTCCAGTTGCGAAGCAGGCTGCCGTCTCCGGTCAGCGGTACGTCCGCGTGGGCTCGCAAGGCGCGAACCGCATCAGCCTGGGACCATCCGCGGGCGGTCCTCTCCGCTCGGATCCGGCGCGCCCATGCGGGCCGCTGGTCATCACGTGCTCGCTTGTCGCCCATGCCCCCAGTATCGCCGCCTCGCGCTGGTGACATGGAGGGACTTTCGCCTGTCACTACGTGACATCTTTCGCGTCCCGGGCGTTCGCGAGACGCTTGGGTTGGCTCCGGTATCGAGCCGCTGATTGCTGACAGGCAAGGGCTTCTTTGCCCCTTCTTTATGAAGCCTGTCGCGGACTCGCGATGCCGAGACCGCCCAAGTCGGCTCCATTCTTGAGCCGCGCAAAACCCCGACTTGGTCAGTCACGTTGATCAGCAACGTCCCCGGGCGGCGCTATCGACTAGTACTGACTGAGTTAGTACTCTGGGACTAAGAAGAAACCCCGGCGGGGCTGGCACCCCGCCGAGGCCGGCGCATCGATCCGTCCTGTCGAAGGGAAGCTCACGATGCCTGTCCAGCGTATCCCGAACACCGCACGCCGCACCGAGTCGAGTCCACTACCGGTGCCCTCCACGGTCGACCTGCCCTCTCCTTCTTCTGGGCCGGTCGACCTGTTGGTTGGCACGGACTCCGTCCGGGGTGACTCCCGCACGGTGCCTATCCGGCGTGTTGGCGGTACCGAGACCGCCTCGCCCCTGGCCTACCTACCCGTCCCGTTCCCGACTGCCCCTGTCCACCCGATGCCCCCGCCGGCACCGGCACCATCCCCTGCCCCGCGTTGCCTGGCCTGCGGCCACCGATCGGCGACCGGTTATCCCGAGTGTGAGCCCAAGGTCCTGTGGACGGTCTGGACTCCATGTACCGAGTGCTACGGCCGCCGTGTCGGCCGCGACGGCACCGAGTGCCGCGTCTGTTGCGGCGTCGGGTTCTTCGAACACGGCGGTGCCGACGACACCCTCGCCGAACGTGCCGGCGAGCCGGGCTATGACTGGCCCGAGTACCACCGGTCCGAGGCGGTGGCCCGATGAGCGCCACCATCCGGTTGAAGACGCTGCTGCGGCAGCGGCACTGGCAGACCTACCCCACGTTCTGCCGCGAGTACGACAAGGCCGCCCGCAGCATCGACGTGTCGTTGGTCGGCTCGTACCCGAGCCGGGGGCAGCTGCACCGGTGGACCTCCGGTGAGCTCAAGGGCCTGCCCTACCCGCACCACTGCGAGCTGCTGGAGGCCATGTTCCCGGGCGAGAGCGCGGCCGCGCTGGTCGCCCCCGACACCACCCCGGTTGCGACCGTCGAACCGGTCGCGGCCCCGGTGTCACCGATCATCCCGGCGCACCCGAAACCCGTGGTGTGTCGGTGCGCGGCGCGGGCCAGCATCGCCGCCAACACGGCCGTCTACGCCCGTGTCCTCGGCCCGGTCGGGGCGGTGGCCTAATGACCACCCTCGCCGCTACCGACCTCAACACCCTGGGCCAGCGGATCGCCCGGTTCCGGCGTCGGCGTGGCCTGTCCCAGGTCGTATGCGCCGGCCTGGTCGGCCGGTCCGAGGACTGGCTGTCCAAGGTCGAAAACGGCCACATCCCGGTCGACCGCCTGTCGGTGCTGCGCGACCTCGCGCGGGTGCTGCGGGTGGACCTGCCCACCCTGTTGGACGGGTGCCTGTGATGAACCGCTTCGTGCCCTACCAGTGGCGCCAGGCGCGCCTCTCCCGTGGCTGGGACCCGGTCCAGATGATCGGCCGGATGCACATCGCCGCCTCCCGGGACGGCATCGCGCTGCCCAAAACCTGGCTGATGGTGCGGGTGGTCTTCCTCTGGGAGAACCACCGGGCACCGGTCCCCGACTACTACGCCGGACTGCTCAGCCGGGTCTTCAACACCCACACCCCGGTGAAGGCAGGCTGATGCCCGCCCTCACCACCGCACGGTCGATGACCCCGGTCGAGACACCCTCTCGGCCGGGGCCATCCCCGACGCCCGTCCCGCGTCAAGGCGGCCTTGACGCCGAATCGGACCTCTCCCCGCTCGGTATCCCGCGTCCTGGTGCCGGCGCATCCGCCCACGACCTCGCGTTCTGGCGGGCCATCACCGACCCGGACGTGTTCGCCTGGCTCGAGCACATCCGGCCCGCGGCCGGCTGCGCGCACCCGATCCGCCTCGTCGGCGAGATGAACACCATCGACACCGCAACCGGCGCGCTGCTGTCCCAGGTCCGCACCGCCGACCTGCCCGACGGCGCGATCTACAAGCCGTGCGGCAACCGCCGCTCCCGGGTCTGCCCATCCTGCGCCGAGACCTACCGCCACGACGCCTACCAGCTCATCCGCGCCGGCCTGGTCGGCGGCAAAGGCATCCCCGACAGCGTCGCGCACCATCCGGCCGTGTTCCCCACGTTCACCGCGCCCGGCTTCGGTCCCGTACACACCCGCCACGTGGTCCGGCACACCTGCGCCAACCGCCGGCGCTGCGACTGCCGGCCCGAACCCTGCCACGCCCGCCGCGACACCCCCACCTGCCCGCACGGCCGGCCCGGGTTCTGCTTCGCCCGCCACGACACCGCCGACATGCAGCTCGGCCAGCCGCTGTGCCTGGACTGCTACGACCACAACGCCCAGGTGGTGTGGAACTACCACGCCGGGGAGCTGTGGCGGCGCACCACCATCGCCATCACCCGCGCGATTCGCCGGACCGCCAAGCGCCGGGGCATCGACCCGAAGATCGTCCGGCTGTCGTACGGCAAGGTCGCCGAGATGCAGCGCCGCGGCGTCGTGCACTTCCACGCCATCATCCGCCTCGACCGCGCGGACCCCACCGACCCCGACGCCATCCTCCCTCCGCCGGCCGGGCTCACCGTCGAGGACCTGGTCGACGCCGTCGAACACGCCGCCGCCACCGTCGCCTTCACCACCGACCCGCACCCCGCCAACCCCGCCGGCTGGCCCATCGCCTGGGGCGAGCAGGTCGACACCCGGCCCATCACCGTCACCGCCGACGGCGAGATCACCGACGGCCTGGTCGCCGGCTACCTCGCCAAGTACGCCACCAAGAGCACCGAGACCACCGGGCACCTGTCCCGCCGCCTGTCCGCCGAGACGATCGACCTGTACGCCGACCCCGACGGCAGCCACACCGAGCGCCTCGTCGACGCCTGCTGGGTATTGGACGCCACCTCGGATGAGGATCCCCAAGGTTCTTCGCGCCATCGGGGGTGAGGACGCCGAGGGCCACGCTGGGTGAGGGACGAGACGTTGCTGCGGTTCGGCGGGCGACGGGTCCGTGAGGACGGTGGTCG